>Ga0307475_10000685_pt1 | contig 20391 bp, 12 predicted proteins | sample atmos_gasesECM1C_FD_203317 | JGI IMG/M metagenome (GOLD analysis project Ga0307475, IMG submission 203317) | Hardwood forest soil microbial communities from Morgan-Monroe State Forest, Indiana, United States - atmos_gasesECM1C_515 | ecosystem: Environmental > Terrestrial > Soil > Temperate... | reverse complement strand
CTAACCACATTAAGGACTTACCGCGCGCTCTTCGTGACTTCGAAGAACCGACAACTTACTCCAGGCAACAAACCATCGTCAGACGATCGCCCCACGTACCAACTTTTTTCTTCCTTACCCCCCAAACCTTAGCCTAGGCAGGCGATTTCGTAAGTGTCACTAATGAGGTGGGCACAAATGCCCTATGTGCCAATTGCCCACCAAAATAGCCCCCTCTATTCTGCAATGGCAGAAGGCATCCTCGAAGCGCTGACGGATCAGGTCTATTCGCAGCCACACCATTGTCACGCCACGTGAGAGGCGTGAAGCCTGACGCCGGCGGGATGAGCCGAACGGTAGAGGTTTGAAAGGCCGAAGTGGATCCAAGGAGAAATCACGTGAGCAAAGTCGTCTCCAAGACATTTTTTGTGGCGTATCTACTCATCGTTAGCCTAGTCGCCACAGCATGCAGCGGCGTAAAGGGTGGTACTACGGGTGGAAGCGGGGGCAGCGGGGGAAGCGGAGGCAGCGGAGGAAGTGGTGGAAGCGGGGGCAGCGGCGGAACCTCATCCGGGCCATTCACGGTTGGGGGAACGGTAGTTGGCCTCAGCGGATCCGGGCTCGTGCTCGAAAACAATGGCGGCGACGACCTGACGATTGCCAAAAGCGGCGCCTTCATCTTTAAGACCTCGATTGCCGGCGGAGGAGCTTATAAGGTTACCGTGAAAACGCAGCCCACCAGCCCATCCCAAAACTGCAGCGTGACGAACGGCAGCGGCACGGCTACGGCGAATGTAACGGACGTGCAGGTCACCTGCGGGAATATCTTCACGGTTGGCGGATCCATTTCCGGATTGATTGGAACGGGAATGGTATTGCAAGACAACGGCGGGGACAACCTGACGATTAACGGCACCGGCAACGTGAATTTCACCTTTGCGACGCCGCTGCCGGCCGGGGCTACCTATGCGGTGACGGTTTTTACACAGCCTTCCAACCCGGCACAGACTTGCACGGTGCTGAACGGCACTGGGACGCTCAACACTAGCATTACCAACGTGCAAATCATTTGTCCTCAGCCCGCCTTCACCATCGGCGGTTCGGTTGTGGGCCTCGTTCCCGGTACAGGGAATACCGTCGAATTGCAGGACAACGCCGGTGACGATCTGTTCGTGACCGGGAACACAAGCTTTGCGTTCCCCACTCCGGTTACGAACGGCGGTATTTACAACGTCTCGGTGTTTTTGCAACCGACCAGCCAGCCACAGCCGTGCAATGTGTTTAATTACACGGGCATAGCGACGGCCAACGTGTCCGACGTGTTGGTCGATTGCCAGCACAACGACTGGAATTGGATGTCCTGGTATATCGGCGGCACGAACAAGGCTAACAACTATGCCACGGCGGGCGTGCCAAATCCTCCCAGCACCGATGACAACACGCCGGGCGGCAGGGACTTCGCGATGACCTGGACCACCCCTGGAAGAAAGTGGATCTTCGGCGGCTTCGGATTTGCATTGAAGTCGTCTCTGGGCGCCCAAGTTCCGGGATTCCTGAACGACCTCTGGTTCTGGGACGAGGCGTGCCCCATCCCGGGGCAACCCGGACCGTGCTGGTCTCCGGTCAACGCCGGTCCTGTCGTTAATAATACTTGGCCGCAATTGATGAACGAAGACATGAACGGCATTTACGGCACGCTAGGTACTGGCAACCCCGCAGTGAATACCCCCGGCTCACGATGGGGCGGAGTGACCTGGACCGACACCACCGGCAATCTCTGGATGTTTGGCGGACACGGATTTGCCGCTAGCGGGTTGGACCCCGAACTTCTGAACGACGTGTGGGAGTTCGTCCCTGGCCCCGCGGTCGGTGACGGCAGCTTTGCTGGCAACTGGATATGGCAAGGAGGATCGAACACCTTCAACCAGAGCGGGGTCTACGGCACGCAAGGGACTCCCGCAGCAACGAACATACCCGGAGGACGCTGGGCTGCTGCAAATTTTGTGGACAACGCGGGAAATGTCTGGCTATTTGGTGGCCAAGGCGTAGACTCCGCAGGCACGATTGGTTTGCTCAGCGACCTTTGGGAGTACAACAGTGCCAGCGGCCAGTGGACTTGGTTCTCAGGGGCGAATACTGCTAATCAAAATGGCGTTTACGGAACGCAAGGCACAGGAGCCGCAGGAAATGTCCCGGGCGGCCGCCAGGCTGGCGTCCTTTGGGTCGATTCTTCCGGAAATGTTTGGCTCTTTGGCGGATTCGGCCTTGACTCGGCCGGCACCGGAACTCCCCAGGGTGCTATTCTCAACGATCTGTGGGAATTCAAAGGCGGCCAGTGGATTTGGATCTCGGGCGGAAATACGGCAAATCAGAATGGCGTCTATGGCACCCAAACGGTAGCGGCGGCAGGGAATGTTCCTGGGGCGCGGTGGGGATCAGTGGGTTGGACAGATGTTTCCAATAACCTCTGGTTCTTCGGCGGCTGGGGATACGGCTCCAAAGTCACGCAACCGACAGGATTCCTTAACGATATTTGGGAATACCAGCAGAGCAGCGGACAGTGGATTTGGTGGAAGGGCACCAGCAACGTCAACCAAAACGGCGCATATCTTACCAACGGGATACCGTATGTGAACAACCTGGCTGGCGGTCGCCGTGGGACGGCCATATGGCAGCCAGACGCTTATCATTATGTCTGGATGTTTGGCGGAGAGGGCTATGACTCTAGTTCCGGAGCCCCTCCGGGCTACATGAACGACCTCTGGACCTATCTGCCCTTCCCATGAGTCGGTCGCTAGGAGCCTGAGGAACACTGGAACGGGAGCTTTCGCGGAAGTAAGAGGAAGGGATGAATCCGCGGAAGCTCCTTTCCGCTCAATGGTGGTTCAGTCCGGGTTCAGTCCTCGGAATTTGGTCCGCCCTCTGCGGTGCCCCAAGGTTTTCACCGATATTTCCCTGCATTTTGACGAAGTAAGCCATTCTCGGCTGCTCGCACCTCAAATCTGAGCCGCTCACTCCCGCTCAGCGAGATCGTCGCCGGGGAGTTGCCGGCATTGCTAGCCACCGAGACACTTCCGCTGACGCTCCCCGCTGCCGTTGGTGCAAACACCACCAGAGTGGCCGTCTGGCCCGGCGCCAGGGTGGTGTCGGCGCCGACTCCGCTTGCGCCGTAACCGCGCCCGCGGTGTTTACCCCGATATAGTCACATTCGAATTCCCGTTGTTGCTCAGCGTAACCGCCAACCAGCTATTGTTCCCAACGCTCACATTTCCAAAGCTGACACTGGTTGGGCTTGGCGACAGGATCCTTGAACCTGCTGACTGTATGTTGGCGGTTGTGTAGGCGGCACAGCTGGACAAGCTGACGCACGTCAGGGTGCTTGCAAGGGACAGCACCAGCAAGGCTAAAGGACGAGGATACAAATACTTGCGGCCTGACAGGGGATATGGAAAACCGGTCTTTCGCGGTTTCATTGATCTTCCCAATGTCTGAGGCGGCCCTGAGTGCTGCTCTAGCTGATTGCTACGTTTTTGCCCAACTCCCGCTCAGTTGGGGTAGGAGCAAAAACCGTTTGGAACCACTGCCGTGAGTTCAGTTTTGGGTCAGGTACAGGCCTTGTCCTGCTTGTAGGCCCATGACTTACAGTAATTTACTAGAGGTGGGCCGTAAAGCCTCTTCGTGGTCCTCCGCTGAGGTAGGGCGGTTGTGGGAGGAACCCACCGAAGCCATCTCGGGAAACAAACCGAGAGGCCGTAGGAATCCTCGCCGCTTGCGGTGGGTAGGATGCCAACCTGGCCTGGGCCCGCGGGGAACGCTTTCGGGGATCCGAAATGTTGGGTTAACAGACTTTGCGTAGCCCAGATCAGTGCCCTCCGGAACAGGAGGGGCCAGTGCCCCTGAAAGTAAGCGGGCCTCTGGGCTCGCCATATCCGGTTGGAGCTAGCCACACCTCGATCACAAAGAGATCACTCGCCCCGCCAAGGGGCGTTCACGGGGTCGTTCGAGATTCAAGCCTGTCGAATAAGGCATGAAGGGTCCCTGAGCGATACAGCATCGCTCCAAGGGCCGTCCCGAGAGTGTTTGTCAAAATATCAGTCGTGCCGGAGTCCCGCATCGGGATATACCACTGTAGGACCTCGATCGTTAAGCTAAAGACTGCGCCAAGAACAATAGTTGCGAGCACCGTTCTTCTGCTCGCTTGCCCCCAAGAGAAGTACATACAAAAGAAGAACCCAAAAGGCACGAATCCGGAGACGTTGATGAAAACGTCCCGAAGATAGGGCCTGCTGAAAGAGAATTCTGTCCATGGAGTTTTCAGAAACGGCTTGAATGGGATGCGGAAGCTCTCCGGAATCACGAGATCAGACCCGGACGTGATCTGATTATGCACGATATTCCCTGGCCGCTCTCGAAAGACATACAATCCCGCCGGCTGGTCATTCTTGAGGACTTCCGGCCGCCCGTGAAGCCAAGCCTGATAATGTTCCGACACCTCGCCTGGCGTAAGTTCCCCACCGAACAGGGCCATACCCAAAAACTCTCCACGCCAAGTGTCGTATGCGTCCGGAGCGCTGCCGACAATGAGCTGGCCAGAAAGATCCTTCGCCGTGACCCTAAACGTGGAAGATTTCTTGGTGGGAACTCCGTCCACGTAAACGGTCGTACCATGGGCGCCGGAGCTGATGGCAATGAAGCTTCGCCGACGGGCTTGAAAGGCATGCAAGACCCACAAAGCCGCCAACGTGGAGTGACGGCTGCTGGCAAACGGCTCCTCCAGAACCACCAAGGCATCGCCGGCTTGGCGAAGGCGGAATTGGTCCGGATTTGCACTGGAGGAGACTGCCAGGAGAGCCGTCCAATATTTTTCCTGAGAGGGTTCAAGCCATATCTCCAGACTGACGCCGGCGGACGTGCCGGAATCGGGAAGTTCGAGTTTTTTTGAACTCAAAACGATTCCCGCTCCGCCAAAGCGCAGGCCATCCTCATTTCCTAGCCAAGTCACACGATTCTTAGGGTGCAGAAGGAACGGCCAAAATGCGGCCACGAGCATGACGCCAAAAATAAGGAGACACACGAACGCAAGGGCTTTTTTCTCCCCCACTGTTCGGAATCCCGAGAGGCTCATTGGTCAGAAACAACTCATGGTCTTGGCGGAGAGATGCAAATGGTAGCGAACCAGGTTGCGGGCATTCAAGGCATCAAGCCCCTGACACTCATGAATGACGCTCGGCCGAGCACGACGCCCGAAGGCCCAGCGGTGCCACTAGAATCGCCGTTCGCAGCGTCCCAGGCCTTGCGCGTCAACTGCTGGATAGCCTCCAGTTTTTTCTTCGCCAGCAATTTATTCACTGCAGGCAGTTCCTTTGCGACCAGACTGTCGAATTCGGTTTCCACGCCCCCCAATTCTTTCTTGAGCGAGTCAATGCGCGCGACCTGGTAGTCGGCAGGACGTCCTTCGTAAAACACGAAATTGCCGTAAAGTGCGGTCGTCTTTTCGCGAATGCGCTCTTCGCCGGTAACGGCACCACCTTCTTTGGTGGCCACAATCTTCTTGCGCAGCTCATCGACCTTTTGAGAGAGACCCTCGAGCTGCTTCGCGAATGCCGCATCGTTTTTCACTCTGGCACTGCGATCGGCCAAAGCATCACGGACGCCGTTGATGCGGTCGACGGCAAAGCTCATGTCGCCAAGCAAACGGTAAACGCGCATTGCCGCGTCGAGCTCCGCCTGGCGATCTTCGAGGTTGAATTTCGCGCGAGGATCGAGCGTGACGACGAGCTGCGTCCGATGCGTCTCCGTGCCTCTGCTCATCTTCACCGTGTAGGTGCCCGGCATAACTCGCGGACCCTGCGCCGCTTCAAACGCGGCAGTGGCTGCGGGCGCAACACGCGGGGCCTTGAGCCGCATGGGCCATTCCACCCGGCTGATGCCGCGACGGCTGTTCGGCGGAAGAGTGTCTACGAGCTTGCCTTGCGCGTCGAAGATCTCCAGTTTCATTTTTCCAAAAATGTGACGCTTTTTCTGATAGTAAGTAATTACGGCGGCATCCGGTGGATTCGGCCCCGTGAAGACCGCGCTTCCGTCCGCCCAGCCGCCGTTGGTCTCGAGTCTTTGCTGGGCAGGTTTGGCCGAAAGGAATGCCGCCTCTTGCCCCATCACCTCCGGAGTCAGCTTGCGAAGCGGTGTGATGTCGTCCACGATCCAAATGCCGCGTCCATGAGTCGCCAGCACGAGGTCCGATTCGCGCGGATGCACCACGATGTCGCGGACGGCTACGGATGGAAACTCATGGCCCTTGTACTGCGCCCAGTGCTTTCCGCTATCCAAGGAAATCCACAGGCCAAATTCTGTGCCGAGATAGAGGAGATTCCCGGCAACGGGATCCTCTTTGATCACGTGCGCATAGCCGCGAACGCCGCTATCGGCTGCGACCATGGACGTCCAGGTCTTGCCGTAATCGGTTGTTTTGTAGACGTGCGGCTCCATGTCCCCAAAGGTATGGCGGTCGAAGGCGGCATAAGCGGTGGCCGCGTCATAGAGCCCCGCCTCGACCCAGGAAACCCAGGAGAATTTCGGCAAGCTCGGCACATTCGCAGCGACATTCGACCAGGATTTCCCGCCATCCCGGGTAAGCTGAAGATTGCCGTCATCGGTGCCCACCCAGACGGTTTGTCCGTCGCGCGGCGATTCGCTGACCGAATAGATGGTCGTATGCATCTCGGCGTACGAATTGTCCACGGTGACGCCGCCCGATTCTTCCTGCTTCTGCTTCTCGGGATCGTTGGTGGTCAGGTCGGGCGAAATGCGGTCCCAGGTTTGGCCGTGGTCGCGCGAGCGGAACAAAAACTGGGCTCCGATATAAATCGTTCCCTTTTCGTTGGGGCTTAAGTGGATTGGCGCGTTCCAGTTGAACCGCAGCTTCCCTTCCCCGTAGTTAGGCTCGGGCCTGATGGGCCGGCCTTCGAGCGTGTTGAGGTTCACGCGGGCGACGTAACCGCCTTGCGATTCTATATAGACGTAGTTGGGATCGGCAGGATCGCCAAAGGCCCAGAAGCCATCTCCGCCACCGAGGTTTTCCCAGCGGCTGTTGGAAATTCCGCCCGGGTATTGCGAATCGCCCTTCCAGACGCTGTTATCCTGCAGCCCGCCGAAGACATGATAGGGATCGGCGTTGTCCACGCTCACGTGATAGAACTGCGAAATCGGGAGGTTATTGCCCTTCCACCAAGTATTGCCTCCATCGTAAGAGAACCACAGCCCGCCATCGTCACCGGCGATGAGATGATCCGTGTTGTCGGGATTCACCCACACGACGTGAAAATCCCCATGGGCGGCGTTGCCAACGCCGCTAAAGCTCTTCCCGCCGTCCTCGCTCATAATCAAGGTTAGATCGGGTTTGTAAATTTTATTCTCGTTTTTCGGGTCGACGATTAGATTCGCAAAGTAGAAAGGGCGCCACACCATCCAGTTGCTGCGGTCGCCTTCGTGCCAGGTTTTTCCACCGTCATCGGAACGGAACAGCGCACTTCGTGTCGTTTCGATCATGGCGTAGACCACGTCTGGTTTTGAAGGAGCAATGGCGACAGCGATGCGTCCCCAGGGTTTTGCCGGGAGTCCTTTGGCGCTCTGTTCATCGAGTTCCTGCCAGGTTCGACCGCCATCGGTCGTTTTGAAGAAACCGCTGCCGCTTGGCGATGTTGGGCTTTCGCCTCCGGACCGGAAAGTCCAGCCTTTCCGGCGGAAATCCCACATGCCCGCGAAGAGAACCTTCGGGTCCCCGGAATTCATCGAGATCATCGAGCAACCCGTCGACGGATTCGGACCTTTCAGGATTTTGTTCCAGGTTTTGCCGCCGTCGGTGGTTTTGTAGACGCCGCGATCTTCGCTGTCGCTCCAGAGCTTGCCCGGCACGCACACGTAAACTGTATCGCTGTCTTTCGGGTCGACCAGAATCCTGGAAATGCGCTCGGCATTCGGCAATCCCATGTTGTGCCAACTGTCACCGCCGTCGGTTGATTTGTAGATGCCGTCGCCTACCGAAACGCTGTTGCGCGTCCAGGCTTCGCCGGTGCCTACCCAAATCGTCTTGGACGATTGCGGGTCAACGGTGATAGCACCAATGGATTCGACCGGTTGCTTGTCGAATACAGGCTTGAACGTCGTGCCGCCATTGGTGGATTTCCAGACGCCGCCGCTCGCCGCTCCGACATACACCGTCAGCCGGCCATTCTCTTTGACCGCAGCGATTGCCGCCACGCGCCCGCTCATCGCGGCCGAGCCAATGTTCCGCGCGCCCAGGCCGGAAATGGTATCTGAATCGACTTCAGCTTCCTGCGCCAGCGCACGATCCGCGAAAAGCGGCGCACCGGCAACCAACACCATCACAGCAACAAAACAGCGAATTGACTTGTTCATGTCGTTATCCTCGGCGATCTGGTAACGGAACGGCATCCTCTTATTAAGACAAATCGAGGGAAATTCTCGGTGCGGCAGATTATTTTCCAGCCGCGGGTTTCTTTGCTTCCGGTTTCGTCGCAGGCATGGTGAAAAGCGAGTCGTCCAGGTCCACGTTCTGTTCGATCTTTTCGACGGAAAACTGCTGGCGCGAGGAACTTCCCTTTTGCGCCTGTTCCACCGCAAACGGGTAATAGATTCCATTCACCTGCTCGTAGTCCCCGTAATAAAGCTCTGATTCCTGGAGGGCGCCGCGGATGGTGGTCTGAATCTCCACTTTCAGCTCGAGATAGGAATCCGTATCCAGATAGTAGTAGCGAATGTCCCCATTTTTCATGCTGAGTTTGATCTTGTAACAATCGGTTCCTTCCATGGAATCGTGGCCGACCAACTCTGCCACGTGCCCTTTTTCTTTGTAGTCCACCAGCGGGCCGTCCATGTCCCCATCCACGATCAAGCTTTTCATGTCATCTTGCGACATGAGGTCCGGATCTTTGCGTCCGCTGAAGGGCGAAATCTGCCAGCCGGTCTTCCCGTCGTATGCCTGGATTTGCGCCATGCTCTGGACGATGAACTCTTCTCGCACCTTGCCAGGGCGCTTGTTTTCCTGCCGAAACTCCGCGCGAAACGAGCCGTCGCTGAACTTCACGGTGGTGCGCAAAGTGCGAATGGCTTTCAGCTTTTCCAGTCCTCCGCGGGCTTGGATATTCTTGGCAATGATTTCATCCACGGTCTCGGCACGCGCGCCAGCCCCGATCAGCACAAATGCGGCAAGCCCGGGCAGGAGAACCCGGCAAGCTTCGACGAATTTCGCCCCAACAGCCGCGCGGATGTCTGTTTTCATGCGTTCCTCCGAGAAGGTCGCTGCTCACCCAGCATTAAAATGGAAAGACTCGGACTACACCCTTGTTACAAGGACGCAACCAGAACCACTTAGTTAGCAGACTTTCCCTCCGGTGCCAAGAGAATTCACCACGGCGGGCCTCAAGCGGTGGCATGGCAGTGATGGCTACCACATGCTTTGTCTAGAATTCCAGATGCAGTCGCAGCGAAGGTACGAGCACTGGCCCGCGATCCTGGTTATAGCCCGGATTGTTGATGTGCTGGAGGCCAGGAGCGATATAGATTCCACGCCACACGTGGGCAGTATAGTAGGTTTCCACGATGTTTTCGCGGCCATAGCGAAGCGCACCGTCACCGAGCAGGAAACCCAGCCCGCCATCGGCGAGATAAACCTGATGGTCCTTGCAAATTCCATTGGTGACCACCGCCGCGCCCGCACGGTCGAACCGGCGATGCCATAATGCGCCGTTAGCGCCCAAGCCTCCGGCGAAACTCTGGTCGACTTCCGAATAAGCAAAGGACTCGGTTTTGCCGTTATCCCATCCGAAACGGGCGAAAGCGGTAAGGTTTCGCGCGAGATCCTGCTCCAGGTTGATGCCGAAACCGTACTTGCGCGTGATATGCCACGGGTGATTCGTTATGTCCGGTCTGGGAACAAGGCCTTGCTCGAATTGCGCAATGGCCTCGCGGTAAATGCCCATGTTTGCGTAATTCGTGAAAGCCAGTAAGCGGACGACGCCGGGCTTCTTGGGGATCAGACCGCAGCGCAATTCATATTCGAAGTTCTCCGCATGGGCCTGCCAGGGCTTCCACACCAGGTCGATTCCATTGGCTACCTTCGGCATCAAGGCCTCGGCGAAACGCAACCCCCAATTACGATCTTCGTAGTCGGCAGTAACTCCGACCGTGTAGCCGCGCGTATCGGCAGCGTAATCGTAGGCACCGTTGTTGTCGACGGTCCAATTCGTAAACTGAAAATGGGTATCTGAACCCACAGAATTCTGGTCGAAGAAATCCACCATGCTGAATTTTCCAAAGCGGATTTCCAGGCGCCGACGGGGAAGCTCCTTGAACAGGGATAACGCATTGCGGTCGTTTAGGACCTTGTCCTTGCTCAAGGCGAACACTTTGTGGACGATTCCCCTGGCAAGATAGGGGGCCTTGCTGAGCAAGGGGTTGCGTACAATATCCAGATCGGTATTGCCCGCGAGACCTAGGCCTGTGCTGAGCGCCGCTCCTCCCGCTTCCTCGACATCCAACAGGAATGCGGTGGAATGGTTCAACCTTATGCCGGCGTAGAGCGTCAAAACCCACGACGTGGCTTTCTCATAATTGGGAATCAGGCTGTTTTCTCCGCTATACGCCGCAGGAAAGGGAGGATGCGTCTGAAAGATAAAATTCGACTGCCCGGAAAGCCATAGCCGGTCCGATTCGAGGTGTGGGAACATCGTCGGGAGAGGATCATCCGGAGCTTCCGTTTGCGCGTCGCGGTCGGTTGGCGCCGGTTTTTTCCTCTCCTCCTGTGCGCGCAAATCTTGTGACGCGAGCAAAAGTCCGCCTCCGCCCATAAGGAGAGCCAGAACAGCTTTTTGCAGGTCTCGCCGCATTGCCATTCAGATTCCCGCCTGTGCCTTGTCTCGGGACTCTGCGCCAAGAGTAAATGGCGCGTGTGGCAGAATGATGAAACCCGCGCCGGATGGCTCTCTTGAAATCCCTTACCCCTATGTTCTAGTGTGTCTCTGGGGCCTTGCATTGCCCTGGTTCTCTTGATACCATACCCCCATAGGGTAGGCAAGCAAAAATGTCGCACCTTGCACGGGAAAAACTCGACCTCGTCAACCGCACCAAGAAAGTCATCGGCCAGCTCGAAAGCGTTTTGCGTGGGCTCAATGACGACGACTCTTGCGCCGAAGTGCTCCAGCGCCTGTCCGCGGCCCGTGGCGCCATCAACAGTCTTATGGCCGAATTGATGGAAGATCATATCCGCAACCACATGCCTCGCAACTCCAAGTCCTCGGAAGAGGCCGCCGACGACGTGATCCAGATCGTGCGTACCTACCTGAAATGACTCGACGCAAGACCCGTTGCTCGCAGGAGAAGAGTCGCCTTTCTGCTCGTTTTTCTATATCTTCTGTGCATCCAATTCCGCGCCCAGGAATCGAATTCCTGAGGGAGACTCTTCGTTGGGAAGAACCATTTCCGTTCTACTGTCTCTTGCGCTCTTCCTGTGCGTCCCCCTAGCTCGCTCGCAGGCAGGCCCGGTCGAAGGCGAGCATGAAGTGCAGATTTGGACTGGCGGAGGCCACGGCACCAACGGCAGTCAATCGAGCGACGGTGTTTGGAATGTCGGTTTGCGCTATGGTTTGATTCTCACGGCGCCTCATGGCCCAAATTTTCTTCGAGGCCGGTTGGAATATGCCATTGATGCGGTTCCGGCCTTCCTCGTCTTTCAAAAACAAAACAGCGCTTACGGCGTGGGGGTGAATCCGTTCGCGTTCAAATGGGCGTTCGATACCCATGGAAGTGTTGTTCCTTATTTGGAGATTGGCGGCGGCACGCTGTTCACCAATACTCAGGTGCCGGCGGGGACCTCGCGGATTAATTTCACCACCAGCGGCGCCGTTGGCCTGCATTTTTTGCGGAGCAAGCACAACTTCAGCACGGAGGTCCGCTTCATGCATATTTCGAATGCCGGCCTGGCGACTCCCAATCCCGGCATCAACACGGTTCAGCTGCGTCTGGGCTTTGGCTGGTTCAGTCAAAAGGAATAGAGCGGAATGAGAATCCTGACTGTTCTTATTGCTTTTGTTGCGGCGATCTTGCTGCTTTTGGGAATGGCTGCGGTCCGTGCCGCACGACACCTGGCGAAGGCACCCGTCCCGGGGACGCCTGCGCCGGACTTTACGTTAAACGCGCAAGACGGCAAACCGGCGAGCTTGCGCGATTTTCGAGGACAATGGGTGGTTTTGTATTTCTATCCCAAGGACTTCACGAGCGGCTGCACCAAGGAAGCGCGCAATTTCCAACACGACCTCGCGCTATACGAGGGAAAAAAAGCTGCCATTCTCGGCGTCAGCGGCCAGGATCAGGTTTCGCACGACAAGTTCTGCGCCGCCGAAGGCCTGCACTTCAAGCTCCTTGCCGATCCCCACTGCGAACTTTCTGAGCGTTATGGGTCGGTAGTAAACCTCGGCGTGGCCCGGCTGTCCGCGCGGCACACGTTTCTCATCGATCCCACAGGCGTCATTCGAAAGGTGTATTTAAAGGTCGACCCGGCCAGCCATAGCGCCGAAGTGCTCGCGGATTTGTCCGAACTGCAAAAAGCCTCACCGCCATCCTGATTGCGCCATTAGCCTTGTTCCGGAGCGCGGCAATAGGACCTCTGCTGAGCTACAACGCGCTGACAGCCATGGCTCTTTCCATCGCTCAATTTCCGCAGGAAGTGTCAGCCTCCACCGCGGGCATGGCGGACACCGGCGAAAGGTTATTCTTTCCGAGCAGCTCGTTGAAAGCTTCCACATCCTTATTCTTGAGTTTCTGCCAGGCCGCAAGTTGATCCTTCCAGCCCTGGCACACCCGGTGAAAGGAGGCAAACGATTCTTCCGAAGGCGCAGAGTCCGCTCCATCCACGAGCGCCATCAACGCCGTCAAGCTGTCGTTCACGGCCATCAAGCTCACGCCTTTGGGCGTTTGCAGAATCGGCGTGGCCTCGCCTTCGAGAGCCCGTACCTTTTCCTCCAAAGCTTTCGCGGAAACGGCAACGGGATCCTCTTTGGGCCGCTTCAGCAGCTCGCCTAGCCGCGCGCACAATTGTTTCACCTGCCGGTAGGCCTCGTAGTTTCGCCCGAGCACGGTTGAAATCTTCAGTTGCAAGTCCAGCGCGCTCTCCAACTCGTTTCGCGCGGCATGGACGCGCGGATCCTGCTTCACTTCGAGCGACTCCCGCAGCGTTTGCCCTCCCGCTTTCAGTTGAACTTCGTATTTCCCCGGCAGAACCAGCGGTCCTTCGGGCGGCAACGGTGTCGCACCCACAATTGCTGCAATCGGATAGTTGTAAGGCGATTGCACGTGAACCGCCGCCGGATTGGTATACCGGAGATTCCAAACAAACCGGTGCATCCCTGCGGACTTCGAGAGCGGTTGCGGATGCGCGAGCCAATATTCCGCGAAGAAAGGTAGTTCACCTCCTTCCTTTGGAAGCGGAGCGCTCGAGTAGCTGTGCACCAGATTGCCGGCCTCGTCGCGGATGTCTACCTGAACGTCTCCGGAAAAATTCGGCGGCAGATAATAATCAAGGATGGCGCCATCTGGTGGATTCTTCCCCGTTGGAACCTCTGGCGGCAGCGGCGTGTCTTGGTTTTCATCGCGCCGTACGCGGATCGGAGTCCTCGGCGCAAACAGATGCACTCCGCCGGATGCCAGGCTGGGATTCACTTGCCGCAGCGGCGTTATATCATCCAGAATCCAGAACGAGCGTCCATACGTCGCGGCCACCAAATCATCTTGTTCAATCGCTAGGTCGTGAATGGATACCACGGGCATGTTCAACCGGAGCGTTTGCCAGTGGTCGCCGTCGTCGAACGAGACGTACACGCCCCTCTCCGTTCCGGCATAAAGCAGCGCTTTTCGCACCGGATCTTCCCGCACGGTACGCGCGAAATCTTTTTCGCCGATTCCGCTGACAATTTCCTGCCAGGTCTCTCCATAATCGCGCGTGCGAAGAATATGCGGCCGAAGGTCATCGAGACTGTTGCGATTTACCGCGGCGTACGCCGTCCCGGTGTCGAAATGCGACGCTTCGATGATCCCGACCGTGCTCCATTCCGTGATGGCTGCGGGCGTCACGTTTTTCCAGGTCTTTCCGCGGTCTTTCGTGATTTGGATGTTCCCGTCGTCCGTCCCCACCCAAATCACGCCCTCTTTCACGGGCGAGGGCGCAATCGTCAGGATCGTGCCGCGGCGCTTCTTGGTGTCCTTTTCTTCCGCGCGAACACGCGTCAGGTCAGGACTGATTTCGTCCCAACTCGTGCCCGCATTGCTCGAGTTCATCAGGAATTGCGTACCCAGATAGAGAAGGTGTGGATCCTGCGGCGAAAAAACCATGGGAATGGTCCAGTTGAAACGGTACTTGCTTCCTTGCGGAATGGGCGCCGGGGAAATATCCCGTACTTGGCCGGTGGTCTTGGAAAGCCGAACCACGCTGCCGGCGGGTCCGGCGTTGTAAACCACATCCGCATCCAACGGATCGGGAATCGTATAGCCGCTTTCTCCCGGGCCAACCGGATACCAATCTCGCACCGTAATTTGCCCATTGTTTCCGCGGCTCGCGATTGCCGCCGTGCCGCTGTCCTGTTGCGGTCCATAAACCCAGTAAGGGAAACGATGATCGGTGGCGACTCTGTAAAATTCCCCAGTGGGCTGGTTGTACCATGGACTCCAAGTCTCGCCGCCGTTCATGCTGATGGTTGCGCCTTGGTCTGTCCCCAAAATCATCCTTTGTGGATTCGTCGGATCGATCCACATGGTGTGGTAATCGTCTCCGCCGGGGGCGCCTTTTATCGCCGTGAAACTCTTTCCCCCGTCTGTCGATCGGTAGAAATTCTGCAGCGGTACATAAACGACGTCTGGATTTCTCGGGTCCACGAAAATCTCGCCCATGTACCAGAATGTTTCGATTCGCGGATCTTCGGTTATCTTGCGCCAGCTTGCCCCGCCGTCATCCGAGCGGAACAGACCGCCTTTTTTTTCCTTTACTTCGATAATCAAGTACACCCGCTGCCCGCGCGTCCCCGGCGCCACCGCCACGCCAGAACGCCCCCAGTTTTCCGTCGGAAGCCCATTTCCCTTGATCTGGGTCCAAGTGACTCCCCCATCCTTCGATTTGTACACCCCGCTGCCCGGTTCGAACGGCTGATCCCGCACGTCCGGCTTCCAGATCACATGCCAGAAGGTTGCAAAGACTACTTTCGGATTACCCGGCTCAAAACAGAGGTCGACCGCGCCGGTCGTGTTGTCCCGGAACAAAACCTTCGTCCAATTCTTCCCGCCATCCGCAGACCGGAAAACACCGCGTTCCTCATTCGGCCCGTAGCCGTCGCCGATCGCCGCCGCCAGCACAATGTCGGGGTTTCGAGGATCCACCAGGATGCGCGCGATGTGTCTTGAATCCTCCAAGCCCACGTGCCGCCACGTTTCCCCGCCGTCTGTCGACTGGTAAACGCCGTTTCCGTAGGAAACGTCGCCATAAATCGTGTTCACTCCCGTTCCCACATAAAGAATGTTCGGATTCGATGGCGCCACAACAACTGCGCCAATCGATGCAGCGAACCCTCCATCAAAAATCGGTTTCCACGTTACGCCGCCATCCGCGGTCTTCCACACGCCACCGCCATCCGCGCCCATAAAATAGATGGCCGGGTTTCCCGGTACGCCAGCGACTCCGTTCACTTTGCCCGCGCGAAACGGCCCGATCATTCGCCACTTCATTTCCGAATACAGCGAGGGAGGAAGCTCCTCGGCGAACGAAATCCGCGCCGCTTGGATTTGCACAATCAATAGAAACGCAAGACCGACTGCGGCCCGAATGTCGTTCTTGCTTATCATCAGCGTCCACGTCCTCCTTTTTGCTCTGTTTCTCATGGCCGGTCGTCCGCATCGGGGTTAGCCGAAGGGCTCTCTGATGGCGGTTTGCCGGTCTCGACTTCAGAGAGTCCGGCGCTCTTCAACTGTTTGTTCAACGCCGGAATATCCTGCTCTTTCGCGTCTTTCCAACCAGATCGCAGGGACTCGAGCGCGGTTGTCAGTTCAGCAAACACCGCCGAAGCTTGCGTCGTCGGCGCCGCATCGGCACTGTCGGCAACGGCCAGTATGCTTGCAAAATGCTGGTTGAGCGTGGAAAAATCCTCGCGCTGTTTTCCGCGTGGCGGCAAGCCGTAGAAACTGCCTTGCGCCGCACCTTCCAGTTCTGCGGCTTTCTTGTCCAACGCCGCGATGGCCTCTCCGAGTTTGCCACTCCTTGCTTTTGCAGCCAACTCTTTCAATTGCGCGCGCACGGAGCGAACTTGCGCCAGTGCTTCGTAGCTCTGATTCATGCCTTCGAGCGAACCGCTTTCCATTCGAAACTGCTTTTGCAGGTCCGATAAAGAGGTGGTGATGCGCGGGTCCATTTTCACAACCAGCGGTTGCGTGTGGGTCCCTCCGTCCACCGTGAGCCTCACCGTGTAATTCCCCGGCAACGCCCACGCGCCCAGCGGGTATTTCGGCGTATTGTGATAAATCGCGGAAATGGGAAATTCGGGCTCCAGGGCTTGGGGAGGCGGGTAGTGCACATCCCAAACAAACCGATGCATTCCCGCCTCTGCAGAAAGAATCTGCGTTGGCCGCACCCAGTAGATGGGGATGGGATTCTCCCTGGCAATCTTTTCCAGCGGTTCGGGTTTGTCCGCGCTCGAGTAGCTCCGCACCACGTGATTCTGGTCGTCCAAAACTTCCAGTGTCACGGGATTCCTCGACGGCGACGCCAAGTAGTAGTCGATGATCGCTCCATCCGGCGGATTGCTCCCTGCCGGGAATTCGGGAGGTAACGGCGTGTCTGGATTACGGTTCCAGCGAAAACGAATCGCCGTCCCCGGAGCAAACAGATGCGCGCTGGCCTTGGCAATCTCGGCCCTCCATTGCCGCAGCGGCGTGATGTCATCCAAAATCCAGAACGAGCGTCCGTGCGTGGCAACAATCAAATCATCTCCATGAATCGCCAGGTCGCGCATGGAGGTGTGCGGGAGGTTGAGTTCGAGCGGCTGCCAGGCATCGCCGTCGTCGAAGGAAACGTAGACGGACCCTTCCGTGCCCGCAAACAGCAATCCCTTTCTCCCGGGATCTTCGCGTACGACGTTGCTCGCGCCTCCGTCGGGAATACCTCGGGTGATTTCCTCCCAGGTTTTCCCAAAATCGCGCGTGCGGTAAATGTGTGCCCGCAAATCGTCCAGCCGGAAAGAATTGATCGCCGCGTAGGCCGTGCCTGCCTCGAAATGCGAAGCTTCGATGATCGAAACCTTGCTCCAGGGCTTTAGCTGTGCCGGGGTCACGTTTTGCCAGGATTTTCCGCCGTCCCGCGTGATGTGAATCAACCCGTCGTCGGTGCCCGCCCAAATCGTATTCGCTTCTTTGAAGGAAGGCGCGACTGCATAGATAACGCCACGATGTTTCCCTCTCTCCGGATCGCTCGCGGCAAAGACGCCAAGGTTCGCAGGAACTTCATACGCTTCGCGGGTCAAGTCCGGACTGATAACCTGCCAACTGTTCCCCGCGTCGGTGGTTTTGAAGAGCACGTTGGCGGCGAAATACAGCGTGTGCGGTTCGAGCGGTGAAAAGACCACCGGGAGCGTCCGCACGTAGCGATATTCGCCGCGGCGAATCGGCTCGGGAGCGACCTGCGCGTATTCACTGATGTCCTGTTTGGTGCGCGTCAGCCACGCGCCATAGAGAATGTTCGGATCGAGCGGATCGACGGCGATGGCGCCGTACTCGAAAATGCCCGGCAGTCGCCAGTCGCGAAAGGTAATTTCACCGAAGTCGCTGCGACTCAACGTCGCTACCGAACCGCTTTCCTGCTGCGCGCCATACACCCAATAGGGAAAGCGATTGTCCGTCGTAACGTGATAAAGCTGCGCGGTGGGCTGGTTGTACCAACTGCTCCAGGTCTCGCCGCCATTCACGCTGACGACTGCGCCTTGGTCACTGGAGAGCGCGATAATCCGCGGATTCTCCGGACTAATCCAGATGCGCTGGTAATCGTCTCCCCCTGGCGCTCCCTTGAAACCCACAAACGTCTTCCCTCCGTCGGTGGATTTCCAGGTGGTCGTATTCGCAACGTAAACAACGTCGGGTTTGTCCGGCGCAACCGCGATTCCCATCGCCCCCGGACCGCGGCCCCCAATCCGATGATCCGAATTGATGAGCCTCCAGGTTTCGCCGGCGTCATTCGAAACGTACACGCCGCCATTTTTGTTGGCTTCCACCGAGGCATAAATACGGCTCGGCTCGCTCGGCGCCACGGCGATGCCGATGCGGCTCAATCCTTCATCCGCGCCGGGCAAGCCTTTCGTCAGCGGACGCCAGTTCCCTCCCCCATCGGTCGATTTGAAAATGCCGCTGCCTGCGATAATAAACGACGCGCCGCTGCGAATCTCCCAGGGCGCGACCCGAGCGGCCCACAGGGTCGCGTAAATTGTCCGTGGGTTCGACGGATCAAACGCCAAATCGGCCGCGCCCGTGTTTTCGCCCTTATACAAAACTTTCTGGAACGTCTGACCTCCATCGGTCGAGCGAAAAATTCCTCGCTCGGCGTTCGGGCCGTACGGATGCCCCAAGGCCGCAACAAAAAGGCGGTTCGGATCTTGCGGATCGACAAGAATCGCGGCGATTTGCCGTGCATCGCGCAACCCAAGGTGCGTCCAAGTTTTTCCCGCGTCAGCGGATTTATAGACACCGTCGCCGGTCGCCAGGTCCGGCCGCTGCAAACCTTCCCCGCTGCCGACGTAAATGACATTCGGGTCGGAAGGTGCCACAGCCAGCGCCCCCACCGAACCGGTAGGCTGGTCGTCAAAAATAGGATTCCAGGTATTCCCGAAGTCAGTAGTCTTCCAGACGCCACCGTTGACGGCCGCCATGTAAAAAACGCTAGGCTGTCTTGCCACGCCAGAGATTGCTACGGTGCGGCCACCGCGAAACGGTCCGATGCAGCGCCAGCGCATCTCGCCAAACAGCTTCTGGTCGAAGGTTGGCTCGGCCTGCAGATCGGAAGGTGGGAGCGCGTCGTGGGAATGGCGCGCAAACGCCGGTCGAAGGAAAGTCCAGCAAAAGATGACTCCGACCAATGCTCCCCGATAGAACCAATTTCCCGCTGTAAGCCTCCTACCGAAGCAACGCATCCGGCACCTCCCCGAAATCGGAGAGCATACTCTGCCGAACAGACGGGAGCAAATCTGCGGGAGCACTTGACAAGCGCGGGCTGTCGGAAAGGCGCAGCATGGCTCAAAAGATTGAGGGCGCAGCCGCCGTTAAGCAACTGCGCCCTCTTTCAATTGTGCCGCAAAGTTTTTAAGGCTTCCCGGCTCAATCTGGGAGGGAGACTAAGCCCGCCGTTTTTTCTTTGCAAGATGTTTTTCAAATCTTGCCTGTGGAAAGGTGTGCATGACTGTGCAAAAGTGTGGCGAGCGAGCAAGGCATTGCCCGATGGCGGGCTTCGTTTGTAATCGCGCCTCGGGGACTCAGGACAAAGTTAAACGGAATCTTCGTCATTGCCCTCGAGGACAAAGGAAAATGCACCCGGCTGCGCGAGTGGTGGCACAAGCACCAGACTCCAGTGACAGTTCTCACACTTTTTTCCTGCCAGAGCGAAAGATTTCTCCCGGGAGGGCCTTGAGGAAGCCGCGGCCCCAAATGCCGATGAGCAGCGCGGCGCCAAAAAGCAAAACTGCATCAAGGCTGGCGCGGCCCTCGCGCGTCCAATACACGGTGTCCTGCAGGTTGAGCCAGAGTGCAAATTCGTCCAGTGTAAGGGCGGCTCCGACCCCGTAAAGCAGCGACATCAGGCGGCTCGCAAACAGAGAGGAAGCCCTATCCCCGGTCCCGACCTCGATTAACCAGCAAAACCCGACCGCCAACAGCAACAAAATCCCCCAAACCAGGTGATGCACGTGGGTGCCGCGGATGTAGATGTAATGAAATGGGGCAATCCCCCGCGCCGCGGCATAAGCCGCACCCCGCGCCAGGGCTAAGGTTAGGAAGAACCCGACCGCAGCAAGGAATAAGCGGCGCTTGGGACGATCACGGACGTGCCGGTGAAACAACTCGCCCATTCGCGGATGCCATAGAAACAAAAGGACTAAACCCACCACAAGGACAGACAAGCCAAAAAGCCCAGCCCATGCCAGCATGAAGGCGTCCCCCAGTCTTTAAGAGTAATCGAAATTTGCTCTGGAGCGCGGCCCCGCTTAACGGATTGAGCACAGGGGGACCTTCGGGCTATTTTCTGGCTTGGTCGGCTCCCTTATTTTGTGAGGAAGGGGACAAGCTTATGAACACCAAGTTGTGCGCGCTCGTAGGCTGTTTATT
>Ga0307475_10000683_pt1 | contig 20420 bp, 19 predicted proteins | sample atmos_gasesECM1C_FD_203317 | JGI IMG/M metagenome (GOLD analysis project Ga0307475, IMG submission 203317) | Hardwood forest soil microbial communities from Morgan-Monroe State Forest, Indiana, United States - atmos_gasesECM1C_515 | ecosystem: Environmental > Terrestrial > Soil > Temperate... | reverse complement strand
ATTTGACTTCGCATTTTAGGGGGTGACAGATAATGCGGATCCCACAATTAGTTAAGCTCTGTTTGAGTATAGCCGCGGCTCTGACGATTCCCATGCTGTCCTCCGCCCAACAGATGGAGTCGCACATCGGCAAGCTAAACGGCCACTCCGACGCCGGAAAGCAGTTGTTTTATCGCTACTGCTGGGGTTGCCATGGCTTCCGTGGAGACGGAAACGGAGAGAATTGGCTTCCAACGGGTTCCTTCTTCGAGCCGTATATGAACATTCAGCCGCGAAATTTCGTCGCGGCGACCTTTAAATGCCGCTCGACGCCTACCGGCACTCTACCGACGGATGAAGACCTGTACAACGCGATCAAGCGCGGGTTCGTCATGTCCAATATGCCGTCGTGGATCACTTTAACTGACCAGAACCGCGCCGATTTGATCGCCTTCATCAAGACGTTTTCTGCTCGGTGGAAAAATGAGAAGTCCGGCAATCCGATCAATGTTCCACCGGAACCGAAGCTCACAACGGAGAGTATCAAACATGGCCAGGAACTCTTTCAGAAGTTGGAATGCTGGAAGTGTCATGGCCAGGAAGGCCGCGGCGATGGTCCCTCGGCTGCGACACTCACGGACAGCAATGACCAGCCTATTCGCCCGTATAACTTTGCCGTGGGTTCGCGTTTTAAGTGCGGAGTGACCAATCAAGATCTCTACAAAATTTTCATGACTGGTCTTGACGGTACACCGATGCCCTCCTTCGCCGATGTCATCAAACCTGACGATGCCTGGGATCTCGTGCACTTCTTGCGGACCCTTCAAGTCACGCACAAGAGTCCGGAATTGGCATTGTGGGAGTCCACCAAGGAAGGCGCGCAGCAAGTGGCATCCAGGAAGGTTAGCGGCACGCCAACGGGTTCCGGGATTAAGCAATAACATTGGCTCTGAAGTGATGAACTTCAGGAAGGAGCAAAGATCATGCGAACGAAGCTAGGCTATGCCGCGGGGCTGTCGGTGCTCGCCGCCACTACTATTGCCTTCGCCTGGCCAAGCGGCGGCAGCATCGGCGGTAAAGTGACTTACGAGGGCACCCCGGCAAAACAGAAGCCAATTGATATGTCGAAGGAGCCGAGCTGCGCCCAGCAACATCCGACTCCCATCACGACGGAAACAGTCGTTGTGGGTGCGGGGAACGCCCTGCAAAACGTGATTGTTTATATTTCGGCCGGTGCTCCGGATGAGTCATCGCCACCGGCGCAAGCGGTCAGCATCACACAGAAGGGCTGCCAGTATTTGCCACACGTCGTTCCGATAGTCGTCAACCAGGAACTTAAGGTCGTGAACGATGATCAGACATCTCACAACATTCACCCCTTGGCGAAGATCAACCACGAATGGAATAAGTCGCAGCCGCCCGGGACACCGCCTTTCTCCGAAAAGTTTGACAAGCCAGAGTTCATCCCGGTGAAGTGCAACGTTCATCCTTGGATGCATGGGACGTTTGCAGTGCTGAAGAATTCGCATTACGCCGTTTCCGGCGGCGATGGCGGCTTCACTCTTCCGAATCTGCCGCCCGGAAAGTACACGGTGACTGCATGGCACGAATCGTACGGCGAACAAACGCAAGATGTGACCATTTCGGGCAACGAGACAAAGACTATCAACTTCGTCTTCAAAGCGAAGCCATATTAATGTTGCAAGGCACAGTCCGCCGGAGCTAACGGTAGGTTCCAGCGCATTGTAGTTCGCTGGCATGGCGTACGGACCGGAATTCGGTGGAGGCGAGGCATCATGGCAAGATTATTTGCACTGACCATCATCGTGATCGCAATTGCGTCGGCAGCTCCCGTTGTGATGCATACATGGGTGGCACCGGCAGACATCTCGACTCATGGGCATTTGATTGATGAGCAGATGTCGGAGACCATGATTGAAGCGGGACTGTCGTTCCTTGCCGCGCAGATCATTTTGGCCATTTTCATCTGGAAATTCTCCAGCTTTCACCGCGACGGGGAGATTAGGACTTTCCCGGGCGGCGCCAAGGGTTTGGTGATTGCTGCTATCGCTCTCGTAGGCGCGGAAGTCCTGGCTCTCGGAGTCTTCGGAGTGAAGGCCTGGGCCGACGTATATCTCACTCCGCCATCGGCTGACGCCATGCCAATCCAGGTCCAGGCCGGACAATTCGCTTTCTATTTCCGCTACCCCGGTCGGGACGGAAAGTTCGGTCCGCTCCACCCGGAGTTGATCAATGAGGCCACCCAGAATCTTTTCGGCCTTGATCCAGAACACGACCCGGATTCCAGAGACGACATTGTGACCGCCGAGATGGCGGTCCCGGTGAACAAGGAGGTCCATCTGCTCATGCACGCGAAGGATGTTGGCCATTCCTTTTTTGTGCGGGAGTTGCGGGTACAACAGGACTTTGTTCCCGGGCTGGATGTTTCACTGCACTTCACGGCAACGAAGGTCGGCAAGTACGAAATTGTCTGCACCCAGCTTTGTGGCCTCGGACATTACAACATGAAGGCGTACCTCGATGTGCTGTCCGAGCACGATTTCAACGATTGGCTGAAGAAGGAAGCGGCCATGCAGTAGCTCTTCCTTAAGCATTCACACGCGGTGGTTGGAGGCATCTCTATTTGAGGTGAGCATAAATGCACGACACGTCAGCGCACGCGGCGCAGCACCACGCTCCAACAAGTTTTATTCGCAAATACGTCTTCAGTCTGGACCATAAGGTGATCGGCAAGCAGTATTACGCGCTGGCCCTGCTCGCCGCTCTTGTCGGGATGACGCTTTCCTGGTTGATGCGGCTCCACCTGGGTTGGACAAATCTGGCGATACCCGGGCTTCACTTCCTCTCCAAGAATGGCGCTCCGGCAAACGTCATGACTCCGGAGTTTTACCTGCAATTGATGACCATGCACGGCACGATCATGGTCTTTTTCGTGCTGACCACTGCGCCTTTCGCCGCCTTTGGGAATTTCTTCCTGCCAATCCAAGTCGGCGCGGAGGACATGCCCTTCCCGCGGTTCAACATGATGTCGTTCTGGGTCACGTTCCTGGCCTTCATTGTCCTGATGTTGTCATTCTTGCTGGGCGATGGGCCGACCCTAGGTGGCTGGACCCAATACGCTCCGCTCAATGCGATGGGTGCGGTTGCAGGTCCGGGCCAAGGCCTCGGCGTAGTCCTTTGGGCAACTTCGATCGCTCTCTTTTGCATCGGCCAGTTGCTGGGCTCATTGAACTTCATCACCACTACGCTTGACCTCCGGGTCAAGGGGATGAGCCTCATGCGGCTGCCGCTCAGCGCCTGGGCATGGTTCATTACATCCTGTATGGGGCTGACCGCGTTTTCCGTGTTAATGCCTGCTTGTATCCTCGTCATTCTGGATCACGTGGCCGGGACCAGCTTCTTCGTCGCATCGGGTCTAGTCATCAACGACCAACTGCTGCCACATTCCGGTGGATCGACTTTGCTTTGGCAGCACCTGTTCTGGTTCTTTGGTCACCCCGAGGTGTACATCGCCATCGTGCCCGGGATCGGCATCGTCTCCCATATCCTTATGGCCAACATGCGCAAGCCGATGCTTAGCCAGCGAGTGATCATCTACTGCATGGGAGCCCTTGCCGTCCTTAGCTATATGGTCTACGGCCACCACATGTTTGTTAGCGGGATGAATCCGGTCTCCGCGCTGGCATTCTCCTTCCCAACGCTGGTCATCACTATCCCCGCCACCATCACGGTGCTAATCTGGGTGTTCAGTCTGTATGGTTCCCGGTTGCGTATCAACTCGGCTTCCTTGTTTGCCTTGGGCTTTATTTCGATGTTCGTAAGCGGCGGCATCAGTGGCTTCTTCCTGGCTCAGCCTTCAATCGATATCATGCTTCACGCGACTTACTTCGTGGTGGGCCATTTCCACATGGTGATGGGCGTCGCTGCCATGTTTGGCATCTTCGCCGGAACTTATTTCTGGTTTCCCAAGATGACCGGACGCATGATGAACGAAACTTTGGGGAGAGTTCATTTCTGGCTCAGCTTCGTGGGGACGTACTGTGTCTTCATGCCGTTCCATTACCTGGGAATGGCCGGGAATGTGCGCCGCTACTCGTCGTTCCCGGAGGACTACCTGCAGCCCCTAATCCCGGTGCATCGGCTGATCACCATCGCAGCTCTCCTCACCGGTGCGGCCCAGCTAATTTTTGTGTACAACCTGATTCAAAGCCGGTTCCGGGGCCAGTCGGCGCCCGATAACCCGTGGCAGGCTACCTCACTGGAGTGGAGCACGGCTACGCCGCCGCCTTTCGATAATTTTGGCGGTAAGCACCCGGTGGTTTACCACGATCCCTATCAATACGGTGTGAAGAGTTCGGTTGGCGACTATGTTATGCAGGCTTCGCCGGAGCAGGTCAAGACGGAGCACGAGGAGAAGTAAGTCGCGAACTGACCAACGAAGGCAGCGCGAAAGGGAGTTTAGCAGCTTATGGCAAGTACGGTTCATGAACCGCCGCAGGTCGATCCGCACCGTTTGCCCGGTCATGGGCGCTCGGGGAACGGCGGTGGAGAAAATTTAGTCCCGGAGGATGGTGACCGGGGTGTGGCACTGAACTACTCACCGCCGCCGTCCTCGACTGCCATCTGGGTGGTGCTTTTCTCCATTACGATGACGTTCGCCGCGTTCACCAGTGCTTTGATCGTACGCAAAGGTTCGTCGCTGGATTGGCGTAGCTTCAAGTTGCCATCGATCCTCTTCTTCAACACCCTTTTGCTCCTCGCCAGCAGCGTTGCCTTAGAGGTCTCGCGTCGCCGCATCGCTGCTTTCATGGGCAACATGAAGAGTCAGGTTGAAAGTCCGGCGCGCTGGCTGTATATGACCTTATTTCTCGGCCTGCTTTTTGTGGCTGGTCAGTACGTCGCGTGGTCGCAGTTAAGTGGCCAGGGGCTCTATCTGGCCACGAATCCAAGCAGTTCTTTTTTCTATGTGCTGACAGCCACCCATGCATTGCACGTGCTGGGGGGGCTGGCCGGGCTGGGCTATGTTATTCGCAAGCTGAGTAAATCGTCCCTGCGACGGAGCACGCTGGATGCGACGGCGCGCTACTGGCATTTCATGGACGCGCTTTGGCTATACCTGCTTTTGCTGCTTTCGATGAAACTTTAAACGACTCGACAACCGGGAGGCACCGTGAGCCAAGCGGATTCGACACTGGAAGGACACTCGACAGGTCTGACGGCAGGACCGGCGTTTTCGATTCCTACAAAAAAGGTGGCGATGTGGCTTTTCATTATTGCCGACACCATGACTTTTGCCGCATGCCTGCTGGCCTATGGATTCGTGCGCAATGGGTCAGCTGACTGGCCCAGGCCGTTCCACAGCATCACCAACGTCGCGCTGATGACGTTCATTCTTTTGACCAGCAGCTTGACCATGCTGATTGGACTGCGGGCAGCGCGGGCGGGGGACAAGGCTGGGGCTTTCCGTTGGACCATGATTACCGCGGCGGCGGGTATTCTCTTCGCCCTGCTGCATGTTCGCGAATGGCTGGGGCTCATTGACAAAGGTATGACGCTTTTCAAGAATCCGTGGGGAAATGGACTGTTCGGGGCGTCGTTCTTCAGCATCACAGGTTTACATCTAACGCACGTCACGTGCGGTGTGATCGCTTTGATCGTTGTGGGTGTCCGCTACAAGAGTGGCCGCTACAATGCCGATGACATCGAGGTTTTGGGCCTTTACTGGCACTTCGTGGATCTGGTTTGGATGTTCGTCGTACCGTTGGTCTACCTTTTGAATCTCGCCCACTAGATACTAAGAAACTCGGGAGCAGAATGGGGAGCCAGATACTATGACAACAGCGGAAGCAAGCAAGCGCGGTGGAATCGGCAAGGAACTGATGGTCTATCTTTGCCTGTTGGCTTTGGCAGGCTTGCAATTCGTCATTGCCTATCAGAATATCGACGCCTCGCAAATGTTCATACGCATGCTAGCGGTTGCTATCGTCGAGGCGGGGCTGGCAGTCATGTTCTTCATGCATCTTTGGACAGAAAAGCGGCGCTTCGTTCTTTTTGTCCTTATCTTCACCATATTTGTACTGCTGACGATGCAATATGGCTGGACCGACAGCACCCGCATGGTCGTGGGCGCGCCATTTTCGAAATGATCCGTGAATGGAAAGCTCGAGTGGAGGCCTGAGAGGTCAAAAATGTTTACAAGAATGAAGGTGGGGAAATTGTCCCTTCTTATTGGTGGGGCGCTGGTTGGACTCCTCATGCTCGTCGCGCCCCTCCCGACGGTCGCCCAGAGTTGCTCGCTCTGCTATACCCGGGCGGCCTCTTCGGGGGCCCAAATCATTCAGGCCCTGCGCAGTGGGATTCTGATTCTCATCGTCCCTCCGACGTTGATGTCCGTTGGCATGATTTTTGTTGTATATCGCAAACGCAATCAGTTCAGACAGGCCGATTACACGCCTGAATCTGACCGTAGTTGGTAATAGGACAGAATGACGACCACCTCGGCGGGCTATTATCTAGCCTCACGTCGAAATTTCAGTGTTCCCAAGTGTTTCCAATTTGGCAGTAGCTCACAGCTAAGCAATTGAAAAGATTGGCTGGGAGGCCTGGACTCGAACCAGGATAGCCAGATCCAGAGTCTGGAGTCCTACCGATTGGACGACCTCCCAGCGGAGGGGCGCGGCCACCGCGGTGGCCACGCTACAAGGAAGAAAAACGAATCGCAGCACCTTCCCGCGGATCGGGACAGCCACGATTCTACTTATCTAATCTAATCGGGATTCCCGAAACCGTCAACCGCGCCCGGACAGTTCCACGCTATTTTGCGCGAGGAAACCAGTACTTCCCGTTTCGCTTCATTCACTCTATGCCTGTGATTGGCACCATCTGGCCCTTTCGAATCGCGTATTCCGTGCTGCCCCACTTAATTCGATTGGACCCAAAGCTCGCTAGCCAAACTACAAAGTGAATCGCATCTCGCAGCGGCACCAGCCAAATCTTGCGCCGCAATACCTCATCCTCTACTCCCCAAATTCCCACAGTCCATGCCATCGCAAAGCGGAGAATCAGATATCCAAGAATGTACCCCACCGCTACGACTCGGTTTGGAGCCACCAGGGCGGCAAGCAACATCCACGGCAGCCCTTGCGTAAACAACAGCCCCAAGTATGACCGCGGCCGGCAGAGCCGCACCGTCCGCGCCCACCTCACTTGATGGTCCCAAAATCCTCGTGCGGTTTGCGCCGGGTACATCGTCCATACCGCTTCGCGTGACAACACGACTTCGCCTCCCGCCCTGGCAATCCGATTCCCCAGTTCATAATCATCCGCCAACGCGCCAGCGATCGCTTCGAATCCTCCGATTTTGTTCAGCCATTCCTTGGTCGTCGCGATGGATGCGCCCAGCGCAAACTGAATTCCTTCAGTCCACCTAGCCATCAGCACGCCGGGGAAAAAATCGCTCGACGCACCAACCGCTTCCATCTCCGCCCAGATGTTTTTCTCGCCGATGGCCCGATAGAAGGAAGTCACCGCCCCAATCTTCCGATCAGCGAGCGGCGCCGCCACTTCACGCAAATAGTTCGGCCCGACGCGGACGTCACCGTCCGACAGCACAAGCACATCGTGCTTTGCTTCCCTCGCCAGCCGCGCCAGCTTGTTCACTTTACGATTCGCGCCGAGATTTTCCGCGCCCAACAGTACGCGGATGGGCCGCTCAGGAAACTCTGCGATGATCTGCTGAATCACAGTCAAAGCTGGATCACGATCGTCATTCAGTGCGAATAGAATCTCGTAGTTCGGATAGTCCTGCCGGCAGAAGCTCGCAAAATTCTCATGGGAACCAAAGTCGACCCCACAAACGGGTTTGATTACGCTTACGGAAGAAGCATAGTTGCCGGGCCGCGGCGCGCGCTCCCGCCGGAAGAACTTCAGCGCGACCCAACTCGCCAGCAGGTAATAAATCAGCGGAGCTGCCGCCAGCACTAGCACCACGTTTCGCGACATGAGGTAACCGCTTGTCATACGCATTCGCTTTTCATCAGGGCAATTTTTCGCGCTGGGGGCGAAAAACACTCCTGGCTTATCCTGCGGCCACCAGGGCCACCCCTGCACAGACCAGGATAACGCCAGCCCATCGCGCGGTGCTGACCTGCTCCCCGAGTATGTACTTCGCACCAAGAGTCCCAGCTACATAGCTCAGCGCCGACGCAGGGATCACGAGACTGATCGGCTCCCAGGAAAGCAAAACCAGCAGCGCGTAAAACGATAGCGCCATCAATGGCACTCCCGCCCAAAACCATCCATTGCACAGCGCCTTCCCCAGGAATTGAAGCAACGCCCGTGGCCGCAATCGCGCAGGCTCGCCCGTCGCTTTCATGCCATAGGTGATGGCGATTTCTCCTCCCGTGCTCCCCAAGACGAGGACCGCCAAGGCCACGACGACGCGGATCATGCCAGCGCCTCGCGCGCCACTTCCGTGGTTCGCGGCTTCGTCTGCCCAACCAACAGCACTCCAACGCAGATCAACAACACGCCCACCCAGCGCCGTGAAGAAACGGATTCATGAAGGAATATCACCGCCAGAAAGGTGAGCAGTGCATACCCAAACGCTCCCGCAGGCATCACGTAGCTGTAATCGGCCCAGCTCAGCACGGTCATGTAACTCACCATAAAGCCAGTCAAAAAAAATATGCCGGTCCAGATTGTGCCATTTGTCACCGTCAGGCGGAATGCGTGGCCCATTCCAGCAGCCGTCAGCTGGACGGCTCCAATCCGGGACATTCCGCGCTTCAGCATCAGGTCTCCGGCGTTGGCACACACGACCATCGCCAAGACCATGACCAGCGTCTTAATTCGCAGCCTTCTCTCGCTTGCCATTTTTCGTGGGTTAGTTGTTCCCGGAAGCCGAAGGCGTCTCCGGCACGGAAATCATGGGCTTCTTGTAATCCTCGCCGCCCTTGCGCGCCCATTTCAGGCGTTCCGCGCGCAACTTCAGGAACTCCGTGGCTTCCGCGTACAGCCGCTTCCGCTCGTGGCCGTCCCACAGCGCTTCCTTGACGATGCGCCAAACGACTTTCGGTCGGAAGTAATACTCATCATAGAAGCGGTTCACGCCCGACATCATGTCGGCTTTCGACAGATGCGGATACTCGATGTGCGGCAATTGATGGCCGCTGGAATCCGCCAGCGCCTCGACCTTCAAGAAGCCCTGTGCCGCCATGGTGTCGTGCAGTTCCGTTCCCGGCATCGCGTGCGCCAGCGAAACCTGGATCGTCTCGCAATCCAACTCTTTGGCGAAATCAATCGTCTTCTGGATTGTCTCTTTTGTCTCGCCCGGCAGCCCGATGATGAAGTCGCCGTGCACCCTGATTCCGACTTTGCGGCAGTTTTTCATGAACGTCCGCGCCATCTCGACCGTCGCGCCCTTCTTGATATTCTTCAGGATTTGCGCGTCGCCGGATTCGAATCCCACGATGAAAAGCCGTGCTCCGCCATCGGCCATGGCTTTCACCGTGTCGTAATCGCTGTGAACGCGCGCCGTTGACGACCATTGAAATTTCAGTGGCTTAAATCTTGCACAAAGATCCAGCACGCGGTCCTTGCGGATGTTGAAGGTGTCGTCATCGAAGAATATTTCCTTCATTTGCGGGAAATATCCCAGCGTCTGCTTCACTTCTCGCGCCACGTTTTCCGTGGACCGCGTCCGCCAGGCATGTCCGGAAATCGTCTGTGGCCACATGCAAAACGTGCACAGCGCGGGGCACCCGCGAGTCGTATAAAACGACACGTAAGGATGCAGCAGGAACGGCACGTTGTAGCGCTCGATCTCCAGGTCGCGCTTGTAAATGTCTGTCGCGAAAGGCAGCGCATCGAGCTCTTCCGTGTGCAGCTCCGGCCGCGGCGCGTTGTGCACAATCCGCCCGTCTTTGCGATAGCTCACGCCTTGAATTTCGCTGAGGGCTTTCCCGTACGCATACTCCACGACGGAATGATCGAACTCTCCGCGCGTCACGAAGTCGATGTCCTCGCTGGCCATCAGCGTCTCGTCCGGCTTGATGTGCCCGTGCGGCCCGACGAACGCTATCTTCATGCTTGGGTTGGCTTCTTTGATTTTGCGGATAAGCTTGACGTCGCTCTCAAGGCCAACTGTGGAAGTAAACAGAATGAGGAATTCGTAGTCCTTGCAGATCTGAACCGTTTGCTGCCAATTTACTTTGTGGGGAGAAGCATCGAGCAAGCGGCTGCCAGGAATCATTCCGGCCGGATACGTCAGCCAAACCGGATACCAGTAAGATTCGATTTCACGGGTCGCGGGCCACCGCGAACTTGCCCCGCCGTCGAAGTTCTCAAAACTCGGCGGATTCAACAACAATGTCTTCATTACATCCGGCATTCGTCACCCTCAGTGTCTTGAATACTGTCTTGGCGGCGTAATACCAGCCGCCCCGGTCTTTTCCCCTTGGTTGACCTGGTCGTGTCTGCGCACGCGACAGCGCGCTTCTGCCCTGGACACTAGTCTACCTGAGTTCCGCGTATCTGCTCAAACCTTTCTGTAAACGGGTGTTTTCGTGCATCGAAACAATGGCACTTCCTCGATTCCACTCCATAACTAATTAGGGATAAACTCCATTAACGATCTTTACGTTTTTGGGCCGGCACTTCACCATCTACCTGCATCCGGGAGTCCCGCGAGGGGCAAGGCAAGGGCCTTGGGGGTCATCTCCGAACTGCCAGGAATGGCACTGTCGCGCGGGACCCTAACCATGGGGTGATTCTGCTCGTGGAAGATTTCCGTCCGCTCCTTCTCGCGATGCAGAACCTTTTGGAATCCTTTCGCAACACGGTGCTGCCTGCCACAACTCCAGCGGAAGCCCTTCACTTCCAGGAACAAGCAGGGAGCTGCATCCATCTGCTTCTGATGCGCCTCCTTCTCCCCGGAATGCCTGGCCCAGCAATGGCGGCACAAATCCTAATTCGTGCTCCGAATCTGGCGGTTCTCTACATGTCGGACGATCTGAATCCCCGGGACGGGGGAGCTTTCGAAAGGGATATTCCTGCCTCCCTGCTCCCAAATCCATTCACTGTGGAAACTCTTCTCGAGCGCGTGAGTGCCCTTCTCCAGTATTCCCCGGTAGACGCGAGCCGCAGCCGTGCGTGGTTCGATCTTTCAGAATTATTCTCCTCAGGAAAAAGCTAAGTTCTCGTTCCGAGGACCGCCGAACTAGACTCAGACAGCAGCTCCCAGATGCGATTCACCCAATCCAGGTGCTCCGGTTTCATGAGGACGGAGCGAAGACACGTCAGGGTATCTCTATCGCGTTTCATCGAGCCAAGGTTTTTCTCCCAAAACTTCAGGGGCAACTCCGCCACCGCAAGATGAAGATCGCGCTTCGCGGCCTCCTGAAAAATCCCCCGGGCTCGCGCAGAAGCTTCGCTCACACTCGCAGCTTTCGGCGCGAACACCACGATGTCCAGCTCCGGAGCGAACGCCGTGATAAATCGTGAATCAGCATCCATCTTCTCGAACAGCGCCACCGCCGTTCTTCGGCCGCACTCCAGCCCTCGGGAAAATTCACCTCCCTTCATAAGCGGCAACAATTTCTGTGTCGCCCATAACGCCGCCGCGGCCGCCCCTGGCCGCGAACACTCCAGGCTGATCTCGCCCAGGTGCAATTCGGCGGAGCTGAAATAGGTGTAAGGCGAATCGTGCTTGTACAATCGCCCGACTTCCGGATCGCGAAACAAGACGCAGCCACATCCATACGGCTGCAACCCGTGTTTGTGGGGATCAATCACAATCGAATCCGCCTCTCCAATCCCCTCGAAAGCCTTTCTGCCATGCTCTGCGAGATTACTTGCAAGCACAAAATATCCGCCATAGGCCGCGTCAGCGTGAACTCGGTACCCGTATTTTTCACGTAGGTTGAGAATTTGTAGAAGCGGGTCGACGGATCCGGTCGCCGTCGTTCCCATCGTTGCCACGACAGTCCCCACATCACCGCCTTCCACGCGGTCGGCGAGTGCCCGCGCATCCATGCGCCCAAGCGCATCGCATGGCACACCCTCGAATTCCACTTGCAACACTCCGCTGATCCGCTTGTGCGTGTAATGCGCCTGCTCGCTCGCGAGGATCTTCTTGCCGGGATGCAGTTGTCCGGCCACCCATAGCGCTTCTAGGTTTGCCATCGTTCCGCCGCCGCACAAGTGCCCCAGAAAGTTCTTCCAGCCGAACATCGCGGCGATTTCCGCGACCGCCTCTTTTTCCATCGCCGACGTGGCTCGTCCGCCGTCCAGCGCGTGGTTGTTGGGGTTGATCCACATGGCCAGCGCATATGCCAGCCGCGCCACGGGATGCGGTGGTTTCAACATTTGGCCGGCGTAGAGCGGATGAAAGTACGGATAGTTATCCTGAAGCCGCTCCGCCGTCGCGCCAAGCACTTCTGCTAGCCGTTCCATTCCCGGCGCATCGCTTTCGAAACGTGGCAGCGAGTTGAACCCACCGTCGAGCTTTTTCGCCGCCTCGATCAGTGCGCTCAAACTCTTCTGTTCCAGCATCACCATCACCAGTCAAGAGTCACCAGTCACCCCCCTACTGCCACACTCTATCCAGCTGCCCCGCCGTCTTCAGCAACTCTAGTTGCGCCTGCTGCTTCTGGAAATTTGCATCTAGATACGCCATCCACTTCTCATTCTCTTCCAGTCGTGCTTTCTCAACTTCACGTAAATTCAGCTTCCCCTCCGCAAACTGCGCCTGCAACACCGCCAGATTCTGCTGCGCGAGCTGCAATTCCAGCCGCGCTACCTCTTTTGCCGCGTCCCTCTCCTTCACGCGCCGCGTTTTCTGCCGTACTTCCGCGGTGACTTCGGTCTTCTTGTTCGTCAGGCTGGCCTTCGCTGCTTCCAGATTTACCTGCGCCAGTCCGATCGACGCTTTCGTTCTCGCGCTGAAGAGCGGTACCTGCACGTCGACTCCCGCGTTCAGGTTGTTTCGTTGGAAATGATTGAAGAATTCCGCGTAGTTATTGAACTTCGCTAGCATGCTGTACACGCTGACGAACTCCAACGTTGGCCAGTACCCGCGTTTTTCTCCCTTCAGCCGGAACTCTTTCGCTCGGACATCCGCTTCGGCAAGCTGCAATCCCGTGTTACTCGTCAGCGCCATGGCTACCAGGTTGTCGCCCGCCTGCTCTGCTTCTCCGGGCAAATCTTCCGGCGCGACTTCCATCGCCTGTCCCTCGGCCAATCCCAGTTCATATCTCAGGAAAACTTCCAATTCATCCTCGCGTCCTTCCAGTTGCAAAATCCGTTGCACGACCTGGGCTCTTGTCAGTTGCGCCTTCGTCACTTCTACTTGTAGTTCGAATCCTTCGCCCTGTCTCTCCTCCGTCACTTGCAGGATCTTTTCCGCGCTCTCCCGCTCTTTGCGAAGGATCTCCAGCGAATGTTGCACTTTCCCCAATTCCAAGTACGCCATCGCCGTCCGCGCGATCACACTATTTTTCGCCTCTTCCAACGCGATCTTTTGCGATTTGAATTGTTCCTGCGTCTCTTTCGCCTGGCCGCGCAACGGCTCGTTGAATACTTGTTCGGTATATGTCATATTGAAAATAGCCGGCGCCCGCCCGCCCGGTGTCTCTGGAATGCCGTTGGTGTACCCGGCTCCTGAGCCTGCATACAGATTCGGCATAAATTGCGCCTTGGTGATCTGCGCCGCGTGGTCCGCCAGGCTCGCCTGAATCTTCGCCCCTTGAATGTCTTTGCTGTTCTGCAACGCCAATTCGATCGCCCGCTTCAGCGTCAATGTTACGGGCGTCCCGATGGTCTGACGCTGTAACCCGGGCGCGCCAGTCTTCGGCGGCGCTGCTTCCTGACCGATCGCGGCGTTCCCGCAGAGCACCAGCAACGTCGCCATCCACGTGGCGTAGCGACTCGCTTTGATTTTCCCGCTTCTTCTCCGCCCTTCCATCCGCATACGGTCAGCTTTTCTCATCACCGATATCTCCTCAACGGCGATTCCCGCCGCTCATTCATACCTCAAGGACTCCACCGGCTGCAGGCTCGCCGCCTGATTTGCGGGCAAGTATCCAAAAAAGAGTCCCGTCGAGCAAGACACTACGAACGCAATCACCACGCTGGCGCTGGACACCGGAACGCGCAAATTCCCCGGCAAGAAAAACTGCGTCGCCACCGGTATCGCAATTCCAATCAGTATCCCGATCACCGCCCCCCCGCCGCTGATCACAAATGCTTCGATCAGAAATTGATACATGATCTCCCGCCGGGCCGCTCCGATCGCCTTTCGAATCCCGATTTCCCGCGTCCGCTCTTTCACCGTCACCAGCATGATATTCATGATCCCAATCCCGCTGATCAGCAGCGCGATGAACGCGATCACCACCAGCACGATCGTCAGCGCCAGGGAAATGTTCCTCGCCGCGCTCAGAATCGCTGTCAGCGTTTGTACTTTGTATTCTGCCTCTGCTGGATGCCGGCTCTTCAGCAACAGGCCGAACTGCCGCTCCACCGGCTTCACGTCTTCCGCTCGTGCCGCCTGCACATCGAGTAAGCGCACCAAGTCATCCCCCGTGTAATACTTCATCAGCGTGAATGGGATGATCACGGAATTTTCCTGAATGTCCGACAGGCCGAACGTCTCCACGCGTTCCCGGAACACGCCAATCACCGTGAACGTCAACTCCCCCATTCTCAGCTCGCGCCCGATCGGGTTTTCCTGCCCAAAGATCCGGTCGGACAGTTGCGTCGTGATGAGGCAGACTTTGCTGCGCATCTCCATGTCCGCGGCATCGAAGTACCGCCCTCGCAGGATCAGCAGCCGCCGAATCGCTTGAAATCCTTCCGTCACTCCGACGAGGTGCACGGGGCGTTCCACTCCATTCACCACCACGCTCATCTCTAATTCCCGGGTTCCCGCTACATTAAGGACGTTGGGAATAGCTTTCGCTGCTTGCAGGTCGTCCAGCGTCATTTCATAGTTGAGTGGCTGCGCTCGCTCCGGCCTCTGAACCAACTCCGCCCAGACAAGATTTGATCCCACGCTCTCGATCTGCGACAAAACAAATTTCTTGCTCGTCAACGCCACCGTAACCACCAACACGATGGAAGCGCTGCCGATGATCACTCCCAGCGACGTTAGCATCGCGCGCAACTTATTCGCCCGCAGCGCGTCGATCGACACAGACACGGTCTCGCGTAAATCCATCATTGCTTTTCACCGGAGTGCTTCAGGGAGTATGCGGAGGGGGCGGCCACAGCGGAAACTTTCAGCCCTTCTTCAGTCGCTTCAGCGTTTCTTGCGCCAGCTTATTCTTTGGGTCGAGCCTGAGCGCGGTTTCTAATTCCTTCGCAGCTTCTTCCATCTTGCCTTGCGTTTCGAATAGCCGCCCCAGCCACGCGTGTGTCGTGGCCGGTCGTGGATAACCGGACCGGTTCGGCGCGGTCTTCAAATATTCTCGCAACCGCCGCTCCGCTTCTTCAGGCTCCTCGTTTTTCAGGATCAATCCAACGGCGCCATAAAATTTTCCTCTCGGGTCCGTCGGCGCCACGCTTTCGCCGGCTTTTGCCACCGCCGCCAGCCGCTCTGGCTGCCCGCGTTTCACAGCATAGTCGCCGATGTCGTAGATCAATTCCGGGGATTTTGGATTGGTCTCCAATGCCTGCGTAAATTCGGCGTCCGCGGCGGCAAAATCCTTCTTTTGCCTCCGGCAATTCCCTTTTGCGAAGTGCCCTTCCGCCTGGTCCAGCTCCGCCAGCTCCTTGATCTGTGGCAGCGCCTTCTCTTCCCCGCCGCCTACCATTCCCGGCGCGCTGCAATCAAATTCGATCAACGCCTGCCTTGCTGCAAAATTTCTCTTATCGAGCTTCACCGCGGTCTCGAATTCCTTCCCCGTCTTCTTCGCCAGCGATATCGCGGAAAACCAGGCCGCGTGATCCGCCTTCTCCCCGTACGCTCTTCCCAGCCACTCGTGATAGACCGAACTCCGCGGATCGATGGACACGGCCCTCTCCGCGCTCTTGATCGCCGCGTCGTGCTCCTGCAATTCCAGGAAGCTTTTTACCAGCAGCAACTGCACGTTGCCGTCGCGAGGATCCTTCGCGGCCGCGCCCTGCAAGAGCTGAATCGCCGTGGCGTAATCGCTGGCTTCGTAGGCCAGCCTGCCCGCGTCGAGACTCGGCTCTTGCTTCAAGTTCGTCGCCGCCAGCCCCGCGCTCGCCGCGAGCAAGGTCGCCATCAGCCATATGCTCCATCTAACCATTCGTTTTCTCTCGCCCACCCGTGGCGGCCGTGCTGTTCACCACAATCACGTCCATGCCATCCCTCAAGTCTACGTCCCCCGGCAGCGCAACCATCTCGTCCTCTTGTAATCCGCTTACCACCTCGTAGTTCGTGGCGTCCGCGATTCCGACGTGAATCTCCCGCTTCTCCAGCGTCGATTTGCCGACCCCCAGTTGGCTCCTTCTTACGACAAAAACGAATCGCCGTCCGCCCTCCGCTTCTACCGCGCCGCGCGGCACGGACAACACCCCGATCCGTTCGCGCGAGTTGATGCGCACATTTACATTGGTGTTCGGCAGAAGTTCCAGCTTGTCGTTGTTCACTGCGCACAACAACTCCCCGACGCTCCTCGCCCCTCGCGGCACCACTTGCTTCGGAATGATTTCCGTCTTCCCTGCCCAGCTTTTGCTCGGCAGCGCATCCCAGGTGATCTTCACCGGTTCATTCTCTTCGAGCGCCCCTAATTCCGGCTCGTCGATAAACGCCCGCACACGCACCTTGCGCAGATCCGCCATCTCCGCCAGCAGATCCCCCAGCTTCACAAAATCACCGGCCTTCACCGGCAGCGAGTACAGCGTGCCGTTCGCAGGCGCTGCAATCCGACCGTTGCGCACTTTGTCTTCCAAGGCTGCCGCTTCGTTTTGCGCCTGCTCCACTTGCAATCCCGCGCGCTCCACGTCCAGCTTCACGCTGCGGTCAAACTCCTGCTTCGCCGCCGTCAATTTCGTCACTTCCGTTTGCGCTTTCGTCAACTCCAGGTCGTTTGCTGCCAGTTCGTCGCGAGTCGCCGCCTGCTCCGCAATCAGCCGCACCAGTGCGTCATGATTCTTCTGCAAACGGTCGCGTTCTGCCTGCATCTTCGACAAATCTCCCGACGTCTTCGCGGCCTCGTCCGCGCGGCCGCCCGCTTTCGCCGCCCGCAAATCATCTTGCGCCCGCAATAATTTTGCCCGCGCCTCGGAAAGTTGTGCGGCCGCGTCCCTCACATTCAATTCCAGCAGCAATTGGCCCTTCTTTACCGTTTGCCCCTCCTTCGCATGCACTCTTTCCACAAACGTATCCAGCTTTGCACGCATCACGTAGGGTTCAATCGGTTCCACTTTCCCGTTGCTGCTGATCGACGAAATCAGGTTCTCCCGCGCCGGCGACACGGCGGAAATCTTCGGCACCGGCTTCCGCCCGCTTAGCCCTAGCAGTACGTATACCAGCACTCCCGCTACCGCCAGGTAGAGCAAGATCCGGTTTCGCAGCTTCCGATCCATCTTTTCCTATTCTGCGTTCTCGCGTGTCCGGCGCTGTCGGAGACACAACGGTACAACGACCCGGCGAAGCGTTCCCCTGATTCTTCCTTGGCCTGGGTCCCCCATCTGGTAGGTGCCGAAGAACTTCATTCTAACAATATCAGCGCGGCTTTCTCCATAAACCTGACCGGCTGTGTCGCTCCTGACTCCCCACCTCATTCTTCATCCGTTCAATGAGCGGATGCGTCCTCAACACCTCCGGGATGCCGTCACCCTCATTTTGGAAGAACTCTTCCGCATGCTAGAATCCGGACATGTCATCCGAACCCGCTTCCAACCGAACAGTCAACCAGCATCCGGTCGGAATGAAACCCGTAGGCCAGTCCGCCGCCGTTGTCAGTTCCGTCCTCCACCGCGTTTGCATCCAGTGCAATAACATGTTTCGCGTCACACCTGATAGGTTTGATGCCAAGCAGTGCTCCGCGTGTCACAAAGGCTAGCAAGCTGAGCAGGCTCCTCCTTCCGATTTTCTATCTTTCCCTTTTCCCTTTCCATTTTCACGATCCATTCCCGGTAACATTACCCCGCCCTGTGCGTAGTAAACTGTGAACGCTTTGCGCCCGGTGTAACCATTTCCCATCGAGGGGTCTTTCCGTGATCGAGGCTCGTTCCCTGTCCAAGCGCTTTCAGGACAAAAAGCGCGGCGAAGTCCGCGCCGTCGACAATGTCAGTTTCATCTGCCAGCCTGGCAAGATCTACGGCCTCCTCGGCGCCAACGGCGCAGGCAAAACGACCACCCTCCGCATGCTCGCCACCATCCTCGAGCCCACCGACGGCACAGCACTCGTCTGTGGCTACGATGTCGTCGAGCAGCCCGAAAAAGTCCGGGCAAACGTCGGCTTTCTCTCCACCGCCACCGCGCTCTATCCCCGCCTCACCTCCCAAGAAATGGTCGAATACTTTGGCCGTCTCAATGGTTTAGACGAAGCCACGCTGAAAAAGCGCGTCGACGACATCTTCAATCGTCTGGACATGAACGGCTTCCGTGACCGCCGTTGCGACAAGCTCTCCACCGGCATGAAACAAAAAACCTCCATCGCACGCACGCTCGTCCACGATCCGCCCGTCATGATCTTTGACGAGCCCACCAACGGCCTCGACATCATGACCGCTCGCACGATCACCGCTTTCATTCGCGAGTGCCGCGACAACGGTAAAACCGTTATCTTCTCCACCCACATCATGAGCGAAGTCGAAAAGCTCTGCGACGTCATCGGCATCATCCACGACGGCAAGCTCCTGACAGAAGGCACCCTTCCCCAGCTTCGCCAAAAATCTGCCGAGCAGGACCTCGAAGAGATCTTTGTGAAAGTCGTCGCGCCCCACTACGTCCCCTCGGAGGCCAACTGACATGTCCCTGCGCAACGTCGGCATCGTCTACAGAAAAGAGCTCACGGAGGCTCTTCGCGACCGCCGCACTCTCATTTCCACCATCATTGTCCCCCTCTTTCTCTTTCCCGTTCTCAGCGTGGGCTTTGGTGCGCTGGCGATATCCCTGGTCGGCAAGGCCAAGGAAGAAACTCCCAAGGTCATGCTTCGTGGCGGCGAAGATTCTCCCGCCGTCGTGGAAGGGCTCAAGAAGCTCGACAAAATCGAGATTGTCCCTGACGCCTCCAACTGGAAAGACCAGATCATCAACAAGGAGATTCGCGCCGCCGTGGAAATTCCCGTGGGATTTCAGGCCGACGTCGCTCGGCAAAAATCAGACGCCATCAGCATCTACAACTACGAAGGAGAGTTGAAATCTGAATTTGCTACCGACAAGATCGAAAAGTACATGAAAGATTATCGCGACAACATCGTGAAGGAACGGCTGGCCGCCAAGAACTTGCCTGATTCGGTCCTGAAGCCCTTTGAAGTAAAGCGCGCGAACGTCGCCCCGCCTGAAAAAGTGAGCGGCGCGGCTTTCGGCGGCATCATCGGTTACATGGTCATTCTTCTCTGCATGACCGGCGCGATGTATCCGGCGATGGATCTCACCGCTGGCGAAAAAGAGCGCGGCACCATGGAAACCATTCTTTCCAGTCCTATCTCTCGCATGCATCTTGTCCTCGGCAAATTCTTTTTGATTCTCACTGCCGCGCTGGGTACCGCCGCTCTCTCCGTCTTGTCGATGGGTGTTTCGTTCTCTGTGCTGACTCACTACACCCAACAAGCTGGCAGCACGAACCCCGATGCCGCCGCGCTCGCTCTCAAGCTTGGTCCCAAAGCGGTCATCTCCGTGTTCCTGATGGCCCTCCCCGTAGCCGTCCTTTTTTCCGCTACCCTTATGACGATCGCCCTCTTCGCCAAAACCTACAAGGAGGCGCAGAGCTATCTCACGCCCATGACTTTCGTCGTCATCATCCCCGCTGTCGCGGCCATGCTCCCTGGCGTCGAGCTCACTCCCAAGCTCGCCCTCGTCCCCATCCTGAACGTCAGTCTCCTCTGTAAGGAGCTCGTCGCCGGCACCTATCATTGGAACTTCATTGCCATCATCTTTTCATCCACCTGCGTCTACGCCGGGGTGGCGCTCTTCCTGGCCATCAAAATGTTCCAGCGCGAATCCGTCCTCTTCCGCTCTTAGTTTTCATGCCTTTCGAGGGGCGCAATAGATTGCGCACTTTTTTCAGCCTGCCTGCTTTCCGGGTCGGTGGCACGGCCATTCCTGGCTGTGCGCCTCTCTGCTCAATTTCCTATCACGGCGTCCGGAGGATGTAGAGCGGTATGAATCTACGCACATTCCTCTGTGCCTGTATCCGCAAAACCACCAAAGGGCGCATACTGGTTTCGAGGTTAAACCCATGGTTGCTGCTGCAGGTGTTTGGAAAAAGAAACGCGAGCATTTG
>Ga0307475_10000682_pt1 | contig 20425 bp, 33 predicted proteins | sample atmos_gasesECM1C_FD_203317 | JGI IMG/M metagenome (GOLD analysis project Ga0307475, IMG submission 203317) | Hardwood forest soil microbial communities from Morgan-Monroe State Forest, Indiana, United States - atmos_gasesECM1C_515 | ecosystem: Environmental > Terrestrial > Soil > Temperate... | reverse complement strand
GCGGCGGCGTTGACGAAGAGCACCGTGCTCGCCGTGTGAATCGTCTTTTCGGCGCTCTTCTTCATGTTCGTAATGCGCGACGTGAGCCGTTCCATCTGCTCTTTGACGCGCCCGTGCGCTGCGATCTCGAAAGGCATCGTGGTTGTCCTCCGCGCCCCTGATGAACGCGTCGTTCGGCGACTTTCGCAATCCGGACCGTTTGCCCATCTTGGACAAGGCCTTGACCCACGAAGCGGATGACAGCGGCATTTGTCGGAGCAACACTTCGTGCTCGGAGGGCAATGGCTCCGATGGCGAAGGACTCCATCCCCACAAGCGAGACGGCGCGCCTGCTCGGCGTCTCCAAACAGCGCGTCGAACAATTGCGAAAAGCGGGCAAGCTCGGAAGCGCCACCCTCGACCCGAACGGACGCTGGCAATTCGATCGCGCCGAAGTGCAGCGGCTGTTGACTGAGCGTGCGCGCGCGCCCCACCCGCGCATGCTCGACGGCAAGCGCTACGCGCAGGTCTTCGCGATGTTCCAGCGGGGGCTTTCGTTTGCCGACATCGTCGTGCAGGCACAGGTCACGCCCGAGCAAGTGCGCACGCTTTACAGCGAGTACTTGCAGCCGCTTGCCCATCGAGCCGCGGGAGGACAGTGACGATGCATGCGCGGATCGAATCGCCGCTCTTGCAGCCAGGGCAGCGCTGGGAAGCGCTCGCACATTGTCCCGAAGGCCTTCGCGTCTATCGGCTCGACCGCGACCCTCCTTCGGCGGCGTGCTTCGAGCTCGAACGGGTGCGCTCGCTGACCGCCGGCGAGGTCCTCGCGTACACCAATGGGCGCGAGACGCGGCCAGGGCTGTACCTGCGGATCAAGAACAAAAGCGGATCGCCGGCAGCCTTTCGCGCAGTGGCCTTGATCGAGCAGGACCCGGAAGCTCTCGAGACACGCGTCGGGGTTCTTGCCGAAAAGGCCTGGAGACGAGGCGGCGATCCCGTAACCGTCTACGATCAGATCGACGAACTCCGTGTGCATCGCTGACGCGACTGGAGGGGCACGCGTACTGGCTGCGACGTCATGGATACGGACTAGCGGAGCCGACGGAAAGCCGCATCACCGGAGCGCGAGCGCTCCTCAACTTCTCCTGAATGCTTCAGTCGCCGACAAGCGGACAGCGCGTCCCAGGGTGTAGTGCGCACTCGCTCCGCAAGCTCGAGCACCGCAACCCACGTCTCGCTTGGAAGGGACGCGAGTATTTGAGACTCGACCCCGTCCTCGCTCGATTCGCCGAACGCGTCAGTTCCGTCCTCCCAAAGCCAAATCCTGTCAGCCCATATGACGAAGTGACTCTTGCAGCCTGTCTCAAGCCACACCGACGGATAGAGCGTATTTCCAGCCACATTGCGGTACCACCGCCATGCGGGTCCGACCCGCTCGTCGAGATTCGCCGTGATGATAAGGCCGCATCCACAGGGGCACTGTATGAGCACCTGACGGGCCTCGTCACCCCTCACAACAGCGGAGGTGTCACCGCTCCGCTCAAGTGCGGTCACCGCGCCCTGGCGGGAGGCGTGCTGTCCGCGCCAGCGTATCACCTTCGGGGTTGCCGCTCTCACTGGCCGACCTCGCGCAAGAGACGATCGGCGGTTGCGTAAGCGAGAGCTCGACGTTGGTCGTCACGACGTACAGCTCTTGTAGTTCGCCCGTGAGCCTCACGCCGCGAATGCCGAAGGAGAGCGCAGATCGCCGCCATTGCGTATTCGCCACGCTCTACAAGCGGTTGAGCCAGCAACCGGATCTGCCGGATCGACGACCACAGCCGCCTCCATTGGAGATCTGGATGCCGTGGTTCCGGGAAAGGAAGACCATCGAGATTCTTGCGTGAGTATACCTCGGCGATGAATCGTCGCCATGACCTGAAGTCATGGGGCAATGTGTCGTCTTCGAATGCCAGACTCACCTCAAGGCTAGCCGCGTCGATGGATAGGGGCGCGTGGTTTACGATGGAGCCGAAGTCCACCAAGACTGCCTCACTGCCTCGCACCATCACGTTCTTAGCGTGGAGGTCTCCGTGGATGCGGCCGGCTCGGAAGCCACACCGCGTGCCTCCAAGCCGATCGAACATCTGCGCCTCGGTGCGCTGCCCGCCAAGTCGCCGGGCTATTCCAAAGCGCTCGGCTGATATCGGATGAGCCGGGTTGAAGAAGTCCTCCCCGAGATGCTGGAGAAACGCGTCCGAGACGACTCCGGAGTTGTCCGTCCCCGCAGGGTGGCGCCAGCCGCGCAGGGCATGGTCGAACAGGCTGTAGATCGCGCTTTGAGCGCTTGAGCGCGACGCCGTGGCGGAGAGTGTCTCGGCATGTTCGACAAGGTCGTAGACCAGCAACCCGCGGTGCGCTCCAATCGAACACCGCTCGCGGGCGAGATTCGGACGCGCAAAGAACGGCACGTAGCGTGCGACGTGCTCGTCGTAGTTTACCCTCTCTCTTTCACATTTTGCTCGTTCGTCAGCCTTAGCAAAGAATGGCAGCGGTCTATTGTTCGGCCCCCAGGCCGAAATGCCGTATGTACTCCCTGACTTTCCACCAACAATGGTTGTAATTTGCAAATCGGTTGAGTCGAAAAACGCTCGCCTCAACAAGAACGCGTCGGCTGGCTTGTAGTCCCCGTGAATTTCGAGGTTTGAATTTGCTGGTTGCTGCGAAGGGGAGCTTCGCAAAGTCTCGGCGAAGCTCCAAGGATCATCCGCCGAGACCAAAACCGGTGGCGCGATCTGGAGCTGATCAACAATGTGTTTATGGATCGGGTGGAACGAGAGGGTCGTGCGCGCAAACACCGATGCCCCCTCATTGCGGGCTCGTTCAGCAACAGCAATCAGAAGTCTGCGACCTTCACTTTGATCAGGTCCAAACGCCACCACTACGGCGCGCGTATCCCAGAACGAAACGCTTGAGTCCGCCCCGACGCGTACGCTGAGGCTTCTGCGTTCACATTCCAGGATTTCGGCCGCGCTCGGAGGCGTCCCAAACCACTGGACGGCGTTTCTCGCACTCGTCATGCCGGTCGCGTCGGAAGCGGCCAGTCATCTCCGCGCCCAAGCGCTCCTCGCATTGAACAGGTGATGCACCCGTCGTCGGGCGCGTTCGAGACCGGTCGAACAGCACCGGAGATGGCGTCATAGATCTGGTGGCGAGCCCGGCCCGGAATCCCCGTGGCCACGCTAAGAAACATGGTTACTGCTAGCGACGCCACCGTCGAGTTGAGCGAAATAACCGCCGGCTGCGGCTGCGACGCACCAACGAAGTACGGATCAGCGACTCGCTCCGGCGGAAGCATGAGCTCTCGCCGAATCGCGTTGCTGTCCAACAGCCGAGTGCATGTGAGGCACGCATGCCCGGGGGCGAGCAACTGGACTCGCCCGGCGATGTGCGTAACGCCAGCTTTGCGCGTCGTTGTGTCGGGCGACACCGCGATTATCACGCCCATGTCGATCGATGGAACGTAATATTGATATGCTATCTGATTGAGAATGGCCCGGCTGGCCTGAGAATCGGTGCAGAAAAAGCAAAAGTCGCATTCAGTGACCCGTCGCGCGACGCTCTCCTCAAGAACTGATTCGGGCACTTCCTCCACCGAGGCAGAGGGGCTGATCCCGCGAATCATCGCTCCGGCAACCACCGTCTTCGGGGCGTTCACTACGTCGGGCCGGCTTCCGACCACTCGGTTCAGATTCGTTGCGTCCAGTCGATCGTAGTCGACGAGGAGGAATTGGCGAATACCAAGGTGTGCCAATTGCTGGGCTACGACAGACCCTGTTCCGCCAACACCGACTATCCCAATGCGGAGCCGAGACAACGCGTGCTGGCCTACCGATCCGAACGCAAGCACTTGACGCGAGTAAACAACATCTTCTGTTGGCTGCTCTCTTATGCCGTTCTCGATGCCGGGCCGATCCGGGACCACTATTCGCGCGGGCACGCGCCCAGGAAGTACACGAGCCGCTAGTTCTGAAGGCGTCACGAGCAGTGCGCCATGAAGGCGAGGACCAAGACGGCGCTCAAAAAAAGGCTCGAGGAGATCTTCGCCCGCATCGTCCGCCGTCGAGAATCGAGCCTCGCTGTCGGGCCAGGGATGAGAGTGAACGAGAACTACGGAGCGGTTGTTCGCTCGAGCGAAACTGGTGACGTGGGCAACGAACGACGGCGCGAGTCCAACGCGCATGCGATCGCGAAAGAGATAATCGTCAGGGCCCGGTTCGAAGATCTCGCGGACGAGAAACCGCGCAGCTCGACCGTCGCGCCGCACGACGGCTGCCGTCGCAAATAGCGAAGACTCGACGTCGCGGCGAGAGAGGACGGATTCCCTAATCCGAGAAAGGAGGCCGCTAGGTACGACAATCTCTGCTGCAAGCCGGGAGGTCACCGAGCTGGATCCAAGCGCGTCCTAATGACGCCAAAGTAGGTGAGCAGTGTATTGGTACTGGGGTTCCAGTTGTTTTGAACGTGCCACGAAAACCACAGACGCGGCTCCGTCGTCTCGGGGATGGCTGCGACATTGGTCCCTTGCGGCATTGCGTTGGAGGCAAGGCGAAGGGATGCGTCGGCCCAAAAGCAGTCAGGGTTCGCGAGGGGGTAGCCGACTGGGGCCACGAACTCGATAGTCGTCTCGGTTGCGTTCCAGCCGATCTTGGGCAGCGCTACGCCGGGAACGGTTATCAAATGAGCACCGCTGGCGAGCTGCCTCCACTTTGCGTCCGGAAAGCGCGCCTCAAGTTCCCTCAGTTGTTGCTCAAACAGCGTCATCGGCCGAACGTTGCGGGAGGAACCGAGTAGAAGCGTAGGGGTCCGCGATCCGTGTCGAGGTTGACGGAGGTATCGTCGAGGATCTGCTTATCCTGCTGGTGCCCGTGTTCCTCTTCGAAAAGGCCGAAGGTCGGGTTGACGCCGGCGATCGCTTTCATCTGCGCACCGGTGAGCGTCGAATGCTCGGTTACGTGCTCCTTCATATCGACGAAGAATTTGAATCGCTTGTCGCTGTCCGCCATGTGCGTTCCTCAACCGTGAATCTAAGCCAGACTGCTCGAATGTCCAGGCCTTCTGGACGGCGAGTCGCGCGCCCTTGTCAAACCTGACACCCAGGTTTCAGACGAGGACGTTAATGTGCAGGATCGCGTTTGCGAGTTCCTCCCATTTCGCGCCGGGGTGGGCGCGCGCACATGCTTGCGCGAAACTCTCCATTTCGTCGACGCTGACATCCGCGAACCTAGCGCACGGCTCCGCGATCGTTCTGCGCGGTCAACCGTCTCAAGGATTCAGACGGCGCACGAGGAGGGATTGATGCGCTTGAGCTGGACATGGGGAAAAACTGATTAATCCATTAGTTTCCCCTCTTGCTTGCCCATGGATCATGTGTACCTTTGTGCTTTGGTCGCGAACTTATGCGCCAGATGAAGATGCAAATGTGGAGAAAATCATGGCTGAGCCGTTCCCTTCGCAGCCGCCCTCTGGGGCGGCTCAATCTCTAGCCCCAAAACCTGCCCCCGCGGCGAGGGCTCCCTTGCCCCCGCCGACTCCAGCGGCCGGTCCGACGCCGCGGCCCGGCATTGACACGGCCACGGCGAGGGCTCCCTTGCCCCCGCCGACTCCAGCGCCTTCGGCGTTGCTCCCGACGACGGCGAAGAAGAAACCCGACCACTTGCTCCAAGTCGGGTTTGACGATTCGACTTGGGCTCAGGTTGAGAACCTTGCTGCCAAAACAGGCACAACGAGGGCAGGGTTCGTTCGGCGAGCGATCCGTATCCTTGCACTGATCTTGAAGAAGCTGGACGAAGGATACGATGTCGCGTTTATCAAGAAAGGTGAGAACCCCATTCTTTTTGAGCTGAGTTGACCTGACCAGCGTGTTACGCCTCGGGCCGCTATGGCCAACGGGGGTAACGGAAACGGTGGGGGCTCATCCGGTCCCCGCGTACGCGTTCGGGTCGCAGATGATCCAGGCGTTGACTTCAGCGCTGACGACGCAGGACTGCCGCCGCTCCCATCGGCGGCAGTCACTCGTCCGCTGAGGCCAGAGGCGGAGGCACGGTCGCTCTCGCGTTCCGAGGCCAAAGGATATACGTCACCGCTCGAAACTGATCCTTGGATCTACCGCATTGCCGTCGGCGCGCTCTCGCTTGTCGTGCTTGGCAGCGGGTCTTTCTATTTCATCCTCACGATGGCGGACAAGACCATGCCCGAAGCGCTTGTTGGCCTGGCTTCCGCCGCTATGACTGCACTCGTGCTCCTAGTGAAGAAGAAGGAATAACCTTCGTCCCGCGATGCGCGGGTCGGAGCCGACAGCGAGCGACGGTGCGCTCGCCTCGCCTGACATGACGAGCAGCGCCCCGCCGCGCACCTCGACGCGGCCCGAACCGAGGAGGTTTCGTCCATCTCGTTTGCGAGCGTAGCCATCCTGCGAGCCATTGCTGTCTGGGTCCGAGGATTGCTACCTAAACCGACGCTTCCACCAAGGTTGCAGCAGGCGATGAAAGGCACGCTGCTTCTCATCCAGCCGCGCCCCGAGGCGATCCGTGAACTCATCTCGCGTGTACAAAAGGATGCCCACTCTTGCGTACGTTGACAGAGGCAGATCAATATTGCCGTCCGGCCCGCTCTCTACCTGCATGCGCTCAAAATCCATCATCGCTGAATGAAACAGCTCCAGGTCCGCCGGATCGATCAGATGGTATTTTTGTCGTAGGAGGCCGTGGATCTCCAGATTGTAGCTGACGATCTTCTCGTTGAACTTGAAGCCGACGTCGATCGTCCGCCCTGCCTCGAGCCCGACCTTTATTCTGGTCTCCGCATCATCATGAGGTTGAGGCACGCCTTGCGTCACGGCGAGGTTCACGAGCTTGCTCCGGTGTTCGGAGAGCATCCGCGTCGAGGCCGCGAGAAAGCCGAGTGGCCCGTAGAATTCTTGTAGCTCGGTGCGAAGCGCGTCGATTCGTCGGTGCCTGCTTGCGGTGGATTGACTGATGATGGCCGCGATCACAGCGCCTCCGCCAATGAACGAGGCGACCGTGGGCAGCAACAGAAGAAATTCGTGGAGAAGCGTGCTTGCGACCATACGCCTCATGCTGTCACATGCCCCGCTTTGCTCGGCGCAAAGTAAGTGGAGGGTGCGCGCGAGCGCCATCACGGCGGGGACATTCCGCAAGCCATGCGCTCGGGGCCGAGACCCCGTCGGAACTCGATTGCGCCCCACATTGCGCGGCCCTTCGGCGCTTCCAATTTCTGCAACAATCCGTGGCTATGCGAGAACTCCCGGGTAGTTCAACATTACGCGCGACGCGCCGAGACTGACGCTACTCGATAGCCGCCTCAACGCCTGCATCGATCGTCGGTTTGCGATAGTCCCCCAAGTAGATTTGACCGCCCTCCCCCAACCTGACACCCAGGTTCCAGACGAGGACGTTGATGTGCGCGATCGCGTTCGACAGCTCCTCCCATTTCGCGTCGGGGTGAGCGTGCTCACAGGCTTCCGCGAAGCTCGCCATTTCGTTGACGCTGACATCCGCGAACCTTGCGCAGAGCTCCGCGACAGTGCGGCGCATTCGGTCAACCGTCTCGAGCGATTCAGACGGCGTACGAAGCTCCCGCGGCATGTCCTTTCCCTCGCGCTTGATGCGTGCGCGCCCTTCGTACCATGCAGCACGTGCCTCGAGTGTCGCTTGTTGCTCGGGATCTTGACGGTTGGCGGCTCGTCTTCGAAACAGAGCAGCGCTCGCAGCGTAGATCTCTGCGTGTCTCAGCTCCTGTGCGCGGTCCACGGCACCGCTCTGGCGAAGCGCTTGGGCGGCTCGCTCGAGAGCGGTCTGCGCATCCGCGACGTGCGTCAGCGGATCCACCCCGAGGTTGATCATGCGCGCGGCCACGTCTCGATCCCCTGGCTCGGGTCAAACAGTTCGGCCAGCGAATGGGCAACCCCGTCGTGAGCAATCACGGCGTCGACCAAGCACTCGACGCGCAGGCCCGCGGCACGAACGCGGTGGAAAAAAGCGTAGTCCTCGCCCAGGTACCTCGGCGTGCCGTCGACGTCACGCACCTCCTGGTTGAACAGGGCCCATCGCTGGCGGTCCGGGGCGAACTGGATTTCCGGCGGCTCCTTGGTCCAATGGAAGAAGCGCAGCTCGGGGTGCTTCTCTTGCAGGGCAAGGAGCACGCGACGCGCAATGAGCGTGCAACCCACCCCCGCCGCTTCGACTTCAATGACTCTGTGGCCAAGGCGGGTGGTTCGGAGCGGTAGATCGTGCAAGTCGTGTTTCCCGAACCCGAGCGGCATGACCTCGGGCGCGCCGCGCATCGGATAGGTGGCGAGAACGACGTCCCCGTCGGCCGCGATCAGGCCTTCGAGAACATCCAGATCGAATTCGATGTCCTGATCGAGCGAGAGCCAGTAGTCGCAGCCGCTCAGCACGAACGCGGACGCAAGCTCGGCGCGGGCTATCGAAAGAAGAGTACCAGGCTTTACGTCGAAGCGAGCGGATGGATACCGCTGGAGAATCTTTGCGGCCGTGCGCATGGCCGGTAGGTCGCCTTTCTGCAGAGCGCGGACTAGGCCTTTCGTCGAACGCTCCTCGCCGAGCTGGTAGATCGGCATCCCGATGAAGATTTGGGGGGCGGGCATCGTCATGCCGGCGAATTGGCTTCGCTCTTGTGCTTCGCACGCGCCACGGGCTGGCCGACGCGCCCGGCGATTGCTGCGGTCAGATCGGCCACGAAGCCTTCAATGACCCTGCGATCGACGTTGCGCCCCTGACGTGCCTGTTCGAGTGCATGCAGTATCGTCGTGACGGCACGGCTTTCGGACGTTTCTGCGTGAGTGGACATGGAGCCTCCTTTGCTGCCAGCGATGGCCGGCGGAGGGCCGGCAACCGTCGGTGCACCTGATAGGAGCGTCCGGAGTCGCGCTCTGGCAATCCCGGTCGTTTGCGCACCTTGACCAAGGTCTTGGTCAAGGCGCGGCGCTCGCCTCGTATTTGGCTGACTACGCGCATCTGACCCCAGGGTCGTCGCTAGCCGCGCGGCCAAGACCCCCGAGGCCGTGTTTTACAACGGATGCTAATGATGCAAGCTGAGTGATAGCACCCCGCTCGCGCCCCCTACCCGAGCCGACCCGAGCGAAGCTCTCGCCCGACGTGGCGCGACGTGTGCGCACCAGCATCGAGAGAGCCATGGGTGGCGAGTTCGTCGACCTATCGCCCGAAGAGACGCGCCGTTATGGCGAAACCGGCGAGCTGCCCGAGCGTGTAGAACGTTACCTCGATTCCCTGTCTACCGGCTCGACTACCTAGAGGACGCGCGCCGTCTGGGCGTCGTCCCCGGCACGCCTGCAATGACGTGACGTGAAGCGCGTTCGGCAAGCACTCGAACGCGAGGAACTCCCAGGTCCGGGCGACCGCTACACGTTCGTGCCCGACCCGGACGAGAGCCCGAACGCCGTTCGCACGCTCGCCCGCGTGCGCCGGGTGCCCCGACGCAATCTGTGGATCTGGTACATCGCGACCGACGACGGGCTACCGGGTCAGTTATTGCGGGCTTCCGGGTCCGCAAGTCATTCGCTGCCCCGGCGTTCCCACACAGTAGAGGCCGGCGCAGCATCGAGCCGACGGTGGCAGACAAGTGCCGCCTGATGGCGTGCAGGATTGAACCGGGACAACCTCTTGGCGGCACCTCACTTGCGCACTGCCCTCGTCGGTGAAAGCCGTGCCCTTGGCAAAGGTGCAGGACCTCGCCGACGCTTGGAATACCTTGCCGCCCGCGCAGCACCATGATGCCGGGGGGGCACACTCCGCTGGCGCCGCTGTCTCCTCAGCATACACGGTACCTCGCTCCCCCTCACATTGCGAGCGGGTCAGCCCTCGGCGAACCGCGCCCCCGGCGCAGCACCACACGTCGAAATAGGTTCCCATCCACGAGATCCTATGCTGGATCTCCTGCTTGGACAGAGCCCGCGCCTCGACCCTGAGCTGCGTGGGACGGGTGACCGAATTATCGCGAACGATAGTATACGTCCGCTCCGGCACGAGTTGGAGGAATTCGGGGCGCGTGAGGGTCACGTGTCCGTCAAGAACTGTGATTTCAGCGACCGTCGCCGGGCTGCGAGCGACGCGTAAGTCCACCTTGCTGCCTATTCGTAGCGCGACGCCTGGCCCGCCTTCGGGGCACACACGGTCGCCTTCGATGAAGAAGAGCCCACGGATAGCGTTCAGTACAACGCAGGCTGCGCTCTGGAGCGGCCCGGGTTGGTCCTGCACTTGGGCGCTCGAATTGTCGGCAAACTGGATGAACTGTTCCGGCCCGGGGCGATTTAAGGATAGCTTCAGGCTCGTGTCGCGCCCTGTCACCAAAGTGTCGTTGTCGTATACCGGAATCCGAACACCCGGCGGGATCGGTTGACCGTTGCGGTTAGCCGAATGGCCATCGACCATAATGGTCCCGACCTCGGCGGGTGGCGGCGGCGGACGGTTTGGCTGAGGGGGGGCTGACGGAGGCGCTGCCGGTGGAGGTGGCCCGTCACCTGCGCTTTTGCGGTAGACGGCGATTGGAACACAGCCGAGAAGCGCGATACTTCCGAGGAAACCTAGCCACGCCATACTTCCGAGGAAACCTAGCCGCGGCATTCGAGAAGGACCGGATGTCATTTGGTGGACGTGCCTTCTGTACCATGCAAGTTGCTGGAGTCGTGACCTTGCCGGTTGCTGGTCGCGTCGGCGTTCGCGCACAGGCTTCCGATACGAACGACATCGACCCGCTTGATCGAGTCTCTCGCGAGCCACGAGACGCGCTGGTCAGCCTGGTGCCAGAGGACAATGCCATCACTCGAGCTCCGTAACAGGTAGCCCTTGTCGTTTGAATCATCGCCATTCGGGTCGTGCGAAACGCGGACGAGAGGGTATTGACGTAGTTCGAAAACACCCCATGCGACTGGCAGCGTGCCCCAGGTAAGGGACGCGAATAGAACGAAGGGAAGGAGCAGCCACTCACGGGTCAGCCAGGCGCAGCCAAGTAGCTCCGTTGCTCTTCCAATCCTCTTCGACGCCGTAAGCGTCCATGCGACGAACAAGAGCAGTATCGCGATTTCGTTGCTGCGTATCATACGCTTGTAAAAAAGGGGCGGATCACTCTTGCATTCGGCAACATCGTTTGCGTGATCGGGAAACACTTGACCGAGATCTTTCAAGTATGCACCCGCTTGCATAGTGAGCATCACGGCACAGCAAACGAAAAGAATCACCCAGGGCCAGGGGGACGAGACCCACGTATGCCAAAGTTCGTTGATCGTGGCGGGAATTTTTTGTTTTCGTATCAAGAACGCAACGACGACAACGAGGCCGAATAGCAACCACAAGCCGATGACGGTCGGGAACCACTTCTCAGCTGCCCAGTAAAAGAAAAGCCCGCCTTCCTGCACGACGTCCTTATGGTCGAAGTCCGTTAGGCCCGGCAGGCCGAGCATCAGGACCCTACCGCGTAGTGCGAGGTACCCCGCGGCGTACAGCACTGCTGCGGTGCTCGCGCCACCGCCCCACACCCAGCCAAGGGCCGCTTTTGCGCGCTTGAAGCCGTCGGGCGAAGCTTGGGTGGACGAGGAGTTCGCACTCATCGCGTGGACAATGGCGCTGGGCAAAGCTTTGCCGGAGCGAAACGCTGATTCACACCAAGGAACTCAGGTCGAAGGACCCGTCTGGACCTTTGGCGCCCAAACTCCCATCGCGGCCGGGATCTCCTTGGAGTCCGTTGGCACCGTTGTTTCCGTTGTCGTCACAGCTGCCCCAACTGCAGCCTCCATAGCCGCCAGTACCTCCAAAACCGCCGTCGCCGGGAGCGCCCTTAATCCCTTGCGGTCCGCCAGCACCTCCGGAGTAGGGCGCGTGAACATCTCCGATGTTGAAGCTCTTATAGCGAACGACGACGACTCCTCCGGCGCCGCCCGGGCCCCCGTTGCCGCCGGTTCCTGCGGAGCCTCCCTTGCCGCCGCCACCTCCATCGGAGGCGTTTTCGCACGCGCCGCCGCCGCCTCCGTCGCCGCCGTCACCACCACGGCCACCGCTCCCGCCGTTTCCACCGCGACCGCCAGGGCCACCTGCGGCGTTGAATTCGATCCCGCCCTCGAAAGTAGTGACGGTGACTGTGAGCGTTCTTCCCGGGGCGCCAGGACCGCCGGTGCGGCCGTCTTCGGCGGCACCGCCCTGTTGGCCGTTTTGGCCGGCGCTGGACGCTGCGTCTCCAAAAAACCCACATTGCGCGCGTCGACCATCCAGCGCTCGTGGCATCGAGGCGCCGTTAGCGGCGTCCGGTTGGTCGTCGCCTCCTTTGCCTGAAAGGTCATGGACTGTTCCGGTAGGCATGGATCTCCCTCCAATTAGTCATTTATCAGGGCTTAGTGGCTCGCTCGGCGGCAAGCGCAGTGTAGTTCACTCTCAAGGTCTTTTCTGCGACCGTATGAATCTTGGACAGGATGCCCCCCCGCAGGATGCCTCTGACATCCAAATTGAGGTAATCGGACCGCTGAACGATCCGGGATCCGCGATAGGCGAACACGTTGTCTGCCACGGCAAAGGCGATATTACTGTCCAAGACCAACGTGGCATTGAATCCAACAACGATGTCACCGAGGGAAGTGAACAAACCGTGGACCTTCATCTTGACCAAGAACTCTGGAACATAGACGGACAACCTTCCCCGCGTTCTGAGAGTAGAGGATGGCGCCTCCGCCAGAGCACGATCATGAATGGCAACCTCCTCGGTTACCCCCCTGGCAAGTTTCCTCGAACCCTGGCTCGCGGAGCAGCCACAGTTCTTCCTGCGGCTGTCGCTGGGGACTCGCAATTGCACCGACGTCGGAGGAACGGGCTCCCTCGGATCGAACGCGTCCAGAATCCTAGAAATAAACGGAACGCTGTATCCGTCGATGGTACCGTCGTAGCCAACTTCCGCAAAGTTCACCAAGCCCTCCGCGCTCTCGACCCTCTCGAAAGCGCCACGGTCGGTCAAGCGCGGCCCCTGGGACGGTAATCTTCCACCTAATACCATTATCGCCGCAGTCGTCCGTGGTCTCATCATCGCTACGGGTATGCCGTCGTGCACTCCCTTGGCGCCAATCGTGACCGTCTCCCCATCCTCAACCAACAGGGAGGGGTGCCGGCCGTCGTCATTCCGGTAAAGCATGGATCCGCCTTTCCGTTGTCTCCGCAAACTTCAATAATCTCGTGGCGAGGGTAGTCCCTTCGGTGCTGAGAGCGTCCGCGACCGAGAGCTTCAGATGAGGGGTCGCGCCCGCTGGCGACGCCCGGCAGTCCAAAGGCCCGGACTTGGGCGGTTGCGGCCCCCGGTTTCGGTGGATGCTTCGACCGGCGCAGCACGGAAGTCGAGGCCAAGACGTGTCTAGGTTCATCGCGCGTTCCCCTCCTTCGTTCGGCGCACAGCAGCGCGCCCACCGTTCGGTGGACCGTCAGCTGACGCCATGCAGAACAGTTACTCACGGACCAGACGAGTCGCCATAGTCATTTGAGCGAGTGGCTCGCGCAGTGTGACCGGCACGGCTGGTCCGAAAGGAGTGAGATGCGATGGGCTCATGAAATTCGGTTTGTCGTCAGGCTCAGGGTCGCGGCCGTGATGATCGTCTACCGTCGCTACCCGCACTGCACCGTGGAGGTCGTTCCTGGACGCGCCCTCGATGCGCTCACCGTGTCGCGTCTGTTCAAGCGGAAGCTTCGCCCAGCGCTCGATGGACGTGCTGGCCGCAGCGAGCTCGCGCCAGATGCCGATCTCTGTGTCCGTCGCAGTCGTTGCGGAGTGGTGGCGCGGGAGCCGGCGCCAAGCGCAGATCCTCAAGCTTGTCAGTACCGAGGCGATGACAGAAAGCATCGCGAAGAGCGCTGGCGAGGCGATCGCCGCACAGCCCGGGGCGACCGTCGTCGACGTCATCGTGATGGCGTCGGCAGCCGCCCGGGGGGGCGTGGTCTACACGTCCGATTTTGACGATCTGGTCCGCCTTCGCGGCCATTTTCGCGAGGTTCGCGTCCTCAGCGTCTAGGCGCGGATGAGCTCTGCCACGTCTCCAGGCTGACCTCCATCAAGGAGGCGACGTCATGGAAGCTGGTCGGGAGCGCGGACACGAGCCACGCTTCAAGGTACCACGCGGCCGGCGGCGCCCGCGGTGCCCATCACCCCGTCCTGGCGCCACCGTCGACGTAAACATTTTAACGACCGTGCCTCGACGAAACAGCCATTTTCCAGCGCGACGCGATCTGGCGTTTCGAACTGTGCTCATGCGCGGTGAATAATCACTCGCCTCTTCGCATCTTTACAACTGCGCGAAGTCTGTCGCTCACCAGACCGCCACCTTCGCGGCGCAATTTGATTCGGGCCTTTTCCTGGGTAACGATTCGACCGCTCTCTTACTTGCCAAATGATTAACCGCACTCAACTTGAGCGGTCTTCTTGTTTTGCGTGCAAGGCGGCGTCTTTTCTTAACCCCGTTTGGGGGGAGGTCATGCTCGTTCGCCGCGATCTGTTCGTATCAGCTGGTCTGTCGATTCCCTTGCAACTTTGACGGGATCGCGATGCCGGGGGGCGAAGCAGTAATTTCGCTTCAAGCGGCGGCCAGGCTTTGGCGTGTTTCTCGGGCAACGGCTTACGGCTGGCACAGCTCGGGCAAGGTCCGGTGCTTTCGCCTCGGGCACCGAGGCCTTGAGGCGACCTTGCGCGAAGTACGAGCCGCCAAGGTATTGCCCGAGGCGGAATTGCTCACCGACCGAGTCACCCCTCGCCTCCTCGATGCTGCCGTTCAGAGCGGGATCGTCGTGCCTGAGGGCGGACGTTTCTCCCTCGAAGACCTCGATGAGCTCACGCGATTTGCGACCACCGGTCGCACCGACGCGATGCCGCCGCCTTCGCCGCGCCGCCACTCGGGAATGCAGATCGTCCCGTTTCGCTGGACCGTCCAGCACGAACGGGCCTGGGTGGATGCAGGCGCCGAGCCGTCCGCTCTTCCGGACGCCTACTGGGCGACCCCCATCCCTCCGCGCTTCATTCCTCCGGCCGAGGTCGTCCTGTATTCGTACGGGAGCCGCTCTCAACGCCTCCAATTTGTCCGTCGTTCGGAGGGCTACGAGCGGCGTGCCTCTGAGCTCGCTTGGTGTGCTGCCAACGATCACTTTGCGCGCCTCCGCATCGGCGAGCCCCTGCGTGGGGACTGGATGGAGTCCAGCCATCAGTACCTCGTGGGTGTCGAACAATGGCTGCGCGAGTGGCACCGTCGGGCCTCCCGCGGTCGGGCGGGTTGACAGAACTTGGACACTTTGGACGCATTTTGGACAGAAATTAGACAAAGATCGGTATCGAAATTGGACAGCGATCGGGTGATCCATGGACCCCGATGCACACGGCACCCACCCCGAGCCCCCGATCGGCGCCCCCGAGCTGCCGCCTCGCAGCGCGCCGCGAAGCAGGCGCAACAACGCAACCTCCACCCGCGTTCACAACCATCGCCGCCGCGGCTGAGCGGCTCGGCGTCGATGCGGCCGTTCTTCGCGCCCGCTGCCGGCGAAAAGGTCAGCGCGTCGGCGACTGCGTGGTCGCGCTCCTGAATGACGACGTCGTCGCATTCAAGTTCGGACCGCGTTGGCGTTTGCGGTTCAAGGACGCGTAGCCCGCAGGGAGATCCTCCGAGGCCATTATGCACGGGTTGGTCCAGCAAGAACGGCAGATGCGAGTGCGCAGGACGACCGAGACCTGTCTACGACTCCCCTGCCCCCGTGCTCGGCGAACGCATGCTGCCGCAGGCGAACGACGCTACCCTGCCCCCGAGTGGTGCCGGCGTCACCGAGCCGCCGTCCGCCGGACCCTCTCGGACTCGGGATCGAAGAGGCCGTCGTCATGAGCCACCCTTCCGCGTTGGACAAGCTCTCACGAGCTGCCCGTCTCAGCGCCGAAGCGGCACGCCTCTGCGCCGAAGCGCTTGAGGAGCTTGCGGAACACGACAAGGCGGAGACCGTTCCGCCGGTGAGCGAAGTTGACCAAGCCCGCGCCCGGCGCGCGCTTAGAAAGGCAGGACTGAGGCTATGAACCAGCCACACGGTAGCGTCGAGTGCACGCCGCAGGGCCGCTGGCGCATTCGCATGCGCGTCGGACGCAACCCGAAGAAGACGATCGACACATTCGATACTCGCGAGGAGGCGATCGCGTACCGCGCCACCATGGCCGAACTCCTCAAGAGCCAGGAGCCCTACCCCGGCGTCACCCTCGCGGAATTCGGCGAGGAGGTGCTCACGTGGCGCGAGCTCAGCTGCCACCTGTCGAACCCCGACAACGACTGGAGCCGGTGGAAGAACCACATCAAGTCCGACCCCATAGCGAAGATGCCGGTCAAGACGGTTCGAGACATCCACGTGGAGGACTGGCTCGATCGACTCAACGCGAAGGGCCTCTCGCGACAGACGCGCCTGCATTGCCTGAACTTGCTGCGCATCATCATGCGCCGAGCAAAAAAGAAGCGGCTCGCCAAAGAGAATCCCTGCATGGACATCAAGCTCGAAGTGCAAAAGCGCACCCACGAGCCGTGGACGTTTTTGACGCCCGAAGAGCAGGACGCGCTCATTGCGGCCGCCCCGAAGCCGCTCGACGCGATCATCGAATTCGCGATCGGAACTGGTCTGCGCTCGGGTGAACTGGCCGCGCTCCGACTCGCCGATGTTCACCTCGACGGCCCCGACCCATACATCACCGTCCGCTACGGCGGGCCTCCGGCGAAGCCGACCAAGTGGGGTCGGATCCGCCAGGTGCCGCTGTTCGGGCGAGGCATGGCGGGGCTGCGTCGCTGGCTGGATGCCCTTCCGAGCTACGCAACCGAGAACCCGCACGGCATCGCGTTTCCCGCCCAGCGCGGGGGCTTCCGCAACCACGACCACGTTCTGCGCTGGCGCATTTGGAAGGGTTCTCCCGCGCGCGCCAAGCCGGGCCATCGAAACTACCATTCGCCCACGGTCGGCATCGTCGAGCGGGCGGGCATCGGCCGCCACTTTCGATGGCACGATCTCCGGCACACGTGTGCGAGCTCGCTCATCAGCGGTTGGTGGGGGCGGCACTGGACGATCAAGGAGGTCTGCGACCTGCTTGGCCACCGCTCGATTACGACCACCGAGCGCTACGCGCACCTCGCCGATACGGCACTCAAACAGGCCGCCCGTGAGACCGTCCTGGCGCCGACCATCGCCTTTCCCACGGAGCTTCCAAGTGATGGAAACTCGATGGCGTCCGCCTCAGTTCCCAAGCCGAAGGTCGCGGGTTCGAGACCCGTGTCCCGCTCCGCGAAATCGTTGAGGATTCCGGAGCGACGTTCCGCGACCCAGGACAGGCCTGGACAGAGCTCCTCCGGGCTGCGGAGCGCGGGGACGAATCCGAGACGCGAGCTTTTGCGCTGCAGTTGGCGCATGAGATTCTCGCTTCGCCCGCGATCCAGTTAGCGCACGAAGTGCTCGCCGGCGGCCCGCACGCGACGGCCAAGGCGATTGCGCTCGCGGAGTCGCTCATGAAGGGCGAGGCGGCTCCCCTGCCCTTGCCGGTCGCCGTTGGCGACGGGCGAAGGCTCCTTCCATGAGCGCGCCCGCAGTTGCGTTGCCTCGGGTCGTGCAACCCGAGCCGAGGCGGATCCTGTGACTTCGGACGACCAGCTCCGCGAACTGCTCCGACGTTCGGCGGTCGTGGTCTACACCCCCTGAATCCATGGAATCGCAGCGTCATGCGCGACGCAACACGGGTGCGGCAACCACTGTGTGCGGCCTTCTCGAGGCACTCGTCAAAGGCGCCGTGCTGGAGTCAACCGTGCGGAGCCCGGGCTGAAGCCATTGCGCAACGGACGCTCGTCGTGGAGGGTTTCTGTATCCGCCCGAGTCGTGTCGACTTGGGGTCGAGCGTGCTATTCTTTCGGAGCCATGGCTCGCACCACGAAAAAGACAGTCGGCAAGGGCACGAGCGGGTCGCGTTTGAAGGCCACCGCTCGACAGACGAAGGCGCGCGAGGCCTATTTGAAGCATGTCCCCGCCGAGGGTCGTGCGACTGAAGCCGAAATGGCTGCCTTTCGGCGCGAATGGCAGCAGGCGTAACGCTCGACACGGGCGCTCTCATCGGCCTTGAGCGTCGGGACCGCTGGATAACCAAGCGCCTCGATGCGTGGCGAGCTGACAATACCAAGGTCACGGTGCCGGCGGCGGTCCTCGCCGAGTGGTGGCGTGGCTCCGACCGCGCAGAGATTCTGTCGATGGTCGACGTCGAGCCGATGACGGCCGTCATCGCAAAGGCCGCGGGACTTGCGCTCGGAGAAGTGAGAGACGCGCCACGTGGTCGACGCCATCGTCATGGCTTCCGCCGCGCTTAGGGGCGATCTCGTGTACACGGTCGACTTTGACGACCTGATGCGCCTCCGAGGGCACTTCCCAACCGTACGCGTGTTTTCGCCAACGCAGGAGCCGAGGTCGAGCAAGGCGACGCCGAGTCGCGAGAATCGCCGCCTTGACTGATCCGCCCCGCATGCCGGACACCGAGGATCAAGCATTCTGCCCCCCAAGTCTGAGTCAAGCGCTCAACCCGCCGTCCGGAGCGTCCACGGTGTCGACGATCCCACGATAAGCGCCAGAGCTATCGCGTCGAGCGAAGCTCATAGCAGCAGCCACCATTCCGAAACCGGAGGACAGAAGCACTCGGGTGCGTCCGTTGGCGAGCCTCGCCGTCTAAACCGCCCGCCCGCTCACGAAGCCGTGGGCTTCCTTCGCCAGATCGATCCACGCCGCCTTCGTGCTCGTCACCGTGAGCCACCCCTTCATCAAACGGCCGTGGCCGGGGTCAAACGGCTTCCCGACCCCAGACGCAACCAAGGCAGCCACGCGATCCTTCGGGAGCTTTACGACCAGCGTCCCTTGCGTAAAGAGCGCGAAGTGCCTCCCATCCACCTTGAGGCCGTTCGACCCGAACTTCCTCGCACCGGGCTTGGTCTTCTCGAAGGCGTCGATGATGGGAGCCAGCTTGCGGTCGGAACGGAGCGTCCGGAGGAGCCGGCCGACTCGCGGGTCCCTCGCGGGCGCTCGCACCGGCGGCGTGGCTCCCTTCGGCTCGGGCATCGTCTTCGCGGTCGATCTCCTCGCCGCTTTCGGGGGCAGCGACGACACGAAGCTCACTCCACGTCCGACCCATTTCGCCAGAGCAGTGGCGCTCCGTATGGCTTCGGGCGCGACGTACACCATGCTGGCGAGCGGTCGACCCGTGAAGTCCATCGGCCGGGCGTGCGGCTGGGCCAGCGCGTCGTCGTACGCGTCTTTTCCGACGCGGACCATGAAGTCCGTCTTCGTCAGGCCGCAGCACATCTGACCATTCACCATGAAACAGAGCCCACCGAACATGCGCTTCTCAACCACGTCCGCTCGTCCAGCGAGCACGGAGCGGATGCGCTCCGCGGTCTTCTCGTCGTAGCCGCCCCCGGTCCCCTTGGAGGACGAGGCCGCTGCAATGCCCGGAGCCGTTCGCTTCGGTGATCCGCCGGAAGCCTTCGTCCTCACGACGCGTCCCGCCCCTCTGGACTCCACTGAGTCCCTCCAATCACACCACGCGCGCACGACTCGCTCGATCTCGCGCTTTCCCGCATTCGCTTCCGCTACGGTGCCGATCTTCATGATCCGACTCACGTCCCCGCCCCCTTCAAGCAGCGGGTGGTCACCGGGGATCTGCGCACCCGTGTGAAACATCAGGCTCGCGTGTTGCTTGCTCTTCGGAAAAAAGCTCGCCAAATTGCCGCGATACGTGAACGTCGGCGCTTGCCACTTGATGCACTCGTCGATGCGCGGGTCCGCCGCGAGCACGAACGCACGGATGCGCTCCACGACGGGTTTCATCGGATTCTCGTAGCGCTCGAACCATGCGTCCACTTCCACATTGCGACCCACGCTCGCACCTCTCGACGCAGAGGCTACGCGGACTCGAGGATCGACTTCAACCTGGCCAGGTCCTTCTGGTTGGCGCGTCGCATCGCGCTCGCCATCAACGGAGCCACGAGCTTGCTGAAGCCGCTCGGCTCGCCGCGGTTTCGAAGGGTCATGCGCGTGCTCCCGTCGGATCGAGCCGCCCATTCGTGCGCAGCAATCCGGGGCCGTCGCCCCCGAGCAGAGTGGCGACCACGACAAGTTTTTCACGCTCCTTGTTTTGCCGTGGCCACCGCCGACGCGGTTGTAGGTTTCCCCGACTCTCCGTTCGGTTAGCCTGGTCGTGTCCAAAGTTGGACCGCTCGAGCATCCATTGAGTACCGGTCGCCGTGGCCGGCTGTCCCGAAGCGAGGAAAGATGCCTAAGTATTTGTGCTTACAGCGGAACGTGCCCGGCGGCCCAGCCGAGGCCGAGAAGCCCTCCCCCGC
>Ga0307475_10000681_pt1 | contig 20452 bp, 19 predicted proteins | sample atmos_gasesECM1C_FD_203317 | JGI IMG/M metagenome (GOLD analysis project Ga0307475, IMG submission 203317) | Hardwood forest soil microbial communities from Morgan-Monroe State Forest, Indiana, United States - atmos_gasesECM1C_515 | ecosystem: Environmental > Terrestrial > Soil > Temperate... | reverse complement strand
TGGCCGCGCACCACGTAATCGACGTATGGCGCATTCAAGGCAGAGTCTGAGTAAATGGATGGGAAATAACCGCCCCAGACAATAGGAAGCTTTGGATGTAGTTTGCGGATTTCGCGGCAAGAATTGACCGCGGAAACCATCTGCGGTCCCGGCATAACCGAAACACCCAGCATCTCAACGCTTCTGTCGCGCACCATATTTAGAATGGTTTGTGTTGGATTGTCGTCGAGATTCCCGTCAACGATCTCGTACTCTTCGCGACCTTCCAGCACCGCCGCCAGTGCCATCACGGATAACGGGAAGCGGCGATTGCGCGGCCTGGTGGCCCGCGGATTAAAAAGAATGATCACGCTGTTTTCACCTGAACCATGTAAATCCTGAACCGGGCTGACGACACCTTCGAGCCCAAGCCTGCTGCGTCCCTGCTAATTGCATCTCACTAATTCCAGCAGCACGTGATCGCCTGCGTCGCGAAAAATTGGCCAGTCAGCCGATACCTTATCCAGCCTCTCCAACCGTGCAAGAATCGTCGGATGCTTGCTCATCCATCGCTCAACATAGGAGGGCGGCACAAACAATCCAACCGCAGAGCGTGATCGCAATTGGAACCATGGATAAAAAGCTCGACGAACATCATTAACCGTGGGATAGGTGATCGGAATTGTTACATCTCCGACCTTAGCCGTAGCCTTGCCGGGGAATCTTCGACACGCCTTCCTCGGTTGGCCGTGGAGCAGATACCAGAAAAACTCTGCAACGCACACGCGGCTCCAAAGACATAACAGCACCGCACCTCCCGGTTTTACGAGCGCTGACAGGTTGCTGGCGAAAGGCCGCAGATCCGCAAGACAATTCAGGCCGGCAAAGTTCGAGAAGGCTCCATCGAAGAGTCTGTGACTGGGCAGAAATCCGAGATCTTCATTAGCAAGCTGTAGGAACTCAAGTTTTGCGCTATTCGCCCATGAGCTACGGCGTTTCGCAACTTGAATCATCGAATGAGAAGCATCACACGCGACCACGGATCGGCCTCTCTGTACGAGATATCTCGCGTCTTCTCCGGTGCCGCAGTTCAACTCCAAAATGCGACTTCCACGTGGGAAGGCCGCGAGGAGCTTGGCCCACACCTTTCTGCGTTGAGCCCTTCCGATCCTGGAGAACGTGAACACTTCGTCGTAGGAATCCGCTACACCGTCAAATGCCGTCGCGGCAGCAAGGGTAATCACGCCGGCCCCCTCGTGCATGCCTCTCTCTCGGAGGCACCGGAGTAAAGGCATTCACGTAGCATGCTTACCTGCTGCCGCAACTTCGTTTGCGCCGCCTCATCTGCCCCGCTGCGCTGAATCCGGGCAAGCTCCACTTCGTCTTTGAGTAGTCGGTCCGCAAATCCGTAAAATTCGGAAGAGTGTCTTCCCTGAATCGCAAGCTCGCGGTCAGATGACTGTCTCCAGGGTTTTACTTGAACTAATGAAGGCGCTACTCGCGAGTAATATGGAGTTCCCTTAATGGGGTATGCCAACGTGGTTAAAAAAACATCCGGGTCACTTTGCTTGACGTGTTCGATGGTCGCTTCGATATCTTCCAACTCTTCACCTTCATAACCCCACATCAGAAACATTCCAGTCTGAATACCGCGTGACTTACACAGACCGACCGCGGATTGTACTTGCTGCACCGTCACGCCACGTTCCATTGCGTCCAGAATCTTCTGCGAGCCGCTCTCTGACCCGATCCACACACGGAAACATCCCAACTCCGCCAGGACGTCGGCGATCTCGGCGTTGATACGGTCCGCGCGAGAGATGCATTCAAAGGGAATTCGCAACCCGCGCCGGCGCATCTCCGCCGCGTAAGCGCGCAGCCATCCGTGATGGATGGTGAAAACGTCGTCGGCGATCCACACCATGTCCGGTTGATAAGTGTTGAGCAGCCATTCCACTTCATCCACCACGGCGATAGGTTTGCGCCGGCGGTGAGTCTTACCGAACACCTGGTGACTGCACCAGCGACAGTGGTACGGACAGCCCCGCGCGGTAATGAACGACAGTGATCCCTTTCCGTGCGCCGTGCGCCACGTTTCCACGTATCGCTGAACGTCTACCGCGTTACGCGCCGGCCATGGCTGCCCATCGATGTCCGCGATTTGAGCGCGAGGCCCCGTGTGATAGACGCGTCCGGCCTCATCCAAAAAGGCAATTCCAGAAACGGCGGGTAACCTCGATCGATCTCCACAGCGCAGAACCGGGAGCAGATTTTCCATGGTCACTTCGCCCTCGCCCAAAACCACAACATCTGCGCCAGCCTCAAGGTATTCGCGGATGTACGCGCCAGGCTCGGGCCCGCCGAGCACCGTCTTCCAGTTCGCTGCGCGTGCAATCTGGAGGATTTCCACCACGTTCTTGCGGGTCATTAAGTTCGCATAGATCCCCAGCACCGAAGGTTTCTCGGTCTGCAAGTGCGAACGAAGCGCCTCAGAACTGGAAAACGTTGTGTCGAAGACGTCGACGTCAAACCCCTTATTTCGCAGATGAGAACAAATGTAGAGAATGCCTAGAGGAACGTACGGCTTGAGAATCTTAAGCTCTTTCGGATCCTCGTATAGGAAGTAACCGTGAGTGAGCAGCAGGTCACTCATTGATTTCTCCAACGCCGGCAACTACGGTCTGTAGTGAAACAAAATGGGAGCTAACGGAACACGCTCTACTTCGTGATTTTATTTTAGGGAGCTGAGTGGCGTTCTCATTTCGACTTACCGCTTCAAGTGACTCGACAGATCCCCACCGCTCTCGAAGCTCGTTCGAATCGGTGGCCGTCGGTGTCTTGCAATTCCAGCTCGCCACCTCGGCGTGTAATGCATCGCGAATCGCTCGATAGAACTTGTCTGTGTACGTTCCTTTGAACATGACACACAAATCTTCGCTATCTGCCCAGTTCTGTTTCGCTCCCAGCTGTTCTCGGACCCGCGCATAAAAACGTGTGTTCGGAAGCGGATAAGCAAAAGACACACCTATGTCATCCGGCTTGGTGTTCCGGACTAGCGCGATAGTCTTACGGATGTCTTCCCAATACTCACCCGGATAACCAAATTGAAGAAAGTAACAGCCCCGAATACCTTCAGATTTGAGGTGTTCTCTCGCGCTGATAACCTCTTCAACCAGCAATCCTTTGTCCATCGCATCCAGGATTTTTTGAGAGCCGGATTCGGCGCCCATCCACACCTCCGCGCAACCAGCTCGCTTCAGGGCCCTGGCGGATTCGCGCGTGAGCAAATCCGCGCGTGCCTGGATTTTGAAAGGTATTAAAGATCCACTAGCTTCCACGGCCTGTGCTAACTCTTCGAGCCAATGACGATTCAATCCAAAGATGTCGTCGGCAAACCACAAATGCTCCGCGCCGTATTCTTCCTTTAGGAGCCGCATTTCGCTCGCAACGTCCGCCGCCGGACGTAATTGGTAGCTATCGCCGAAGATCGGTTTCGCGCACCAGTTGCATCGAAACGGACAGCCCCGGCTCGTCACTAAATTCAGAGAAAATATTCCATGCGCATCCTTCCATGTTTTCCGGTACGCAGACAGGTCGATCAAGTCGCGTGCAGGCAACGGTAACGGCGACGCGCGTCGGGACGTAATGCGAGAACTGCCTGCCAAAGCCCCTAAAGATCCTCCCCGGCTCGAGCATTTCACACCTGGAATATTCGCTACAGATGCACCGGACATCAGCGCTCTCACGGCCTCCAGCAATGAGTATTCGGCTTCCCCCTGGAGTACGCATTCCGCGCCGTTTTGCAGAAACTCTCTCGCATGATCTGTTGCGTCTGAGCCGTGAACGATAACTCGCACCCCGTGCTCGTGCGCAATGCCAATCATTTGCCATGCCAATTCGCGCATTCTTGTGAGGCACATCTTGGTCAGAAAATTGAAGTCGTCCTCGTAGATAGCAACAATCTTTGGCTTATGAAGGCGCAGCGCCTGCCGCAGCCCTTCCTCGGGTTGTTCCAACATGCTGTCAAACAACGCTACCGAGATCCCATTCGCGCGCAACAAACCCGCTGCATACAGCGTCCCCAGCGGCGGATACGGCTCCATTTTCTGCGCCTGTTTTCGATCGTAGGGCAGATGATACGAGTGAGTAAGGAGGACGTCAGTCACTTAGGTCCTCCAGCACAGATGTTTTGTGCAAGAAGGTCAACACGCTTCCGCTCCTTCCGGTTTTAACGGCTGGCCAGTAACAAGTGATCTGCGTGTGACGATCTTTTCTAACCTGCGCCCAACCCACAATTCCCACGGGAAGGAATATTTGTTTCTCTTGAGTCTCCATCGTAACGGCGCCCCGAGCGCGCGGCGTATCCCCGTCCGGAGCCGCGGATGATCCTTGGTCACTTTTCGAAGTTGGTTGTTGAGCAGAAAAAACTGCAGCATTTGCCACAACTTCTTCAGTTCTTCGCCTTGTAACCACGGCAGAGTGTTCCGGCCAAGTGGAAGTTCAGCCCACTCCTCCAGACACCGGGGTTCTCGCAATCCCATCTCGCGCAGTTGCGGCCAGATAGGAATACCGGGATAAGGAGTGAAAATGTTGGGTGAAAAACTAACGTTCCAGAATTGCCGCGCGATATCGCTCATGGTGTTGAGCGTTTCCACTCGGTCTGCCTCAGTCTCGCCCGGATAACCAAAAATGAGATTGAAGGTGACATGGATCCCGCCAACGGCCGCTTTGCGCGCGGTCTCATACATTTCATCCACGCGTTGGTGACGCTTGTTCATCAACTTCAATACGCTGCTCGATGTCGACTCGGTACCAAAGCCCATGTGCGAGACACCACTCGCGCCGAGAAGCCGCACGTCTTCATCGCTCATCCGGCACAGAAAGTCAGTTGAAGCTTGAAAGGTCCAGGCAAATTTAATTTTCGAATCCAGAAATCCTTGCGCGATGTCCCGAGCCCTGCGCCAGTCCACCGGGAGATTGGAATCCAGCATGGCAACTTCTGTGATGCGATATTTCGCGACCAACTCAGTCACTTCATCGATAACGCGCCTCGGTTCAAGCGCATTAAATCGCCGCTTGTAAAACACCATGTCCGTGCAGTAATTGCAGGCATACGGGCAGCCCACGCTGGTCGCGTAGGCAAGTTTGCGTTCGCCAGCAACGCGCTCGTAAGCGTCGAAATCCGCCATTTCAAAAGCCGGCGTCGGCAAATCGTCCAGAAGAGCGACACGCCGTTCGGGAGCATGCTGCGGAAGACCAGTTTGCTTGGAGGAAACTCCACGAACACCGTGGAACGGCTTCTTGGCCGCGAGATTTTCAGCGATCTCCAACAAAGTAAGTTCGCCCTGTCCACGCACAATCGCATCAACGTAATTTTCTTGTAGTGTCTGGCCAGGAAGTAGGCTGGGGTGCCAGCCACCGAAGATCACCGGCAGCGCGGGCATTTCCTTCTTTATCGCTTTGGCCATGCGCACCGCTCCGCGAATCATCGGACCGGTTAACACCGAGATTCCCAGGCACAGCGCGTCGCTGACTTCGCGAACAACAGTCTTCATCCACTGCGGATCGATGGCTGCGTCAACGATGATCACTTCAAAACCACCGTTCAGCAGCGGCGCCGCGAGGCTCAACAAACATAGTGGGGCTCCTAACGGCGGGCCATCGTACGGCGGGTAAAAAAGTACGACCTTGCGCCTCATCAGTAGGCCACCTCTCCGGCCGCCGGCTCAAGGCGTTTCGCGTCGACGGCAGGCTTGGACCTTAATGATTTGCCTTTCAGTTTGTCGTTGACCCACAGTTCAACGGGAAAATTGTAGACATCGTGGTCGAGCCTCCAACGCGCCGGAAAGGAAAGCATCTTCTGCGCGATGCGCATTGGTCGTTTGCGCGTGTCCGCTGCAATCGGTATGCGATCGAAAGCAATTCGCAGATAGTCACGCATTACCTGCAAACGGTTGTGTTCGCGTCCATTCAACCAGGGAAGCACGGTGTAGCGCGGGAAAAAATCCGCCCAACCCTCAAGTGAAGTGGGCACTTGGATGCCAAGTTCCTGCGCCTTCTCCATGATCGGAGAGCCGGGATAAGGAGTGAAAATGTTGGTCCAGAATTCGGCGCCTGGAAATCTTCGACAGACGTCCATCATGAAATCGATAGTTTCGCGGCGCTCTTTCCGGCCCTCCCCGGGATAGGCAAAGATGATGTTGAAGGAAGGACGGATGCCCGCATCCAGGCACCGAGACGCGCTCTCATAAATAGAATCGAAATCCTGAAAAGTCTTGTTCATCAGCTTCAGGATTTTTTCCGAACCAGAATCGACACCCTGACAAATCTGATGGAGCCCGCTTCGCCGTAGAAGTTTTAAATCTTCGCGAGTTAAACGCGCCGTAAGATTCGTCGTCGCCTGGATACTCCATTCGAAATCTGCTCCCGCGCGCACCAGGCCTTCGGCGATATGACGCGCGCGATCTAGATCCACCAGAAAATTGTCATCGACCACCCACAGCATCTCAAGCCCATAGCGCGTCGTGAGGTCCACCGTCTCCTCGACAAACTGTTCGGCGGGAAGCGCATTCCACTTGCGTCCGTACACTCCCGCATTTGTGCAGTAAGAGCAGTTAAAAGGGCAAGCCAGGCTGGAGGTATACATGGCCCACCGACGCCCGCAACTCCGCTCGTACGCGTCAAAGTCCGCCAGGTGATAAGCCTTCGGAGGCATCTCTACAAGCGGTTTCAGTGGCCGCTCCGTGGTGAAACACAACTTGCCGTCACGCTTAAAGCCGATACCCGGAACCAGATCAAGCGGCGTACGTGCTTCCAGATGTTGCACCACCTCAAGAAGGCTTTCCTCACCCTGACCGCGCACCACGTAATCAATGTAAGGAGCTTCAAGAGTCTGCTTCGGAAGCAGCGAAGGATGCCAGCCTCCGAGAATAATCGGGAAGTCGGCCTTCCACGCTTTCACCGCTCGAGCAATTTCGACCGTCTCCCGAATCATCGGACCAGTCACCAGCGAAATTCCAAGGCAAAGCGCGTCCTGCACCTCTTCAAGAACTCGCTTTTTAAAATTTGGCGTAATTGTTGAATCTATGAGCCGCACCGAAAAACCAGCCCGAATCAGTGGCGTTGCTACCGCAAGAATCCCCAGAGGCGCAGTGGCTTCATTACTCGCAAAGGAAGGAAAAAAGAAAACTACTTTTTTAGACATCGTTTATGCGTCGTCCTAATTGACAGGGAAACGTTACGTTAGGGTAGGACCCCATTTGTCAATAAGATGTCAAACGACTGTCACTTCTTCTTCGCAGGCAATTTATCCGCTTGATTTCGCGTTACAGTGATCAACATCGTGACTTTGAGCTTCGCATTTAATCGTCAAGCACTTCCCTTCCGCACCGATTTCTATGTGGCGGGAGCACAGTGCAGCCTTTCCACAAACTCGGCTGACGTTATTCACTCAGTATCACGATGGCGAACACGAAATCTCGTCAGTTGCCGTTCATTTGAAATGGACATTATTGTTGATTCCAGGTTAGACACCGCCGTAAAACGCCCGGCATATTTTCGCGGCAACGGACACCTCGTGTTTGGTTTCTTACCGCCGGGCAGTTTCATTACTTACGATCTGCTCCGAAAATATGTGCGCGCTGTTCTCTCCACCGCGGCGGCACGCGACGATTCTTTCTGGCGAGCCCTGCTCATCCCCATCACCATTGGTATTCTCGGGACCACCGTGGGCGTCGTCCCGCTGCACTGCGCCTGCTTGGAGCGAAATGGTATCGGCCTCCTCATCGCTGGCGACTCCGGCGTCGGCAAATCGACCCTCACGGCGGCCTTAACGCAGCGTGGTCTAACATTGATCTCCGACGATTGGACTTATTTTTCTAAGCAGCAATCCACGCTTGTCGCGCATGGACTGTTCTCGCCAATAAAATTGCTGCCCGACGCCATTCAGTTCTTTCAGGAATTGCGTGAGTTGACCCCCGCAATATCCTTGAATGGCGAATTAGCGTACGAAGTAGATCCTGCGCGGTTCCCGGGATCCACGGTCAACAATACTTCTCGGCCGAGTTGGATTTTCTTTTTAGAACGCACCTCCACTCCCGGTTGCCATTTTGTTTCCTGCCCGTCTGCATCGGTACACGAATTCTTTGAGAAAAATGCCGAGCGACTTCCCGACGAATTGATCGACGCCAGGGCCCTTCGTGCCAACATCATTCGCACACTCTCCACTCTTCCGTGCTGGATTCTACGCACCGGCGAGAGCCCCCAACGAACCTCGGAAGCTATTGATCACTTCATTTGGGAAACTAAATATGCAACCGCTTGAATTCTCACATTATTCAGACCCACTGGATCTGTTGCGGCGATTCATCCAGACACCGCTGAAGGCGACGTATCGCCTTCACGGAGCGCGCGTCGGAGTCGAAACAAACGACTGTGCTCTCCTTCCAGAGCTCCCATTGGACGCCGATCTCACCGGACCTTGCACTCTCGAATGGAAATTAATTCGAGATGCCGATTCGCCCGGTCTTTTGGAGCCTCCGATGTTTTTGACTTCCGCAACGCTCACGGTAGTGGCCATGGGCACCGCGTGTCTGCTTGGCCTTGACCACGAGGCGCGAAAATTGTTCGCCTTCATTGGCACGGATATTGATCCCGCCACATTTCAGAAATATTTGGTTCCCTTTCTTTGTCGCATGACCAAGGACGTGCTCTCCGGAGATCCAGTCGGATGTTTCGTCAGCTGGAGCAACGATTCCGCCCATGTCTAATGCCACTTGCAAACGAGCAGCGCTTGCAGCGCTAAGCTTTCAAGCTGACTTCTCGGGCCTCGCCACTTTTCCACCCCTGGAGAGCGAAAACGGTCAACACTTACTACGTTGGTTAGACCGCAGCGGATTGTCGCTTGTTCTCCTGCGGCAATTACAAACATCTGCGGTGACTCATTTGATTTCCGCCGAGTGGCGCGACGCGCTTGCTCAGCGCTTGGCCAGCAACGTCCTACGTATGCACGATATGCTCGAAGAGTTCAAACGCGTAAACGATGCCTTCCGCGCGTACGAAGTAACGGCAGTCGCGTTAAAGGGCTTCACACTAGCTCCGGATTTTTGTGAAGACCTTTCGCTTCGTCATCAGACTGACTTCGATTTTTTGATCCACCAGGACAGCGTAGAGAGAGCGGCCTACGCTCTTCAGAATTGCGGATATTCCACCTCTCAATTGAATAAAACCGCGGAAACATGCTTTCTCACTCCATTGCGACACATTCCCTCCGCTGACGACGACATATACGCGCTACAACATCATCGCCAGGTAGATCTACACACATCAATCTTCGAACAGAGCCCCTGGATACAGATTGAAGTACCGCAGAATTGTCTGAAGCAGGTGCACATTCAGAGTATCTATGGCAGCAACTTTCTTGCTCTTTCGCTTGCAGATAAATTTATCCTGCAAGTGTTCCATGCTTTCAAACACGCATTTCGCTCCTGGATTCGGCCTTCCTGGCTTCTGGAAATTGGCAGATGCATGGAACTGCATCAACACGACACCGCCCTTTGGACTCGCATCACTGAACGAGCAGTGGGTACCCGCTTAACGAAATATATCTTTGCGTTTGTCCTGGAGTTGGTTACACGCTTGTTCCGAACCCCAATTCCCGTCCCACTTCGGTGCTGGACGAAAGGAGCACCGAGTCTCCCAGTTCGCGCCTGGCTGGATGCGTTTGCAGTGGACTGGGCAATCTCCGATTGGCCCGGCAGTTTAACAAACCTCTTTCTTGCCGCTGAGTTCATTCCTGAGCGTAATCTCCGACTTCAGTATTGTCGAAGCAGGTTGTTTCCGAAGAAGTCTCACGCTTCGATGGGCGTACTTTCCATCACCGACAGAAATATGTTCCTCAAACTGCAGACGGCTCGTTTGCGTTACGTGGCGCACCGTACTGTCGTACACCTGAAAGATATGGTCAGCCTACCCTTGCAACATTTGCGATGGAAGCACGCCTTATACATGTCGTCGAAAGATTCGGCCCGAACATAAAGTTGACATCCTTTTGACATCCTGAAGATTGACCGTGTCGTGTTCCCACAGTAAGGTCCTATTCGAAGGCTTTGGAACACATTTACTAACTGCTCGCGACAGCCCGCTTCACTAAATGAAAAACGGCAACGACACTTGCGAAGCAACGCCAACCAGGCTCTTTCTCATTATCGAGAACCGCATGTTGCGCGAAGCCATGAGCTCGCTTTTCCGCAAGCAGTCAGACTTCGTCGTTGTCGACGCTATTCCCTACTCAACGACAACCTACAAACAAGTGGCGTCTTCCGGGTGCGATATTCTGTTGGCCGACCAGGCATCGGCCTCTGCATTTCCCTCAAATTTCGTCAGTGACCTGCTGTCGCTTTGTCCTGGAAGGAAGACCATTTTTTTTGGGATGGACGATGATCCGGAAACTTTCCTCCAAGCCGTGAGATCGGGGACTAGCGGATATCTCCTGGGCGACGCGAGTGCCGCCGACACCATCGCGGCGGTTCGCAGAGTCATGGCGGGAGAAGCCGTCTCTCCTCCCCGGCTCTGCCATTACCTGTTTCAGTTTGTGGCTCGCACCACTCGTGAAGGTTCCATGATTCTGAATCAGCGCCTTTGTCATCGGCTGGGCTTAACGGCCAGACAACAACAACTGATTGCGCTGTTGGCGCGCGGCTTCACAAACAAGGAAATCGCCGAGAGCATGCATCTTTCAGAATTCACGGTTAAGAACCACGTTCACCGAATCATGCGCCGCTTAAATGCACAGAGCCGTTACGCCGCAGTCCAGACAGTCTGCAGCAGCAGTCTTCCTGCCTCGATGTCTAGTCACCAAAAAAGCGTAGATAAACCAGCGTAAAACGCCAGATTGCCATCGGTCCAAATCAATGTGACAAGTTTTTGACAATGCCGTGACAATTTACCGCACTGCGCAAAATATCATGGGTGCTACAGGCAAAGCGGGCCGTAGCACACCTTGCCACCCATCTCACCGACCCAAACCGAAGTAGATGTCATCGTTCCCTGCTACAACGTTGAACACTATATTCGCCGCGCTCTCGACAGTGTGTTGGCCCAAACCCATCAGGATTTTTCACTTTATGCCGTTAATGATGGGTCCACTGACAACACCGTGCAGGTCCTTGAAACATATGCGCCTCGGTGTGTTTCGATATCGCAAGCCCATGCTGGACCAGCGGCTGCTCGGAATCGCGCTATCCGGGAGTCAGTCAGTCCCTTCATCGCCTTTATCGACTCGGATGATGAGTGGCTGCCCGAAAAGCTGGAACGTCAGATCTTTTTATTGCGACGAAATGAGTCTCTGGGCATGGTCTGTTCGCATTGCTTGATCAGCGAATCAGGAAGCGAAGAGAATCAGCATATTGTTGCTGACACTGCGCCCCACAATGGAAGACTGTTCCGACACCTCGTCCGCAATTGTTTTGTGTTCACCCCGACCGTGGTTGTGAGACGCCGATGTCTGGAGGAAATTGGCCTCTTCAACGAAGCGCTTCCGGTAAGCGAAGATTTTAATTTGTGGTTACGCGTCGCGGCGCGCTGGGAAATTGCTGTTGTGCCTGAGGTTCTTGCCATAGTCAAAAAACGCCTCGGCAGCCTCTCGGTAACGACCTCGTCAGAAGAGAGACTACGCAGCGGAGTGGGCGCCCTCGAACATGTCAGATCGAGTTGCTCAGGCTTGTCGCCGGTCGAACAAGACGCACTGCGTCTTGCGCTGGCGGAGCGTATCTACTTCTACGGATCGTATCTTCTCTCCACCGGCGCAAAAACGGCCTCTCGCAAACACCTGGCATCCGCCTTGGAGCTTCAGGCCAACCATTGGCGCGCTGCCGCAAAATTGGCGCTCAGCTTTCTTCCAGGCGAAATCTATGGCTCTCTCGCGAGACTTAAAACCACGATCGGAGACTGAGTGATGGGCGCACCTCGGTGAACACCGCCAGACTTGATCAGTGGTTGCTTGATGCAGCCTTGAACACTCCGATAGATGGCCTGGGTAACCGCACTAGATATCGATTACTTCGAGGAATGCGTCGACTGCGACTCTTTCTTTCGGACCCTGCTGTGGATTTTTCCTTCGGCGCATACAATTTGCGCCTCCCGCTGTCTCATGAACTTCCCTTCTACCGTAGAAAATTCCCGAATTATGCAGCTAACCTGGGCAAAGTCAGTTTCCATGCGCGACAAAAATATCCGGACCTGACCACGATCGATGTCGGCGCGAATATCGGTGATTCCGTTGCAATCGTACGCAGCTTCGGTGACCACCCTGTTTTGTGCCTGGAAGGTGAGCCGCATTTCTTTCAACTATTGAAGGAGAACACCCGTAATCTCCGGGCAGTTGAGATCGAGCAGACTTTTATCGGCGCACCGGGAGATCTCGTAGGCAGCATTGACGCGCGCCTTGGAAACGCTCAGGTGCTCTTGGGTCCGACGCCTGGCCCCGCAAGCATCTGCACACTAAGTGAAGCGCTGGCCCGCCATCCACGTTTTGCAACGGCGAAACTCTTAAAGATAGACGCCGAAGGCTTCGATTGCAGAATCATCGCGGCCGAAACCAAACTGCTCAAAGCCAGTAAACCTATCTTGTTCTTTGAATACTATCCAACATGTTCTGAATTGGTGGGACAGAAAGCCTTTCCGGTTTTTGCCACGCTTTGTTCATTGGGCTATTCGCTGATCTTGATTTACCAGAACGTGGGGCGCTATTTCATGAGCCTCACCCTGGATCAGGTCACTGCCCTTGAGGATCTTCATCGCTTCATTTCAGACCAGGATGGTTTTTGCGACGTGGTGGCCTTCCACAGAGAAGACCTGGACATCGCCATCAATCTGCGCGCTGCGGAGCATGCGAGTCACGCTTCGAACGAACACCCTGATAACGGAAACGTGCCGTGAACACCGAGACCGGCAGTCTCGGGAAAGTCCTGGTGTTGGTCGCACATCCAGACGATGAGACCATCGGTTGCAGCGGCCTTCTGCAGCGAGCCAGCGCAGCGCTCGTCGTATTCGCCGTCGATGGTGCGCCTCCTCATTACGGATTTGAAAAACAATTCGGGTCTCTCCAGCGCTACTCGGACATCCGCTTCTTGGAAGCTTCCATCGCGCTCAGAGCTCTTCCTCATTGTTCGTTCGGCAGATTAGCCACACCGGATGGCGCATATTACGTGGACCAGCATCTTTTCGAGCAAATGCCCGAGGCCTTGACCTCGCTTAACGAATTTATCTGCCGCTTTTCACCGGATTTTATCGTCACGCACGCTTACGAGGGCGGTCACATCGATCACGACGCCTGTCATTTTTTAGCTGCGCACATCGCGCGTGCGCACAGTTTGATGCTCATGGAGTTCCCCTCGTACTGGAAGACCGAAGATGGCCGGGACATCTTCCAACAATTTCGCGACAGTCGGAATGACGACGTAATCCTGAAACTTTCCGATCACGAAATAGAAGTTAAGCGCCAAATGCTTGCGTCTTATCGCACCCAGCAAGCGCTAACACCGGTATTCCATCTTCACACCGAACGATTTCGCCCCGCGCTTCAAGAAAGCACTACCGAGTGTGCTTGGGTGGACTATCCATTCGAAAATCGGCGAAGGCGATTGAAAGCAAAGTTTTTTTCTAAAAAGGTTGAGCAACTCAACCAATCCGTAATCGCCATCCGTTAACGAACGACTGCAGTCACTATCAAAGCCATTCGATTTCTTGGCGGTGGATTACTTAGGTGACCCGCATGGCAGACTGCCCGGTCGGCAAGTCATCCAAGGCCAATACGGCGCAGAAGGTTTTGAAAGCGCGGATCGGAGCGTATGGGATCGAAGCCCGGCCGCAATAGAACACTCGGATTAAATCGCTCTTCAAAACCTTTTTCGAGCCAGGTCATTGCTCGATCGCTATCGCCCAGTGCCACGTACACAGCCGCAATTTCTGAGACACGCGAATATCCGGCACTAGAGTGTTTCCGTAGATCATCCAGCAACTCTATCGCCTCGCTTCTTCTGCCCATTGCGGCATACGCGCGAGCTAGATTGGCAGTGAACGTCGGGCTGCCACCGGAAAGCTTGATGGCCTTTTGTAACTCAGCGACTGCTTCATCGAACATATGTTTTTGGATGTAAGCCTGAGCCAGTTGATTGTGTGCCAGTGCGAAATTAGCGTCCATCTCAATGGTCCTGCGGCTCTGTTGTATAGACTCATCATAAGCATGCGCGATTAGAAGAAGTTCCGCCAAATCGGCGCTAATGATGAGCGACAACGGATCCAGGTCTTTCGCTTTTTTCATTTCGGAAATAGCTTCACTATTCCGTCCCAATAAACTCAGGTGCCACGCATACCAGTGGTGGGCGGTGGCATAGCTGGGATTAAGCTCGATGGCACGCCGGAATTCTTTCTCCGCGGATGCGAAGTCCCAGTCGAATGCATCCATGCAGAATGCCAGGGAGTTGTGAGCCTCACCAAGGGTGTTGTTTAATTCTAGAGCTTTGATCGCCGCGGCTTTCGCTCTGGGGAGTGCCTCCTTCGGGGTCATCGCCTCATACTGCCAATCTCCAAGCAACGCGTACGTGTCAGCCAACCCGGAATAAGCCTGGGGATAGTTGGGGTCCTCTTCGACCGCCTGGTTGAAATAAGCCGCCGCCACTTTCAGTCCATCGGCGGTTCGCTTATTCCAGAAGAAGCGTCCCTTGAGATAGGACTCATACGCTTGCGGATTGACCACCTTGACGCTTCTGAGCTCAGTTTCTTCCCTGGGACTCACGTTGATTCGAATTTCCTCGGCGATGGAGCGCGCTACTTGGTTCTGCAGCGCCAAGGTATCGCGTAAATCTCCCTCGTAGCTGTTCGCCCATAAGTGCTTGTCGTCGGACGCTTCGATTAACTGTGCTGTAATACGGACTTGGTTGCCAGAACGTAGCACCGTTCCTTCCACGACACCATCTACGTTCAGTTCACGCGCGATCTGTGGCAACGGCTTGCGCACCCGTTTGTACGACATCACCGACGTACGCGAGATCACCCGCAGCGCGCTGATCTGTCCCAGGTCCGTAATCAACTCGTCCGTCATGCCGTCCGCGAAGTAGTCTTGAGAAGCGTCACCGGAAAGGCTTTCCAAGGGCAGAACAGCTAAAGAACGAATCAAAGAGGATGACGGCCGATTCCTGAAGTAGACCGCCGAAGCTGCCAAAATGACCAAGATCAGGGCCAGACCCGCGCCAAGTCTTCTCCAAGTGAGGGACGGTGCAAGTTGCTTGTGCGTTATCGGCTCGGAAGCTGTTTTCGTAAGGGCGGAGTCCTGCTTGCCAGAAAGCATTTCAGTTCCAGGCGTCGGAACAGGCGTTGGAACGGGTACTGAACCGACATCAACATCTTTAACCTCCGCCAGGAAACGATAGCCCCTTCCAGATACCGTTTCTAGAAAGCGCGGGCTCTCCGCGGAATCCCCTAAAGCCTCCCGAATCTTATTGATAGCTTTGTTCAGGCCGTGATCGAAATCAACAAATGTGTCGGCTGGCCACAGCTTTTTCTGCAGTTCTCCCCGGGTAACCACTTCGCCGGCGCGCTCAAGCAGCATCGCAAGGACTTGAAATGGCTGTTTCTGAAGCCGCACTTGCATGCCGTGCTTGCGCAGTTCTCCCGCCCGAAAATCCATCTCGAAAACAGCGAAACGGAGTCGTCTGTAGGGATGTTCTGCCTTTTCCATTGAAACGTGACCTTGGCGCACCGGAGTGTACCACTCGGCTTAGCCTATTGCGTCAGCCAAACGGAGGACATCTTACCGTAAGTCTTATCCTCGCTTGCAGTTTACCGGGGACCCAAGTTCCATCACAGAAGAATCGCCAGTCCATTGCGCACCTCCCCTGCCAAGAACATAGTGTGCGCCTTGGCGGTAAATGTTTCGGTGAAAACATCACCCAATCTGGAGATGTCAATGCCGCAATCAAGTTTTTGCCTGGATTTTGTCGAGGATGTCGTGCCCCATCTCGATGCTGCATATAACCTCGCGCGGTGGCTGACGCGCAACGACCAGGATGCCCAAGACGTGGTCCAGGAAGCCTTTATGCGGGCCTTCAGATTTCTTGGCGGCTTCCGAGGCGGCAACGTCCGCGCCTGGCTGCTCAGAATCGTACGCAACACCTGTTACACCTGGCTACATCAGAATCGTCCGCAACACCCTCCGCTGGAATTCGACGAAGAAATCTTTGGTCCCGATCCTCTCGCGCTGAACCCTGAAGAAACCCTCTCTCGAAACGATGACTGCATATTGGTCCGGCGTGCGCTGCGAGACCTCCCGCCGACTCATCGTGAAGTACTGATTCTGCGTGAACTCGAAGGAATGTCTTACAAAGAAATCTCCGAAATCATGGATTTGCCCGCGGGAACGGTTATGTCCAGGTTGTCGCGAGCCCGTGATGGGTTTCGTCAATCCTTGGCCAATTTAGGACACCAAGCTACTTTGCCAAATTCTCGGCGAGACGTAACCATGATTCGCCGCGATTCAAGCCATCAAACCTGATAGACAAAACGTAAAGGAGGAAATGAAATGGGCGCAGTTGTGAAAAATCCAATCACTCAATTGGCGCAGACTTCTGTGCCAGGGCCCACCTCGGCTCTTTTCGTCGATGAGTCCCTGTCCCGGATCCCTGCCATCAACTCGGAGGAAATCCATAACTTGTCGCGTTTCCTTCCCGTCATCGTCCTTATCCACAAATCCACCATTAAGAAGCTTGCTGTTCGCGATATAGCCGAGAGCAAGCCCCTCATTGCGACTTCAGAATCGACCAGGTTGCTCGGACTGTTCGGCCAAGCCGTGGACCTCTTTAAGACCGCTAACGTTAAGACCGCTGACGCCGATAGCGTGGTTGTGTTTGGGGACGTCATTGTGAATTTGTCGTCTGTGGAGGTGCACCGCGATGGACAACCAATAGTGCTCACCGCTCTGGAATTTAAGGCTCTGAAATACTTCATTCAGAATGCGCGAAGGGCCATTTCACGCGATGAACTGCTCAACCAGGTCTGGGGATATGAAAATTATCCCTGCACCCGCACTGTGGACAATCACATCTTGAAGTTGCGCCAAAAACTCGAGCCAGACCCATCCCGCCCGGTGCATTTCCTAACGGTGCATGGAACCGGCTACAAATTCTTACCGTAGCCTCGCGGCAGCAAAGGCTAGGGCGCATATCGCCGTAGTAGCATTTCCATCAAATGACCGCATACAAAGCGCACGCAACGGCGGCGACGAAAAGATCTTAGCGGCGCTGAATCATAAAGTCTTAGGGAGCATAAAGCATTCCCATGTCCCTTGTCCGTTGGTAACGGACGCGTTCCGCATGACTTCGAAGCTCGTCGATATTTCAGCGGCTAGCCGCTTTACCCTCTCGGTTTTTGTAAACAGCGATACCAGCATCACTCCATCGCCCGCCAGGTACCGCTCATACCGATGCATCACTCGCAACGGTTTCGCTAGACAATAAAGACACTCATTAAAAACGATGGAATCGAAATGCCCGTCCGGAACAAAAGTCTCCGCAATTCCTCGCGCAAACGAGGCCTTGGCGTTGCCCCGTTTGGATGCATTTTTTAGTGCAACATCTGAAAAATCGAACCCCAGATATCTCTCGTAACCTGGGCGTTGGAGGCAATCCAACAATATTCCTTCCCCGCAGCAAACATCCAAAATCGTCGTATTTTTCTTGGCACTGCTCATGAACTCAACAAGCGTCAAAGTGTGTTCCACCGCTTCCGGTAACTTCAATAGCTCCCCGAACCCCGATGCGTATTCGCTGTCCCACATCTGCTTTCTTGCGCTTATCGTGCGCATCTTCCACTTTTGTGAGATGGTGCAGAAAATATTTTGCATGACCTGCCCTTCTCGAACAAAACCGTCGGGCCGTCATTTTTATTCCCAGATAGCTGATAAAGCCGTAACGTTCAACAAAGTTCAGTCGAATCAGCCTGGCGATGACTTTGGGTTGGGCGCATCGTTCGGATGCGCCACCAGCAAGTCTCTAGCGGTCGACGGCAATTTCGGAACCAGCCAACGGAACAGCATGGTGGCGGCGATTCCCCCAGCGAGTTGGGCGACGATAAATAAGGACACGTCGTTAGGCCGAATGCCAGCAAAAGTGTCGCTGAGCGATCTTGCGATCGTTACCGCTGGGTTAGCGAAAGATGTTGATGCCGTGAACCAATACGCGGCAGTGATGTACAACCCCACTGCGAATGGCACTATTCCAGAACGTGAGCGCGAACAGCCCCAGATGACGCAAAGCAATCCGAACGTGGCAACGAACTCGCTGAACACTTGAGCGCCTCCGCTTCGCGCATGTTGCGAGACGGAAACGATCGGCAACCTGAACATTAGATGGGCAGCGATTGTTCCGAAAACAGCACCGGCGCACTGCGCAACCATGTAGTACGCGGCATCCATCCACCTCAGGCCACCTTCAATTGCGTCTACCAGAGTCACAGCAGGATTAAAATGAGCACCTGAAATCGGCCCAAAAGTAAGAATCAAGACAACCAGCGCCGCACCAGTTGTGATTGTGTTGGCCAAAAGAGCAATCGCAACGTTTCCACCAGCCAGCCGTTCGCCCATGATGCCTGAGCCAACGACTGCGGCCACTAAAAACGCCGTGCCGATGAACTCCGCTACAAGTCTGCGGGAAAGTGTTGCCGTCATTGCTTGCCGATACGGTCAATTTCTTTCTTAATGACAAGCGTGTCGAGGCTGGCCAGCGGTAGACAGAGAAACAAATTTATTCTGCGGTCCAGCGTCATGAATGCATCTCTGAACGCTTTGTCTATCACTTCAGGTGTTCCTCTAACTGCCGCTGGGTCCGGAATTCCCCAATGCGCAGTCATGGGCTGACCCGGCCACACCGGGCACACTTCCGTTGCGGCACTATCACACACGGTGAATACAAAGTGCAGTTGTGGAGCGCTGGGCTTTGCAAATTCATCCCAACTCTTACTCCGCACTCCGTCTGTCGGCAGATTGGCGACCTCTAACTGCTTCAGTGCCTCAGGCCGCACTTTTCCCGTCGGCTGGCTCCCCGCGCTGTAGGCAGTGAACGTCGGCTTCCCTTTCCGATTGAGAATAGCTTCGGCCATGATGGACCGTGCGGAATTCCCCGTGCACAGGAACAGCACGTTGTAGTGCGCTTCCATACTTTTCCCCTTCCTTCAAGCGCGAAAATCCTAGCATAACTCCATACGCCTATGCGAATATGCCTGTGAGCTACTAAGCGTGGCGACTCGGAGTGTGCTGCGAATGAAGGAACTGGAGCGGTATTTCAAGGCTTTGGCTGACAGCAACAGACTTCGCATCCTCAATCTGTTGCTCCACGGTGAGTTGTGCGTGTGCGACATTCAATACGTTTTGCAAGCGTCGCAGCCGAATGTTTCCCGTCATCTTTCCTATCTGAAAAACTCCGGTCTAGTTTTAGACCGGCGTGATGGTTCCCGCATGTTCTATCGCCTTGCCGCGCCTATGGAACGGAACAAGAAACGTCTCTTTGACTTTTTTCAGGATGCCTCTAAACAGGAAAAACAGCTTCAGTCAGACAAAAAAAGATTGAAAGCAGCAGTGGCAGCCGGCGCCTGCACCCTCAGCGAGTGGAAGCCCTTCTCAGCCGTTACCCCAACGAAGACAATGCACGCCCACCGAAGTTAGCAGCCATGAGGGCTAACTCAACGGCACGATTTCATCGTGACACCGTTTCAATGGGTGGCTGAACTGAGTGCCGCGCCACCCGATGTAAAAGCATGAATCAATCCTTCTGGCTGGAGCTAGTCGCAGCAGGATTCCCCTTTTATTACTTGGAAACCTTCCTTCGCAACAATCGGAGCCATGATCAGCGCGGCAATCGGGTCTGCCCACCACCATCCTAAAACCGCATTCATTAAAAGACCCGCCAACAAAATTACTGAGAGATAGACACAGAAATCAGTTTGCCGCGCATCGGCCGTCATGGCCGAACTGTTGAGCGCATCGCCAACTTTCTTCTTGGCGCGCGAAAGAATCGGCATGGCTATAAGCGAAACGCAGGCCAGCACGATGCCAGGAATGCTGTGTTCAGGAGCTGTTTTCCTCATCAGGTCAGACAAGGCCTCATAGGCAATGTAAATGGCGAGGGCCAGAAAGCAAATGCCTACAACCCGGAGACTCAGTTTTTCGCTTCGTTCCCGGCTCTCAAAGTCCGCATCAACTGACATTCTCCAAAGCAATGTGGCGCCGGATGTGACCTCGATGAAACTGTCCATTCCGAAGCCGACAAGGGAGATACTCCCTGCATAAATTCCGGCCGCAACCGCGATCAGCCCTTCAACGCCATTCCACACAATGGTGAAATACTCCAGCCGCCTTCCGCGATGGGCTAACGCTTGGCGCGCCACGGGCAATTCATTCACATTGCAAGCATAGCAAGCAGAACTC
>Ga0307475_10000679_pt1 | contig 20482 bp, 18 predicted proteins | sample atmos_gasesECM1C_FD_203317 | JGI IMG/M metagenome (GOLD analysis project Ga0307475, IMG submission 203317) | Hardwood forest soil microbial communities from Morgan-Monroe State Forest, Indiana, United States - atmos_gasesECM1C_515 | ecosystem: Environmental > Terrestrial > Soil > Temperate... | reverse complement strand
GCGCAACTCGCCGAAATCGAGCAAGTCATTGCGCAATCGCTGTCGGTGTGGACTGGCGTTACCGGCACAACGTTGCTGCCCGCCACTATCACGCCGCTAGCTCGCACCACTACGCAGAACGCCTGCGGCTCCGACGGCGTCAACTCCATCTGCTTCGATCAAGCCGACATGGCCTTCACTCCCGGAGTGCTCGCCTTTAATCGCGTCATCACTTCCGACGCGCTCGGCAAGCAAATCGGCAACAGCCCGGCCGCCACGCAGCTGGGGCAAATTCTCGATGCCGATATTTATTTCGATGCCAGCGATTCACTGGTTAGCTTCGCAACACCCGCCGCGCTGCCCGCCTCTCCGAAATCTTACGACCTGCAATCGGTGCTCACCCACGAGCTCGGCCATTTCTTCGGGTTCAGCCACTCCGCGGTCTGGAGCGCCATGATGTATCCGTACGCGCCCGCGCCCGGCACTTTCAATGGCCAGCGTCCCAGCGCAGAGCAGCCTGACGCGCCGCTCGGCGACGATGATCGCACCGGTCTCCGCATCCTGTATCCCGATCCCGCCGACGCGGTAAACATTGGCACGATCGCCGGGCGCATCCTGCCCGCCAATCCGCTCTCACTACCCCTGTCGCCGCCCGGTGTAACCGGTATCTTCGGCGCGCATGTGGTCGCGGTGGACCAAGCCAGCGGCGCGGTCATCGCCGGAACCATGGGCGGATGGAGTTGCGCCGCGCCCGGCCCGGCGCAATTCGACGGCGCCTACCGGCTCGAGCATCTCCCCGTCGGCCGCACCTACACCGTGTACGCCGAGCCGCTCGACGGTGTGGTGTCCCCAGGGCAAATCACGCCGGCGCTCGCGACGCTGTGCCGTAATTCCACCAGCGATCCCGGCTGGCCTCCGCTACAAGGCTGCGTCGTCCCCACAGCTGACACAAGTTTTACGGCCCGTTCGCGCTGAAACAACCAGTGGTGAACGCTTCCGTCTCTTTGCCAGGGCGCTTCGCATTTTGCGCCCGGGCATTTGGGGCGTAGCATGCTGCCCCCGACTTTCTATGCATTTGGGTTTGTTTTCTAGAGGCGCTCGAAGATGCCGGCGGCGCCCATGCCTCCGCCTATGCACATAGTGACCATGCCGTAGCGGGCGTTTTTGCGTTGCAGGTCGCGGATCAGGGTGGCGGTTAGTTTGGCTCCGGTGCAGCCGAGCGGATGGCCAAGGGCGATGGCGCCACCATTGGGATTCACGCGCGCGGGATCAAGCCCGGCTTGCTGAATCACCGCGAGTGACTGCGCGCCGAAAGCTTCGTTGAGTTCGATTACGGCGATGTCACTGAGCGAGAGGCCGGCGAGCTTTAGCACTTTGGGAATGGCGAAGACCGGGCCGATGCCGAATTCTTCGGGAGGGCAACCGGCGGTGGCGTAGCCGACGAAGCGGGCCAGCGGCGTGAGGCCGATCGCTTTAGCGCGGGCTTCGCTCATGATTACGGCGGCGGCGGCGCCGTCGCTCATGGGCGAACTGTTGCCAGCGGTGACTGTACCTTTGGCGTGGAAGGCGGGCTTTAGTTTGGCTAGGACTTCGAGGGAAGTGTCCGCGCGGGGAAGCTCGTCAGTGTCGAAGAGGAAAGTTTGCGTTGTGGGCTTCGGCGCCGATTTGGATTTAACTGACGCACCATTGCCGTTCCCATTGGGGAGCGAAGTGATTTTCACTTCGACGGGGATGGTTTCGTCCTTGAAGTTTCCTGCGGCGATAGCGGCGAGAGCTTTTTTGTGGGAGTTGGCGGAGAATTCGTCGGCTTGTTCGCGCGTGATGCCGAATTTGCGTGCGATGTTTTCGGTGCCCAGGCCCATGTTGATGTACGCGTCGGGATAGTGATCGACGAGCCAGGGATTGGGTGAGATTTTGTTGCCGCCCATCGGCACTAGGGACATGGATTCCGTGCCGCCAGCGACGATGATTTCGGCGGAGCCGCCCCGAATGCGCTCGGCGGCAAGCGCAATGGCTTGCAGGCCCGACGAGCAGAAGCGGTTGATGGTCATCGCGGAGGTCTCCACGGGCAGACCGGCGCGGAGGGCGGCGATGCGCGCGACGTTCATGCCTTGCTCGCCTTCGGGCATGGCGCAGCCGAGGATAACGTCGTCAATTTGTTTGGCGTCGACGGCGGGAACGCGAGCGAGAGCTTCCTTGATGGCCAGCGCAGCGAGATCGTCGGGGCGTGTGGCGCGCAGCGAGCCTTTGTAGGCGCGGCCTACCGGAGTGCGGACGGCGGAAACGATTACGGCTTCGGGCATGGCATCACCTCGCGGGGGCGGCGCCGAACGCCGCAAGGTTTATTGTTGGCCTCGCGCTGAGAAATTGCAAACCAGCTTGTGATTAGAGAGCTTGCCTAGCTCGGGGCCTAGGTGCGGCACTGCCATTCGTCAACGCAGGCGTAACGTACCGGACACGAACGCAGGAGTCGCCTTCGGCGCGCAAACGATGTTGCGTGCATTATTGGATAGACGTCAAAGCGCATGAACACAGTCATCTCTTCGGCACCAACGGAAGCGGCGGAGACTACACTTTCGCCGATGGCGGCGAAGCATTCCGTTGGCGGGCATGCGATTCTTTTGTCGGTTACCGTTCTCCTTAGTGCGTTTCTTCTCTTCGTTGTCGAGCCCCTTTTCGCGAAGCTGATTTTGCCTTGGTTCGGAGGCTCTGCGGCGGTCTGGTCGACGTGCCTGGTTTTCTTCCAATGCGCACTCCTCCTCGGGTATTTTTATGCCGACATTACCTCGCGACTCTTGCGTCCCGTCCAGCAGTCATTTCTGCACATCGCGCTGTTGCTGATGAGTTTGTTCTTTCTCCCGATCGCGCCCGATTTGTCTTGGCGCTCGCACGACGGAGGCGACCCCGCCTGGCATATCCTACGTCTCCTGACAGCGTCCATTGGTTTGCCGTTTGTGCTGCTCAGCGCAACCGGACCGCTTGTGCAGATGTGGTACGCCCGTCGCAATTCCGGCGCGGAACCATATCATCTTTTCGCGCTATCCAATTTCGCGTCCATGCTCGCATTGCTGGGTTTCCCCATCTTGATCGAGCCGCACATTGCTTCGCACCAACAAGCGCTATGGTGGTCTGCGCTCTTCGCCATCTTCGTCGTTCTGTGCTCGGCGGCCGCGTGGTACGCGCGCCGCGGCAGCGTGCCGGAACTCGCGTCACACGGCATATCTGCCGCGCCGGCCGCAGTCCCGAGCGCCCGCGAAAAACTCTTGTGGCTGGCCTTCTCTGCCTGCGGCTCTATGTTGCTTCTCTCCATTACCAATCATTTGCTCGAAAATATCGCGCCAGTGCCCCTCTTGTGGGTGCTGCCACTCGCGCTTTACCTGCTGACCTTCACGATCGCGTTCAGCCGCCGCAGGCTGCATTCGCGGTGGCCAATGGTCCGCCTACTGGTCGTCGCGCTGGGGGTTATCGGTTACGCCGTGTATGAACCTGAGTTCGCGATCTCGATGCAATTTGGCGTGCCGGTTTTGTGTATCGGATTATTCGTCTGCTGTCTCTTCTGCCACGGAGAATTGGCTCTGCGCAGGCCGGCTGCACGCTATCTTACGTTGTTTTACGTGATGATTTCTTTGGGTGGAGCGCTGGGCGCCATCTTCGTGGGGGTAGTCGCGCCGCATCTCTTTACCTCGATTTACGAGTTTCCACTGACCCTGGTATTTGTCGCCGCGCTCGCGATGGTAGCCCTGTGGCACGAGGGCTGGCTGCCGCGCACTTTTTGGACTGCCGCAACGGTCGCCTTAGTGGTAATTCTCGTTCGCGAAGTGCGCACGGAACAGAAAGACACCATCCTACGGGTGCGCAACTTCTATGCTCCGCTAAGCGTCAAGCAACGCAACAATTCGCGCGCAGCGCCGTACCGTGCCTTTTATCACGGGAGGATTGAGCACGGAGCGCAATTCGTCTATCCGCCGTCGAGCCTCTTGCCCACTACTTACTACGCGCCGGATTCGGGTGTGGGCCTGGCGCTGACACATTGTTGTGCTAATGCCAAGCGTATCGGCTTGATAGGCCTGGGTGCCGGCACACTGGCGGCGTACGGCAAAGCCGGCGACTACTTTCGGTTCTACGAAATCAATCCGCTGGTCGTCAGTATTGCCAACAATTTCTTCAGTTACCTGCGCGATTCTGCTGCACAAATCGAGGTCGTTCTCGGAGACGCGCGACTCTCGCTGCAAAACGAGCCGCCGCAACAGTTCGATGTGCTGGCCGTCGACGCGTTTTCTGGCGACGCCATTCCCGTTCATTTGCTGACCAGGGAAGCGGTAGCAATTTATCTGCGGCACCTTAAGCCGGACGGAGTCCTTGCGATTCACACTTCCAACAAGTATCTGTATCTTTCGCCCGTGGTGCGGTTGCTCGCCGATGACGTGGGTTATGAGACGCGGTGGATCACCAGCAGCACCGATAAACAGCGTCTCGTCGCTACCTCCAATTGGGTGCTGGTTACCCGGAACGAACGCTTCCTCAGGGACATCGATCCCGTGGCTTATCACCGTCCTATCCAGGTGCCCGCTCATCTGCGCTTGTGGACCGACGATTCCAACAACCTTTTTCAGATCCTTCGTCCGGTGAGCGCCGTAGAATCGATTCTGCGCTAAGCCCACTCTCTTGTTTTCTCATTTTAAAGAAGGTCGTTGGGGAAAATTTATGTGTTCGGGGCGGAAGCCTACGCCTATGAGGCGGGCCGGGATGCGGCGGAGGTAGGCGATGCGCTGGAAGAGTTTGAAGAACTTGGGGAGAGTTAGGGGTTTGGTGCTGGCCAGGACGCGGCTTATTACGTTGTTTTGGATGGTTAGTTGGAGGCGCGGGGTGGCGCGGGTGGGGAACATGCGTCGCTTCTGGACCGCGTCGAGGTCGCGCTGGCTAGGTGTGCCGCCGCGGAGCAATGCTGGGCCGAGGATGTTGGCGGCGGCTACGGCGTCTTGAATGGCTAGATTGATGCCTACGCCCCCGATCGGGGACATGGCGTGGGCGGCGTCGCCGATGCACAGGAGACCGGGACGCGACCACTGGGTCAGGCGGTCGACCGCTACGGTGAGGAGCCTGATGTCTTTCCAGTCGCGCAGTTCTTCGACTCGATCGCGGAGGAAGGGCACGAGGCTGGCGATTTCTTCGCGGAAGGCGGGCAGGCCGCGCTGGCGGATTTCGGCGGCGGCGCCTTTGGGGATGACCATGGCGGCTTGCCAATAATCGTCGCGATTGAGCAGGACGAGAATTTTGCCGCGATCGACATAGCCGAAGGTTTGTTCGCCGTCGGAGGGGAGGCGGCTGAGGCGCATCCAGAGGACGTCCATGGGAGCGCCTAAATTGACACTGGGCAAGCCGGCGCGGGCACGAATTACGGAATGGCGGCCATCGGCGCCAATGGTAAGAGTGGCGCGAATATCGCGCTGGCCTTGCGAAGTCGTGACCTGGACGCCGTGTACGCGGCCGTGTTCTTCGATGAGATCGGTGGCTTCGGCTTGCATCTCGATATGGAAACCGGGATAGCGGCGGCCCTGCTCGACGAGGAAATTCAAGAAATCCCATTGGGGCATGAGGGCGATGAATTTGCAGTGGGTGGGAAGATGAGAGCAGTCGGCTAGAGTGAAGGTCTCGCCGCCGACCTGGCCGCGAAGCTCTTTCAGCTCCTGGTGCGGTCGCTTGAGAAATTCTTCGAGGAGGCCGAGCTCGTACATCAGCTCGAGGGTGGACGGGTGGATGGTGTCACCGCGAAAATCGCGGAGGAAATCGGCGTGCTTTTCGAGGACGAGGATTTCGATGCCGGCGCGGGCTAGGAGGTACCCGAGCATCATGCCAGCCGGGCCGCCGCCGACAATACAGCAGCGGGTTTGCGGCAGATCGGGGAGCACGGATTAATTTTGCGAGAAGGAACGAAGAAATGGAAGGAGTATGTCGGCGCGCCGATAGCGAGGAACTTGCCTATGCGGGCTTGTTTCGTAAGAGCACGGCCATGAGAGGCTGTGCTACTTAGAGGCCCAGGCGGTCTAGTTGGTAGCGGCCTTTGGCGATGATTTGGTCTTGATCGATCCAGACGTCGCAGTTGCGGGTTAGAACGTCTACGTGGGTGCGGGATTTCCAGTTGGCATGGGTCTGGCTGCCGTAGGGGTCGCCGAAAGCAATGTGCACGCCGGGAAATTTTTCGTCCTGCAGGAGGATGCCGATCATTTCAGAGAGGCCGAGGTTAGTGCCGAAGGCCAGTTCGCCGACACGGTCGCTATTTTCGTCGGTGTGGCAATAGTCCCAGAATTCCTGCTCGAGGTCTTTGCGTTGGCAATCGACGTGGTGAAGGCGGGCGCCCTTTATTTCGAGGGTGAGCGGGGTGCGCTGGAGATCGCCGTATTTGCCGTTGAAGTGATCGCCGGCGGTGGCGTCGCAGACGAAGGTGCCGTCAACCGTGGCGGGCGTCGTGAAGACTTCGCCGGCCGGAAGATTGGACCAATAGCGCGGGCTGATCAGGCCGCTGGTCTTTACCCAATCGAGGCCGCGATCGAAGTGGGCGGCGAATTTTGTGCCCGCGTCGGTTTTTACGGTAAGCGTTTCGGCGCGGAGCATGCGCTCGCGAAGCTTGTCGCTGAGGCGATCAACCATGCGGTAGTCGGTACGCATGCCTTGCTGCATGATTTCGGGAGTTACGCCGACCATGTGGGCGTACCGGATTTGGCGGCGCTCGACGACTTTGACGATGGCCATGCGGGCGGCCAGTTCGCCGGGCTGCGGATTCATGCACAGGATGCCGACGTCAGCAGTTTCCAGGGCGTCGAGTACGGCGGCGGGGGCGGCCTTTATGGGACGGGGGCCGAAATCTTCGAGGAGCAAGTTGGTGCAGGCGGCGTGCACGGCGTTCATGGCGGTGGAGAGCGACGCGGCTACGGCGCGGCTGGGCTCGTCCGCGATGAGAGCGACTTTTTCGCCGGGTTTGATGCTGAGGCAGGTTTCCACGGCGTTTTTCGCGCCGGGTAACAGATCAGGTGAGGCTGGACCAAAGTTCATGCAGATATTTTAGCGCAGTATTACGGCGAGATTACAGTGGGATGTGCTGTAGGTGTGTCATTCTTTCGCTTTATTGCGCGAAAGCAAAGTCACCGCTTATGACGCGCGGGGCGTGACGCGGAAGGCGGGGACTTGGCCGCCGCCGGAGGTTACGTTGGCAAGGCCGGTGGCGCTTAGGCGAGTGAGGAAGCCGGCGAGTTTGCCGCGGAAGAGATAGGGAGCGAAGTCGACGAGCATGTCACGGAACTCGACGGTCTTGGCCGGAGTAATGTAGGGGAAAACTTCGCGGCGGATCGGGATGCGCTCTTGCACGATCCAGGCGCCGGGCTGTTCCGCGGGTTTGGCAGCGGTGGAGTTGCCGCCGGAGATGGCGCGACCGATGGCGTTGTCCCAATCGTGTTCGTTGGTTTCCCAGCCGAGGGTCACACCGGAGCCGCCATATTCGTCGCTGGGCTTGAGGACCAGGTTTTCGCGCTTTTCGCGAATGAAGGAGAGCAGGTCGATGTGCTCGCCATAGTGCGCGGTGCTGGTGTCCTCGACGACCCGGGTCCACGGAATGTGGCGGTGAATGAGGTCGCGTTCGCCATGGGAAAATAAGGCGCCGTTGCGCTCGTCGGTGAGCACGCCGAAAAAGGCTTTCACGTGGGGGATTTTGCAGCGGAAGGTGTTGGCCACGCAGACGGCGTTGGCGGCATACGCTTTCACCAAGGCTTCGCATTCTTTAGGGCGGGCGACGATGTCGTTGATGAGCACACGGCGATAGACGAGATCGATCTTGGCGCCGTGAGCGGCGAGCGTTTTTCCGTCGAAGACCAGCTCACGGGGATCGGCGAGCACCACCGGCACGCCCATTTTTTCGAAGCGCTCTTTCAAAATTTCAAATTCGCTCCAGGTGGGGACCTCCCGCCAATCCACGATCGCGATTTGCGGTCGCTTGGATGTGCCGCCCCAGTCGACGTAGCTCATGACCAGCGCGTCGAGGAGTTTAGCGGTGAGCGGGTAGCTGTGCACATCGTAATGCTTGGCAAACTGCGTCATCATCGGGAGATCGCTGAAAATTTGTGCGAGCGTTTCCGAATATCCGGCACCGGCGGGAGACTCGCCGTTGTATTCGGCAAATTTGAGGGAATCGGGAAGAAGGAACGCGTCGAGGCGGGAGGCGGTGCTGGCGAAGCCGTAGCCGGCGTGAAGACGCGCCAGGCGCTCTTCTTCAGGGCGGAGGCGGAACTGCGCGAACAGGGCGCGGTCTTCGAGCGCGGCGGCGACTACGCGTTCGCCAAGAGCGGCGATGGCTTCGGCAACAATGCGCACTCGCTGCTCGTCTTCGGGGGAGAGAAAAAAGGGGCGAAGGAAGGGGCAATGGACGCGATCGCCGAAGGTCAGCTTGGCGGCGCGAAGCCGCTCGAAAAATTGATCAGCAAAACGCGGCGAATTGCCGAGCGCGGGAAGTAGGGCTTCGCGCCAAAGCTCCAACGTCCTGGACGCCGCTGAAGAGGGGCCAGCGGCGCCGGTCATCTCAGTTTCGCTCCCGATCGATCGGATTGCGCGGACGTGCTGGACGGAGCGGAAGATGATGCGGTCACCTGCCGCGAGGCGGTCTTGGGGGCGGCGGTGAATCCGGAAGCGGCGCCGAAGCCGAGCATTTCTTCCCACCGCGGCCAGGTACTGGCGACATTACCGTGCAGGGCGCGGTCGATGACCAGCTTGGCCATTTTTTCTACGACGTGCTCGAAATAAAACTCGGTGATGCGGTCTCGTTCCATATCCGGGGCGGGATTGAGGAAATCGATGGCATAGGGGACACCGTCTTTGATCGCGAACTCGATGGTGTTCATTTCGTAGCCGAGAGCCTGGTTGATGGTTTGTGCGTCTTTGACGATGCGGGCGCCGAGATCCTGGGAAAGATATTCGTGCTCGATGAGGTAGCGGCGCTCTTTGGGATCGTAGCGGACAGGAGTGATGTCGTCTTTGCCGAAGGTGAAGCAGCGGACGTAGCCGCTAAAGTCGATGAATTCCTGCAGCGTCATGCAGTAGGGCGAAGTCTTGTCGTAGGCGGCAAGGAGCTCTTCCTTGTTGCTGACCTTGTAGACGTGCTTCCAGCCGCCGCCCGAGAAAGGTTTGAGGATGGCGGGCCGGCCGACGTAATCGAGCAGTGCGTCCCAGTCGACCGGATACTTGAGATTGTGCAGAGATTCGGAGGTGATATCGATGTCCGCGGGATAGCCCTTTTGCGGAAGCAGAACGGTTTTGGGGATGGCGATGCCGAGTTTCGCGGCGACGGAGTAATTGAAGAATTTGTCGTCGGCGGTCCACCAGAAGGGATTGTTGATGACGTAGGTGCCTTGCAGCACGGCGTGCTTCAGGTAGCCGCGATAGTATTCGACTTCGTGAGAGATGCGGTCGACGATGACCGAGTATTCGGCCGGCTCATTCATGCGCGTGCCGCCCAGCTTGACGAATTCGGCAGCCACACCGTCGGGCTTGCCGAGCTGATTCACCCGGACGATGAAGGCGGGAGGGAAACTGTATTCACGGCCGCAGAGGAGGCCTACTTTCTTCATGTGAACTCCTAAGGATACTTCCTGGTTCGGATGCGTACTGAAGATTACTGCTGCACTCGACTCGATTCAATTGATGGCGTGGGCGGAGGAGGCGCGCGAAGTGGTTACGCCGCGAGTCTCTTCCACTAAATGCTTTACAACCGCGCGCAGGTCGCCGGATTGCTGATAGACACGAAGTTGCCGCTCGGCGCTGGTCCCTTCATTGAGAATGGTGTGCACGTATTCAACGGCGCTGCGGCTGCCAAGGTCATCCACCACGTCGTCGACGAAGGCCAGCAACTCGACGGCGAGATCGCGCATGGGCACTTCGGCTTCCTTGCCGAAATCGATGAGCTTACCTTCGATGCCGTAGCGCGCGGCGCGCCACTTGTTTTCTTCGATGAGGGCCCGGCGATAGACGCGAAAACTCATGTTGCTCGTGTACAGACGATGCAACTTCACCACGATGGCTTGGGTGAGCGCGGCGATGGCCACCGCTTCTTCCACCTTGGTGGTGACATCGCACATGCGGAATTCGAGAGTGCCAAACGAGGGATGTGGCCGGACGTCCCACCAAATTTTCTTGCCGCTATCGATGCAGTTTAGTTTGACAAGCAAATTGAGGAAATTTTCGTACGCGCTCCAGGACTCAAACTGCTCGGGAACGCCCGTGCGCGGAAAACGCCGGAACACGGTGGTGCGGAAAGATTTCAGTCCGGTGTTGCGGCCCATCCAGAAGGGCGAGCTGGTGGAGAGGGCCAGGAGGTGCGGAAGGAAATAGCGGACCATGTTCATCATGTCGATCGTGGTCTGCTTGTCGGGCATGGCGACATGGACGTGCATGCCAAAAATGAGCAGGGAGCGCGCGAGCTGCTGCAATTCCTCGACGATATGTTGATAACGCTCGCCGGGGGAGATGACCTGGTCGATCCAGCTGGAAAAAGGATGCGTGCCAGCGGCGGCTACTTGCAGGCCGGCGCGCTCGGCGGCAGCCACCAGCTCGCCACGGGTGCGATGCATTTCGATGCGCAGCTCCGCGACGTTTTCGCAGATCTTGGTGCCGGTCTCGACGATGGACTGATGCATTTCATGTTTGACCTGCTCGACAATGTCCGGCGACGCAGCTGAGACGAGCTGCATTACGTGCGAGCGAAGCTCACAGGTGGCGGGGTCGATGATCTGAAATTCTTCTTCTACGCCGATGGTGAAGCGGTGAGCCATGGGGTGGCCCTCCGAGTCCTTGGGGATGTGGGGACCGCTAAGCGCGTATCATACCCCGCTGGATGGGAAAATACATCTTGGCAAAGAGATCGAAACGGGGAGGGGAGAATTCGGGAGACAGGCATCGCTGTCTGTCTCACCTATTTCGTTGCGACGTCTCGCCGCCCAAACGCGGCACTAGATTTTCCGATCAGGCGGCGCCCATCGCGCGGCGCTGCTGGAAGCATTCGCGGCAAAAGACCGGGCGGCCCTGAGTTGGGCGGAAGGGCACCGTCGTTTCCTTGCCGCACTGGGAGCAATTGGTTTTGGTTTCGGCGCGCATCGTGGAGTTGCCCCCACCCCCCGCGCTTCCGCCTTCGGCGCGCTTGGCTTTGCAAGCTTTGCACCGTTTGGGCTCGTTCTTGAAGCCCTTGTCCGCGAAAAACATCTGCTCGCCCGCAGTAAAAACAAACTCGGCGCTACACTCCGCACACTTCAGGACCTTGTCGTGGTATTCCATGAGCCGCTCTCCCTAGACCCGGAAAGGGCAGGAAGAAGGGCGCACCTTGCACCATGGGCCTGGGAACATGGGGGATAGCTCTCGCGAGGGGAGCGAGAGGATCCCTTGGGCCTGCGGGCACGAAGCTGCAACGGAAAACCCAACATCTCTGCCTTACGGGGCCTGATTCTCGGAAGTGCGGCGCCGAGCCGCGGCGTGGAGGGAGGTTAGTCCGCTTCGCGCCGCTGCTTTTTGCGCAGTCGCTTCCGCGAAAGCGCTTCTTTGGCCCGGCGTTTCTCGCCGGGTTTCATGTAGAAGCTATGCTTCTTGATTTCCTTAATGATGTCTTCCTGTTGCACCTTGCGCTTAAAGCGGCGCAGGGCATTTTCCAGAGACTCACTCTCTTGAATGATGACTTCTGCCACGTTATTAAATTCACCCCCAATCCGTTCGGATTGGCAACTGTGCGGTGTTCTCTCGCTGATACACACCGCCCCTGAAGATTATCGCACGAGGTAGATGGCATCTTCTAATCAATTAGGGGTGCGGAAGTCAAGCAATCTTTATGGCGGACCGGGAGTTAGCGGCGGACGGGCTGGCCAGGTCGCCAACTCGCCGCAGTTAACGTTCTCGTAATGCTTCGTCCAAACGCAATTTTGGACGCCCCTGCCGCAACCGCGACCATTTGTGTTTTCACGCCATTCTGTTGTTAGAATGTGCCGCGCCATCGCCACGCGCTGCGGGGGTCTGCTATGTCCGAAATGAAGGACGCCATCGGAGTATTGCTGGCCGGGGGGCAGGGCGAGCGGTTGTGGCCGCTCACACGCGATCGCGCGAAGCCGGCGGTGCCGTTCGGCGGGCTGTATCGCATCATCGACATCACCCTCTCCAATTGCATCAATTCGGATTTGCGGCGCGTCTTTGTTTTGACGCAGTACAAAGCGCTAAGCCTGAACCGCCACATTCGCGCCGGCTGGTCACCGCTAGCCGGGCTTGGAGACTATATTGAAGTGCTGCCGCCGCAGATGCGTGTTTCGCAGTCGTGGTACCAGGGGACAGCCGATGCCGTGTATCAAAACATATATTCGATTGGCAGCGAGCGCTCGAAATACGTTTTCATTTTGTCGGGCGATCACATCTACAAAATGAATTACAGCCGCATGCTGCAGCAGCATGTCGACTCCGGCGCAGACGTCACCGTCGCGACGATTGAGATCCCGACGCAGCAGGCAGCGAAGCAATTCGGCGTGATTGAAGTGGACAAGGACTGGCGCATTATCGGGTTCGAGGAGAAACCTGCCAAGCCAAAAGAATCGCCGCATCACCAGGGCCATTGCAATGCGTCGATGGGCATCTACATTTTCAGCACGCACTTGATGATTCCGATTTTGCTGGCGGACTCGGAAGATCCCAAGTCTGCGCACGATTTCGGCAAAGATATTTTGCCGCGCATCATCAGCAAGCACCGCGTGTTTGCGTTCAACTTTATCGATGAAAACAGGAAGGATGCGCTGTACTGGCGCGACGTAGGAACGTTGGACGCGTATTACGAGGCCAACATGGACCTGGTTTCGGTCTCGCCGATTTTTAACCTTTACGACAAGGACTGGCCGCTGCGTACCTGGCAGCACCAGTATCCGCCGGCGAAATTTGTCTTTGCCGATCCAGAGCGCATGGGCGTGGCTCTGGATTCGATCGTGGGAAACGGGTCCATTGTCTCTGGAGGACGGGTGCAGCGTTGCGTCGTCGGAAACAACGTGCGCGTCAACAGCTACTGCGAGGTATCCGACTCCATTTTGTACAATCACGTAAATGTGGGCCGGCATTCGCGCATCCGGCGCGCCATTATCGACCGGCACGTCACCTTGCCGGAGCGTACGGAGATCGGCTACGACACGGAAGCCGACAAGCGCCGATTTCATGTGACCGATTCGGGAATAGTCGTAGTGGTGCGCCAGGAATCGCTGATTGAGGAACCTGAACTGGCTTAGAGGTCACCTCGGCCTGCCGCGGCGCCGGCGCCAACCTGAAAAACCACGATGAAAACATCTGGAAACTCCAAGCCGTGTTTAGCGCATCTTATGACTGGAAATAGAGTGTGTTCAGCGGATCGCGATTACTCGCCGAACCCAGCTCAATCACTCTTGGAGGAACAATGCGATATCGCTTGCCGCTGTTGCTCATGTTCGTCGTGCTTTGCTCCGTAGGAATTTCGCCCGCCTTCGGACAATGGCGTGACGCCGCAAAGTGGGAAGTATCGCCATTCGTCGGCTACGAAACCGGGGGCTCCTACCCGGTCACCAATTCCTTCACCATAGATCGCTTGCGCGTGGACAGCGGCCTGAGCTTCGGCACCTTCGTCGATTATTCGCTCACCGATAACTCGCAGGCCGAGCTCATGTGGAGCCACAACAACACCAGTTTCAGCGAACGCGATGTGGCCACCGGCACGTACTCCAAAGCCTTCAACTCCAACTTCGACCAATTCACCTTCGGCTTCCTCTATATGCTGAAGAATAGCGAGAGAAAGTTGCGGCCGTTTATTGCTGCTGGAATCGGCTTTTCGCATGAATCCAACAGCGGCGGAAATGCCAACCAGACGCTGCTGGCGTTTAACCTCGGTGGCGGCGCGAAATATGAATTGACCCGCCATGTCGCCTTGCGCGGAGACCTGCGATGGTTGCCGTCGCGAGCCAACAAGACCACGGAAGTGCAGTGCGACGCATTTGGGAACTGCTTCAATCAGAACGTTTCCAATTACCTGCAACGGGTCAATTTCAGCGGGGGCATCGCGTTCCGGTTCTGAAAGCTCAGCCTAACCATCTGATTCCTTGTGACTTATAGCGAATCCAGCTCTTCTTTACAGACCACATGAACGTGTTCAGATTCTGCTTGACAGCACGGCACTCCCTGTCTCATAATTTGAACATGTTCAAGACGCTCCCCGCTCGCCACCACTCCACCGACACCCGCCGGCGCATTCTTTCCACCGCACTGGCTGTTTTCCGCCAGCGTGGACTGGACGCCGCCACCATGCGCGAAATCTCCAGGGCAGCCGGAGTAGCCCTGGGCGCCGGTTACTACTACTTCCCGAGCAAAGAAGCCATCATCCAGGCTTACTACGACGACGTTCAGAAGGAGCACTGGGCGCGCGTCAACGCCGCTCTTGCGAACTCGGAGCTGGATTTGGAAGCCCGCCTGCGAACTGCCTTTCACACCAAATTGGATATTCTGCAAGGCGACCGAAAATTGCTGGGAGCGCTTTTCCGTTACACCGGCGAACCCGATCATCCGCTCTCCATCCTTGGAGAGGGCACGCGTCAGAACCGGGAACAAAGCACCGCGGTGTTCACCTTGGCTATAGGCGAGGAAAAACTGCCGGCGGACATTCGCTCCCTTCTACCGGCCGGGCTGTGGGCCCTGCACATGGGCATACTGCTCTACTTCATCTACGACGCTTCCCCGGCGCAAGAACGCAGCCGCAAGCTTGTTGATGGTGCGTTGAAGCTGATCGTGCAAATGCTCTCGCTCGCCAAAGTTCCATTGCTCAAGCCCTTTCGCGGAAGACTGCTCAGCCTTCTCGGTGATGCCGGTCTTCTTCCGGAGCCATTGTCCCCTGCTCCTTTTAGCTTGCAGGAGGAATAATCATGACCAACCAATCCGGCAACGACGCACCCAAAACAAATCCCCGCAACGTCTACCAACCGATCACCGCCGAGGACGTGCGAAGCCCGTACGGCAGTCCGCTGTTCGCCGGACTGGAAACGTCTTCGGCGCGCACCCTGGGCGGCATTCTTTTTCTTGTGCTTTTCCTGGTATCGCGCAACGTACTGCAAGCCTCGGCGCTCATGCTCGTGGTGCTCCTGGCGTGCTTGCTGTACCGGATGGATAAGCGCGAACGTCAGATCGCGGCGATTCCGCTGACGTTCTCTGCTGTGCGCCTGGGCTTCCAGATTTCCGAACGGCTTTCTCTGTGGCGGCCTTGGGCCGGCAACGCGGATGCCCTCGCGGCCGGCAATGCTTTCGAGAGCGGCATCCATTGGTTGCCGCTCTTCTTTTGTGCGTATCTGTTCTATTCCCCTTGGAAAGCGTCCTGTACCAGCCGATTAGTCTTCTGGTACTCGATGATCCTGGTGTTATCCGGACTACTGCCGGGCGACGCTTATTTGTACATTTGCTCGATGCTGTTCTACACGCTGTTCATCGCTATAGTCATCACTCTGATTCTCGATCTACATCCCAGAGTTTTTGATGCGGATGGAGCGGTGCAACAGCAGCGTGTAGAACCCGCGGTCTCGTAGGGTTTCGTCCGGAATATGGGTGCTAGGACGGCGCGTGGCGAGTCTAGGCTTTAGTGTTGCGGTTTGGCGGTGGCGCCTGAGGCCGACGGCGAAGAAAACTTTACCTCGTCCGCTTCGAGGGTCTCGCCCTTTGGTGTAGCGTGAATCACAACGCGATCCCCAACCGCCAGGTCCGAGACCTTGGCGGGCTTATCTTCACTGCCAACTCTCGAAACGTAGTTCGTGGCAGCGATAAGTTTCACTTCCACCGATTTTCCGGCAGCGGTCTTGACGACCACAGACTCAGACGTGATCTTTTCCACCGTGCCGATCACATGCTTCTTGTCGCCGTGCGCCATCGTCATGCTGGCCAACAGGGCGGCGGCACCCGCAAAAATAATTAGTTTGCCTCTGATAGAAATTTTCATCGTTTTTTCACCGCCATCGACAACAACTAATCCAGTCGACGATTTCACTTAGTGATGATGCATCCCTTCCGGTTTCTGTTGCATTGGCTTGCCCCCCAAGAATTCGTTTTCTTCCTGCTCCTCCTCGCGATCCTCCGGACCTTTGGGATTGTAGCGCTCCATCTCCATGCGCTCTTCAGCGGTAAGTTGCGGCAGGTGGCGAATAAAGCGCACCAGCTTCCAGCTATCCTCTTCCGATCCGTGCGCGCCGCCAAACGCGGGCATGCCCGTAAAGCGCACGCCGTTCTCGATTATCCAGAAAATTTCACCATCGGCGAGTTTTTGCGTTTGTTCCCGTCGCAGGTCGGGTGGCTTGGGATATAGATTGCGCCCGAATGGTGTGTCGCTACTGCCGTCATTGGCGTGGCAGATGGCGCAGTGATCCGCGAAATGCAAACGCGCATCGCGAAGATTTTCCGGGGTTTCCGCGACCGGATTTTGCAGTTTGCGGGCGCTCTTGGGAATAGCCATGTGGCGCACCTCGCGCGCCATCATGGTCTCCAACGCCGTGGGGTTAGCGCGCGAGCTCAAGCCGCCGTGCATCACCGACGCAGCGGCCACTGCCATCAGCGCGATGGCGATGACGAACCCCAAAAGAATTCCATTGCCGCGGCTCATAAGCGGACCCTATGGTAGCGGACCAAAAGGGTTCAAACCAGCATCGAACCGAGCGTGAGCCAACCTGTTCAATGTGGAGTAGACTTGTGTCTGGTAGGATACAGACGTCAGGGAACAGACGAACCCTCCGAGGCCCCACGAAGCCTCAGGCCTGGATGCCGCCGATGCGTATCGTCCCCGTAGATGCAAAATTGCAAGGTTCTCCATCTCCCTGCTCTCCCGCGCTGTTAGAATGTCTGGAAGCGAGCCGCGCCGGCCGCGAACCTACATTTGAGCAAGGATTGCTGCTGGCTAAAGCCGTTGGCCCCGATTTAGATGCGCTCGTTTCTTTCGCTGATACGATGCGCCGCGAAATGGTCGGCGACGCGATCACCTACGTAGTTAATCGCAACATCAATTTCACGAATGTTTGCTTTGTGGGCTGCAGCTTTTGTGGATTTGGCAAGGGCCCGGGCGCGCCGGATGCTTATTCGCTCTCCGCGGATGACGTCGTCCGCAAAGCAAGGGAAGCTTGGGAAACCGGCGCCACCGAGGTTTGCATACAGGGCGGGCTGCCGCGCGATCTGGACGGCTTTTTCTATCGCGACATTTTGCGCGCCATCAAGCGCGCGATCCCAGACATGCATGTGCACGCCTTCTCTCCCATGGAGATTTCCTACGGCGTCGACAAAACCGGAATGCCATTGCGCGATTATCTGCAAATGATGAAAGACGAAGGTTTGGGCAGCATTCCCGGTACTGCCGCGGAAATTTTGGATGATCGCGTGCGCCGCGAGCTCAGTCCTAATAAGTTGCCGGTGGCGCGTTGGGTGGAAATCATCACCACCGCGCACCAGCTTGGCATTCCCACCACCTCCACCATGATGTACGGACACGTGGAAGAGACTGCTGACTGGGTCCGCCACATTCTCCTGCTGCGTTCGATCCAGAAGCGTACCGGCGGCTTTACGGAATTTGTGCCGCTGGGTTTCATCCACGAGAATACGCGACTGTTCAAACATGGCGGCGCGCGTCCCGGTGCACAGCGCGAAGAACATTTGCGCGTACACGCTCTGGCGCGCGTGCTGCTTCACGGCGCGATCAGGAATATTCAGGTCTCCTGGGTCAAGCTCGGTTTCGAGACTTCGCTGGCCTGCCTCAACGCCGGCGCCAACGATTTCAGCGGGACTCTGATGGAGGAGAACATTTCGAAGGCGGCAGGTGCGACTTTCGGCGAGTACGTGTCGCCGCGGGATTTCCGCCGCATGATTCGCTCGATCGGTCGTATTCCAGCCGAGCGCAGCACCACTTATAAGATTCGCCGCCTCTACAACGGCGACGACGAAGAAACGGCCGCTCCATCGCAACCACAATTGCATTTGCTGCCAGGCGCACCGGCCGTCTCTTACACCGAAGGCGCCTATTAAGGTCATCGATGCGCGCCCTGCTTTTGCCGATCAAAGACTTGCGCCAGGCAAAACAGCGCCTCGTCCCGGTTCTGAGTGCCGAAGAGCGCTTTGGCTTAGTGCAAGCCATGCTCGCCGACACCTTGCGCGGCGTCCGCGGTGTTCGCCGGGCAGAAAAGATCTTCGTCGTCACGAATTATCTTCCCGCCATGCGGGCTGCCGAAGAGAACGGCTGGGAACTTTTGCGCGAGGACCGGCAGATATCCGAGAGCTTTTCCGTGGATTACGCTTCCATGCTGTGCGCAAAGCGCGGCGTCACGGCTCTCTTGCGCCTGCCGCTCGACGTTCCTTTGGTCCAATCAACCGACATTGACGAACTGCTCGCAGTTGAATGTGCTGCTCCAGCCTTGGTGATTGTCCCGTCGCGCGACGGTGATGGAACTAACGCCATCCTGCGCACGCCCCCCACTCTGTTTGCGTCGCATTTCGGCAAAGGCAGTTTCGCGAAGCATTGCGGATCGGCCCAGCGCTTCGGCGCGCAAATCCTGATTCGCCGCAACGCGCGATTGGAGATGGACGTCGACGACGAAGCGGATCTGCGCGCGCTCGCACGCCAAGATTTGAGCGGCACGGAGACCGGCGCGTGGCTCCAGGGCAGCGGCCTGTTGGCGCGCTTGCTGCAACCGGGCGTCGATGACACATCAGCAGCGCAGGCCGCAACTCCCTGACACGGGGAACAATTTTTTGAACTAGAGACAAATTAAAGAAGGGATTCTCTGGAGGCTAACATGGCTGAGAAACTACCTGACAAATACGCGGATCTGCTGAGCAATAAAAAAGCGTTCGCCAACCTGGGCACGCTCAACAGCGATGGCAGTCCGCAGGTGACGCCGGTGTGGGTCGACTACGATGGCAAGCACGTGCGCATCAATTCCGCCCGCGGCCGCCAGAAAGACAAAAACATCGCCCGCGATCCTCGCGTGTCGCTATCCATCCAGGACCCGGAGAATCCTTATCGCTACCTGGAAATTCGCGGCAAAGTTGTGGAAGCCACGGAAAAGGGCGCCGACGATCACATCAACAGTCTCGCCAAAAAATATTTGGGCAAGGACGTCTACCCGTTCCGCCAGCCGGGCGAGAAGCGCGTCATGTACAAAATCGAGCCCCACAAATTCAATGCCATGGGCTGATTTCACAAATTCACAAATTTAGCGGCGAGTGCTCGTACGAAAATGTCGGCGTTGGTGGGTGTCACTCCTCGCGAAGAACTCGCATGGGATCGAGGCGCGCAGCGCGGACTGCCGGCACGAGAGACGCAATAGCCGCGACAACGATCACAACCAGAACGACGCTCGATAATGTCAGAACGTCCGATGGCGAAACACCATAAAGCATTTCGGAGAGCAGGCGCGAGGAAGCCGACGCTAGCGCCCATCCCACAACGCACCCGATAAGCGTGACCCGCAAGCCTTGTAGGAGGAATTGCTTGGTGATTTGGCCGCGCAAAGCTCCCAGCGCGAGACGCAAACCAACCTCACGCTGCCGAACATTCACCGAATAGCTCAGCGTTCCGTAGAGCCCGATGCACGCAAGAGCAATCGCCGTCGACGCAAAAAACGTCAGCAGCACGGTGCGCAGGCGATTCTCGGCAAACGCATTGTCGATGCGCTCCTCCAGCGGAGTGATATCGAAGACCGACCTCCCCGGCTCAATCTCCTGGATTTTGCGCCGCAACGTTGCGGCCATGGTCAGAGGTTGCGTCGCATGCGTGCGCACAATGTAAAAAGGATCAGGGCCCGAGGCGCTCATGCACCAATACACGGTGGGGCCGGGTTCGTGGTTCATCCCTTCCTCGCGCGCGTCGCCCACGATGCCGCGAATCTCGCCAGCCTGGTCCGGCTTCAGGAACGCGAGGCCCATCACGCTCAAATGCCGGCCGACGGCAGTCGAGCCAGGACTGTAGGTGGCTGCAAAACTGCGATTTACGAGCACCTCGATCCGCGTCACATCAACATGATGCATTCCCGTGACATCTTCTGGCGTGCTCCTGGGTACCAATAGCGGATCGCGGCACAGTTGACCGTCGAGCAGTGGAATTTGCATGGTGCCGACAAAGCTGGGAGAAACAAAGCGGCTTTCGGCAACTATCTTGTGTTCCGGATCCTGTTCACCTTCGACAAATTTTAATTCGGTTGGATAGTGCTGCGGCACTCCGGGAAGGTCGTCGCCCGTAGTAGCCGCCGCTTCTATCCCCGGCACTTTGTCCAACACTTCGACGGTCTGCTCGATGCGTTGCGACAACTTCTTCCAGTCGGCCGTCTCGCCATACGAGCCGCTGATGCGAAAGGTGAGGATCCGGCTGGCATCAAAACCGGGGGAGACTTGGCCGAGCGCCCGGAGGCTGCGCAAGAGCAGTCCCGCGCCGGCTAGCAGCGTCACGGCCAGCGCCACTTGTGTCCCCACA
>Ga0307475_10000676_pt1 | contig 20557 bp, 20 predicted proteins | sample atmos_gasesECM1C_FD_203317 | JGI IMG/M metagenome (GOLD analysis project Ga0307475, IMG submission 203317) | Hardwood forest soil microbial communities from Morgan-Monroe State Forest, Indiana, United States - atmos_gasesECM1C_515 | ecosystem: Environmental > Terrestrial > Soil > Temperate... | reverse complement strand
TTGTCTTGCCCGGTGGCGTAGAGAATTCCGTCAACCACAAGGGGCGTGGCTTCAAATTTGCCGCCGGCCATGGTCTGGTAGGCCCACTTGGGCACCAACTGCGCGGCGTTGCCGATGTTGATTTGATCGAGCGACGAGTGACGGCGGCCATTGTAGTCGCCGGAATACATGAGCCAGTTTTGCGGTTCTTTGGAGGCCTTGAGCAGCCGGTCGGCGGTGACCTGCGCAGCGACGGGTGCGGTACAAAACGCCGAGGTCATAAGGAGCAAAGTGACGAGTGACGAGTGGCGAGTGGCGAATCGCAGAGACAAGCTCATCTTGGCGGTATTTGACGGGATTTTCACTTGGCGCCTCCTTGCTGGAACAGGAACGCCAGAAGGTCCTGCAAATCTTTTTCCGGAAACATTTTTTCGTCGTAAGCAGGCATAAGAGACTGACGGGAGATTTGCAGCGACTTCAGGGAAGACTTGTCGAAGGAATGCACTTGCTCATGGGTGTCGAGGAATTGCACGGTGAAGCTGTCTTCGTTCAGCAAAGTGCCCTGATATTTGGTGCCGTCGGCGGTTTCGGCGTTCACCGTTTCATATTCGGTGGAAAACTCCTTCATCGCTTCGCTGATGCCCTGCGCCAGCCGCTTGCTGGGATTGCGCAGCGATTCCACCAGATAGCCGGTGGAGCGCGCGGTCGCCACTCCGGTCAGATCAGGCCCGAGGCGACCGCCTTTGCCCTGAAACATGTGACAGTTCGAACAAGCCGCGCTGCCATAAAAAAGCTCGCGGCCATGAGTGGCGTTTCCGGTCAGGGTCGTGCCCGTTTTTTCCACGCTCCGGATGTAGGTGATGACCTGCCAGATTTCCTGCTCGGTCATGCCGACGCCTTGTTGCGTCGCCCCGTTGGGCGGCATGGCCGTGCCGGACACGCCGTTGCTGATGGTGCTGAAGAGATCCTGATCAGAATCGCCGTGTTTTTTGGGTATTCGCGAGAGGTCCGGTCCCCGGCCACCGCCTCTTGCGCCGAGTCCGTGGCAGAAGGCGCAGTTGGCACGGAACTGCGATTCGCCAACCTGGACGATTTTGCGATCGCCAGCATAGGGATTTTTGGCTTGGGCGCGCAGTGGCTCGATTGCCGCTGATCCCAAGGTCAGACTCATCACGAACACCATAACGAACGTGTTTTCCCATTGAAGTTTCATCGTGAGGTCCTTCCTCGACTACGCTTATTTCATACTTCGGGGGCGCCCGCCTCCGGCATTAACGCGCAGAACTATACCATCGGGTCCCGGAAGGAAATCCATCGTTGCAAAACTTTCACGAATGATTTCGCAGCGACACAACCGATCCCGCTGGCTGGCGACGAAGGCAGGTACCTACCGGTCCGCCGTGCGCCTTAAGGCTCAATGCAAAAGCCGGACGGGTCCGACTTCCCTGTGGGAATTGGATTCGCCCGCTCTGCCGTCTGCAGCCCTAAAAGACCAGCCGGAGCCTTCAGTCGAGCAGCCTCACTCGCAGGCAGCGGCACGCATCCCGCCTGGCCTCACTGATTTTGCTTATTCACCACCGCAAGAACGGGTGAGATCGCCGCAAGATTGGCCCAGGCGGCGGGAGAATTCTTCCGCCCCTCCTGGGCTCAGGTGCAGTGCGTCGCCGAACTTTGCCGCATCAGGAATCCAGCGGCTGGCGTCCAGATACGCGACGTTGCTTGCGCCCAGCAACTGGCGGATGTGCCGTTGGTAGCTCGCCCAAGCGGGCGCGTCGTAAAAAAGTCGGACGTGCCGCGGCGGAAGCGGCATGACGATGAAAACCACGCGAATTCCCTTCTGCTGAGCTTCGCTAATAATTTCGGCGGCCGGAGCATTCAGCGGCGCCTGGGACGCAGCTGCGCAATGCTGCTCGAACTCGTCGCGGCTTTTCGCTTCCAGCAGCGTAAAGTCCGCCGCGCGGCCAAACTGATTGCGCGCTTCGGTGGGCATGCCCTGCTGCGAGATGGCGCGGCGCACCAGCTCCACTTTGCCCCATACGGCGCCGCGTTCCGAGAGTATTCCCAGCCGGCGGTCAATTTCAAACGCCGCCGCGTCATAGCGGCTCATCTGGTAGAAGCGCCGGGCAAATTCGGGTTCTTGGTAATACAGAATGTCGTGATTGCCAATCAGGTCGGCGGAAGCAAAGGACACGGGGTCGGTGAGCTGGAAATCGTAAAAGCCATAGAGCAGCAAGCGCGCCTTGGGCATCGCGCGAAGGCCTGCACGCAGAAGAAGCAACTGTTCGGGCGGCGTCGACGCCCCCAAGGCCAGGTTGAATGCGGGCGAGTTGCTCTGTGGCGCCGCGGGCGGTGCGAAAGCATCGGGCACAAAGCCGGAACGCATCAGCGAATTGCCGAGAGCAATGATCTGTGCGTAGGAAGCTTCCTGAGTCTCCGCCAGCAGCCGCCGCGAGACCGTATGCGCCGTGAGTCTCTTGACCGCCAAGCTTGCCGCGAACAACACCGCCAAGCAAACCATCAGCGTCGCAAGGAATCGACTACCAGTGATGGTGGCCTGCTGATCCATTCCGGTTATGCCCTTTCGAAAAGCTCAGAAATCGATGTAAATAAACTTCGAACTCTGCCCGCAGAAAATATAAATCACCAGCGAGAGTGCGCCCCACCAAAGTCCCCAGAACACCGGGTTCGCGACCGCCACGGGAAAACCTGGCGGCTGATTGTCTCGCGAGCCACCGAGATATTCGAGAAATTGCGTCAGCCAAGTAAGCAGGTTCATCGCATCACCCATCAGCCCAGAAACAGTCTATGGAAAAAGAAAAGAGCGGTATGCACATCCATGCAAAAAAATGCCCAGCCCAGATTGGCCACCACAAAGGTCAGCAGCCAGGAACCGAATTGAGAAACCGGCGACGGATTTTGCGGCATCGGCCGCAGCCGCCGGTACGCCCGGTGAATCGCCAGCGAAACTCCATGCCACAATCCCCACAAAACAAAGTTGACCCCCGCGCCGTGCCACATGCCACTGATCAACATGGTGGTGATCACATTGAGATACACGCGCTCGGGAGCAACGCGCGAACCGCCCAGCGGGATGTACACGTAGTCCATCAGCCAGGACGTCAGCGAAATGTGCCAGTGCCTCCAGAATTGCGCGATGTTCGTCTGCAGATATGGCCAGTCGAAATTTTCCGGAATGGGAATGCCGAACAGCCGCGCCGAGCCTATAGCGATGTCCGAGTACGCCGAAAAGTCGGTATAGATTTTCATGCCATACGCCAGCAGCCACACCGGCAACATGGCTCGGTTGGCGACGGTCAGGTCGGTGACGTTGAGATGATTGGTATATGCCGTCAGCAGGTCGGCGATAGCAAACTTTTTTGCCAACCCGGCCAGGATGCGCGTGATGCCGCGCTGCCAATCCACCGACCAGCTCGCCACTTCCGCGCGCAGCTTAGGCAGGAATTGCTGGTAGCGCTTGATCGGACCGGCCACCATCGTCGGGAAAAAAAGGATAAACGCCAGGTATTCGCCAAGCGTGCCCGCTTCCGTTTTGCCGAACTTGCGGTCCGTCGCGTAGTGAATGAACTCAAAGGTAAAAAACGAGATCCCTAGCGGCAAAAACGCATGCGTCCAGTACGGCTTTTCCGCTGCGCGGAACCACGCCAGCCCCACAAAAAAATTCCAATACTTGAAAATGAACAGCAGCACGATGGCCTGCGCCACTCCCACCCAGCAGAACCGCGACTTCGGCCGGTAGAAGCGGCTGGTGATCGATTCCCACAGAAAAATGCCCAGGCAAGTGGCGGGAATCAGTCCGCCGAGCGCGGTGTACGAGAAAAACACAAAGAACAGGCTACCGCCGACTACAATCACCCACGGCCGGTGACGCGGCGCACACAGACGGAATGCAATCGCGCTGGGAAACAGGAAAAAGAGATAGTAGGCCCAGGTGTTAAAGATCATCCGCTTTAATTTTTCAGAAACGCGGGTTCAGGTTAACTGGCTGTGCGGCCCGTACTGTATCCCACACCCAAGGGCTTTGCAATTTGCGAAAAGGCGCGCGCCGGCTAACGGGAATCTCTACTCATAGGCCAGCGCCACCACGGGATCGTAGCTCGCCGCGCGCAGCGCAGGATACACAGCGCCCGCCGCTGCTCCCAACAGCGCCAGCAACACCGCGCCGCCGACCCACCCGGGCGTAATCAGGATCTGCAACGTTGGCGTCGTCTCGCGCAGAATCGCCTCAACCAAAAACGTAACGCCTATGCCCGCCACCCCGCCCAGCAATGCAAGCACTAAGGTCTCTCCCAGCAACAACTTGACGATGTCCAGCCGCGAACTGCCCAGCGCCTTCAGGATGCCGATCTCCCGCGTCCGTTCCATCACCAGCGTGTGCATGTTCAGCAGGACCACCAGGAAGCTGATCACCATGCCGATGCCCACCATGGTGCGGATGAACGGCTTCAGTTCCGGCAAATTCGAAGAATTCATCAGCGAAGTATATTCGGCAACCGACTTCACGCCATTTCCCGGCGCAATTTGCAGGATTTGCTCGCGCGTCGCCTCTGTATCGCCCTTGCTCCGCACATACAGCATGGATACGCGGTTGTCAGCGCCGGTCAAGTCCTGCGCCGTTTTCAGCGGAATGAAGAACCGCGCGCCCTTGCCGTGCGCCACGATCCCGCAAATGGTGAACGGGTGATTCAGCAGCGTCACTTCGTCTCCCACTTTCAGGTGCTTGGACTGCGCCACAATGTCGTCAGCAATGGCGTCGTCCGCTTTTTCAAACGGACGCCCGGCGCGAAACAAAAATCCCCGGCTCAGCCCGTTAAACCGTTGATAGTCAATCCCATAGATGATGGAAAGATTTTTCGGATCGGTCATGGTCAGCGTCGGCGCCACTTCGTCCACGCCTGGTAGCTTGCCCACTTTATCCGCCAGCGACTCCGGCAGTACTGCGCGCGAAAACGCCAGAAACATGGATGAGTTCGGCGGCTGCACTAGAATGTCCGCCCCCACTCCTTCCACGCGCTTGCCCCATTCCGAAACGACGCCGGTCGTCAGGCCGACAATCATCAGCACCAAAAACACTTGAATCGTGATTGCTAAAATGTTCAGGAACGCGCGCAGCGGTCGCGCCGCAATATTTCCCCACAGCAATTGCGCCTGCGCAAACCGTCCCTCGAAAGTTTCATCCATTCCGCAAATTCCTAGCCGGCAAAAATAAGTTCTGCTCTTTCAGTCGCAAAATTTCCGTCTCGCCGAGCAAACTGCGTGCCGAACCTTCTCTGAATTATTTCGCCCGCGTAAAGTTTTCAACACAAGTGTGGATAACCCTGTGAAAATTGACCCTCTCATCGCTGCTAACTCCGCCCGTTACAACAAGCTGATACGGTTTGCACTGTATTAGGGCATTCGCTCATCCCGGCCGTCGGAAAAAATTCTTAGTACCACTTCAGCGGTCGATCCAAATGAATTTTGATTACCGCTCCCGGATCGGTCAGCTCGTAATACTTCCCATAAGTTTTCCATCCGTCGGCCACAATCTGGATCAACACCTTGCCGAGCGGCGCGTCCGGAATATGCGCCACGCCTTCCCGGTTGGTTTTCACGTTCAACGCGTAGTGCTTGTCCTTGAAGATCTTCTTCTCTTCCACATACTTGAGATACACGCTGGCGTTTTCCACCGCCACGTTGTTGTCCCCGCCGGAAACCTCAATGGTCATCCGTTTACTCGGAGGATTCGTCGCGGACGATGGTGGATTCTTCGTGTCCTGCCGCGCAGCGTCGGCGTCGGCCAGCACTATCGCGGCCAGCGCGACCATCAGAACTCGCCAAATGAATTTCCGTCGCATCGGTGTAGTCTCACCATCGTCCACGCAAGTGCCCGCTGCCGTCAAGTCCGCGTCACCAGACAGAATTATTACGCCGGGTAACCCATCGCGCACGCGCGGCGGCAAACTCCTTCCGAATTGACGCACCTCGCCGCCTCCTGTAACTTGTTGGAACTGTGCAGCTTCCGTGAGTCGCAAGTTACTGCAGCCGCGGCTTCACCCGCTGGCCTCTTTCCGTTTTAAACTTGCTGGATTCTTCGCTTCGCCCTGACGGGACTGTCCCCGCTCAGCCAAGGAGAAAGTCATGGGTTTCGCCACCAATGCCATTCACGTCGGTCAGGAGCCGGATCCGGCGACCGGCGCGATCGTCGCTCCCATCTACCAGACCTCCACCTACGTTCAAGAAGAGTTCGGAAAGTACCGCCAGGGCTACGACTACGCCCGCACCAATCATCCGAACCGCAAAGCGCTGGAAAAAACTCTCGCCAAACTCGAAGGCGGCCATTCCGCCTATGCGTTTTCCTCAGGCATGGCGGCCATCGATTCCGTTTTTCGTCTGCTGCGCCCGGGCGACCACGTCATTTTGTCCGAAGCCGTCTATGGCGGCGTCTTCCGCCTCACCACCCAGCTCCTGGTGCACTTCGGACTCGAATTTAGCTTCGTGGACACTTCGACTCCCGATCTGGTCCTCGCCGCTATGCGCGCCAACACCAAAATGCTTTATATCGAGACGCCCACCAATCCCACCCTGCGCATTACCGACATCGCCGCCATGGGCAAGCTGGCCTCGGAACGCAACATCACCCTGGTCGTGGACAACACTTTCCTCAGCCCCTATCTGCAGCGCCCCATCGAACTTGGCGCGCACATCGTCGTCCACTCCATGACTAAATATCTCAACGGCCACAGCGACTCCACCGGCGGCTGCGTTGTCCTCATTCGCGCCGAGGACGCCGAAAAAATCTACTTCATCCAACGCTCGGCCGGCGCCGTTCTCGCTCCCATGGATTGTTTTCTGGTCTCCCGCGGCTTGAAAACCCTCGCCGTCCGCATGCTCCAGCACAATCACAACGGTATCAACGTCGCCCGCCACCTCGATGCCCATGCCAAAGTGCGCAAAGTCTTCTATCCGGGCCTCCCTTCGCACCCGCAGCACGACATCGCACGCAAACAGCAGCTCGGGCCCGGCGCCATGCTTTCCTTTGATCTCGGAGGCCTCGAAGCCGCTCGCCGCTTCTTGAATCAGGTTAAGCTCTGCGCCCTCGCCGAAAGCCTGGGCGGCGTCGAATCACTCATTTCCCTGCCCGCTCTCATGACCCACGCCTCCATGCCCAAGGAAGTTCAGGAGCGCATCGGTATCACCGAAGGTCTGGTGCGTCTTTCCGTAGGCATCGAAGATCTGGAAGACATCATCGCCGACCTCGATCAAGCCCTGCTGCACGTGTAGCAGGGACTTTACGGCGCTGCCTCTGCCACCGCGCCTCCCGCACTCACTCCGACCGTCACGCTACCGGGCACATCGCAGCGCCAAAACGCCTCGGCTTGCTCCGCACCATCGACCAACTCCCCCGAACGCTTACCCTTGTTGCCAAATCACCCGGGACAGATCAGGCTGACTCCCACTAACTGGTGTACCTTCTCGAGTACCGCGGACAACGGCTCGGTCTTTTGCAGCACCAGGTTCACGCCCGCTGCGGAAGCCGCCGTCTTCGACACTTCGCTCCCATACAGGGTGAATAAAACGATTGGTGTGTTCGGGAAAATTTTTCGCAGTTCAGACGCCGCGCTCAATCCATTCATCAGCGGCATCGAGAGGTCCAGAACGACTACGTCGGGGTTGATTTGCTTGGCCAGGGCAATCGCTTCTTTGCCGTTTGCCGCCTCTCCGCAGGTCTTAAACCCATCGGACAAAAACGCCTGCGCCAGCATCTCGCGTATCGTCGCATTGTCATCCACCACCAACGCAGTCTTGCCGGCGCTTCGCTTCTTGGGATCACTCTCGATTTCCACGCGACCTCGCTTAAACACCGGAGTGCCAGAAGTTTGGGCCGGCACGTTGGACACTACGAGAGTCGCACCACGCGACGCTGTCTCCTATACGGCGGAAAGGGTAGAAGTGCCTGAGTTCTTCACTGCCAGTCGGGATAGCCCAGTTTATCTCGTTTGATGCCTCGCAAAACGGACAGCGCGTAACCGATGGCTTCTTGTTCATCACGGCTATCATCTCGTTCGCGCAGTTGCTGTAGCCGCTCGCCCATGAGCATCTCTACCTTTTGTGCTTTCTCGGTCAGCTTTTCCTGATTGAATTCCAGGATCATATCCTGCAGCGGGGCTTGCCATTCGGGATATTTTAGTTCGCTGCAGTGTATGTCCTCTGCTTGCGAAGGAGATTCTTCCTTCGCTGCACCGTAGGCTTGCATAACATGGTTGCCTCGACTTCTCTCGTCGGCAACCCGGTGTCTCCCGATTCCTTCCGTCGCCGCCAGCATTCCCTGCTCAGCGTTCGGCATCTCCTCCAACAGCTTCGTGACCGTGTCCAGCGGAACCTGCTCAAAATATGTCCTGTTGCTCATGCCTTTGCTCTCCATTCCCATCGTCTCGACGCTACCAGACACAAAGTCCTACGGGTCAAATCCTTTGCAGCGCGAGCTTTCCTTTTGCCGCGCGCATGTCGCCCGCTTGCCGCATATGTCGTTCCCTAACGTCGCGCGCCTATCGCCTCCCTTTGCCTTTCGGTCCCTCTTTCTCCTTGCAGAACCCTTTACGATGAGATACGATAACGCTACGTTTCGTTAGCGTTTCGATTCGTAAAGGTTTTCGGTATGGGAGGATACTATGGCAAACCGGCGAGACAAAAGGGCTCTGATGCATTTCAAAACCATGGTGCAATCCGACGTCCCGCAAGGCCGCAACGGAAAACACCGCCTGATCGTCTCCACCATCCTCGAGGATCTGGACAACTTGGCCGCCGATTCCGCCCTTAAGGTTCCCCTCGCGGAATTGACCGAATCCAAAGAAAAAGTCCGTTCCGCGCTCAATCGCGCCACGCGCAAAGCCGGTCGTAAGGTGGCCACCGCCAGCGATGCTAGCTTCCTGTACGTGTGGACCGTGAAGGCTTAGCTCGGTCCTAGCCAAATCCGGATGTGCTGTCACGCTTCAGCCTGGCTTTTCCCCTGGTACCGACCGCCGTTTAAGTGCGGCGCCCCTTCAAACCTAATCGAGAAACTTTTCCTCCAGGGAACCCGACAGCCCTTCGCGGTGTCCAACCGTTGTCTGACCCCAGGTGGAACCGGGTAGAACTCTATCCCGACGAAGCGAGGGCCGTTGCTCGAAGCTCGAGGGCTCAGCAAATTCTACGGCGCCAGTCTGGCCGTCCGTGACGTCAGCTTCTCTCTTTGCCCAGGCCAGGTGCTGGGATACCTCGGCCCCAACGGCTCCGGGAAAAGCACCACCGTAAAAATGCTCACCGGCCTGCTCGAACCCTCCTCGGGTCAGGTCCTCTACGACGGACAAGACATTCATACTGATCTCGCAGCCTATCGCAAACGCCTCGGCTACGTTCCCGAAGAAGCCCACCTTTATCCCTATTTAACTGGGCAAGAGTATCTGGACATGGTGGCGACTTTGCGTGCCATGCCTCCTGCCCGCAAGAAAAAGACCGTCGCCGGACTTCTGCGCCTTTTCTCCTTGTGGCCGCATCGCCATGTCAACATGGGTTCCTATTCCAAGGGCATGCGCCAGCGCATCCTGCTGATCGCCGCGCTGATGGACAACCCAGATATCCTCATTTTCGACGAACCGCTCTCCGGCCTCGACGTTACTTCCACCCTGATCATCAAGAATCTCATCCAGGCGCTCAGCGAACGCGGCAAGGCCATTTTCTATTGTTCGCACATCCTGGAAGTCGTCGAAAAGGTATGCTCGCACTTGATCATTCTCCGCAAGGGCCAGGTCATCGCGCACGGCGCCACCACCGACGTGCGCGAACAAATCGGTAAGTCTTCGCTGGAAGGCGTGTTTCTCCAGCTCGTGGCCGAAGGCGACGTCGCGCAAGTTGCCAACGAAATAGCCGCGGTGGTGGTTTCCTCATGAGAATAAAGGCGCGGTTCATACGCTCTCTGCGTAGGCGCTGGGCGAGTTTTTTTCGTACTCCTTTTGCTTGCTTGCTGCGCCTTTTCGTCGGCCGCATGCTTCACGGAAGTGGCGATTCCGGCCCCGGAGATTTGGACGTAGGCGTGGGTGTGATGCTGATCCTGTTGGCCATGCCCGGATTGTTGGTCTCACTTCTCACTTTTGAGAAGTATGGCCACCTGATTCTGTTTTTGCGCGGGGGGCGTCCCTTCAATCCCTTCACCGCGACGGTGCCGGATGAATACTTCTTTATTGTGCTATCGCTGGCTGTTAGCGGAGCGGCTGCGTTGTGGCGATGGGATTCCCTCTTTCTCGATCGCCGCGATTTCACCAACCTGGTTCCGCTTCCCGTACCGCTGCGCACTGTTTTTCTGGCGAACCTCTGCTCCATTCTCTTTCTGACCGCTCTCTTTACCTTCGTCGCCAACGCCGCTTCCGTAGTCCTGTTTCCCATCGCGGTGGTTGGCTCACAAGGCTCCCTGTCGGTGTTTCTACGTTTCGCGGTTGGCCATTTTATGGGCGTGCTGGCCGCCAGCTTGTTCAGCTGCTTCGCGGTCTTTGCCTTGACCGGCCTGCTGATGGCTCTGGTTCCCGCCGCAGCCTTTCGCAGAATTTCCCACTTGGTTCGCTTCCTCTTGGCCGTCGGGCTGTTCGCCTTGCTGGTCAGCAGTTTTGCGGTTCCGCAACTGCTATCGGAACTGCCCATTCCGGTAGCCCACCAGTTCGCTCTTCTTCCTCCTTTCTCCTTCCTGGGGCTCACCCGCACCATTTGGGGCAGCGCGGGCGATCCGTTCATTCCTGAAATGCGGCGCGCCGCCATCACCGCCCTGGCCCTGGCGCTCTTTATTGCCATCCTTGCCTACGCCGCCAGCTTTCGCCGCTCCTTCCTGCGCATTCCCGAAATGCCGGATTCTGGTCCGTTGCCCCGCTCTCCCGTTTCTCTTTCGCTTTTGTCTCCGATCCTGAATCTCGTTCTTCGCATTCAGCCGCAGCGCGCCTGCTACCAGTTTGCGGCGCGCACCCTGCTTCGCAGCGAAAGTCACCTGCAAATCCTTTTGGGCTTTCTCGCGCTGGGACTCGTTCTGGCGGTGAACGCTCTTACTTCCGCTCCCGATCTGCACTCTCTCATCACCGGCAAACTTCCCTCCGTGGATGTGCTCTCGGTTCCCTTCATCCTCAGCTTTTGTTTGGTTGCTGGCGTTCGTTTCGCCTTTGAAGTTCCTTCCCAATTGCCCGCCAACTGGGTTTTCCGTCTTTGGCTGGACCGTGATCGCCACGACGCCAGAAACACCGCGGTGCTCATCCTCTTGGCGTTCTCACTTTCCTGGCTGTTGCCGCTTTGTTTCTTCGTGACGCTGGCGTTCTGGGGCTCGCCGATCGCCATCCTTCATACCTTCGTCGTGGCTGTCTCGACCATCGCCTTGGTCGAACTCTCGCTCCTACGCTTCCGTAAGCAGCCCTTCGCCTGCTCCTACCCGCCCTTCAAAAGCCATTCCGGCCTGCTCGTGCTCGGCTATTTGTTTGGCTTTATCCTTTTTGCTGGCACCCTCGTCGAGCTCGAGCACTGGTCCTTGCAGGATCCCTGGCGCGTCCTCTGTTTTGTCCCGATTTGGGCCGCCGCGATGGCCGGAGTCCATTTCTATCGAAAGCAGATGCTCGATATGGACAAGCAGCTTCTTTTTGATGAACTCCCGGCTTCAGGGTTCTGGTAAACCAAGCCAGAATCTACGGGGTTGGACGTAAATAACCTACTTGAAATGGTCGGCCGTTGATCACAAGTCACCCCTAACCCCCCAGCGTTGACACCCGCTTACCCGCAAAATAAACTTCCCTCGCATGCCCGACTCCCAGCCGCTCATCGGTCGCACCGTTGCCCACTTCCGTATCCTCGAACAGCTCGGCGGCGGTGGCATGGGCGTCGTTTACAAAGCCGAAGACTCCAAGCTCTTGCGCAGCGTCGCTCTGAAATTCCTCCCCGACGCGCTCACCGCCGACCCGCAAGCTCTGGAACGCTTCCGTCGCGAAGCGCAAGCCGCGTCCGCTCTCAACCACCCCAACATCTGCACCATCCACGAAATTGGCGACGATGACGGCCACCCTTTCATTGTCATGGAACTCCTCGAAGGCCGCACTCTCAAGCACGCCATCTCCGGCCACCCTCTTCCTCCCGACGAATTGCTCACATTCGGTATCCAGATTGCCGACGCCCTCGACGCCGCGCACTCCAAAGGCATCGTCCACCGCGACATCAAGCCCGCCAACATCTTCATCACCTCTCGCAATCAGGCCAAGATCCTCGACTTCGGCCTCGCCAAAACCCTGAACTCCGCAATCAGCTCCGCAGGTGCAGCAAACGATCAGACCCTCGACCAATCCGACCTCACCAGCCCCGGCACCACTCTTGGTACCATCGCCTACATGTCTCCCGAACAGGCCCTCGGCCGCGAGCTCGACGTCCGCAGCGACCTCTTCAGCTTCGGTGCCGTTCTCTACGAAATGGCCACGGGCTGGCCGGCCTTTTCCGGCAACAGCTCCGCCGAAATTTTCAATGGCATACTCAATCTGACTCCAGCCTCGGCCGCCAATCTGAACGCCGGGATCGCCCCGCCATTCCAGCACATCCTCTCCAAAGCCATGGAGAAGGACCCCAACCTCCGCTATCAGCACGCGTCCGAACTTCGCGCCGATTTGCAGCGCCTGAAGCGCGACTCGGACTCCGGCCGCTCCGCCGCCCTGCTGGCCTCTCAAACCGCGCAAGTCGCCGCCCCGTCCTCGCAGGTTCCAGCCGCTCCGGCCTCTCGCACTTCCTGGAAATTCCTCGCCGGCGGAGTCGCAGTCCTCCTTCTTCTCGCTCTCGGCGGTTTCTACTTCCTGCATGCCCGCGGCTCCGGCAAAATCGATTCCATCGCCGTCCTGCCCTTCGTCAACGCCACGTCCGACTCAAACAACGAATACCTAAGCGACGGTCTCACTGAAAATCTCATCGGCAGCCTCTCCCAGCTTCCCGACTTGAAAGTCATGGCCCGCGGCACCGTTTTTCGTTTCAAGGGTAATCAGGACGACCCTCGGCAAATCGGCCAGACCCTTCAGGTGGCCGCCTTGCTCATGGGTCGCATCACGCAGCGCGGCGACCAGTTAAATGTCCAGGCCGACCTCGTTAGAGCCGCCGATGGCTCCGAGCTCTGGGGCTCGCATTACACCAGCAAGGCCGGCGACGTCACCCAGTTGCAAAGCGAAATCGCGCGCGACATTTCCAACAATCTTCAAGTCCGCTTGTCCGGCGCCGCGCGAAACAACCTCGGCAACGCCGGCACCTCCAACGCCGAAGCCTACCGTCTTTACCTCGAAGGCCGCCATCTCTGGTATGGCCGCACTCCCGAGGGCCTCAAGCAAAGCATCGACCTCTTCCAAAAGGCCATCGCCGCCGATCCCAACTACGCCCAGGCTTATGCGGGCCTCGCGGAAGTCTATGGCGTTGCTCCCAGCTACGGTATCGGCATCACTTCTCGCCAGAGCTTCGCCCTGAGCGACCAGGCCAGCCTTAAAGCTGTTGCTCTGGGCGACAACCTTGCCGAGGCGCATCGTGCTCGTGCCAGTGCCCTCTCTCTTTCTTGGAAATTTGCCGAGGCCGAAGCCGAATTCCACCGCGCCATCGCCCTCAACCCCAACGATGCCGCCGCACACTACTTCCTGGCCGTCAGTGTTCTCGGCGCCCAGGGTCGCGTCGAGGAAGCGCTGCGCGAATACCACACCGCTCTTGCTCTCGATCCGCTGTCGCCTATCGTTAACACCAACTACGCCATGGCCCTTTCGAGCGCCCACCGCTATTCCGAGTCCAAAGCCTCTTACCTACAAGAGATAGAGCGCGATCCCAACTTTGGCACCGCTCACTTCAAGTATTCTCAGTTGCTCGCCACCCTGGGCGATTTTCCCAATGCCATCGAAGAGCTTCGTAAAGGCGAGCAACTCATGAAGGCCTCAATCCTGACTCCTGCCATCGCCGCCTCGCTCAAGGCCTCCTATCCGCCCAACGCCCAGGGCTATCTCGCTCTCACCCTCGCTACCGAAAACTCCGCGGAGTCCCACGTCGTCGTTGCCATCGCCTTCGCCATCGCTGGCGACCGCGACGCCGCCTTCGACCACCTTTACAAAGCTCTCGAAGACCGCGAAATCGAACTTGCCCTCGCCTACCGCTACCCCGCCCTCGACCCTCTCCGCTCCGACCCCCGCTTCGCCAGAATCTCGCAAACCATGGGCCTGACTCCCTAGCGTCCCACGCCTTTTGTAGCAGCCGGCCTTCAGTCCGGCTCTTCTTGCAGGCGGGCGTGGGGTGCTTATGGTTAACTAAAGAACTCCCTGCAAGGGAATCCACTTTCCTACCTTCTCGCCTTCTCCTTCTTCTTCCCCCGCGAACCGGACACGCTCTCATGCACCCACCGCAAATACGCCACCGTCCCGCCTTCCACGCCGAGCACCAGAAACTCCGGCACCTCGTAACTGTGCAGCTTCGCAACTTCTTTCTCCAGCTCCTTCAGCCGGGGCCCCGTGGTCTTCACCACCAGCAGGATTTCTTTTGCGCTCTCCACCTTCCCCTTCCACCGGTACACCGATTGGACCGGCGCCGAAACTATATTCACGCACGCCGCCAGCCCCTTGCTGACCACGGCCTGAGCGATCCTTCGCGCCTCCTTCATACTGCCGCAGGTCATCAGCACCACCCTCGCCTTCGTCCTTTCCGCCATCCGTTTTCTCCCGTTTCCGCTCTTTTCAGCCCGCATCGATCGGACTACACTACCCTCACTATGAGCGCTTCACCAAGTTTTGCCGCTTCCCCCATCAAGTTTGGAACTTCCGGTTGGCGTGGTCTCATCGCCGACGACTTCACCTTTGCCAACGTTCGCCTGGCCGTAACCGCGATCGCCGAACACGTCAATACCAACAGGGCCAAAACCGCCAAGCCCACCATCCTCGTCGGTTACGACACCCGTTTCTATTCCGAGGAGTTTTCCGCGCTGGCGGTCGCGATTCTGCAGCAGCATGGCATCCGCCCACTGCTCTGCGATACTTTCACCCCCACTCCCGCCATCGCCTACGAAATTCAGCGCGCCAAGCTCGATGGCGCCATCAACTTCACCGCCAGCCACAACCCCAAGCAATACCACGGCCTGAAACTCTCTACTTCGGACGCTGGTCCCGCGCTGCCTGAAATCACCAAGGACGTGGAAGCTCGCGCCGCAAAACTCTTTGCCGCTGGCGGTGTTCCTCCGGTGAAAGGTTCTACCGCTCCGGTCGAAAAGACCAATCTGCGCGAAAACTATCTCAAACGATTGCAGCAACTGGTCCGTTTTGACGTTCTCGCGAAAGCCAAAACCAGATTTGCCGTGGACGCTCTGCACGGTTGTGGCGCGGGCTACCTCAACAAAGTCCTCGCCGATCATGGCGTCCCCGTGGAAACCATTCGCGCCGATCGCGACGTTCTCTTCGACGGCACCGGTCCCGACGTCAGCGAAGAAAATCTCGCCCCGCTCCGCAATATCGTGCTGTCCTCCAAATCCATCGCCGGGCTGGCCACCGACGGCGACGCCGACCGCTTCGGCATCGTGGATTCCGACGGCGCCTGGGTGCAACCTAACCTGATTCTCGCTTTGGTGTACGACTATCTTGTCGAGTCGCGCGGCTGGAATATGCCCGCCGCTCGCAGCGTCGCCACCTCCGAGCTCGTAGACGCCGCCGCAAAATCCCACGGCCAGACCACTTACCAGACTCCGGTCGGTTTCAAGTACATCGGCCAGCTCATTCGCGAGGACAAAATCGCTCTCGGCGGCGAAGAAAGTGCCGGTCTCACCATTCGCGGCCACGTTCCCGAAAAAGACGGCATCCTCGCTTGCCTGCTGGTCGCGGAAATGATTGCCGCGCGCGGCGCCTCCATCAGCGAGCAGGTTCAGCAGCTCTTCAAAAAAGTGGGCCGCAGTTTCGCGCCCGTTCGCGAAAATCTTCATCTCAACGACGAACAGAAAGCCTCCGCCATTCAAAAATCCAAAACGGATGCCACGACTCTGATCGGACGCAAGGTGAAATCGGTGGACCGTACCGACGGCGCCAAATTCGCCTTCGACGATGGCTCTTGGATGCTGTTGCGCCTGTCCGGTACTGAACCGCTACTTCGCCTTTACGTGGAAGCCGAAACTCCCGCCGCTTCGGCTAAATTAGTGCGCGAAGCTACCGACTGGATTTTGAAAGGTTAGACAGCGATGTCATCACAAGAACGCTTCAACATGCTATGGGCGCAATACGGACGCGCCGTGCTCAGCGTCTGCGTGTTTGGTCTTTTCCTGCACGACATTTTCGGAACTCACGGCTTTCTTGCCATGCGCCGCACTAAACAGGACATCGAACGCGTGCAGGGGGAAATTGTTCGCTTGAACAAGGAGAACGCCGAACTTTCCGGCCAAGTGAAAGCCTTGAAATCCGACCCGCACCTGATCGAACGCATCGCACGCGACGAACTCGGCCTGGCCAAGCCCGGCGAAGTGATTATCAAAATCCCCAAGTCCGAGCAGGTTCACCCGGAGAATTCCCAACAGTAGGGCTAACTCGCGGGAGCGCCTTGCAGCTGCGCGGTGCCCGTCGCGGCAGCAGCCTTGCTCCGCTTCCATCGCGTTTTGAAAACGGAAAGACCAAGCATCGCCAGGAAAATTACCGCCAGCCCGATACTGGCTTTCGCAATACTGCATCGCCCTTTAGGCAGAATGGAAAATCTTCCGTACACGAATTCGATGTGCACCCAATACACCAGCAAGGAGGTTTTTCCCAGCTGCGCCAAAGGGCTGAATATCCACTGCGGCAATCCCCACCGGCACCACCAATACGCAAACAGTAAAATCACCAGCAAGATCCCGCAGCGCATCAGAAAAAAGTTAGGACTGGTATGCCAGTAGTCATAGGTTCCATACCAGTGCAAATGGGCTTCGTCGAGCAGCACCGACGCTCCGCAGATCGCCGCACCGGCAATTCCCAGTAGCACGAAACTCTTTGCGTCCAGCGTTTTTGCGGTGTCGGTGGACATCCAGAAGCCGACCGTCAGCCCGGCAAACGCGAACGCCACCCACGGAAACAGCGGAAACAGCCACGGCTGCGGCGCGCCGAAAACGTGCACACCGTTGATGTACGACTCGACCGGCCACGGAAGAAATCTGGGCCGTCCCGTGCTCCATACCAACGGAGTCGCCAGCGCCACCGCCGCGGTAGCCGCGATTGCCGCAGCCAGACTTTTGACACGCGCCTCCGCCAGCGAACCTTGGCCGGCGAGCCAACAGGCCGCGCCCATCAACGTCATGGAAATGCCCAGGATGTTTAGAATGTCCACCCGGAACAGATCGGTCCACGGCGAATGGGGATAACCGAGAACAAACTCCTGCAGGCGGAATAGGATTCCCAGGCCGAAGATTTCCGCACCACGCAGCATTCCGTGCCGGGCGATCACATCGCGGGCCATGCCCTTCTCGCGCGATCTTTCCGTAACCAGCGCCACCGAAATGCCGGCCAGAAAGATGAAGAGAGGCGCTGGAAGCGTTCCGCCAAGCCGCGACCACACGAACAACCCTGATTGGCGCGCCTCAGGATTGAGCCAGGAGTCATAGCAGTGGGTCTGAAACATCAGTACGCAGGCCAAGCCGCGCATCCAATCAATATAGATAAGCCGTTTCATAAGGCGATCACGGCCCGCAGGCAATGCCTCGGCACGCTGCGCGGCCATCGTTTTTCTTGGCGGCCGCCAAGCGGCCGAGGCATCCAATCTATAGAGTTAAGCCGTTTCATCTTCCTTTGGTGTGACGCCGAGCGCAGTTAGAAATCGTTACGATACAATACTCACTTGCCTGCGACTCGCCAACCCGGACCTTTTCCGCTGGTCGCCCTTGCTCTCGGTCTGACGCTGGTCTTGGCATTCCTGGCTTCGCATTTCAGCCCGGGCATCGGATCCGCGCAGCGTCCCTTTGTCGCCACGATGCTGGTCTTCGCCTGCTTTCTCTCCATCATGCTGTTGTTCGCAGCGCGCGGAGTCAGCGAACGCCTCTCGGCGATGGCTGGTTCCGGCATTTCCTGGCTGCTCGCCATCCTGCTCTTCTTCCTGTTTGTAGTTTACGTGCTCGGAACCGGCAACGCTTCCCTCACGAGACTGGCGGCGATGGCCGGTTTCCTTTTTGTCCAGATGCTGATCCTCTCTCTTGCAGAAGGTGCTCCGCCGGGAAGCTGGCAGGACTTCCTGACGCTGGCCATCATCTGGGTCACCGTGAAGTTTGCTCCTTCCCATTGGATTTGGCCCTACCCCGACGCAAGGCTCGCCTACATCTTTACCGTCATCGTCGCCGTCAACCTGGCGATCGCGGGATACCTGCTGCTGCGGCGGATCAAGAATGTCGGCTACAACATCGGCTGGGGCAGCGGCTGGGCACTGAACATCTTCGGCTCGCTCGCTCTGTTCGCGCTGATCGCCATTCCGCTGGGGATTCGCATTCACTTCATCGCCTACGCTCCGCGCTTCCATGAGTGGAAGACGTTTGTGCCGCTGGCGATTGGCATCCTGTTCTTCACCGCGTGGCCGGAAGAGCTGCTGTTCCGCGGCTTGCTGCAGAACCTGTTGGCGCGGGCCAGCAACAACGAATACGTGGGCTGGATTGGGGCGTCCATCCTGTTCGGCTTCTCGCACATCACCAATCTGGGTTTTCCCAACTGGCGCTACGTCTTACTGGCATGCATTGCGGGACTGTTTTACGGATGGACTTGGCGAAAGACCGGTTCCATCTTCGCATCGGCTATCGTGCATGGCAGCGTGGACGTGCTGTGGCACTTCCTGTTCCGAACGGTCTAACGACGTAAAAAAAAAGGCTGACCCGAGATACGAGCCAGCCAGGAAAGTCGCGTCGAATGGAATCGGTTAAACCGCAGGCCGGCGAAGCAGCGGCTTGCGCACGGGCGGCGGAATCATGGTGGCCATTTTGCGGATCATAGCCAGCACCAGGCGCTTGTCGCCTTCGGAGAGCGTGGAACTGTAACGCTTGATCTCGACCAGGAAGCGGATTTCGTCCTGCGAGAGTTCCCCAAGCATCTTTTGAGTTTCTTTGTCCCGGGGAGTTTCGGTACCCGGGAAGAAGTCGGCCAGAGAAATATCCATGGCCTCGGCAATTTTGGCGAGAGTCTCGAGAGACGGCACGGTGTGGCCGTTCTCGACGCGGGACAGATAACAGCGCAGCAGACCGGTACGGCGTTCGATATCCCCCTGAGAGAGACCGCGCTGGCTGCGGTAGGTCTTGATGACCTCCCCGATGTTAACTTGCGGTTTTTCTTTCGGCATTGCTTCCCCTTACGTAGAAAACTTCGACTGGGGGTTAGCATAGTCACTAACAGTAGAAGGGGCAAGGTGGAATTTTCAGGTACTGCTGCCTAAAAGACAACTCCCCCTCGCTATCCTCATGAAAATGAGGAGGTTGCCTCAGCTGGCGGTAGGAGTAACGGTGACCGGCTGCTGCAGGCGGAATTCCAGCAAAGTCTCGCTGGGCACCTTCACCTGGGCGCCCTTAGTGAGCACCTGAACTGCCGCGCCGGTTCCGCCGCCGGCGGCCGCTCCGATGGCTGCGCCTTTGCCGCCACCGGCAATCGCGCCGATGATGGCGCCAGCGACCGCGCCGCCGCCGACTTTCTTGGCAGTGGAAGAGCCCTGACTTTTGCCCTGAACGTTATAGTCGCTGCTGACCACGGGATAGTCGCGGCCGTCAATGACCAGACGCGTGAGTTCGAGCTGAAGCTCGGATTTTCCGGAGAAGGTCCCACTCTTATCGGCGTTGGCCAAACGGCCATAAACGTCGGTTCCCTTGCGGGCGACGACTACGCCGTTGATGTTCAAGTCGGTTTCCAGGCTGGCGTGGAAAACATCACCAACCTGATTTTTGGCGGAGTCCACGCCGTCAATCATGCGGACCAGGATGGACTGACCTGCGGGAACATTCACGTCGCCGCCAGCGTAGGAATTAGCCTGAGGCGGAGGCGCCGATTGCGGCGGCGGAGGCCCCTGAGGAGGTGCGGTCTGGGGCGCATAGCCGGATCCGTGCGTGAAGGTCAGCGCCACAATGTCGTTGGTCGGGAAGGTTTGCACTTCACCGTTGACTTCAAAACGCAGAACGGCCTGGGTCCCACCCAGGTAGCGGCCCTGGAGCACGCGGCCGTCCTTGAGTTCAAGAGTGTCGGAAAAAGCAACGCCGGCCAGAGCTAGCGCGGCCACAGCCGTCAAGGTCAGTTTTGACCAATTCTTCATGGTTTGATCCCCCTCAAAAATCATACTATCGCCGCGCGATAGCCGGAAAACAACGTATGGGATGTTGCTGCATTAGATGTAAAGAAACGCAAAGCAGGTTGCAACAATCTTAAGGCTGCGTGGCCTGATAAAACTCACGGCTGACGGCGGCCATCAGTTGAGAGCTGTCTTTGATTTGCGCCAGGCCGCGGACGAGGATGACCAGGACGTAGGGGCGCTTGGCGTAAACGATGGCGGCGTCGTGATGGATTTTGGTGATTTCGCCGGTTTTGTGAGCGACCAGAATTCCAGGTGGCAGGCCAGC
>Ga0307475_10000675_pt1 | contig 20570 bp, 13 predicted proteins | sample atmos_gasesECM1C_FD_203317 | JGI IMG/M metagenome (GOLD analysis project Ga0307475, IMG submission 203317) | Hardwood forest soil microbial communities from Morgan-Monroe State Forest, Indiana, United States - atmos_gasesECM1C_515 | ecosystem: Environmental > Terrestrial > Soil > Temperate... | reverse complement strand
GACAATCATGCGATCTTCGTCGGTTTGTATGACGCGCACGTTAACACGACTGTCGGAACTCGATATTGTCGGCGCATTCGCTTCGTTGCGCGAGGAATCGAGACGAATTCCTAAGAATTCAAGGCCCTTGCAGATGCGCGCTCGCACCGCAGGAGCATGCTCGCCGATTCCGCCCGTAAAGACGAGCGCGTCAAGTCCTCCCAACGCTGCGGCGTACGCGCCAAGATACTTCCTGGCGCGGTAACAGAATAGTTCAACGGCCTCGGCCGCGCGGACATCGTTGTCTGCCTTTGCGAGCAGATCGCGCATATCTGCGCTGGTTCCGGAAACTCCGAGCAGGCCTGACTCTTTGTTCAGGAGTTTGTTGAGTTCTTTCGGCGGCATCTTCTCTTGCGCGAGCAAATAGAGTAGCAAGCCAGGGTCGAGATCGCCCGAGCGGGTGCTCATGACCAGGCCTTCGAGTGGCGTGAAACCCATGGAAGTATCAACGCTCTGTCCGTCTCTGACCGCGACCATGCTCGCTCCGCTGCCTAAATGCGCGATGACGATTCGACTGGCCGCCAGCTTTGCGTCAAGTGCGCGGAGTTCGCCCAGTATGTATTCGTAGGAGAGTCCGTGGAATCCGTAACGAACCACGCCTTGCTCGTAGAACCGGTCTGGAAGGGCGTACATGCGCGCCAATTTCGGGAGCGAGCTGTGGAAGGCGGTGTCGAAACAGGCCACCTGTGGAAGAGCGGGAAACTTCCGGCCGATAAACTGGATTCCCCGGATAGCCTCCGGCATGTGATCGGGATCGAGCGGCACAAGGCGCTCAAGCTCCGACAAAACTCTCGGCGTGATCCGTTGCGGCTCCGTGTATCGAGGTCCTCCGTGGACCACCCGATGGCCGGCAGCCGCCAGCTGAGACAGGTAATTGTGTTCGTCAAGCCATGCGAACATTGCCTCGAGCGCCGCATTCGAGTCCCCGCCTCCTGCCGGGGCTTCGAATAATACGGTCCCATTTGGATTGGCAATCTTGAGGCGGCCGCCCGAAGCGCCGGCGCGGTCGATGGTCATCGAAACCAGAGGTTGGCCGGAATCTGCGGCCTCGTAGAGGGCACACTTCAAAGTCGCCGACCCTCGATTCATGGTCAGGATGCGGGCGGGCGGAGTAAACATCGCAAAATCATCCTACAGAAACGCGAAAGCTTCTGCACTCTCCTTCACCCTTGATACTCTCGTGGCCCCGCAAGTGGATAACACACTTCACCGCGCGTTTTGCGCTACGCTCAGACCGGCTGGGTTCACTCATCCGTGTGTGAGGGGGGTCGGCAACGTTTGCCGAAGCTAAGCGCTTTGGCCGGCGAGTTCGCGCACGATGGCGCCGACGAAGGATTTTGCGTCGCCAAAGAGCATCAGCGTTTTATCGAGGTAGTAAAGCGGATTATCGATTCCCGCGAAGCCGGGGCTCATGCTGCGCTTGATTACCATTACCGTGCGAGCCTTGTCGACGTCGAGAATCGGCATGCCGAAGATGGGGCTGCTCGCTTCATTGCGTGCGGCCGGGTTCGTCACGTCGTTCGCGCCGACGACCAGCGCCACATCTGTCTGCGGGAATTCGGGATTGATTTCGTCCATGTCGAGCAGCTTATCGTAGGGAATATCCGCCTCGGCCAGTAGCACGTTCATGTGCCCGGGCATGCGTCCGGCTACGGGATGAATCCCGAATTTCACGTCTACGCCGCGTTTCGTGAGGACGTCGTAGAGTTCGCGCACTTTGTGCTGGGCCTGCGCCACTGCCATGCCGTAACCGGGCACGATCACCACCTTGTTCGCAGCACCCAAAATTACCGCGGCTTCTTCCGCCGACGCGCTGCGCACCGTGCGCGCTTCGCCGTCTGCCGCGGCCACAGCGGCCTGCTCCTGCCCGAAGGCGCCGAACAGAACATTTGAAAACGAGCGGTTCATCGCTTTCGACATGTTCACCGAAAGAATGAACCCGGAAGCGCCGTCGAGCGCGCCCGCGATAATCAGCAGCTTGCTATTGAGAACAAACCCCATGGCCGCCGCGGAGAGTCCAGCATAGGAATTCAACAGCGAGATCACCGTGGGCATGTCCGCGCCGCCAATGGGAACAATCATCAGCACGCCGAACAGCAGCGGGATTCCCACAATCAGCGGAAAAAGTAGCGCGTGACCCGGATGCAGCACCAAGTAGACGGCCACGCCGACAGCCACAGCAAGAAGCGATAGATTTACGAGGTTTTGACCCCTATACGTTATCGGACGCTGCGGCAATAATTCCTGAAGTTTTCCGGCCGCCATCAGGCTGCCCGTAAATGTGAGCGAGCCGAGGATCACTTCCATCGAAAGTACGGACATCGTGAACCGCGGCACCATCGGCGTGCGCAAATAAAATTCCGAAGTGCCTACCAATGTGACGCAAAGCGCGCCGAACGCGTGGCTCAGCGCCGTCCGCTGAGGAACGGCGGTCATCTGCACTTTTCCAAGCGGAACGCCGATGATCGTGCCCAGCACCAGGCCTATGGCGATCCACTTGTAGTCGACGATTCCGCGGTTCAGCAGCGTCCCGATCACTGCGACCGCCATCCCGATTTCGCCGGCCCATACTCCGTGCCGCGCCGTCGAAGGCGTGTTCATCCACTTGAGCGACAATATGAAAAGGATTGTAGCGGCTAGGTAGGTGAGCTCGATCGCTGTGCCGGCGCCGAAGAACGAGTTCATGGTTTCTGAGAGCGGCTGGTTTTGAACATTTTCAGCATGCGGTCGGTGATCAGGAATCCGCCGACAATGTTGCTGGTTGCCGCCACGATGGCGATCGTGCCGAGCACGGTCGCCAACGTGCTCTTCCCTTCGCCCGCCATGATGATCGCGCCTACGACCGCGATAGCATCGAGCGCGTTCGTCAGCGACATCAGCGGCGTGTGCAGCAGCGGCGAAATTCGCCGGATCACTTCAAATCCGATGAACCCCGCGAGCACGAAGACGTATAGGCTGGTAATCAAATCCGCGTTCATTTCGCCTTTCCCTCCCCGGGCGCATTTGCCAGCGGCGGCAGCGAGAAAAACTCGCGCACGCGCGCGTTGACCACTTCCCCGTTTCGTGTCAGCAAAGTGCTGCGAATAATCTCATCGCTCACATCCAAGTTCAGTTTCCCTTCCTTCACCAAATGCAGCAGAAAGGCGCTGACATTTCGACCGTACATCTGGCTCGCGTGATAAGGCACCATGCTGGCAAGGTTGATGGCGCCGATGATCGTCACGCCGTGTTCCACCACCGTCTCGCCGGTTTTCGTCAGCTCACAGTTTCCGCCGCGTTCGGACGCAAGATCCACGATCACCGATCCCGGCGGCATCGCCGCCACCATTTCCCGCGTCACTAGCACGGGCGATTTCTTGCCGGGAATCACCGCGGCCGTAATCACCACGTCATGCTCCGCCACCACTCGGCCCAGCAACTCGCGCTGCTTCCTGTAAAACGCGTCATCCTGCGCGCGCGCGTACCCGCTCGCATCCTGTGCGTTCTCGGCTTCAAGCGCGAGTTCGACGAAGCGCCCGCCGAGGCTATGCACCTGCTCTTTCGCCGCCGGCCTCATGTCGTATGCGGACGTCACCGCGCCGAGCCTCCGGGCCGTAGCGATTGCTTGCAGCCCCGCGACGCCGGCGCCGATTATCAGCACGCGCCCCGGCGTGATGGTCCCCGCCGCCGTCGTCAGCATCGGAAAAAGTCGCGGCAGCGTGTTCGCGGCGAGCAATACGGCCTTGTAGCCGCAGATCGTCCCCATCGACGACAGCGCGTCCATGCTTTGCGCGCGCGTGGTTCGCGGCATGAGCTCCACAGAAAACGCGCTCACGCCTCTGGCAGCAATTTCTTGAATCGTCCGGAGCTGGCCCAGCGGCCGCAGAAAACCAATCAGCAGTTGTTCACGCCGCAAAAGTGGGAGGTCCGCCTGGCCCGTTTTGTCATTCGACCCGTGGCACAACACCTGCACCACAATATCAGCCGTCCGAAAAACGTCCGCTCGCGCGGCGAGAATCTTCGCGCCCTTGCCGACGTAGTCCGCGTCTGGATAGCCCGCTTCGGCACCCGCGCCTGCTTCAACCACCACTTCGAGCCCCGCTTTCGCGAGGTTGGGAACCACGGCCGGCACAAGCGCCACGCGCCGCTCTCCGGGAAAGCTTTCGCGCGGAACCCCGACGATCATGAATGCGCCTCCACACCTACCCTCCTCGGACCCTAAATTCCCGTCCGGCGAGCAAGTTAGATTAGGCTACCGACGAAAGCGGTTCAAGCGGCTTTGGGCGGTTAACATTATCTCCCGCCGCGCTTATTTCATATCGCCGCGAAAAAAATGTAGGATAGGAGCGATGGCTCGGCGCCCCTTTCTTCTCCTGTGTCTGCTCGTTCTCACGACGCCCGCCGGCTCTTGGGCCTGCGCGTGTTCGCCATCGCCGCCGGGCCGATGCCCGGGCTTGCAGAAGGAGGACACCGTTTTCCTGGGCACGGTCATGGAGGTGGAACTCCTCCATTCCCAGGCGCCACTCCAGCCCGCCGCAGGTTCCGATGAAGCCGCAGCAACCGACGCAGCGGCCGTATCTGGCACAAGCGGCGCCGCACCCATCGCCGTCACGCGTTACCGTTTTCACGTGGACGAAAATTTCAGCGGCGCGAATTCCGCTGAGCTCGAGGTGTTCTCCGGTGGTGATGATGCCGACTGCGGTTTCCGCTTTCGCAAGGGCGCGCAATACGTGGTCTTCCCGCGCAAGTCCGACGACGCGCGCCTGTTCGCCACGATTTGCAGCGACACCCGCCTAGCGAGCGAAGCCCAGGCGCTTGTTCCTCAATTGCGCGCTATGCGCGACGGCCAGCGCGTCGCCTCCGTTTTCGGCGTGATCCGGCGAGCCGATCCGCCGATGCTAGGTCCGCCGGACAAAATTACCGACGATCCTCCCGGCGATCCACCCGGCTCCGCAAAGGGCGCGCTGCCGAACATTCCACTTAAGCTGCGTTCGCGTTTCGACCGTTTCGCCACCAGCACCGATGAGAACGGCGTCTACTCGTTTTACGACGTCCACGCCGGTGAGTACTACCTCACGGCGACGACGCCCGCTCGCACCGAACTTTCCCTGAAATCTCTTCCCGGAGCGCTTCCACCGCTCAAGCTGCCTGCCGGCGCTTGCCACGAGTACGACATCGACGCGCTGCCCACGGGCCATATTCGCGGCAGTGTTCTCGGTCCCGATGCAAAGCCGCTGCCGCTGGCAGCCGTCGAGCTCTATCGCGTTGGGCATTACGACGACGCCCAAGCGGGCCTGTGGGGCTTTCAGGGCGCCAAGGGCGTGTTCGATTTCGATCACCTAGGCCCTGGCACCTACGTCCTCGTTTTCAACCGTTTGAATCTCAAAGATCCCAACGCACCTTTCCCGCGTTCGTTTTATCCGGGAGCAGCCGACATCACGGAAGCTGAGCCCATTGTGCTGAAAGATGGCCAGCAGCTGCTCCACGTAAACGTGAAGCTGGGCAACTCATTTCCAACCCGCCAACTTCAGGTGCGTTTGAAGTGGAACGGAGCGCCGCCGCCGGGCAGCATCGTCGTGATGGCCAAGGCGCTGCACGGAATCAATCCAGCCGTGCGCAAGATTTCAGACGCCCTCTATGAAGTCACGTTGCTCGAAGACGTAACCTACAACATCTCCGCCTTCGAGGAGTTGTCTGTGGGGCGCGCGGTCCGCCGAGCAACCAGGGCTCGAGGCGCCTCGCACGCCAACGCCGACTGTGCGCCTCCCGCACGAATCGAGACGCCGCCGGCCGAAGTCGATGTTTCGTCGTCGACCCCAAGAGAGATTACCCTCGCCTTCCTCGATCCTGGTTGTGACGAACAGCACCGATAAGCTTTCCTACAGCTTTTTTCCTTTCGCATTCCTCCATGGCGCTGCTTTATTCTGTCCAAAGCATCTGGCATCACCTTTATGTATTGCGACAAAGGAAAATTCTTCGATGACCACTTATAAAACTCCTTGTTCCTTCTCCAAGTCTCAAGTCGGTCTGGTTCTGGTGTGCTTTGCCTTTTTGTGCCCGCTCGCTGCCGGCGCCACCGTCGGAACATCGGCAGACGAGCCTGCGAATGTGGTGCAGGTGCAAATGCGCCACGTAAACTACCACTTTTCCGATACCCTTTCGGTGCACATCAATTCGCTTCGAGGTGAACTCGTCCCTGCCGGCAAAAACGAGTTTCCGATTCTGGATGACAAAAGCTCGTACACCATCCGAATCATTGCTGCGGAAATGGCATGCCCCGCCGATTCGCTCGGCAAGATCCTCAATTCCTACGTTTTCGCGAACCGCGATTCACCGCTGAAGGATGTCTCCACGTCGATCGACAAAGGCCGACTGAAGATCAAGGGCAAGCTTCACGATAAAGGAGACGTTCCGTTCGAGACAGTCGGAACGCTTAGCCCCGCGGCCGACGGAAAAATTCGCATTCACGCGGAAAAAATCAAGGCCCTCCACCTTCCGGTCAAAGGATTGATGGACACTCTCGGGATTGCACTTTCCGCTTTCATCAAGTCAGGCAAGATGTCTGGCATCGCAGCCGATGGCGACGATCTGATTATGGACCTTGCGGAGGTCCTTCCGCCGCCCCATATGCTAGGAGCGGTTAGATCGATTCGCATCGAAGGTCAGAACATTATTGAAGTGATTGGCGATCCCACAAAAACCCAGTTGAAGCGTGTCGCCGCAACAAACTACATGGCGTATTGGGGCAATCAGCTTGGTTTCGGCAAACTCATCATGACCGACACGGACCTGACCCTGATTGACATGAATCCTGACGATCCGTTCGATTTCGATCTCGATCACTACAAAGATCAGCTCGTACCGGGTTACGCAAGAATCACGGCGAACTTCGGCTTACGCGTCTTCCTGAAGGACTTCAACAAGGTGCAGCGCACGCCGCCGGCTAGCAAGGAAGCGAAGCACTGAAATAATCCCGCGGGGGAGCAAGGACCGCATGCACTGGATCGAGTGCTATGTCCAACTCCCGCGATCCTTTCGCAGCGAAGCTCCCTAATCAGCCGTTTTTTTGACTTATCGCACCCCTCATGCCTAGAATCCATCCGCAAATTGAAACGTCTAACTGGCATCTCCAAAGCGGGAGAGCCCCCCCGGATGAGGAAAGCGACGAAGAAGATGAGGAAACCACGAAAACGAGGACAACCATGAAGAAAATGCTGGCGCCGGCTCTGCTGGCGCTGATGATGCTTTTCGCCGACTCGATGCCGCTCTCGGCGCAGGATCAACCGAAAGATGCCAAGCCCGCCGATGCAAAGCCCGCCGAGCAGGCGCCGCCGAAAGAAGAGTCTTCGGCCACCGACCACACGATCCGCGTCGGCGGCCAGTCGATCAATTACAAAGCGACAGCCTCAACCACCCTGCTCAAAGACGACAAGGGCGAGCCCACCGGCAGCATTTTCTCCATTGCTTATTCGCGCAGCGATTCAAAAGACATGTCTCAGCGGCCGCTCGCGTTCGTCTTCAACGGCGGCCCCGGCTCCTCTTCCGTCTGGCTGCACATGGGCGCATTTGGCCCGCGCCGCATTGTTACCGCCGAAGCGGCGCCCACTCCTCCGCCGCCGTACAAAATTGCGGACAATTCCGGCTGCCTGCTCGATAAAGCCGATCTCGTATTCATCGACCCGGTGGGCACCGGTTTCAGCCGCGCCGTCGGCAAGGGGCAGAACAAAGACTTCTGGGGCGTGGATCAGGATGTCCACTCGCTGGCGCAGTTCATCGCCACCTACGTGGCGCGCAACAATCGCTGGAACTCTCCGAAGTTTCTTATCGGCGAAAGCTATGGCACGTTCCGCTCGGTCGCTCTGGGGAACTATCTCCAGTCACACGATTCGATGTACATCAATGGAATCGTCCTCATCTCGAATGTGCTCGACGCTGGAACTCTTTCGTTCAGCACCGGCAATGACATGACCTACGTTTTCTACCTTCCCAGTTACGCCGCCACGGCCTGGGTCCACAACGTCCTCAATCCGCGCCCGGATGATTTGAACCGATTTCTCACCGAGGCCCGCCAGTTCGCTTCCACTGAATACGCCGCCGCTCTGATGAAAGGCTCGCATCTCAGCGACGCCGAACGCGCCGACCTCGCCAAGAAGCTCGCGCGCTTCACCGGCTTGAGCGAGGACTACATCATCAAAGCGGAGCTGCGCGTCACGCTCGGGCAATTCCGCGCCGAATTACAGCGGAGCCACGGACTCACGATCGGCCGTTACGATTCCCGTTTCACGGGCCCTACCTACGATTTGCTCACCGAACACGCCGAAAACGATCCATCCTACACAGCCGTGGCCGGCGCGTTCACCTCGGCGATCAACAGCTACCTTCGCGAAGACCTTAAATTCAGCACCGACAAGACCTACAACATTCTGAATTTTGAAATCGGCGGGAACTGGGATTGGAAGCATGCCGGCGGCGGAGACGGTTTTCCGGGCGCGCCAAACGTCGAAGGAGACCTGATCCACGCGCTCATTTCGAATCCGCATCTGCAGGTGCAAGTTGAAAACGGGTTCTACGACATGGCCACTCCGTTTTTTGCCACGGAATTCACTATGGACCACCTACTGGTCCCCGGCGACCTTCGCCAGAACATTCACCTCGACTATTACAATGCGGGTCACATGATGTATTTGCACGAAGAAGATCACGACAGGCTCGCGGTCAATGTGCGCAGTTTTATCGACGCAGTCTCGAAGCGCTGAGAAAGAACGGAACGCGGAGCGCGTACTCGGCTGCGTTCGAAAGGACGCTAGTCGGCTGCCTTTTGCGGCGGTGCGGGGGGCCCTTCGCCCTTGATGTAATGGTTAAACCAGAAGAGCATGCGGATTCGCAGATCGGCGACAAACGAGGGCCGCACGAAGTCGTGGTACTCGCCCGGGTAAACAACCAGCATCGTCGGAACGCCCAGCCGCTTCAGGGTCACATACATTTGCTCGCTGTTCGCGATGGGCACGTTCCAATCGATGTCGCCGCCGGTAATCAGTGTCGGCGTCTTTATTTTCGTCGCCGAGTTGAACATCGACAGCTTTTCCCACAGCGCGCGGTTTTCCCACGGCAGACCGAGCTCGTACTCCCACTCGCGGATGTACTCGTCGTGGCCCCAGTTCGTCACATCGAGAAATTCTCCCGCGTTCGAAAGCGCCGCTTTGAACCGATTCGTCTGCGCGATGATAAAATTCGCCGAAATAGCCCCGTAGGAGTGTCCAGCCACGCCGAGGCGATCCGGGTCGGCGATGCCCTGCGACACGGCGTAATCCACCATCGCCATGTCATCCTGGTAATCCTTCTTGCCCCAGTCGGCAAAAATCGCTTTGCAAAAATCCTCCCCGTAGCCAACCGATCCGCGCGGATTGGGCGCCAGCACCAGGTACCCGTTCGCCGCCAGGTACTGCGGATCGGGAATGAACTCCTCAAGGTAGGCCAGCGTCGGGCCGCCATGCAGGCGCAGAATCGCGGGATAGCGGACTCCGGGTTTGTAGTCCACTGGCTTGTAGAGGTATCCGGCCACAGTGGTGCCGTCCTTGCTCTTGAAGCGCACGTATTCCACTGCAGGCAGCCGGAGCTGCGCCAGAAGCGCGTCGTTCGTCGCGGAAAGCTTTCGCAAATCGCGGCCCGCCGGGAGCAGATAGATTTCGGCAGGTTGTGAAACACCCGAGATCGCCGCAGCTACCGTGCCATCCGCCAACAGAGAGAACGAATTCACCATGTGGCGATCGGCGATCACTCGCGCAGGTTCGCCGCCCTCGGCCGATATCCGTAGGAGATTCTGTGTTCCGTCATCGGTGTCGATGAAATAAATCCAATTCCCGCCCGGCGAAAATCGAGGCGACGCCACGTTCCGGTCGAGCTGGCGCGTCAACACTTTCTCATTGCCGCCTGTGGCTGGGGCGATGGCGAGGTGAATTGTGGCGTACCAAAAAAGCTTTGGCTCGATTTGGCTTATAAACGCGATCCATTTTCCGTCCGGCGACCAGGTGGGTGATTCGTCAGCTCCGGGATTCGCCGTCACGCGAACCAGCGACTTGCCCTGGTCCGTGTTGTCCGCTTTCACAACCCAGATGTCCGTGTTGAAATTGCTGTCCGGGTTCTCGGTGCGATTGCTGGTAAACGCGATCGAGCGTCCATCCGGCGACCACGCCGGCTGTTCGTCGTCATAATCTCCGGAGGTAATCTGCGTAAGCTTGCGCTCGGCCAACGTTAGTGCGTACAGGTGCTTTCGCCGCCGGTCGAGATAGCCGATCTCGTCCTCCTTGAACCTCAGGCGATCGATCACCCACGGGCGCGGCTTGGGCTTGGCCTCCGCCGCGCCGCCGTCCTTCTCTTTGTCTTTGCTCTTCGCAGCTTCAACCTCTTCTGGCGCGGGATCCTTCAGCACCAGAACCAGACGGTCTCCTGAAGGTGACCACGCAAAGTCATCCACATCCTGCACCGTGTCTGTCAGCTGCTCCGCTTCGCCACCCTCGCGGCGCAGCGTCCAAATCTGTTTCTTGCTTTCGTCCTCGCTTTTGCCTTCATCGTGCGACGAAAGATAGGCGATGTACTTTCGATCCGGACTCCACCGCGGATGCGAGGACGATGCGGATTCGCGAGTGAGTGGAATAGCCTCGCCGCCAGAAGTGGAGACCATCCAGATTCGTTTCTGAATCTTGTCGTCCTTGAGATTGTTCGTTCCAACCGTGTACGCCACCCACTTCCCTTCCGGGCTGATCTGCGCGTCTTCGATTTCCTTGATTCGAAGGAAATCGTCCATCGTCATGTTGTGCTCCCCGCTCGCCGCCGCTCCAGACTTTGCAGCGGGCGAATCCTGAGCCGACACGGCACGCGGCAACCATGAAGCGCAGGACAACCCCGCGGCGCAGAATGGCAACGCCATGAAGACAAGTGTCGCGAGTCGCACGCGTGCGTTCGCGCCCAAGCTCATCGGACGCCCTCAACCTGAAAAAGATCCGACAATTCTCTGTCGTAGCAACACGCATACGCCTTGCGGTCAGGGGTCATGCGCGCATTTATAATGGCGGTCACTCCCGCAGGGTCGCCCGGGACACGGGTTGCAACGAGTTGCCTTTTCCCGGTTGCAAGGTCGAGTCGGTAAACCGGAGCCGAGGTCTTTTCATCGTGGTACACATAAGCCGAGCGCCCGTCCGCCAACCAATTGATCCATATGTCTTCCGCCGCCCACCCAGGGATGATTTCGTAGTTACCGGTCTTTGTGGCTGGAGTTTGCGTCATGGGGGACGATCACCTTCGAGAAGCGCAGCATGTTATCAAGCACAATGTGGAACTGCCACATCTAGAATACTTCAGGATCTTGCGCGGTTGCACTCCTGTGGCGGCGCGATGCTGTTGACTTGCGGCAGCGCGCCAATTAGTCTCTGTTTCGCAATGCCGCCCAAAGCTGTTCGCGCGCGAAGTCTTCGTCTGCGTCCGCATCCACACCTCTACGAAATCAACACCTGGGTTCGGCTCGAGCAGCTTTCGAAACAGTTGGGCCGTAAAATCACGCTCGCCGAAGTCCCGGATGCCGAATGGGACGCACTCGCGGAAATGGGATTCGACATCGTTTGGCTGATGGGGGTTTGGAAGCGAAGCCCTGAATCGCGCCGCGTGATGCTCACCGATCCGAACAATTTTTCCTCGTATTCGCTCGCTCTGCCGAATTGGAAACCGGGCGATATCGTCGCTTCGCCCTACGCGGTCATGGACTATTCGCCTGACCCGCGAATCGGAAACTGGGATGCTCTCGACGGGGTTCGCGAAAAACTGCGCGCCCGTGGAATGGCGCTGTTCCTCGATTTCGTCGGCAATCACATGTCGCCGGACCATCCCTGGACGCACGATCATCCTGAATATTTCGTGCAGGGCTCGCTGAACGACTACATTCAGAATCCTTCCGCGTTTTCGCCTACCGATACGGACGACGGCGGCTGCTTCATCGCTCTAGGCCGGGATCCTTACTTCCCTCCGTGGAAAGACGTCGTCCAACTGAACTATTTCCAGCCTGCGATGCGTGCGGCGATGATCGGCGAACTGCGCGAAATCGCGCGCCATTGCGATGGCGTCCGCTGCGACATGGCCATGCTGCAGCTCACCGATATTTTCAAAAGTGTCTGGGGGAGATTGCTGGGCGGCGCGGCCCCGCCCCAAAAGGAATTTTGGGCGGAGGCGCGCGCGGCCATCCCCGAGCTGATTCTTCTCGCCGAAGCGTACTGGGGCACCGAACCGCGCCTGCTCGAGTTGGGATTCTCCTACGTCTACGACAAGGAGCTTTACGACGAGGTTCGCGACTCTCGCATCGGGGATGTACGAGCCCGCATCGGCGCGGGATTCGAATTCAACAGCCAGCGTGCGCGCTTCCTCGAGAATCACGACGAGCCGCGACGCGCGTCTACCTTTGGGAACGAGCGCCTCGACGCGGTAGGAACGCTCATGGGCACTCTTCCCGGACTGCGCTTCTACCATCAAGGTGAACTCGAAGGCTTGCGGAATCGAATCCCCATCCCACTTCAACGGGCCGCCGCTGAGCCTCCCGATCCCGTCAGCACGGCCTTCTTTCAGAAAATTCTCCGGATCACGAACGACGACGTTCTTCACGACGGCAAGTGGAGCGTGCTGGAGATAGCGCCGGAGGGCGACTCCTCATCCTCGAATCTCACTGCCTACGAATGGAAATCGGAGAAGGCCTGGAAAGTGATCGTGGTGAATCTGGCTGAAAGCCAGTCGCAAGGCCGCTTGCGCCTGGGTGATCGCGTGTCGGCAAAGAAGGAATATATTTTTAACGATGAGTTGAACGAAGCCCGCTACCCGCGCGCAGGCGAAGAGCTTCATGATTCGGGACTGTTCGTGCGCCTGGAATCGCATCAGGCGCACGTTTTTCAGGTCACGCCAAGCTAAATGTCGTCCTCCTCGCGCGAGAACGCCTTGGAAAATCGACCCGCTGCTTCCACCGATTTTCCCCGCCTGCGGCAAATCGGTTTTATTCCTCTGCTCGCCCTTTTCTACGGCTACACGGCCGGAGGGCCGTTCGGTTACGAAGAAATCTTTCACAGCTCGGGTCCAGGCATGGCGCTGGTGTTTCTTGCGTTTGTGCCACTCTTCTGGAGCATTCCGATTTCGTTCGCGTCGGCGGAACTGAACAGCATTCTTCCCGTTCAGGGCGGATTTTATCGCTGGAGCCGCGCTGCGTTCGGCGACTTCTGGGGTTTTCAATGCGGGTGGTGGAATTGGACCGGCACATTTCTGCTGAACAGTTTGTACGGCGTCCTGCTGATGGACTATCTCAGTTCCTATTTCCCGGGGTTGACCGGCAACCTCAAATGGGCAGGGGCGTCGATCGTGTTGTGTCTGCTTGCCTATTTGAATGCGCGAGGAATTCAAATTGCTGGGTGGCTTTCCGTGGCACTGCTCGTGGCCGTGCTGATTCCAGTGGCATGGCTGTGCATCGTTTCTATTTTTCACTGGCACTACAATCCGGTGCTGCCGTTTGTGCCGCCCGGAAAACCATTTCGCAGCGTGTTCGGCAAGGGACTCGCACTGGCCATGTGGAATTACGCCGGTTACGAACAGCTTTCGAGCATGACCGGCGAAATGAAAGACGCGCAGAAAACTTTCGTGCGCCTGCTCGCGTGGAACACGCCGATGAATATTCTCACCTACATCATGCCGACCACATTCGCGCTCGCGGCCCTGGGCAACTGGCAGGAGTGGAAGACCGATTACATTGTGACCGCGTCGCGGCTGATCGGCGGCGAATGGCTGGGAGCGGCGATGTTGATCGCCGCGATGATTGGAACGCTGTCGCTGTCGAACAGCACCATTCTCTACACCACGCGCATCCCGGCGACGATGGCCGAAGACGGCTATTTGCCGGCATGGCTGGGAAGAATCCATTCGCGCTATCAAACGCCGGCGCGCGCGATCGTGGTTTCGACGATCGTTTACTGCATCCTCGCGAAATATCCCGTCGAGGATCTCGTGAATATCTATATTTGGACGCGCATCGCGACGACGCTGCTGACGCTTCTCGCGGCGTGGCGCATGCGGCAGAAATTGCCGGATGCGCCGCGAAGTTTTCGGATTCCCGGCGGGGCGGCGGGGATGGCTTACATTTTGATTTTTCCGCTGATTCTCTGCGCGATCAAGGTGATGCAGAGCGAGGACTACGTGTTCCGTTACGCGCCGTGGCTGCTGGCGTCGGGCCCGGCGGCGTACGCGATCCTGCGCTGGGGTTTCGGCTTGAGGCCGAAGCCCGAGATCGCGCCGGTACGTTGACAGCATGGGCCGTTATTTTGTAGCGCCGATTTTTTCCGCTACGGTCTTTGCCTGCAAGAACAGAAGAAGGTAGTCCTGCCCGCCTGATTTCGAGTCCGTTCCCGACATGTTAAATCCGCCGAAGGGATGCGCGCCGACCATCGCGCCGGTGCACTTGCGATTCATGTACAGGTTGCCGACGTGGAATTCTTCTTCGGCACGCTCGATTTTTTCTGGATTCTGCGAATAGACGGCCCCGGTGAGGCCAAACTCGCTGTCGTTGGCCATGGCCAGAGCATCGTCGAAATCCTTTGCCTTGGTGACGGCTAGCACCGGGCCAAAAATTTCTTCCTGGAAGATGCGCGCTTTGCGATCGACGTCGGCGATTACCGTTGGCTCGATGAAATAACCGTCGGTGCCGGAGCGTTTACCGCCAGTGAGAAGGCGTCCTTCCTTTTTGCCGTGTTCGACGTAACCGAGGATCGTTTTCATGGCAGCTTCGTTGATCACCGGGCCCATGTAATTCCCGGGGTCTTCGACGGAGCCCACTTTGATTTTCTTCACGCGCTCAACAAGCTTTTCGAGGAACGTGTCGTAGATTTTCCCGGACACGATGGCGCGCGAACACGCCGAGCATTTTTGCCCTTGGTAGCCGAATGCAGAAAGCGCCACGCCTTCGACGGCAGCGTCGAGATCGGCTTCTTCGTCAACAATGATGGCGTCCTTGCCGCCCATCTCAAGGACCGTGCGCTTGATCCAGACTTGTCCCGGCTGCGCCTTCGACGCTTGCTCGCTGATTCGCAGCCCCGCTTCCTTCGAGCCGGTAAAGGCGATAAATCGTGTTTTGGGATGCGTCACGAGCGCTTCGCCGGCCGTCCCGCCTGGACCGGTGAAGAAACTCACCACATCACGGGGAATGCCCGCTTCGTAAAGGACGCCGATAAAAATTGCGGCGATCGTCGGAGAATCGCTCGACGGCTTCACGATTGCGGTGTTGCCGGTGACCACCGCGGCGAGTGTCATGCCGCCCATGATGGCGGCGGCAAAATTCCACGGGGGAATGATCACGCCCACTCCGAGCGGGATGTATTTCAAATAGTTTTTTTCTCCGCGCATTGGCGTTAGCTTTTGCGGCGCGGCGAGGCGGAGAGCTTCGCGGCCGTAGTACTCGCAGAAGTCAATGAGCTCGGCGATATCAGCGTCGGCTTCGGGCCAAGTTTTGCCGATTTCGTAGCACAGCCAGGCATCGAGTTCGAAGCGGCGCTTGCGCAAAATATCCGCGGCGCGGTACGCGCACGCGACGCGCTCTTCAGCCGGCACGCGCTTCCAGCGATCGAACGCGCGGCTGGCTGCTTCGACGGCTTTCATCGCCATGTCGACGGTGGCCTTCTGGAAAATGCCGATGATATCGGCAGGATGCGAGGGGTTGTGCGATCTGATTTTGTCGATCGTGGTGACTTTCTCGCCGCCGATGGTGAGCGGGTATTCGCGGCCAAACATGCCCTTCACCTGGCGCAGAGCGTCCTGCATGGCTTTCAGATTCTCGGGCTTCGAGAAGTCGATGAACGGCTCATTCTGAAACTCGCCGCGATGCAGGATGGTGGCTGGAGAAGTCATGAAAGGCCTCCCGGGGATGTTCCTGGCTGATTCTATCGCTTGGGAGCGGGTAGAGACAAGGCGACCTGTAGGCGGAGAACCGCTCCCCTGCTAAAGCAGGGGGCTCCTGCCTGAAATGCCCAAAGGTCTCCCCACATCAAGGTGCGGCTCTCCCGTGAGAGATTAATTCGCGAACCGCGGAGGTAAAGACTTCGGTGTGGAGGTCGACGTCAGCGGCAGTGGTGTCCGGAGACATTAGCGCCATGTTGTGGAACGGGGTGAGGAGGATGCCGCGATTAAGCGCCCAGAGGTGCATGAAGCGCTCGAGCTCGAAGTCCACCGCGGCTGCGGCTTCACCTCCGTTGCGCGGAGGATGCGGATAGAAAAGATATTCTGCGCGGCAGCCGAGGCGCGTGACGTGCCATGGGAGGTCAGCTGCGGCAATCGCAGCGGCGACTCCATCGGCGAATCGCTCGGCCAGGGGAATCATACGCTCGAAGGCAGCGGGCGTGAGGACATGCTCGAGGGTGGCCCGCATGGCCGCCAGCGACAGCGCGTTTCCGGCGAGCGTGCCGCCGATACCACCCGTGTCGCAATCCTCGAGTTGAACGCGCATCAAGATGCGTCGAGCGACCGATTCCGTGCAGCCATAGGTTCCGGCGGGGAGACCGCTGGCGATGGGCTTGCCGACGATCAGGATATCCGGATGCAGGTCGTGCTCACGCGTGTAACCGCCTGGGCCGGCGCAGAGCGTGTGCGTTTCGTCGAGAATGAGGAGCGTTTGATAGCGGCGGGCGAGCTCGGCTGCTTTCTGCCAATAGTCCGGATCGGGATGGACGATGCCGACGTTCGTCATCACCGGCTCGGCGAGAATGCAGGCGACGTTTAAGTCATCGAGCGCGGCATCGAGCGCATCGAGGTCGTTGAATTCGACGACCCGCGTGGTCTCGATGGGATTTACCGGCGGGCCGATGTTGCCGCGGCGCGGGCCAGGCTTGCCGTCCTGGATGGAGATGAAGCTTTCGTCGACCGTGCCGTGGTAGCAGTAGTTGTAGACCAGAATTTTGTGGCGGCCAGTGATTTCGCGCGCAATGCGGATCGCAAAACGATTCGCGTCGGTGGCGGTGAGAGTGAATTGCCAGTAGGGCAAGCGGAAGCGACGGGCGAGCTCTTCGCCGACCCAGAGGGCGTCTTCGGTGGGAAGCATGAAGGTGATTCCCCGCTGCAATTGGCGCGCTATGGCCTCGACGGCTGTGGCGGGAGAATGGCCCGTCATCGCACCGCTGTCGCCGAGGCAGAGATCGACGTATTCGCGGCCGTCGACATCAATGAAATGCGCGCCGTGGGCTTCGGCGACGAATATCGGAAGTTTGCCCGCCCATTTTTTCATCCAGTTCATGGGCACGCCGCCGAGGAGGGAGTTTTTCGCGCGTTCGTAAAGAGCAGCCGATTTTGGATGATCGGTCACGAATTCGAGTTCTTCGCGCGCCATGACTTCTTCGAGGCGCTTGCGGCTGATGGTCTGGTACGAGCTAGATTTGGGGTCGCTCATCCGATTTTGCTCCGAACGGTGATGGTTCCTGGCGAGCCGCTATTGGACTCAGGCTTCGAGTGGAAGTTTCGCCCAGCAACTGCGCCGGGCGCAGCATGCTGTGCCCCTACGGGAAAATTCACATTCAACGGCGAGATATCGACCTTTTGTGCGGTCAACGCAATTCCTTGAGGATCTCGCGGGCGGCGTTGGCCCCGGAGGCGCCGGTTAGGCCGTTGCCGGGATGGGTGCCGGAGCTGCAGAGATAGAGATTCTTGACTGGCGTTGCGTAACGCGCCCAGCCGAGGAGCGGGCGCATGGTGAAAAGCTGATCGAGAGCGAGTTCGCCGTGATAGGGGTGGCCGCCGGAGAGGCCGTAGGTTTCTTCGAGGTCTTTCGGCGTGAGCGTTTGCGCCGCGAGAATTTTCGACCGAAGGTCTGGAGCGTACGCGGCGAGAGTCTTGATGATTGCGTCGCGAAGAGCGTCGCGCTGCTCGGACCAGTCGCCGCTTTTCAGACGGTAAGGCGCGAATTGCATACAGATGGACATCACGTGCTTCCCGGCTGGGGCGAGCGAGGGGTCGGAAACTGAGGGAATCGCGATGTCCAGATACGGGGCCGGTGAAAATTCACCGTATTTCGAGGCGTCGAAGGCGCGCTCGAGATAATCGATTTCCGGGCCGATGTGCACGCGGCCGGCGAGGGCCGAGTTTGCGTCGGAGAAATTTCGGAGCGAGCTGAACGAAGGCAAGGAATCGAGTGCCAGATTGAGTTTTGCGACGACGCCTTGGATTCGATAATGCTGCATTTTCACGATGAAGCTAGGCGGCAAATGGACCGGATCGACAAAGCCGAGGAAAGTGCGGCGCGGGTCGGCGCCCGAGATTACCGCTTTCGCGTTAATTTCCTCGCCGCTAATAAGAGCGATGCCAGTCGCAGCTCCGTTCTTGACGATGATTTGCGCGACCTCGGCACCGGTGCGGATTTCGGCGCCCGCTTGTTCGGCCGCGGCAGCCATCGCCGTGGTTAGCGCGCCCATGCCGCCGCGCGGGAACACGGAGCTGCCTGCCGGATGCGAGTCGGTGGCTGAGCGTAGAAGGAGCAAGGCAGTCGAGCCGGCGGACCACGGGCCCATGGCGGCGCCGAAAATTCCGCGCGCGGCGATGGCCGCGCGCAACAGGTCCGTGTCGAAGAACTCGGCGACGAAATCCGCTACGGCCATGGGGCCCCAGCGCAACAGGCGCATCATTTCCTTCTTGCCGAGGCCGCGGACTTTGCGTCCCACTTTAAGGAGTTTCCAGAGATCTTCCTTCGACGGCTTTTCGATGACCGGAGGCGTGAGTTCGAGCAAGCGCTCGAGGATGGGAGCCAGGCGCGCGAGCCCATGCTGAAGCTCAAGATACTTGGCGGCATCCTGTTTCGAGAAGTCGCCGATCTGCCGCGCCGACGCCGAGTGATCGGAGTAAAGGACCAGCGCGCGGCCGTCGGGCGACGGAGCAAACAATCGCACCGCAGGCTCGATCATTTGCAGGCCGTGGCGGGCGAGCTGCATATCTCGCGTGACCGACGGCAGAAGCGGGCCAGCCGAATGCGCAAGCGTGGAGCAGCGGAAGCCGGGAGCAAACTCCTCGGTGATCGCGGCGCCGCCGACAACGGCGCGGCGTTCGAGCACGAGCGGTTTCAACCCCCTTTTCGCGAGATAAAACGCAGTGACCAGCGCGTTGTGACCAGCGCCGAGAATCACGACATGGCGCGTAACGGCCACTTAGTTCTTCCCCGCGTCTTTTAGGATTTCGAGCGCGGCGAGGCGGCCGGGAGCGCCCATGATTCCGCCGCCGGGGTGGGTCGCCGAGCCGCACATGTAGAGCTTTCGAATGGGCGTGCGGTAGCGTGCCCAGCCGGAAACGGGGCGGAGAAAGAAAAGTTGTTCGAGCGAAAGTTCGCCTTGAAAAATATTTCCTTCGCTGAGACCGGTGATGCGCTCGATATCGAGAGGCGTGATCACCTGCTTGCCAATGATGATGTTTTTCAGATTGGGCGCGTATTGAGAAATCGTGTCGATGACCGCGTCACCGAATGCATCGCGCTGCTGGTCCCAGCGGGGCCCGGGCTTGAGCTTGTAGGGCGCATATTGCACGAAGCAGGAAAGGATGTGTTTTCCCGGAGGCGCTACGGACGGGTCGGTGAGCGTGGGGATCACCATGTCGATGTAGGGGCGGCGCGAGAATTCGCCGTACTTCGCCTGGTCGTAGGCGCGCTCCATATATTCCATGGAAGGCGAAATCGAAATGGCCCCACGGAGATGGGGGCCAGGACCGGGGAGGCAGGTGAAATTGGGGAGCGCGTCGAGAGCCAGATTTACTTTTCCCGACGAGCCGCGATATTTGTAACGGCGGACTTCTTCGAGAAAATCAGCGGGGAGTTCGCGCGATTCGATGAATTTCAGGAAGGTGAGATTCGGATCGACGCTGGAGGAAATAATATCGGCGTAGATCTCTTCGCCATTTTCAAGCGCGACGCCTTTCGCCGAGCCACCTTTGATGATGATACCGGAGACGGAGGCTTCCGTGCGGATTTCGACTCCGGCTTCGACGGCGGCTGCGCCGATGGCGTTTGAAATCGCGCCCGTGCCGCCGCGGCTGAATCCCCAGGAGCGAAAGGCGCCGTCGATTTCACCCATGTAATGATGCAGCAAAACGTAAGCGGTGCCCGGCGAACGAATGCCGAGAAACGTGCCGATAATTCCGGATGCGGACATGGTGGCTTTGAGGACGTCCGTTTCGAACCACTGATCGAGAAAATCGGCGGCGCTCATGGTCATGAGCTGGACGAGATTGTATTTGTCTTCCGCGGGCAGGTTTTGGAAGCGCTTGCCGAGGAACGCGAGCTTTTTCAAATCGCGTGGATCGAAGGAAGTAGGGTCGGGCGGAATCATGCCAAGAATCGGCTTCACGAAGCGGCACATCGCCACCATGGAGGTGCCGAATTCTTCGTAGGCTTCGGCGTCGACCTTCGAATGGCGTTCGAGTTCGCGGCGCGTTTTCGCGTGGTCGTTGACGCGCCAAAGATAATTGCCGCTTTGCATGGGCGTCATCGTGCCGTCGAGTGGCAGAATTTCCAGACC
>Ga0307475_10000674_pt1 | contig 20571 bp, 18 predicted proteins | sample atmos_gasesECM1C_FD_203317 | JGI IMG/M metagenome (GOLD analysis project Ga0307475, IMG submission 203317) | Hardwood forest soil microbial communities from Morgan-Monroe State Forest, Indiana, United States - atmos_gasesECM1C_515 | ecosystem: Environmental > Terrestrial > Soil > Temperate... | reverse complement strand
GCAGTATAAGGATGCCCTGGTTGTACGCCAACCCTACATCGACAATTCCGGCATCTCACGGATTGAGTGGTTGGCAGCCTTGAAGGCTGTCCACGAAGCAAATCCCGCCTTCGTGACTATTACCCTGGGAAAGCAAGGTAGTTCGATCTATCTTGACGGCGTTCTAGGCGAGGCTTTTGCAGCCCGAGGGTCTTCAACCAATAACCTCACTGGGCGTCTGGTATTGGCTAACTCACCCCAGGACAATGACAGCTGGCCGGGCCAGATACTGGGGTTGGCGATCTACCATAGCCAATTGACACCGACCCAGGTGGCGGAACATTATCAGAGCTGGAAAAGAAACCAGCAACCCAGCATCGGTAAAGACGAAGCCCCAGTTGCTCTCTACCTTTTCAACGAAGGTAAGGGCAACATTGTCCACAATCAGTTGGACTCCACCACCGGCCTGATTATCCCAGAGCACTATTTTGTTTTGCATCCCCAATTCCTGTCATCGGTAATGAGTGACTATCGTGCGAACTGGCATTACTGGCAGGACATCGCGGTCAATATCGTGGGATTCATTCCGCTGGGATTCTTAGTGGCGACTTATTTCTCCGAAGTGCGTACCATCAAGCGTCCGGCGGCAACGACCATCGTCGTGGGACTGCTCATAAGTTTCACCATCGAAAGCCTGCAGTTCTTTCTCCCCACTCGAAGCTCTGGCTCAACAGATCTCATCACCAATACGCTGGGTACAGCGGTAGGAGTCATGTTCTATCGGTCCTGGATTGCACAAAGCCTGCTGGCAAAAGCCCGTCAATTGAGCATGAGCATGAAAACGAAACCCGTTTTCCGACACCGGATGCACCGCGCATGACTCAATTAGTCATTGAAGCCGGCGGCACCGAGCGAGAGTATTGGCGGGATCTTTGGCGCTACCGGGAATTGTTCTACTTCCTCGCATGGCGCGATCTGCTGGTGCGCTACAAGCAAACCTTTGTGGGAGTGACCTGGTCGCTCATCCGGCCGCTGCTCACCATGATTGTGCTTACGGTGGTTTTTGGGAAGCTGGGCAAAATGCCTTCGGGAGGGATGCCGTATCCGCTGCTGGTTTTTTGCGGCATGTTACCCTGGCAGTTTTTTTCCACTGCGATGGCCGAGAGCGGGAACAGCCTCGTAGCCAACTCCAACCTGATTTCCAAAGTCTATTTCCCGCGGCTCGTCATCACGGTCAGCAGCGTCATGACAAGTTTTGTGGATTTCCTAATCTCAGCCCTCTTCCTCGTTGTCCTGATGATCTGGTACCGCTACGCACCTCCTGCGTCCTTGTTATTTCTGCCATTTTTTGTGCTGCTGGTGTTTGGTGTCACTCTCGGCGTCGGTTTGTGGATCGCAGCCCTCATGGTCGAGTATCGTGATTTCCGTTTTATTGTGCCGTTCATGGTCCAATTTGGCCTTTATATCTCGCCAGTCGGCTTCCAGAGCAGCGTCGTTCCAGAGCGCTTTCGCCTCCTATACGCGCTCAATCCGATGGTAGGAGTGATAGATGGTTTCCGCTGGTGTCTATTGGGTACACAAAATAGCCCTTACTGGCCCGGGTTCGCAGTTGCGGTGATTGAAGTGATCGTCCTGGTTGCGTCGGGTATCTGGTACTTCAGAAAGACTGAGCAAACCTTTGCCGATGTAATATGAGTGGGGCTGGAAACACCTTCCGCGCCCCTGCAATGTCCAATCCTGTCATCAGCATCGAGAATCTGAGCAAACGGTACACCATCGGTCATCAACGGGCCAATGGTGACGGCATGCGTCACGCCATCGAGGGTGCGATGCGCACGCCACTCGCCTGGTTTCGGTCCAGCCGGCAAAAAAAGCTGCGGCAGGTAGATTTCTGGGCGTTGAAGGATGTTTCTCTGCAGATCAAACGGGGTGAAGTGGTCGGCATCGTTGGGCGCAACGGTGCGGGCAAGAGCACTCTGTTGAAAATCCTGAGCCGGATTACCGTTCCTACCGAGGGGCGAATCCGCATCGATGGCCGGATCGCTAGCCTCCTCGAGGTCGGCACCGGATTTCATCAGGAACTGACGGGACGGGAGAACATCTTCCTTAATGGTGCCATCCTGGGCATGACCCGCGCCGAGATCATCCGTAAGTTTGACGAGATTGTCGAGTTCTCGGGCATTGAAGAGTTTCTCGACACGCCTGTCAAACGCTACTCCTCAGGCATGTATGTCCGCCTCGCTTTTGCCGTGGCCGCCCACCTTGAACCCGAAATCCTGATCGTCGACGAGGTGCTCGCAGTCGGTGACGCCGCCTTCCAAAAGAAATGCCTTGGAAAGATGTCCAGCTTTGCCCAGAGTGGAAGAACGGTCCTGTTCGTCAGCCACAATATGGAAGCCGTCCGGACCTTATGCCAAAGGGGTGTCTGGTTGAAGGATGGGCGGCTGCATAAAGACGGAAAGGCGGATGAAATTGTCGAGGATTATTTCAACAGCACCGCCAATGAAATCTCTTTTTCCTGCGCAAATCCGGACTATGGACTGATCATTCAGAAGGTCGTGTTAAAAAACGACCGAGGGGAGGAAAGCAGCCAGTTTCGCCCCGGTGAGGATTTGATCGTGGAAATATCGTACGACGCACATAAGTGCATTGAGAAACCAGTTGTAGCGTTGGGTGTGTTGGGAATTAATGGCTCCTGTTTCACTTCCAATATGTTACTGGATGGACACAGGCCTGACTTCTTGGAGGGTCCTGGTCGGATAACATGCACCTTCAAATCCATTCCCTTGCTGCCACAGAGTTACACGGTCAAAATGATTATCCGGGCAGCCAACGTAAAGGATTTGATTGTTAACTATCAAGAAGTAGCCGGTTTCAGCGTGGTCGGAGATCTTGCGGAATACGGTTACAAGGGCGAATTTCTGACGTTTGCGCGCCATTCGACGCCCGTTGTCGTGCCCTACGAATGGCGGTTGCCCGATGGCACTATCGCGGCGGTAACATTAAATAGGTCGACCGCTGATTTCGAAGATCGTATTTCGTCGGAAGTCGGCAATCACTAACTGCAAACGCCGTTCTGCACAGTCACGCTTGTAGCCCGACCCGCGAACCTAAGTTTCGCGGACCGACCGCAACCGTTGCTTATTAGGTCCCAGGCCGGCGTTGATACATAACCCTGAAAATATGCCAATGGCAGCCAGCACATCCGGCGAAGCGGCTTCTTCATTGGCGACGCCCTCGCCAACCTCCGCCCGCTTAAAGGTATTTTTCGTCGCTGACAATCGATCCACCGTTGGCTGGGGCCGTGGCGCCAGTATTGCGCTGGGTCAGCTGTTATCGGCTTCGTTCGAGATCAATGGTCGCATCACCGGCGACCTATTCGACTTGTCTACAGCTGAGGCAGGCTATGTGGGTACTCTCATGCCCGCGAGATATTACCGGCATTTTCGGTACCTGCTGCGTAGACGTTGGCGGCGGCTGATTGCTTGGTATATCAACCTGGAACGGCTATTTGGCGCCCGGGATTTCATTGCCGAAGATCCTGTGGTAAGCATTGACAACCTGCTGGCTCACAAGAGTCGGAATCCTGCGCTGGCGCGAATCTACGATCAAGCCAAAGAAGCGGACCTGCTGGTGCTCGATGGAGATGGGGACATCATTTTTTCAACCCCGTCCCGCCGGCAAACTCTGTTCCTGCTTGCAATGATCGAGTTAGGCATTCGCCTGAAAAAGCCGGTGTTTCTCGTGAATTCGATGATTTCGGATTGTCCCTTGACCGGAAGAAATGAGACAACGCTGACAGCGGCAAGACGATTGCTTACGCAATGCCGGGCCGTGGCGTTGCGGGACCCCGAGTCCCTGGAGTATGTCCAAAAGGAAATGCCGGAAGCTAACTCCAGCTTAATTCCCGATTCCCTGTTTGCCTGGTTTTCACGCTATGAAAACGGCAGCTCCTATCCACCATTAAACGGTGACTTCTTGCTGCCTCATCCCGAGAAAGATGAGTATTGGGGGAAACTTGATTTTTCCCAGCCGTACATATGCATCGGAGGAGGAGCTTTGGTCGGCAGTCAGCCTGATAGAGCAGTGCAGTGTTATGCGCGGCTGGTTGATGCGGTAAGTCAGCTCGGATATCGTGTCTATCTGACGGAAAATGACTTGCCAGATTCATTTCTAAAACAAGTCGCCAGGGAGAAAAATATCGGCATAGTTCCGGCGGATGCACCTATCCTCATGTGTGGGGCTGTTTTGGCTCACGCCCGGTTGTTCATCTCCGGGCGATATCATCCTTCTATCTTTGCCTCGCTCGGCGGCACTCCTTGCATTTTTCTGGGGTCTCACGCTCACAAGATGGGCAGCCTCTCCCGGGTGCTGGAATATGACGTGCACCGGGAATTCAGTGCCTTTCCGGGCGAATCCGACGTAGCGGAAATTGTGTCGACAGCGACGAAGTACCTTGATCAGGGGGAAAAGCTGCGCGCCAGGATCAGGCAAGTCGCGAAATTGCGTTCCGATGAGGCCGCCCAGCTGCCAGCCTTTCTGAGACGCCACATGAATAGTTAGCGGCTCTTGAGCCACTGGTGTTCTTGTCAAAACATTGGAAAGCGTGGATGAAATCGTTGCGGTTGGGGGCGGCGGCCACGCAAAGGTCGTGATCAGCATTCTTCGGAAGCTGAAGGGGTACCGCATTCTCGGTTACACCGATCTCAAGGATCACGGGGCTGTGCTAGGAGTTCCTTATCTCGGATCTGACCGCGAGCTGGTTGCGCTGACAGTCGGGCGAAAAAAACTTAGTGCAGTGCTCGCCTTGGGTCAGGTTGGTCTGGGGAAGCAGCGCTACGAATGCTGGACGCGATTGCAATCGCCTGTCCTGTCCTTTCCCCCGATCGTTTCGCCGGGCGCGATCGTTAACGAGGGGGGATCGGGTGGCGAGGGCGCCGTGGTGATGGACGGGGCGGTCATTAACAGTGGGGTCACCATCGGCCGCGGTGCGATCGTGAATACGAACAGCACCATTGAACATGATGTCGTCCTGGCTGACTGGGTGCATGTCGCTCCCGGGGCGACGATTTCCGGAGGCGTCACAGTCGGGCGTTTCTCGATGATCGGCGCCGGGGCAACAATAATTGAAGGAATAAAGATCGGCGCCGACTGCGTGGTCGGAGCGGGAGCGACCGTTGTACATGATCTAGCGGAACCCGGTGTTTATGTCGGTAGCCCGGCCCGCCGAATAAAATAGAAATTTTGTGCCGCAAGTATTCATCATCGCAGAGGCGGGAGTGAACCATAACGGATCGCTCGATCTTGCCCTGCGGCTGGCCGACGCAGCCAAGGCCAGCGGGGCCGATGCAGTCAAGTTCCAGACATTCCGAGCTGATTTGATCGCCACTCGCTCCGCACACAAGGCGCCTTATCAGGAGCGTACGACGGCACACGCGGAATCCCAATTCGAGATGTTGCAGCGGCTGGAATTGGACGCCCTGGCCCACAAGCGTCTGATCGAACATTGCCGGCAGATTGGAATTCAGTTTTTGTCCAGTCCATTCGACGCACAAAGCGCCGACTTGCTGGCCACGATGAACGTGTCGTTGTACAAAGTGCCTTCCGGTGAGATCACCAACCTGCCTTTCCTTAAGCACCTGGCCCGCAAGGGCCGGCCATTGATTCTGTCGACCGGCATGTCAACCTTGGGCGAGGTGGAAGAGGCGGTGAATGTCCTGAAGGCCGCGGGAGCCTCAAAGTTAACGCTACTGCATTGCGTCACCGAGTACCCCGCTCCGTATGCCGAGGTTAACCTCCGCGCCATGCACACGCTCAAGTCTGCGTTTGGTCTGCCCGTGGGTTACTCGGACCACACCCCGGGCATCGACATTGCCATTGCGGCCGTGGCATTGGGCGCCGAGGTCATCGAAAAGCACTTGACGCTGGATCGTTCGCTTCCGGGACCGGACCATGCCGCTTCCCTTGAACCAAGCGAGCTCCAGCAGATGGTGGTGGCCATACGCCATGTTGAAGCCGCGCTTGGCACCGGCATCAAAGCTCCAGCTCCGTGTGAACTGCCTAACCTTTTGGTTGCACGCAAGAGTGTTGTGGCTGCCCGCTTACTGCCCGCGGGCCACCAGCTTAGGATCGGAGACTTAGACATCAAGCGTCCGGGTAATGGGCTCGCCCCAAAGCTCCTGCCGGAATTGATCGGGCGAACTCTCCGTGCAGGCCTCGCCAAAGACGAAATCATCAGCTGGGATCATCTGGTGTGAAGCGACGTAGAATCTGCGCGGTGACAACCAGCCGGGCTGATTTCGGACTCCTCCGCGGATTATTAAAGGCAATTCAGGCTGATTCTGCCCTCCGGCTGCAAGTGATCGCCTCAGGCACGCATCTGGCCCACAAGTTCGGCCGGACTTGGCGTGATATCGAAGCTGAGGGCGTCAAGATTGACCGGAAAATCAACCTGAGGCTGACAGGGAACTCGAGCCTAGCCAATCTAAAATCGATCAGCGTGGGCTTGAACGGCTTCGCCGACGCCTTCGCGAAGTTGAAACCTGAAATTGTGGTCCTGCTCGGAGATCGGTTTGAGTTGTTCGCCCCCGCGATATCAGCGTTAATGCTTCGGATTCCGATTGCCCACATTCATGGTGGAGAGCTAAGTGAAGGAGCGATCGATGATTCGGTGCGTCACGCCATTACCAAGTTGGCCTCGCTTCATTTTGCCGCAACTGAGCCCTATCGGCGAAGAATCATCCAAATGGGAGAATCGCCCGGTCGCGTGTTTAACTTCGGGTCTCCCGGACTTGACCAGCTCTATGGTTCCACCCTGTTGAGCCGGCCGCAACTTGAGCAGGAACTTGGGTTCCGCCTTCGGGAACCCATTGCCCTAGTCACCTATCACCCAGTGACCCGGGATCGGGGCAGCGCCGAAGCCCAAGTCCGTTGCCTGGTGAGCGCAATCAGGGCGAGCGGTCTCAAGGCCGTGTTCACCATGGCAAATGCAGACGCCCAAGGTGCCCTAATCAATACTCGCTTGCAGGCCGTGTGTGCACAAACTCCGGGGCGCTTCAAATGGATTCCCCATCTCGGGCATCGCCGCTACCTGAGCTGCCTGCAGCACTTTACGGTCATGGTGGGAAACTCCTCCAGCGGATTAACCGAAGCTCCTTCCTTTCGATTGCCGGTGGTGAATATCGGCCATCGACAGCGGGGCCGGATCCGGGCGGCAAATGTGATTGATGTTCCATGCTCCCCGGCTGCGATTCTACATGGAATCATAAAGGCAACCTCCTCGCGTTTTCGAGCTTCGCTACGCGGCATGCGCAATCCGTACGACCGCTTTCACGATGGAAGCGCCAGCGAACGAATCAAGGATGTGCTAAAAAATTTATGTCTTTCCGACGACTTGCTGAAGAAAAGCTTCCACGACTCGCTGTAACCGCGAATTCAAAGATTCTGACCGCACCTGACCAGGTGAATCTGCCGGGCTCACCGGAGACGATACCCATGAATGATAATGTTGAGCCATTTCTCGTGCCTGAGGCGCATAGCATCCGGCAGGCGATGGAGCGGTTGGAGAAAACAGAGGAAAAAATTGTCTTCGTGGTTGACGGGGAGTTACGGTTGGTCGGTTCATTGACGGATGGCGACATCCGACGCTGGATCTTATCCGACGGCGACCTGAATGCACAGGCGGCTCGCGTCTGCAATCGTTCACCCTATGTGGTAGAAGAGGGCTTTCGAACCGAGCAGGTCCGAATGAACATGCTGGAAGGCAATCTGGGATGCGTTCCCGTGATCAATGCTTCACGGGAAATCGTGCGCTTGTTGTTCTGGAAGGAGATGTTTCAGGGCGGGGTAGCAATCAAACCAAAGCGTCGTCTCAATCTGCCAGTAGTGATAATGGCTGGAGGGCAAGGCACCCGACTCGCGCCTTTCACCAGTGTTCTCCCCAAGCCACTCATCCCTGTGGGTGATCGGACGGTCATCGAAATCATCATCGACCAATTTCTGCCCTACGGCTTGGATCGGTTCCACCTTTCGGTCAACTACAAGTCGAAGATCCTCAAATCGTTTTTTGAGGAGCTGGCTCCAAGCTACTCCGTGGCGTACTTGGAGGAGAAAGAGCCGCGCGGCACGGCCGGCAGTCTCCGCGCGCTTTATTCGCCTACGCCGGAACACTTGATCGTCACCAATTGCGATATTGTGATTCAGGCGGACTACGCTGAGATGGTGTCATTTCATACGGACAACAATTATGACCTCACCCTAGTCGCTTCCCTCAAGGACTATCACATTCCATACGGGGTGTGCGAACTGGAAAAGGGCGGTAGTCTCGCCCGCATCACGGAAAAGCCGCAATACAGCTTTCTAGTGAACACCGGAATGTATGTCGTGCGTCGCGACCGGCTTGGTTTAATTCCGGAGCAAACCCGATGCGACATGACCGAATTCATCGAGCAGATCAAAAAGGCTGGCGGCCGCATCGGCGTCTTCCCGATCGGCGAGAATGCCTGGGTTGACACCGGGGAATGGACCGAGTACCGCAAGGCGCTCGAGAGCCTCGGCCGGCTGGGCACGCGGGCGACGGTTGAATGACGAAGCCAGCAGGCCGCATCGCATGCTGAACGGGCAACGAGTCATTGCCGTCATTCCTGCACGGGGTGGCAGCAAATCGGTGCCCGGGAAAAACATCCGGTTGCTGGGTGGAAAACCACTGCTTGTCTGGTCGATCGAGGTCGCCCAGCAGGTGAGCGAGATCGACCGCGTCATTGTTTCAACCGATGACGCCGAGATTGCTTCCGTCAGCCGGGCCCATGGCGTCGAAGTGTACGCGCGCCCGCTGCATCTTGCGACCGACGAGGCCCTGGTGATCGATGCCCTCAAAGATCTGCTCCGGACCCTCCAGGCGGAAGGCGAGGCACTCGAATGGGTCATCCTGCTTGAACCGACATGTCCTTTGCGCACGCCGGACGACGTGCGCGCCTGCCTGAAGCTTGTCACCCAAGGCGTCTACGATTCGGTCGCCACCTTCAAGGATGCCGAATTGAATCCACACCGGGCCTGGCGGCTCGTCCAGGGCGTCCCAGAGGTGTTCATTGCCGGTGCCGTTCCATGGCTACCGCGCCAGAAGCTGCCGAAGGCTTACCAGTTGAACGGCGCAGTCTACGTGTTCCGTGCAAATTTACTTGAGCGGGAGACTAAGTCCCTGCTGGTGGGAAAGCTCGGGGCGGTATTGATGCCTCGGGAACGATCCCAGGACATCGATGATAGTGTTGACTTCACCATCGTTGAGGCGTTACTGAAAAAATCGAACTCATGAACAAATCCCTGCAACAGTTGCTCTCCCTGAAAGGTAAAACGGCGGTCGTCACTGGCGGCGCCGGCTATCTGGGCACCGCCATCAGCGAAACGCTCGCCGAATTGGGGGCCAACCTGGTGCTCGCCAGCCGGGACCGGGCAAAATGCGAGAAGAAGTGCGAGGAAATCGTCCGCCTGGTCGGGGGCTCAGTCAAGGCAGTTGCCTTGGAGCTTGACGTGTTGAAGAAGGACTCTGCTACCGATTTCTTGGCCCAGGTGCACCAACACTTCCAAGCCATCGACATCCTCGTGAACAACGCGTGGTCCGGCAAAAAGAATTCTTGGGAGTCCATCACTGATCAGGACTGGGAATACGATATCAACATGAGTCTGAACTCGGTCTTCCGTGTAACCAAGGCGGCTTTCCCTGATCTCAAAACCACCCGCGGGGTGATCCTCAATATCGGCTCGCTGTACAGCCACCTTGGACCCGACTATCGCATGTACGATGGAAAGGAGTTTGCGAATCCACCGAGTTACGGTGCCGCGAAAGCCGGGGTAATTCAGTTCACCAAATACCTCGCCAGCTTCCTGTCTCCGTATGGTATTCGCGTGAACGCGCTTAGCCCCGGTGCCTTTCCCCATCCGCCAACTCAAAAGCATGTGGAATTTATGCAAAGGCTTGCCTCCAAGAATCCGATGAACCGCATTGGCCAACCCGACGATCTCAAAGGTGCGGTGGCATTGCTTTGCTCCGACGCCGGGAGTTACATCACGGGACAAGACCTTTGTGTCGATGGCGGATGGGGGGTTTGGTGAAGTCCTTCGGGCTCATCGGACTGAGCGAAGGAAACGGGCATCCGTTTTCTTACGGATCCATTATCAATGGGTATTGCCCCGAAGGGCTGGCGGTCTCTGGATGGCCGGGCATCTACGAGTACGTCGGGCGCCGCCATGCGTCGGAATTCGGACTGGATGGCTGGACCATCACGCAGGCGTGGACCCAGTATCCTGAATCTACGAAGAAATTGTGTGCGGCCTGCCGCATTCCCAACGGCGTAGCCAGCTACCAGGAATTCTTGGGCAAGGTGGATGCAGTCATCATTGCCCGCGATGACTACGAAACCCATTTCCAGATAGCCCGGCCGTTTCTCGAGGCCGGCCTACCGGTGTTCGTCGACAAGCCGCTGAGCCTGGAAGTCTCCGAATTGCGCGCCTTTAAGCCGTATTTGGAGAAAGGCCAGCTAATGTCCTGCTCTGGCATGCGCTACTCCCGCGAATTAGATGAGCCGCGTGCCGATCTGGCCGCTTACGGCCGGTTGAAGTTGATCCGGGGCGCGATTGTCTTGTCATGGGAGAAATACGGTGTCCACCTACTCGAGGCGATTTTGGCAATAACCCCGGCGCATCCGGTCTCTGTGCGGATGCTGCCATCCGAGCATACCTCGGCAGTCGTGCGCTTGGATGATGGGGTACTGATTCAGATCGACGCCCTCGGCGAATGCGCACGGACGTTTCACCTTGAGCTCTTTGGCACACAGCGTATAGGGGCGTTCGACATAACCGACAATTTCTCGATGTTCCGTCGTATGCTCTGGCAGTTTGCCGAGTCCATTCGGACGGGCCGACCGGCCATCCCTCCTGACCGGACCCTTGAAATCATGCGGGTTCTGATCGCTGGTCGCATTGCCCGTGATGAAAAACGCGAAGTACTTCTCGATGAAATCCAACTATAAGAGTCTCTTCGAATTAAAAGGAAAGACCGCTGTTGTTACCGGCGCAGTGGGCATCCTTGGCCACCGGTTTTGCCGAGGCCTCGCCGAATTCGGGGCGCACGTGGCCGTGGTGGACCTGGATGTGGACCGGTGCACCGCTTTCGCCCGAGAACTGGAGAGCGACTACGGCGTGCCAGCCCTCGGGGTCGCCTGCGATGTGTCGGATCCGGGCTCAGTTTCGAACATGGTAGATCAGGTGGTCAAGCGCTTTGGCGCCATTCATGTTCTCCACAACAACGCCGCTTCGAAGTCGGCTGACCTAGACGCATTTTTTGCCAGCACGGAAAAGTATTCATTGCCTGAATGGCGGAAAATCATGTCCGTCAATGTCGACGGCATGTTTCTCGTCGCTCAAGCGGTGGGCGGCCAGATGCAAAAGCAGGGAACAGGTGGCAGCATCATCCAGACAGCTTCCATTTACGGCCTCTTGTCGTCGGACAAGCGGATCTATGAGGGTTCGTTCTATCTCGGCCGCCAGATCAGCAATCCGGCGGTGTATTCAACTTCCAAGGCCGCCGTCGTCGGGCTGACCCGTTACCTCGCGGCAAATTGGGGTGATGCCCGGATTCGGGTCAACGCCCTGGTGCCGGGTGGCGTGGAAAGCGGGCAAAACGATACTTTCAAGGCGCGTTATTCTGCCCGCGTCCCATTGGCCCGCATGGCCCAGCCTGATGAAATGGTCGGCGCGCTGGTTTATCTCGCTTCCGACGCCTCCAGTTATGTCACGGGCCATTGTTTGGTCGTCGATGGCGGCCTGAGCGCTTGGTAACCGTGTTTCGCGATGCTCTGGGCCAGCGTTTGCCGTGTTTCCAGCGAACCTTCGCTGGCGCAACTATCGGGTGATGTGCATGCCAGCGTTGAAAAACGTGATCAGGTCACCATCGAGCATCTGATGTGCCCGCAGGAGGAAATGGTACGATTCACGCGGTTTTTGAAGTCAAGAAGAATATTCTAGCTTATTAATGGGGGGTATGTGCCCAAGTACTCGATTGTAGTTCCGCTCCACAACGAACAGGAGAACGTTACCAACCTGTACGCGCGGCTGAAGTCTGTGATGGAGGCCAGCGGCGAGAGTTTCGAGATGGTGCTCGTTGACGATGGCTCAGTTGACGGCACGTTTGGTTTGCTGCGCGAGATTGCTGCAGTTGACAGCCGCGTCATTGTCGTCAAGTTGCGCCGCAATTTCGGCCAGACCGCCGGACTCGCGGCCGGTTTCGACAACGCACGCGGCGACTACATCATCGCCATGGATGGCGATCTGCAGCACGATCCGGCCGACATCCCTTTGTTCTTGGAGAAAATTGCCGAGGGCTACGACATCGTCAGCGGCTGGCGCAAAAATCGCGTGGACAACTTCTGGCTCCGGCGCATCCCGTCGCGCTGTGCCAATTGGCTGATGGCCAAGTTGAGCGCTGTCGACATCCACGACTTTGGCACGACCTTCAAGGCCTACCGCCGCGACATTCTGGAGCAAGTTCCGCTCTACGGTGAGTTGCACCGCTTCATCCCGGCGCTGGCCTCCTGGCATGGCGCCACCATCTGCGAAGTCGCTATTCGCAACGTGAACCGCGAGCGCGGCAACTCACACTACGGAATTTCGCGTACCTTTCGGGTATTTTTTGATCTCATCACCATCCGCTTCCTGCTGCGCTATCTCGCCCGCCCTTTGCATTTCTTCGGCACTCTGGGGATGCTGACCATCTTCGGGGGAACCGGCATCGTAGCGTGGCTTCTAGTGGAAAAATTCCTGCGTCAAGTGCCGCTCATGACGGCGCACGGCCCTCTGATGATGATGGCCTTGGGCCTGCTCCTCGGCGGCTTCCAAATGGTCGCTTTTGGCTTGCTGGGCGAGATGCAGGTGCGCCACTACCACGAACCTACCCGCCGCGCACCGTACTCGGTTGACCGTGTACTCCGTGCGCAAAGCAAAGAGAGCACGATCTCGGAGTAATTGCAGAGGCCAGAAGCTATATTCAAGAGTTAAATCAATCGAGAGCGGGTGTTCGTCTCACGGGTGTTCACTCGGCAACCAGCTTCATGCAATCCGCTCATCATGGGTTCCGTGCGAATACCCAGAGGAATGAGAGCACCTTACATGGCGGTCACGTCGCCCCGATGCTTCTGCCGCTTCTGTTCTTCGTTGCGCCTCTGTCGTATTTCTTGATTTGACGGTAGATGCCGATTTCGTTAATTCCAGCACGAGCCTAAACGCCATGATGGCCACCAATTCCAGCCTCAGCGTTTCTTTGCGCACTGATCGCCGAATGTCTGTCGCTATGGCGCTCGTGTTCCTGCCTTGGCTAGCGGTGGTGCTTTTTACTGCGGGAGCTTGGGCTGCCCTTAATTTCTTCGGATACGCGATTATGGTTTTTGCGGCCGGCTACAGTATCGTCGGTCTGGCGCTGCCTGCCCCCACCCGAGCCCAAACCCAAAATATCCTTCTGGCTCCGGCTGTCGGCATCCTGGCGATCTCGGCTCACACGGCATTTTGGCTGAGGCTGGGGCTTCCGCTTGTTTGGGTCCCGGCTCTTTGGCTTGGACTGATGGCGGCGGGAGGGCTATGTCTCTGGAGTGATCGTGCCCTTCTGGCGAAAAGCACTGTCGCTTACAGCGGGGCGCTGGTCGTCCTTTCAGTACTGGTCTGCGCTGTGTACTTCCTTCCAGGGGCTCGTAACGACGCCGTCCTGCGACGCGACGGCAGCTTCAACTGGATCTATGTAGATACGCAATGCCACCACTTGATTGCTGCGGACATCAAGAGCGGCGACAGCCCGCCGAAAACATACGGAACGGCAACCGCGGAACTTTTCTATCATTTTGGTCCCTACGCGCCGGCTGCGGTCATTTCTCGCTTTGCTGGAGTCGGTTTGGGTGACGCCTTCGCCCGCGTGACGCGCGGCGCATCGCTCTGGGCGCTGGTGCTCTCGTGTTTCGGATTGGGCACGCTCCTGTCACTCAAGGCCAACGGCGAAAAATTTGGCGGAATCATGTCCGTTGCCGGACTCTTCTTCTATGGTTCTCTGCTATCCCTTTTCAGCAACGAGGTGAATAGCTCCAGCCATGTGACCGGAGCCATCCTTTTCAAGATACCCCGGGTGGAGGTGCTCGGCCAAGGGGGTCCTTTCAGCCATCTGATCCTCGGGCATTCGGAACTTCACGGCCTGGGTGCAATTACCGCGATCATGGCCCTATGCCTCGTTCAAAGGGAGCGGGGATCGAACCCGTCCTGGCGGACACTCATTTTGGTGGCACTGCCCGCCCTCACGGTTGCAGTGCACTCGGTGGCTGCCCTGTACTGCCTCGGAGTGGTGGGCATTCTTTTGTTTTGGGGGCGTCTCAAGGTGGCACGTTCGTGGTTGTCGATCATCCTGATGTTCGGCCTGTTTCTCGGAGCCTGGAAGATTATGGGTTATGGCCACGCCTCGGACTCGGCCCTAACGATCATCAATAAGAATCCGGGTCAGCATTGGTGGATGCTTGCGGTCTGGTTCATGGTTGGTCTGGGATTTCGGATCGTGGGCTTCCGCTGGATCTCACAACCCTGGACGGATCCCTTTTCCGCTCTGGTGTTGGCTAGTGTCGTGGGCCTGCTGGCGTTTTCCCTCCTTCTTGAATTCGAGCATGGCGACCAGCGTTACGGTATATATTTCCTGCAAAGCATGTTCAGCATCTTTGCCTTCTCACGCCTGAGGTACGGATGGTGGCGGGGCGTCGAACGCTCCCAATGGACCGCGGAATGGCTCAGTGTGGCGAAAAAGATCATGATCATCCTTGTTGCCTGCGCGGTCTTGATGCGCATCGTCGTCTATTCGACTCGTAGCCAAGTGTGGATAGCATCCTTTCGCCTCCAGATCCTCCCATCCCTTCTATTGGTCTTATTCCTGGCCGGCACGACGGCACTCATGAAGCGGAGCCACCGCTTTTCGACGGTCGGTTCCTCAATTCTCATGGGTGTGCTGCTGATCGGCTTTCTGGCCTGGATTACGCCCTGGCTCAATTTCGGCCAGGGACGGATGAAGATGGACATAACTCTTACGCCCGGCGAAGTTCGGGGCTTGAATCGTCTCGGTGAGCTTGCCGCGCCGAGCGAGCGATTTGCGACGAACAAACATGCCGTGGAGAGCATAGCGATCGATCGCGAGCGCTCTTACGCCTACGCTACGTTGTCCGAGCGTCCCGTCCTTCTCGAGGGATACGATTATAGAGGTGTATCAGCGCTCCCGTGGTTTAGTAGCCTGCTTCGTGACAATGACCTGATGTTCAGTACGACCAACCCGGAAACCCTGCACGGCATTGCTAAGACCTGGCGCGTCCGGTGGCTTGTCGCTCGTCCCGGCACCGACATCGCCCTGCCTGCGCCTTTGCCCGCATGGCTGGTTGAGCAACAAAACTGTGGCGACCTTAAGATTTACCGGATCGATTAACCCGCCGTTTTTCCCGATAACCTGATGAGCCGGCCGGTCACCATCGTTATGTACCACTATGTGCGAGACCTAAAACGTTCCCGCTTCCCCGCGATTAAGGGTCTCTCGGTCGAGCGCTTTTGCCGACAGCTGGATTACATCCAAACCCGCTACACGCCCATCGCAGCCGAGGATCTGTTCGAAGCGTTGTCATCTCCCAGAAAGGATCTGCCGCCGAATGCGATCCTCTTGACTTTCGACGATGGCTACGGCGACCACTTTACAAACGTGTTCCCACTCCTGGATGCGCGAGGCATACCTGGATGCTTCTTCCCCCCGGCTCAAGCGGTCCTCGAGCACAGAGTACTGGACGTCAACAAAATCCACTTTGTCCTCGCGGCAGTCCCCGACGCTGGTACACTGCTCGACCAGGTTTTCTCCTGCCTGGTGGAGTTTCGTTCGGAATATGCGCTTAAGACGAAGGAAGCCTATTTGCGGTCAGTGACGGGGGAACATCGCTACGATACGCGAGAAGTGACGGTACTTAAACGCCTCCTCCAATGCGACTTGCCTGAGCCGGTCCGGGCCGAAATTGTGCGGCGGCTGTTTGCCGAGCACGTGACTGCCGACGAGGAGGCTTTCGCCTGCGAATTGTACATGTCGGTGCACCAGATCGCCTGTCTGCTGCGCCATGGAATGCACATCGGCAGTCATGGATATACTCATGCCTGGTTAGATCATGTTTCCCCGGAAGGGCAGGCTGTTGAAATCGATCGATCTCTTGATTTCCTGCAGAAGCTGGGTATAGCAAAGGACGAGTGGACCATGTGCTATCCCTATGGTGGCTTCAATGACTCGCTCCTTCAAATCTTGCGGGGTCGTCAGTGTCGGCTGGGATTTACAGTGGAAGCCCGTGTTGCGGATCTGGACGTTGATGATCGGTTGACCTTGCCGCGTCTGGACACCAATGATTTGCCTAGCTAGCCCATTGCATGAAAACCATGATGCAAATCTTACGGCACGTCACGCCGCTCAATCGGGCTGTTTGTTCGCTCGGCTACGATCAGGCGGTGGATTATCTGCGCGAGGTGCTTCCGTTTCGTGTGATCTCCGTACCGAGTTCCCGCGAGCACAACGGATGGGTGATTCCTCCTTCGTGGGATGTCGAAGAGGCCAGAATCCTCAAAGACGGCCGCACAGTTTATGACGGCAGCGCCCATCCGCTTGGGGTGATCGGGCTCTCGAAGAGCTTTTCCGGAACGGTAGGTCTGGAGGAACTCCGACGCCACCTCTATTACGATCACCGCGATGACGACTCGATTCCTTTCCACTATCGGCAGCAATTCAGGAGCTGGAGTCGCGATTGGGGATTCTGCATGCCGAAGCGAATTTTCGACCAGCTCGTGCCCGGTGATTATGAGGTCGTGATCCGCACCGCGGAAGCTCCTGGCGCAGTGAAGATTCTCGAATACAAACACCAGGGTTCGCTCGATTTCACTATCGTCCTCGGGAGTAATCTGGATCATGCAGGTGCGGCTAACGATGGGTTGGCAGGCTGCGTCGTGGGTTTGGAGGTCCTGCGCCGCCTGCGAGACCGAAAGACGAAGTTCACGTATTCCCTTGTCCTCTCACCGGGCATCATCGGGTCGGAGCTTTACCTCGCCGGGCTGACCCAGTCAGAGCGTAGCTGGATCCTGGAAGGCATCTTCCTCGAGATGCTGGGATCCGCCACCCCACTCGCGGTTCAGGAATCCCGGCGGAGCATGGTCAGTGCTCTGCATGCCCTGAGGGCCAGCCTCGACCAGCTGGGCCTGTCCTACCGGACCGGCCCGTTCGAAAGCATCATCGTCAACGATGAGTATGTCTGGGAAAATTACGGGATCCCGATGCTTTCCTTTTCGCGGTTTCCCTATCCCGAATATCATTCCAGCCGGGACAGCGTGGAGATCATCAAGGAGGCTTGCCTCAGTGAAGCTGTTGATGCCCTGATCGGCGCAGTGGATCGGCTGGAAACGACGCCCCTGGTCGTAAAAAAATTCGAGGGCAATATCTGTCTGTCCAATCCGCAATACAATCTCTACATCGACTATGGCCAGATCGCTCTGGGGGACACCCTCTCCGACCAGCGACGGCGGATGCGGTGTTTGATGGATTTCGTGCCCGCCTTGGATCGCCCAGTCAGCGTCAAGGCCCTCGCCGACCACGCCGGCCTGCCGGAGAAAGAGACTCTTGAATATCTTCAGAGATGGGCTGCCAAGGGGCTGATTGAGCTGCTTTGAATTCTTGAGAGCGGCCAGATTTGTGTGTGTATCTCCGACTCGCACAGTGAGGCAATTGCTGGCGAAAAGTGAGCTAAAACTAGACAATGAACATACTGGTCACTGGTGGCGCGGGTTATATTGGATCGACTCTGGTGCCGCTGCTCCTCGCGGACGGACATCGGGTGCGTGTGCTGGACACCCTTCTGCATGGTGGCGAATCTTTGCTGGGCGTATGGTCTCACCCACACTTTGAATTCGTCCGCGGCGACATATGTGACACAGCAAAGCGACAGGCCACCGTGACTGGAATTGAGGCGGTGGTCCATCTTGCCGCCGTGGTCGGCGATCCCGCCTGTGCTCGCCAGCCGGATCTGGCGCGCGCCGTCAACCTTCAGGCCTCGCTCGCGCTGATCGAGGAAAGTCAGCGAGCCGGGGTCAGTCGCTTCATCTTTGCCTCAACATGCAGCAACTATGGAAAAATGAAGGACGCCAATCAGTACGTGGACGAGAAATCCGAATTGCGCCCAGTGTCTCTCTATGCCGAGACGAAGGTGGCTGTGGAAAAAGCACTGTTTCAAAGTAGTAACAATGGGAAGTGGTGTCCGACACCGATGCGGTTCGCGACCATCTTTGGCGTGTCGCCGCGTATGCGGTTTGATCTGACGGTGAACGAATTCACCATGGAGATGCTGACGAAAAAGCACCTCAAGGTATTTGGTGAGCAATTCTGGCGCCCCTATGTACATGTGCGTGATGCCGCCCGAGCGGTTCAACTCGTCCTCAATTCCCCGGCTGCGAAAGTTGCCGGAGGTGTATTCAATGTGGGGGCGACCGATCAAAACTTTCAAAAGCAGCAACTCGTCGAGATGATCCGCCCCTATGCACCCGACGCCGTCGTCGAGTTCGTGCACAAGACCGAAGATCCACGGGACTACCGTGTGTCGTTCACTCGCATCACGGAACAGCTCGATTTCAAGATCACCCGCACGGTCGCGCAAGGCATCGAGGACGTGGCGAATCTTGTTCGGAACAATGTTATCGGCAACTTCGGCGACGGGAGATACCGCAATTGAGCCCCGCCGAAAAACTAGCCCCGGGCGCGCCCGCGCCCGAGGATTTTATTCCCTTACTCGTACCCGAGATCCGCGGGAATGAGTGGAAGTACGTCAAGGAATGCCTCGATACGAACTGGGTCTCATCCGGCGGCAGTTATGTCGACCGGTTCGAAAAAATGGTGGCGGAGCAGGCGAGCACGAAATACGCCATCGCGACCGTCAACGGCACCGCGGCCCTGCACATTGCTCTGCTGCTGGCAGGCGTGCAGGCGGACGACGAGGTGGTTGTCTCCTCGCTCACTTTCATCGCACCAGCCAACGCGATCCGCTACCTCAGTGCTTGGCCGGTTTTCATCGATGCCGAACCCATGTACTGGCAGATCAATCCGGCTGGAGTGGTCGACTTCCTCGACGAAGACTGCCGTTGGAACGGTAAGGAATTACGCAACAGCCGGACCGGCCGGCGCGTGAAGGCCATTCTGCCCGTCCACATCCTCGGCCATCCCGCCGACCTGGATCCGATTCTCGAGGTTGCAGCGAAGTACTCGTTGCCCGTGATCGAGGACGCCACTGAGGGCCTGGGCACACGCTACCGCGGGAAGAGCCTAGGTAGCCTCGGCCACGTCGGCTGTTTCAGCTTTAACGGAAACAAGATCATCACCACTGGCGGCGGCGGCATGCTCGTGACCGACAACCCCGAGTGGGCTGCGCGCGCCAGATACCTCACCACGCAGGCAAAAGATGATCCAATCGAATATGTGCACAATGCCGTTGGCTACAATTACCGCCTGACGAACCTACTGGCGGCGATGGGTTGCGCGCAGATGGAACAGCTCGACATATTTGTCGAAGCCAAGCGACAGATCGCGAGGCGATACCAGGAGTCATTGGTTTCTCTCCCGGGAATCCGTCTGCCGGAAGAGGCGGACTGGGCGTTCAGCACCTTTTGGATGTATACGGTATTGATCGATGAGAAAGAATCACACATCGACTCGCGACAGCTTCTGCGCGAACTGGCCACCAAGAAAATCCAAGCCCGTCCTCTCTGGCAGCCGATTCATCGCTCGCCCGCTCATAGGCTTTCCGGCAGTCCTGCTTGTCCGAATTCCGATGCGGTCTATGGCCAGGCGATCAGCTTGCCGTGCTCCGTCGGACTGACTCCCTCTGACCAGAGCCGCGTAATTGAAATCATTACGAATCTCCTCGCTAAACCGGACGGCCATGGGAAGGTGATCCAGGATGACGGGTCTGCTCCCTTGAGCACATCGACGGCGCCGCATCGCCATTAGTTCCGACACACATGTATATCGATGATTTGTTTCATTCGCCACTGGGCCGGATTGCGGCGTTTGCAGAGATGCAACTGCATCTTTACCGCCACGATATTAGTCTGCAGGATTATTTCGAGGCGCTTCAGTTGGACACGCTGACCAGTCCCCGCGCCAACTCCCGCGAGCAGCGCGTTTCCAGCCGGCTTGTCAGTTGGGCGATTCATGCCGCCGACAAGGTCAGCCAGTTCCGCCCGCGCCGAAAAATCAAGGCTGACGTGCTGGTTTGCCCGAACCCGGATCTTAGCCGGAAAACCGAAGCCCGTTTTTTTGTCCGCACCGTTCTCGGGCTCGTGCAAACGGATGCCAAGATTCTTTGTTTACTGCCCACCGGGGCCCCGTGCCGGGATGAATTGAATGCTCAATTGGCAGCTGCAGGGCGCAGCGGACAGGTCACATTCATTGATCCCGCTACCCCTTTGAGTCCGATGGAAGCACGCCTGCGCTCGAGGGTCGCTCGGAAGCGCGGGCGCTCCGCTTTT
>Ga0307475_10000673_pt1 | contig 20586 bp, 17 predicted proteins | sample atmos_gasesECM1C_FD_203317 | JGI IMG/M metagenome (GOLD analysis project Ga0307475, IMG submission 203317) | Hardwood forest soil microbial communities from Morgan-Monroe State Forest, Indiana, United States - atmos_gasesECM1C_515 | ecosystem: Environmental > Terrestrial > Soil > Temperate... | reverse complement strand
TTGCCTGCTTCCTAACCCGTGCTGCAGACTTTGTCCGCCTCGCCGGACTCGCGCATCTAAACGTCAAATTCATCGGTACGCACGTCGGCGTGTCCATCGGAGAAGACGGCTCATCGCAGATGGGTCTCGAAGACCTGAGCCTCTTTCGCGCGATGGCCGATTCTACGGTCCTGTATCCGAGCGATGCCGTCAGCGCCTGGTACGCGGTCGAGCTGGCAGCAGCGCATCACGGCATCGCCTACGTCCGAGCTGGACGTCCCAAGCAGCCGGTGCTCTACGGCAACGATGAGCAATTTCAAATTGGGAAAGCCAAAGTATTGCGCCAAAGCAAAGACGACGCGGTTACAGTCGTCGGTGCAGGCGTGACCTTGAATGAAGCTCTGAAGGCCTATGACGAACTCAAGAAGCAGGGTGTCGCGATTCGCGTCATTGATCTCTTCAGCGTCCGTCCAGTCGATAGCCAGACCCTACTGGCAGCCGCGGCCGCCACCAATAACACCATCATCACCGTCGAGGATCACTACGCGGCGGGCGGCATTGGCGACGCAGTGAGCGAAGCCGTCGCTCCGGAAGGAGTGAAAGTTTATCGCCTGGCAGTGCGCGAAGTGCCCCACAGCGGCAAGCCCGACGAGCTGCTGGCCAAATACAAGATCGACGCGACCGCGATCATGGAGCAGGTGCACGCGGTGGTTCCAGCAGGCGTCAGGTAGAGACGCAGCATGCTGCGTCTCCCTGTACGGTACCAGGGAAGGTTGCAGAGATCAGGCACTAAGTAAGCCCGACATGGAGACCTTTTGTGACCGTTTCCCATAACGCCGCGTCTGTACCGATTCGGGTAATCACATGGGTCCCGGTTACCAAACCGCGGTCTTTCGTCATCTTCAGAAGCTCGGTCTTGGCTGCTACTCTGCGCACGCGGAGGTAGCGTATGGCCAAGGTTTCTACGAAGGCGAAGATTCTCTACGGTGAGGGAAACGAGGAAGCGCTGAGCGCCCATTCTGGCGTTATGCAGAAGGCGGGCTACACGGTGAAGACGGCAATTGGACGTCGCGCCATTGAAGAAGCCGCTCGGCAGGACAAGTTTGACCTGGTGGTCCTCGGCCACACGCTCACGCGCGACGATCGCCACCATCTCCCCTACAAGGTTAAGAAGGCGAACTCTTTGACTCGCGTTCTCGTCGTGCACGCCAGCGGCAAGCATCCTGAAGTGGATGCGGCCATCGATTCCCGCGACGGCGACCGCGTATTACTGGAAGCGCTGGAAGGATTGCTCGAACCGGCGTACGCGTAAGATCCCTCATCATCCGCGATGTTACGGTGCCACCTGTGACTAGCGGGTGGGGCAGCCGCGTGTGTTGCGGCTGCGGATGTTGGTTTCGTGGCCATATCGATCATCGATACACGTATGCGTCTTTCTATTCCCGATGCTGGGCGAGAAGCCCAGCACCAGTGACATAGAGACGCTCAGGCATCACCATGCTCTGAGAGATAGCCAACGGCCGCAGCCGCAACACAAGCGGCTGCCCGCCGCTCTCGCAGGTGGTACTGTGCCGGATCGGCCCACGGCGCTCTACCCCGCCAACTCATATCCCGCAAAGAAATAGCTCAACTCGAACTTGGCAGTATCCTCTGCATCCGAGCCGTGAATGGCGTTGGCCTCGATGCTGGCGGCGTGCTTCTTGCGAATGGTGCCCGCTTCCGCTTTGGCGGGATCGGTTGCTCCCATCAGCTTGCGCAGATCAGCGATGGCGTTTTCCTTCTCCAGGGCGAGCACCACGATGGGTCCCGACGACATAAACGTCGTCAACGAATCGAAGAAGGGACGACTCGCGTGAACCGCGTAAAAACCCTCCGCCTGCTCTTTCGTAATCTCCAGCATCTTCAGACCGAGAATATGAAAGCCGGCGTGCTGGATGGTGGCGAGAATGTCGCCGGTTGCGCCCTTGGCGACAGCGTCAGGCTTGACGATGCTGAATGTGCGTTGCAGCGTGTTCATGCGTTCTATGAGTTCCTTTGAAAAAATAATTTGGATGAACCCAAAAAGGGACTGATGTGGCCGCCAAAAAAATGTTGAAAGGTTTAGGGAAGGGCACGGCTTCAAGCCGTGCCGTTAAGTCTTCCCAAATCAGTACGGCTTTAGCCGCTGAGGTAAGTGCCTTTGACTTCAAGCGCTAAAGCGCGAAGACGATTGCTGCAGTTCCCTCCATCACGCTTTGGCTGTTGCGCCGATCGCCTGGGCCAGAGTCTCGCCGATTACCGCCGGCGACTTTGCGACCTGAATTCCCGCTGCTTGCAGCGCTTTGATCTTCTCGCTGGCGGTGCCGTGCCCGCCGGAGATGATTGCGCCGGCGTGGCCCATGCGACGCCCGGGAGGGGCGGTCTGGCCGGCGATGAAAGAGACGACCGGCTTGCGAACGTTCTTCTTTACGAACTCCGCTGCGGTCTCCTCGGCATTGCCGCCGATTTCGCCGATCATGATGATCGCTTCGGTTTCGGGATCTTCATTGAAAAGCCTGAGAGCATCGACGAAGGTGGTTCCGATAATCGGATCGCCGCCGATGCCGATGGCGGTGGACTGCCCGATGCCGCGCTGCGAAAGCTGATAGACCGCCTCGTATGTCAGGGTTCCAGAACGGGAAACGATTCCGATGTTTCCCTGCTTGTGAATGCGTCCGGGCATGATTCCAATCTTGCACTTGCCAGGCGAGATGATTCCCGGACAATTCGGACCGATTAGCCGTGAGCGTTTGCCCTGCATATATTGCCAGGCACGGACCATGTCCATAGCGGGAATGCCTTCGGTAATGCAAACGATCAACGGCATGCCGGCATCGGCCGCTTCCATAATGGCGTCAGCGGCAAATGGAGGTGGTACGAATATGACGGTGGCGTCGGCGCCGGTTTCGCGCATGGCGCTTTCGACGGTGTTGAATACGTGAAAGCCTTCGTGGACAGTACCGCCTTTGCCCGGCGTTACGCCACCAACGACTTTCGTCCCGTATTCGGCGCAGCCTTTAGCGTGGAAGGTTCCCTCACGTCCAGTAATTCCCTGAACGATGAGGCGTGTGTTCTTGTCTACAAGGATGGACATGTGATCTTTAGCCAGCTATTTCGCGGCAGCCACGACCTTCTCCGCGGCGTCTTTCATGGTCTCCGCCACAATGAAATTAAAACCGGACTGTTTCAGGATTTCTCTGCCTTGTTCCACATTGGTTCCTTCGAGCCGCAACACGACAGGTATTCCGATGTTCGTCTTTTTCGCAGCTTCGACGACTCCTTTTGCCAGCGTGTCCACACGCAGGATGCCGCCGAAGATATTGATCAGCACTGCTTTCACGTTCTTATCGCTGAGCAAGATCTGGAAGGCATGTTCTACTTGTTCGGCGTTGGCGCCGCCACCTACGTCGAGGAAATTGGCGGGCATGCCGCCGGCGTACTGGATGATGTCCATCGTCGCCATCGCCAGTCCGGCGCCGTTGACCATGCAGGCGATGTTGCCGTCGAGGCGAATGTAATTCAGGCTGTACTTCGAGGCCTCAACCTCAAGCGGATCTTCTTCAGCAATGTCACGCAGTTCTTTGATGTCCTTGTGGCGGAAGAGGGCGTTGTCGTCGAAGTTCATCTTGGCGTCGAGGGCAAAGACGCGTCCGTCGGTGGTAGTGATAAACGGATTGATCTCGCACAACGATGCGTCGGTCTCGGCGCTCGCGCGATAGAGCGACGTCATCAGTTGCACCGCAGGATTCAGTTGCTCAGGCTTGATGCCCAAGCCGAAAGCTAGCTTGCGCGCCTGAAAGGCCTGAAATCCGACTGCCGGATCGATCGTCTCTTTCAGGATTGCCTTAGGATCGCGCGCCGCGACCTCTTCGATCTCCATGCCGCCCGACGCCGAGGCCATGAAGACCAGCCTCGACGAAACACGATCGAGCACAATACCGAGATAGAGTTCGCGCTCGATGGGCAGCGTCTCTTCAATCAGGAGCCGCTGGACTTTTTGTCCTTGCGGACCGGTCTGGTGCGTCACCAACTGCATGCCGAGAATCTTGCCGGCGAGCTGCTCGGCTTCTTCAGCGGTTTTGGCCAGTTTGACGCCGCCGCCCTTGCCGCGTCCGCCGGCATGAATCTGCGCCTTCACGACGATGCCGCTGGCGCCCGACGCCAGCAGACGCTTGGCGATATCGAACGCCTCTTCTTTGGTGTTGGCCATCTCGCCGCGCGGAACAGCAACGCCATACTTCGCGAGAATGCCCTTAGCCTGATACTCGTGAATTTTCATGAATGGACTTGAGGAGACGCAGGAACTTCTACGCGATTCCGGTTACATGGAGAAAACTCACGATTTTATAGGAGCGTCATGCGACCCGGCAAACGGCACATGTTAGGCAGAGAGAGTCAGTCCTCCCGCTCAATTCCTACTCGGGTTCACTTGCAGGGACAACGGTCTCCTTGACGTTCTAGGAGTGTCGCACTACTCTCTCCTTGACTGTCTAGGAAGCTAGGTCCGTTCCTTGATTGCTGTTTCCGCGGCGTGGTAAAGACGCAGCGTGCTGCGTCCCTACTATTGGAAGGGTAGATCAACCACAGTCGGGATCGCGTGGAACTATGATGAACCTTCCAGTCCGCGAGGTCGAACAAAAAATATGAGCTTCTTTCCCCGTTTTCGATCGTGGTTGCGGGCGACTGTCCGGCGCTCGCGCATGGAAAGAGAAATGGACGATGAACTCCGGTTCCACCTCGAGAGTCGCAGCGCGGAACTGGTTCGGCAAGGATTGTCGCCAGCGGAAGCGCAACGGCGGACGCGAGTGGAATTTGGCGGGGTCGATGGGACGAAGGAAGCCTGCAGGGAAGCGCGTGGTGCAGGTTGGCTGGAGTCTCTGACGCGAGATTTGAGCTTCGGCCTGCGCATGTTGCGCAAGAATCCCGGATTTTCGTTTGTTGCGGTGATTACGCTTGCTCTGGGTATCGGCGCGACCACTGCCGTCTTCTGCTTGGTCAATGCCGTGCTGTTGCGGGCTCTTCCCTACCAAAATCCTCAGCAGCTTGTGTTCCTCTGGGAACCAAATCCTCATGTACCTGGCGTGCCTCTCGAAGCCTGGGGTCCTTTCAACGCTGACTTCTACGACTGGAAGCAGCGGAACCATTCCTTCAGCAGCCTCGCCTTATTCACAAACGATCGCATGAATCTGGCAGTGAATGACCGGGCTGTTCGCGTAATGGCATCCCGCATCACTGGAGACTTCTTCCATCTCCTTGGCGTCGCACCGGAATTTGGCCGCACCGTGGAAGCCGATGATGACCAGCCGGGAAAGGCCCAAAGCGCCGTGATCAGTCATGCGCTGTGGCAATCCCAATTCGGGTCCGACCGTGGCGTTCTAGGAAGGGAGATGCAGCTCAATGCGCGCACCTACCGCATTATCGGCGTGATGCCCGCCGGATTCTCCTTTCCGCATGGAACCGAGAGCCTGGAGACGATTGGCAAACGAACCGACGTGTGGGTCCCTTGGGCGATGACGGCACAGGAAAAGGCGGCGCGAGACGACGATCCTGGCAATGCCATCGGACGCCTGCGTCCAGGCGTCTCCCTGGCACAGGCGCAGGCGGAGATGAGCGCAATTACTGCGCAGCTTGATCCATTACATCCACCGGCGCTTCGCGGAAGTGAAGCCGCGGTGCGCCCATTCGATGTCTCGATTACTGGCACATCGCGGCGCGCTCTGTTGATCTTTATGGCGGCGGTAATTCTGGTTCTGCTGATCGCTTGCACCAACGTCGCCAGCCTGGTGCTGGCCCAGGCAAGCGGCAGAACTCTGGAAATGACCGTGCGAACCGCGCTTGGGGCTTCTCGAATGCGCTTGATCCGGCAGGTGCTGGCAGAGTCCGCGTGCCTCGCGGGAATCGGCGGCCTGATAGGAGTGCTAACAGCTTACCTGGCCGTCCGCCTGCTCACACGCCTTCACCCGGGAAATATCCCGCGTATCGAGGAGGTGTCCGTCGATTCGCGCGTGCTGCTGTTTGCAGTGGGTGTCTCACTGACCACGGGCATTCTGTTTGGACTGTTTCCCGCGCTCTCTGCTTCGCAGTGCAATTTGAACGAAGTGTTGAAGAGTTCCGGGAAGAGAACGGTAAAAGGAAGCACCGGCCTGCTACATCGTGGCCTCATGATTGCCGAGGTGGCGCTCACGGTGGTGCTGCTGGCAGGTTCAGGTTTGCTGATTCGCAGCTTCGTGAAATTGCAATCTGTCGATAAGGGTTTCTCCCCCTCCTCGACGGTGACCATGAACATCCAGCTCGATGGCAGATACAGCACACCCGAGCGCCGGAACCAGTTTTACCGCAGCCTCGTGGACCGTACCAAAGCCATACGTGGCGTAGAAGCGGCAGGCGCCGTTAACTATCTGCCGCTCGGTGGCGGCGAGTCGATCAGCTTGCTGACCGTTGAAGGATATCCTTTCGACAAGACGGTGTTTTTCGAGGAACGCTCCGTCAGCCCTGGCTACTTCGCTGCCATGGGAATGCCTCTGATCGAGGGCAGATCGTTCACTGAACACGAAACGAGCGCGGGTCCGCGGATTGCCATTGTCAGCCGCAGCTTTGCAAAGAGGTATTTTCCCGCTGAGAGTGCGATAGGGAAGCACTTCAGCAATTACGACGAAACCACAGGCGCAACCTCAGGCTCATCATGGACCATCGTCGGCGTGGTTGCGGATGTGCGCCAGATGAACCTCGACACCACCCCGCCCATGCAGATCTACACGCCACTGTGGGCGGGTGGCGTTAATTCTCTTTCAATAGTCGCGCGAACCAATGTGTCGGCCGACCAATTGGGCGCGGACATGCGCGCCATAGTCCGCGATCTCGACCGCAACGTCGCAGTCGCTGACGTGCACACTATGAATCAATTGGTCTCCGCAGCCATGGCAGAGCGCCGCTTCCAAACCGCTTTGCTGACCTCGTTTGGCGGCTTTGCGCTTTTTCTTTCGCTTGTTGGCTTATATGCGATGTTGGCCTACTCGGTCCGGCAGAGGACCGCCGAGATAGGGGTCCGAATGGCCCTGGGCGCGCAGCGCAGCAGCGTAATGCGCATGGTCTTAAGAGAAGGATTGAGTCTCGCGCTTGCCGGTCTCTCATTAGGAATGGCATGCGCATGGATCCTGACTCGTTCGATGTCGAGTCTGCTCTTTGAGGTGAAGCCGCTCGATGCAACAACTTTCTCTGCTGTGCCGGCCTTGTTTTGCGCCGTAACGCTGGCCGCCTGCTATTTGCCAGCCCGGCGCGCGACTCGAGTCGATCCGATGGTGGCCTTGCGCTACGAGTGAGAGGCTCTCAACCATTCTTGCAATTACTTCAGAGAGCGGCTATCTTGAACCGCTCCCCCGCCGTTTCTCGTCGTTCTGCTCCGCGCTAGAAGAGCTATGCATATCTCTTACCTTGCTGATGCGCGCAGTCCTATTGCCAGGAACTGGATTTCGTACTTCGCCGCGAGCGGCAAGCATCGGGTGACGGTGATCAGCTCATATCCCTGTGCCGCCGACGCGATACCTGGCGCTCGCGTGATCGAGTTTCCCTTTGCGCTAAGTTCTTTGTCGCGCAGCCCGATGAATGGAAATGCCGGACATGAGAGCAATTTTCTTAACCGGATACTGGCAGAATTTCGCAGTGGACGCCTGCTGGAGCCGTCGAACCGCCTGCGTTCCTGGATTGCTCCAATGGATATCGAGCGCAAAACCAGGGCTATGACCGCCTTGATTCACGATCTGAAGCCCGATCTCGTTCATGCCATGCGCCTGCCCTTCGAGGGCTTTCTTGCTGCCGCCGCGGTGAAGACCGTGCCGTTGCTTATTTCCATTTGGGGAAACGACTTTACTTTGTTCGCCGATCGCAGTCGCAGACTGGGCGAACTTGCCGATGCTGCGCTGCTCCGCGCGGACGGTCTGCATTGCGATTGTCGCCGCGATTTAAAGGCGGCGTTCGCTCGCGGATTTTCGCAAACCAAGCCGTGGCGCGTGCTTCCCGGCAATGGCGGAATCCAAACGGACGAGTACTTCAAAGCCAAACCGGATCCAGATTTACTACGGGAGTTTGGAATTCCGGAAGGGGTACCGTTGATTGTGAATCCCCGAGGCTTTCGCGTCTACATCCGCAATGACAACTTTTTTCGCGCGATCCCGCTGGTCTTGAAGGAGTTTCCACGGGCTTTTTTCGTCGCGACGGGAATGGCCGGCAATCCTGTAGCCGAGCGCTGGATTCGGCATACTCACGTGAAGAACTCGATCCGTCTTTTGCCTTTCATCAACCGAGAGCAGTTGGCAACTTTGTTTGCGGCCAGTCAGGTCTCGGTTTCGCCTGGTTCCCATGATGGAACTCCGAACACTCTGCTCGAGGCCATGGCGTGCGGATGCTTCCCGATTGTGGGAGACGTGAGTTCGCTCCGAGAGTGGATCGCGAACGGCGAAAACGGCCTCATCTGTGACGAAACCGACCCGCGTTCTCTGGCAAGCTGCGTGATACGAGCGCTGCGCGATCCGAACCTAAGAGTCGAAGCGGCCGAGATCAACCGCGACCTGATTCGCACTCGCGCCGAGTACGCGACGGTGATGCTCGAAGCCGAAAGCCTCTACGACGAAGTTGCGGCCAGGCAAACCGCTGGCAGTAGGGAACGAAGTAAGTTTGCTGCAGAATCCGTTTTGACAAACTCCGAAGTTCGCGGAGAATAGTCCGCTCGCATGAAACAACTTGTCCAGAACCTGCGCTCGGGTGTGGCCGCAGTGCTTGAAGTGCCCGCTCCGCGACCTGGTCCGAATGAGATCGTTGTGCGCAATCGGGCGTCCGTGATCTCGGCGGGCACGGAGCGGATGGTTTTGGAATTCTCACGCCAAAGCCTGCTGGGCAAAGCCATGTCCCGTCCGGACCTGCTGCGGCAAGTCGTCGAAAAAGCCAAGCGAGATGGACTTCTGAGTGCTTTTCGCTCAGCGCGCACTCGGCTGGATGAGCCTGTTGCTCTCGGATACAGCAGCGCCGGCGAAGTGCTTGCAATCGGCAGCGCGATCACCGAGTTCCGCGTCGGCGATCGCGTGGCCTGCGGCGGAGGAGGATTCGCCGTACATGCCGAGGCCGCGCGCATTCCGCGCACCCTGGCAGCGCGCATTCCCGAGCCTGACGAACAATCCGGGCGCAGGTCCATCAGCTTCGAAGAAGCGGCCTTCGCCACGATCGGCAGCGTTGCCCTGCATGGCCTGCGTCTGGGTTCTCCGCAATTGGGAGAGCAGGTTGCGGTGATAGGCCTGGGACTCATCGGACTCATTGGCGTGCAGCTCGCCCGCGCCGCCGGATGCCGCGCCATCGGAATGGATCCCAATTTGGCGCGTTGCGACTTGGCTCGTGCCCTAGGTTGCGATGGCGTCGCTTCGAGTGCCGAGGAGTTCGCGATCATGTCCGCCGAACTGAGCCGCGGCGCAGGTTTCGATCTTGTGCTGATAACAGCTGCGACCGAAGACAATGAGCCGCTGGAACTGGCGGCTGGTGTCGCACGTGATCGCGCTTGCGTCGTTGCGGTTGGCACTACTGATCTGGAAGTGCCGCGCAAGCTTTTTTACGAGAAGGAACTCGACTTCAAGGTTGCGCGCGCGTATGGCCCTGGCCGCTATGACTCTGCATATGAAGAGCAAGGACGAGACTACCCGCTGGGTTATGTTCGCTGGACCGAAGGGCGAAATCTCCATTCCTTCCTGGACTTGCTATCGCTGGGCAAAGTGCAAGTCGAGCCGCTTATCTCTCATCGTTTTCCCATCGCGTCGGCTGAACGCGCCTACGATCTCCTGGCCAGTACGCGCGCAGGCCAGTCACTCGGGATTGTGATTGAGTATTCCGGCGAACATGAACTTTCCTCGTGGGTCGCTACAGCTCCTCCTGTTTCGGGAAGACCGCAACCCGAGTCTGCTGTCAGGGTTGGCCTGCTCGGCGCTGGGACTTTCGTAAGGTCCACTCTGCTGCAGGCGATGAAAGATATAGCGGGAACACAGATGATCGCGGTCTGTGCAGGCTCCGGTACAAGTGCGGCACAAGCGGCCAAGAGAGGCGGATTTCAGCTTGCGACCACCGATTCGAATCTGGTGATCACGAATCCCGAAGTGAATACGATCGTAGTCGCCACTCGGCACCATCTGCACGCGAGTCAGGTGATTGCCGCACTCAAGGCGGGCAAGCACGTTTTCTGTGAGAAACCGCTCTGCGTGAACGACGATGAACTGCGACAAATCATCGAGGCGTATGAGGAAGCCAACGCAGAACGCGCGCGTATGCTTATGGTGGGCTTCAATCGCCGCTTTGCTCCGCTGTGTCTCGAGTTGAAACAATTCCTGGCCGACGTGCGCGAGCCGATGGTGATGAACTATCGGATAAACGCAGGGTTCCTGCCGGCTTCGCATTGGACTCAAGATCCGGAGCAGGGCGGCGGCAGAATCATTGGGGAAGCCTGCCACTTTATCGACCTCATGACGTTTCTTTGTGGCAGCGAGCCGGTACAAGTATTCGCCACGGCGACTCCCGATAACGGTAGATATCGCGCCGACAACGCCATCCTTCAGCTAACCTTCGCCAACGGCAGCGCCGGAACCATCACCTATGTCGCCAACGGAAGCCAGGCCTTTCCCAAGGAGCGACTGGAAGTCTTTGCCCAGGGCAGAGTGGCTGTGCTCGATGACTTCCGCCGCCTGGAATTGATTTTCGAGAACGGCAGGCGGAAGGTGAAATCGACTCTGTCGGCAGACAAAGGCCATCGATCTGAGTGGAAGGCGATGGTTGAGGCTTCGATGAATGGTGGTGCGTCACCGATTGGTTTTTCAGAAATTGTCTCCACCACCCTGACGACGTTCCGCGCTATGGATTCCATCAGCACCGGCAAGCCGGAACCAGTCCGGGTGATGCCGGTTGCGTCTCAGCCGACGCGATCATTCGACCGGCACTGACCCTGTTCTAATACACGGGCTGCGCAGAAATTGCAGTGCTAGTGAAGAAGCCAGGACGGCGCAATTAAGTCCGACATATCCCGGGAGATCCCTTCGACAAGCTCAGGGCCAAAACCGGGCCTCTGGATGACAGCTTCTATAGTTGAGGAAACCCTCAAAGCCCCAAGCACTGTCATCCTGACGCGGTCCTCCGCGAAGGATTTCCCGCGATGCCCCAGTCTTGAGTGCACTGTCCTGGATCTTCTGCGAGAATCGTGCCCACAAGGTTGCTCAGCCCTTACACGTCCGCTCAAGCAACGCAGCGAACTGACGCGCCTGCGCGTCCCGGCTGAAATGCGCCGAGACGTAGGCTCGAGCGTTGATCCCCATTTGCTTCCTGAGCTCCGGCGCGTCGCGCAATTTGCGGATGGCTTCCCCTAAAGCACGGTGATCGCCGGGCGGCACAAACAGTCCACCACCGGAATTCTCGATTACCTCGCGGATAGCTCCGTCGATTGCCAGCACTGTGGGGCGTCCGGCGGCCATGTAGTCGAAGACTTTGTTGGGATAGGTCATGCGGAACATTGGAATGTTTCCGAGCACCGCCACACATACATCGGCGGCCGAGAGCGCTTCAGACATGCGTCGTTTCGGTTGAGCTGGAATGAATCGCACATTGTCGAGACGCAGCGATTCGGCCTCGTGGCGCAGGCACGGCAACTCTTTGCCATCGCCAACGATGGTGAAGACAATCTGTCGATCTTCTCTCAAATCGGCGGCGGCTCGCAGCAGACATTCGACATCGTTGGCAAAGCCGAGCGCTCCGGCGTACATCACCACAAACTTGTCTTCGAACTGGTGTTCGCGACGAAAGGCTTCGCCGTTATTCTCAGGATGGAAGCACGAAGCGTCCACGCCATTCGGTATCAGCGTGATCTTGGCCTCTGGAACGCCTTTCTTCAGTAAATAATCGACGTATGCAGGCGAATTCACCACGATGTGTTGCGCGCGTCGATAAAGAAATCGCTCCATGCTTCGCGCGAGATAAATGAGTATCCGATTACGAAGTACTCCTAAGTCGATGGCGAACTCGGGCCACAGATCGCGGATTTCGAGCGCGAATGGACGCCTCCATATGCCTGCGACCACCCACGCGGAGATGGCTTGAAATATCGGCGGTGACGTTCCCAACACAAGATCAGCAGGCATCGTGCGCAATGCTGTAAAGACAGAGGTGATGGTGAAGCTCAGGAAGACGAGGATTCGGTGCAGGTAGCTGCGGTGCAATCCGCTCAGGGTTGGAGCGAAGCGAACGTCAATTCCCGGAATGGCACTCTGACGGATTCTTCGTTCGCCGGTGAGATAGCTGTAGGAACTGGCGACGATCGCGAACTGATGCCCGGCGGCCACCAATCGCTGGGCCAATTCGTAGTGACGCGTTCCGCCCGCATCGTCGGGTCCACAGAACGCCTGATGGATCAAGAGAACGCGCACTCATGCGCCTCTGGCGATGCCGATTAGAAAGCCAATGTACAAAACGGGGAAGATCATGCCACCGTCTGCTCGTCGGCCTGTTGCCGCACGCGAGGGGTCTTCAGAATCGGGTAGCGATGGAGAGCGCGTCTGGGAGAACGGTATACCAAGTGAATGAGAGCGATCACCGCAAGCGGCATCATGTTGACGATCGTGAATACGAAAAGGGAGATGAGTCCATCGCGGAAGATCTGGATTAGATTGCATGCCACCAACAGATACATGAAATGCGAAAGGGTAAAGTATCCTCGCTGATAAGCAGCCTGGAACCATCTTCCTGTGACATAAGCGACCGCAAACGACAGAATTACCACTCCCAAGTAGGAAAAGTTCAAATAGAACTCGCCCAACATGGTGACCACCATGCCGTCTTCTGCCATGGGGCGCGCCTGTGTAGATATTTCTTTTTCAAAGTCCGCCAGACCGGGTTTTTCCGGCCACCATTGCCGGGGAATGAATACGGTAAGTAATCCAGAGTAGGTTCGGCCCCAAAAAAGTTTGCCGTGCCGATCCGCCAACGTAAGCGTGCTGGCAAACTCATCGAGGATTCTCTCGTCGGGATGATCTCCCCGCAATGCCGCCGCCATCTCCTGCCGCGCGTTGCGCCAAACGTTTTGCACCGTTTGTCCCGACTGCAGTTGATGTCCAATTTCCTTTAATGGGAAAAAGACCAGTCCGCAGGCGATCAGAAGCGTAGCGCTGGAGAGTTTAGGCCAGCGCCGGCTGCGGCGATCGAGATAAATCTGCACCAGCAGAATCAGTGGGACGAGCAACCGAAAACGAAACGCCCCCTGATAAACGACGAACGCCAAATAGATCCCCATCGAGATCGTGAGTACCGGTTTGAATCCGTACCAATAAATCAACGCCAGCAGGCTCAGCCCTGCCCAAGTCTGCGCGATCACAAACCAATTGGACGTAGCCCACTGTCCCCGGATCTCCTGCGGAGTCCAACCTGGCAGCCTGCTCCACAGCATCATGGCAATGCAGCCTATGGGGATGGCCATGGCGCTTACAGCTTGAATGATGCCAAGCTGCAATACTCGCGGATGCGATGTCGGCTTTGTCGGGCGTTGCGCGGCCAAAATCCACGCACCGGTCATTGCCACTAATCCAAGATCGGCCACGATAACCGCCCGCGAGATTTCGGAATGAGTAACCGCCGAAGTGGCCAATCCGGAAAACAGCGTAATCGCGCCGCCGAGGATGGCGATTGCTCGCGCACTGATCAGAACGGCATGGAATGCCAGGTAGGTCGTCGCTGGATGTGTAATCGAAAGTCTGGCAAAAGCGAGTAAAGCGATCAGACAAAGCAGCCAAACGCCTGCATCCAGCACAACCGCGTTAAACAAAGAGATTTCCAAGGGATATTCCACGAAGAACGCTGTGCAGGATAGCACGCGCGCGAATAGTTAATCAGCGAGTCATCTCACAGGTCTCAGTGCGCCTCTTGACGTGACCACATAATCACGTTACTATTTACTCACATATTGCATCTAATCATTCGAAATGAGGAGAGAACAGATGAAATTGGAAGACCTGGTGCTTGATTTTGAGCAGTACATCGACGTCAAAGCTGCTCCAGAAAAGGCATTCGCAGCCGTATTACACCGCTTCGGCAAAGGCAATACCGGGCCGAACGGGGAATCGATGCAGTTGGAGTTGGAGCCGAAGCCGGGTGGCCGCTGGTATCGGGATCGCGGGAATGGTATCGGACACCTGTGGGGCTTCGTGCAAGTCATCAAACCGCCGACCTTGTTGGAGTTGAGCGGGCCGATGTTCATGTCGTATCCGGCCACGAATCATCTGGAGATCAAAATCGGGAAGACTACAGGAGGCTCCAGGGTCACGCTGCGGCACCGGGCGATCGGAATGATCGATCCCGAGCACCGCAAGGGCCTGAGCTCGGACATGGGCTGGAAGCAGTGGCTCGAGCAGGTGAGAAAGGACTGCGAGTAGGGCGTGGCAACGCCTTTGGCTCAGGACAAGATGGACCCGGTGTGGAAGGCGTTATCGGACCCCACGCGTCGCGCCATTCTTGACCTGTTGCGTGACCACGCGCGCACCACGACCGAGCTGGTGGAAGCCTTCCCCCACATCACGCGCTTCGGTGTGATGAAGCATCTTGAGGTTCTGCGCGAAGCTCATCTCGTCCAGACCCACGCGGCGGGGAGACGGCGCGTGAACTCGCTGAACGTGGTGCCCATCCGGCAGATCTATGAACGGTGGGTGAGTCCGTTTCATGAGCTGTGGTCGAGCGAGCTGTTGCGGATCAAGGAACTGGCCGAGGAGGAAGAGAGCGGGAGAAAAGACAGAAAGGAAGGAGGCAGGCGGAGAAGCAAATAAGGATTTACGGTCATCATCCACAACCCGAGAACAACAACTCCCCGAGTTCTGCTCGTAGTGGCGCAGCCATCGAGCAGGAAAACATTAACTGACGAATAGATAGGAGAATCTTTATGTCAACACTACTTACGAGCACAGTAGTTCAAGATCACGCTGTAGTTCCCGAAAACGAATGGATTGCGCAGCGCAAAGAACTGCTCCGAAAAGAAAAGGAATTTACCCGGCTGCGCGACGAACTGAGCCGGCAGCGGCGCGAGCTGGCCTGGGTGAAGGTCGAGAAGAACTACGTCTTCGATGGTCCCAGAGGAAAGGAGACGCTGGCGGAGTTGTTCGAGGGCCGCAGCCAATTGATCATTTACCACTTCATGTTCGGGCGGGGATGGGACGAAGGGTGCAAAAGCTGCTCGTTCGAGGCCGACCACTTCAACAGCTTCATCGTGCATCTGAACGCGCGCGACGTCTCGATGGCTGCAATATCGCGAGCGACTCTTGGTGAGATCCAGAAGTTCCAACAGCGCATGGGTTGGAGCTTCAAATGGCTTTCGTCCTACGCGAATGACTTCAATCGCGACTATCACGTCTCCTTTACGCCGGAGGAGATGGCGAAAGGCAGTGTCTATTACAACTACACCATGCAGAGATTCCCCCGAGAGGAGGCTCCCGGCGTCAGCGTTTTCTACAAGAATGCCGCGGGTGAGATCTTCCACACCTATTCGACCTACGGACGCGGACTCGACCTCCTTTTAGGCGCTTACAACTACCTCGACATGGTGCCGAAGGGCCGAGATGAAGAGGGCCGCGGGATGTCATGGGTCCGTCACCATGACAAATACGAGCATTCCAAGACAACAGGGGCTTGCTGCGCTGGAGAGCAGCACGCGTGAGCTCTCGTCCTTGCTGTGCAGTGCGTAAAGCAACGCCTGAAGCGCGGATCGTGGGTGGCGATCCGCGTTCGACGGCTTCGAAACAGAACGCCGGGCGTCGTTCCGTTGGATTCATATTTCCGAGCGCTGTTCTCGTGTTGCTGCCGAAGTGTCCCGCTTGCATAGCGGCTTACGTGGCCATGGGCACAGGGATTGGCGTCTCGGTCGCCGTGGCGACCTACTTGCGGATTGCTATTGTGAGCTTGTGCGCACTGGCACTGCTGTACTTCGCTGCGCGCCATGCGCGGCGGATGTTGCGGGCACATCGATCATCGAACGCCGCACTGTGACTCCATCGGCATCGAAGAGCTGCTGTTCCCAGGGATGGCGGTACATGTGACTTAGCCACAACGGACACTAAGGAGCACAAAGGAACTTGGAAATCGGGACTTTCTTCGTCATCTCCGTGCCTCGTGGTGAATCTGTTGGACAATATTCGGTCGACGTCTTACTCGCCCGCCCTCAATTCACCTCAACATCACCAAAGCCAAGGGCCTGGATCAGAGCCGTAACCGTTCCTCTAGCGTTGGTGGAGGCGTTGGTCAGGATGCCATCGGTCAGCGCGGCCTGCAGAAGCTGGCGTTCGGCTTCGGCACGAACTTCCGATTCCAGATTGGGATCGGCGGGGACGAGCAATCCGGTATCGCGGGAATAGACTCGCGTCTGGTTGTTGTCGAGACGGGTGGAAAATATTTCGGCGTGGGGCAGGGTAATCCTCACTTGTTTTCCATTCACCTGTACGTCGCTGGACTTGAGCTTGCTCAAATCCACGCCGGCGAAGACTTCGCCGCGCACAATCATCAGCAAACGCTCTCCCGCGATCGACTGCGGAAGGAAGCGGCTCTGTCTTTCTCCGGTGACCACCTTCTCCAGCGTGTACTTCACTGACTCCAGCCGCTGCAGCCGTTGGATGCGCTGCACAATCGCGGGCTGATCGAAATCGAGATGAAGGGCTCCTTGCAGCCAGCGAGCCAGGCCCGAGGGATAAGAACCCACGAATAACAGGAATACTGCCGTAATAAAACCGGCTATGAAGATGCCTAGCCTCCCAAGCCTGCTGGAAGACCGCAAGTTGTCCGTCGGGAGGATAGACATGTTAGATGGCGTGGCTCTGAAACCCTATCTAGATCAGAACGAAAACAAAAATGAAAAGCAAGAGCAAAGCGAAGAACGGGATTCAGGACTGTTTTCAGAAAATCCAAGCCCGCCGGTGGCGCACCCGTTCCGAAATCATTTTCTTGTTTCTATTGGGCGAATCGCCGTGCTTTTCGCCGGGCGATTATCGACGAATCCCACTCTGCAAATTCCCTGCAGCAGGGAATCTCGCAGCGAATTTCTTCGCTGCGAACGGCGAATTCTGCAGATTCTGCCCAAAATCGACAGATCTCTGCTCCGGAGCAGGGAACGGTGCAGGGTTCACGGGAATTTCCGACTTAACCAGTTCTCATAATGGGACTTACCAGGCGTTATGCTCCTCAACCCAGCAACCGAGCAGGGAAAAAGCAGGGAATCCGGTTCCTGACTGTGGGTACGGCCTATCACAGCAACGCAGACGGATTCGCGGTCCGTCGATCGGCGTAAGCCATGGCTCGCGGTTTCGCGAAATTGAGCCCGCCAAGGGCGGCATTCCGCGACTCGCCGCACGGAATGATAGGGGGACTGTGGAAACGTCGGCATCATTCGAAGCCCGTTATGCGCCACTGTCCTACCTGACTGCGGGGTGTGGAGTAATCCATATACCTACCGCGACCGGCCTGCTACTGCTGCTGAATATATGTCCGAAGATTTATCGCACTGATGGGGGACATTTCTATCGAGCTACGACAGCGAAAAAAATTTACTTGACTAGCTAACGGGCTACATTGCAAAATTTCTGGGCACTTTGTCCCCTTTGTTTCTCTGGAAGACTGCCTACCCCCTGGCTGGTCCGAAATCACAAGAATCACCGTGTGAGCGCAAAGAATCCATTCCGTTTGGTTTCTGCATTTGCTTTATTGGCAAAGCTGGCTGTGGGAGTAGCTCTGGTTTTTGTTTTCCTTTCTGCAATTTCGACTGCGGACGACGATGTGCAGCAGGAAGCACTCGCTCAACCGCAATTGCACGTGTTCCGAGTCTGCAGGCCCGTTCCTCCTCCGGTCGTTTCAGCGGCTCTCGTGGTAGCGAGCAGCTATCGCTTCGAGGCAATTAATCGCTGCTTACACAAAGTACATGAGCCGGAACTTCTGGTTCCATTTGCGGAATCGCTTTGTCCGCTGCCCGGTCGTTCTCCGCCTCGAATCTTCTCTCTCTGACAGCTTCTCTAGCTGGACGAAGCCGGCAGACTCGGGAATCCTTCAGGCAATTTGGGACAGTCGAGCTAGGTCTCCACTACGATGCCTCGACCTATTGCTTGATTGTGAGGCAGTGTTAGAACGAACAAAATTGTCGCGACATGAGTAACGGAGCCAGATGAACGACCCGGTAATGCAGTACTTCCTTTATCCGTCTCACGGTGCCCCAACGTTCGAAATTGCAGCTACGTTGTCGTCAGATCCTGGCTATTTTCAATTTGGGCCAGGCCTTGTGTGCTACGGAAAGACCAGCGCAGGTTATCGCTGCGATACGACTGACAAGCCGCTGTATGACGCTGCGGATGACGTCGTTTTCGAAGAACGCGGGATCGAGCTCTCGTTTAATCCCGGAGAAGTAGTGACCAATCTGACTGAAGAGCGCTATGTAGATCATCGCGCAGCATCTCAAGTTGAGCTGCTTCGTCAAGTTTATTACTCTCTCCGGCCCATGCTGCCGACCGCTCTGAGAAGCTCGCTTCAGAGACGGTATTTTGAAAGCAGACAAAAAGCCTCGTTTCCAGCGTGGCCTGTGGATACGACTGTAGACCAGCTGATGAACAAGCTATTGCTCCTCGGCCTAAAGTCAAAGGGTTTACCGGCGATTCCATTCATCTGGTTTTGGCCAGATGGAGCAGGCGCATGTTCGATGATGACTCACGATGTCGAAACCAAAGCTGGGCTAGAGTTCTGCTCGAAACTGATGGATGTGGACGAAGAATTTGGAATTGCCGCTTCGTTTCAAATCGTCCCGGAGCGACGCTATGCGATCACACGGCAGTTTATAGATAGTCTGAAGGGACGAGGCTTTGAGGTGAACCTTCAAGACTTGAATCACGATGGCCGCTTATTTCTTTCAGGGTTCAAAGAGTTCAGCAGCAGAGTAAACCGCATCAACAGTTATGCTCAAGAGTTCGACGCCGCGGGATTTCGATCGGCCATTCTTTACCGGAGGCAAGAATGGTTTCATTTGCTCGACTTTGATTATGACATGTCAGTTCCTAACACTGCCCATTACGATCCTCAGCGGGGCGGGTGTTGTACTGTCATGCCGTATTTCATCGGTAAGATACTTGAACTGCCGGTGACGACGTCTCAGGATTACACCGTCTTCCACTATCTAAAAAACTATTCACTGGACTTTTGGCGCAAACAAATCCGCTCGATTCTCTGCAAGCACGGACTCATCAGCTTTATCTTTCATCCGGACTATCTTATTGATCGTCGTGCTTTGGATGTCTACAAAGGACTGCTTAGAGAACTCGCAGAGCTGCGATCGACAAAAACTGTATGGATAGCTCGTCCTCGAGAAGTGAATCGATGGTGGCGCAACCGCGCTGCAATGAGATTAATTTTTAAAGGTGGCGAATGGGTTATTGAAGGGCCGGATCGAGAGAGAGCACGCGTCGCATTTGCTTCCCTCGAGGATGACAAAATCGTCTACACAATTCCGGATCGCAGCTCTTCACTTGTTTCCTGAGTTATCTGGGCCGGGTGGCCGAACCTATGAAGCGGGCCCTACCCTCTGCGATGTTTCGATGAGTGGGGAGTCTGTTCCATAATCCTATTTCGGGATTGGTCCAAAATCACTATACGAGCATTATGTACTGGCAGTCAGTCATCTCCCACTCTGCGAAAGACCGAGCAGGATGGGCCGCCTACTTCAAGGTGTTAAAACGAAAATCAAAAACGTCCATTCGAAACAGAGTAGATTACCGCCGTCTGCGCCCCGTATTTTCCTCTGTTGGTTATTTACAGCCAGCTCCGTCACTCACCGACGTCAGCAATCCAGCGGCTGCACTGATCGTGCGGCTGAAGCAGGCGCCGGTCGAGTCGGTGTAGAAATACGTTTGCGAGCTGCTCTGGTTCTGATTTGCAGTCCCATTCGAGGTGAATAGCAGGGTATCGCTCGGCGTATTGCTGCGCTGCAGCAAGGTGAAACTGACCGGATGATGGCCGACGCTTTGTACCTCCCGGCGCGTCAGTTGCTCATTGATGCTGGTCGCTTGCGCGAAGGAGCCGTCGGCATTTGACGTAAACGAGAAATTCAGAAGTAAGGGATACTCCGCCTGCACGAAAAAGTTTTCCTCCGGACCTTCACCTCGTCGGCTGGTCAATGAAGAAATCGTAGTCTTCTGATTTATATCTTGAATGTCAGGCGTGCCTGCCGGAGTTGTGGCGTTCACCTGGAACGTCTGCACGCTGGAAAAATCGATGGTCTGATTCACGTCGGTATGTATTTCTCCGTGCGATGTCTTGACGAACCCTGCAAGCTCAAATGTTCTCGACGAGGTCACGCTGACGGTGCCGGTCACGGTGCCATCCGAAGCCGTTGACAGGTTCTCGTTCACGCTTGGATTTGCAGTGCCAATTGTGTTCTTAGCGACCTCGCCGGTTACCTGAGTCGATGCTGCATCGAGATAGAGCAGCAGGGCGCCTGTAGTGGAGAAATGGTTTCCGTTATTGAACACGCTGAACGCAACCTGATGCTTCTTGCTGCCATCGCTGAGCGGA
>Ga0307475_10000672_pt1 | contig 20620 bp, 12 predicted proteins | sample atmos_gasesECM1C_FD_203317 | JGI IMG/M metagenome (GOLD analysis project Ga0307475, IMG submission 203317) | Hardwood forest soil microbial communities from Morgan-Monroe State Forest, Indiana, United States - atmos_gasesECM1C_515 | ecosystem: Environmental > Terrestrial > Soil > Temperate... | reverse complement strand
CGTCACGCATCCCGAACCTGCTCGTCAACGGCTCCTCGGGCATCGCGGTCGGCATGGCCACCAACATTCCGCCGCACAACCTGAAGGAAACCATTGAAGCTGCGATCCTAATGATCGAAGAGCCGGACGCGAACCTGAAAAAGGTGATGAAGCTCGTTCCCGGCCCCGATTTCCCCACGGGAGGTTACATCTACGGCCGCGAAGGCATCGAGTCGGCCTACAAGACGGGCCGCGGCAGCTTTCAGGTGCGCGCGAAGGCCGCGATCGAACAGCGCGGCAAAGACCGCCAGGACATCGTCGTTACCGAGCTGCCGTACCAGGTGAACAAATCCCGCTTGATCGGGCACATCGCCGAACTGATCAACAACAAGAAAATCGAAGGCATTGCCGATATTCGCGACGAAAGCGACCGCGACGGCATGCGCATCGTCATCGAAGTGAAGCGCGACGAAGAACCCCAGATCATTTTGAACCAGCTCTTCAAGCAGACGCAGATGCAGGAATCGTTCGGCATGATACTGCTCGCCATTGTGGGCGGCCAGCCGCGCGAGATGGGCTTGCTGCAACTGCTTCAGCTATTCATCGAGCACCGCGTGGACGTGGTCCGCCGGCGCACGCAGTACGAATTGCGGAAAGCGCAGGAGCGCGAGCACATCCTGCTCGGCTACCGCATCGCGCTCGACAACATCGACGACGTCATCAAAATCATTCGCGGGTCCTCCAGCCGCGCGAACGCTCGCGAGAATTTGCACGAATTCTTCGAGAATAAGTCCGTGCGCGTTTCGGCCGGCGGAAAGGAAACCACGATTCGCGGCATCAAGCTCGACGCCAAGAAATACGCGATTTCGGCGGCGACTTCAGGCGAAGGGCTCGGCCTTAGCTACGTTCAAATCGACGCCATTCTCGAGCTGCAACTGCACCGGCTGACGCAGCTTTCCGTCGATGAAATCCTCAAGGAACTCGCGCAAATTCGCGACCGCATCGCCGAACTGATGGAAATCCTCGCCAGCCAGAAAAAACTGATGGCGGTGATCGTCGCCGAGCTGCGCGAGGTGCTGAAGTCCTATGGTGACGAGCGCCGCACGCAGATCGTGGACCGCGTCGAGGAAATCAAGCTCGAAGACCTGATCAAGGATGAAGAGATGGCCATCACCGTCAGCCATGCCGGCTACATCAAGCGGACTTCGGTGGACGTCTATCGCCATCAATCGCGCGGCGGAAAGGGACGCATTGGCGCAAAAACCCGCGAAGAGGATTTCGTCCAGCACCTCTTCATCGCCTCGGCGCACAGCTACATTTTGCTGTTCACGTCGAAGGGCCGTATTTACTGGCTGAAGGTGTATGAAATTCCCGAAGCCGCCGCGGCCACGCGCGGCAAAGCGATTGGGAGCCTAGTGAAGTTTCAGGAAAGCGAAAAACTCACAGCCGTCGTCCCCGCGCGAAACCTGGAAGAGGCGGACCGCTATGTCTTCCTCGCGACGCGCAATGGCACCGTAAAGAAGACGGGGCTCGCGGAGTATTCGAATCCGCGGCCGAGCGGAATCATCGCCATCAATCTCGATAGCGACGACGAATTGATCGGCGCGAAGCTCACCGACGGCAAGCAGATGATTTTCCTCGCGAGCCACGAAGGCCAGGCGATCCTATTCCGCGAAACGGAGGTACGCTCGATGGGCCGTGCCGCGGGCGGCGTGAACGGCATGGACCTCGCGAAGGGCGATTTCGTGGTCAGCATGGACGCCGTGCAGGTGGACTTCGGCATCATCCAGAAGGAATACAAGACGGCGACGCAGAATCTCGACGAGCTCGAAAGCGACCAGATCCGCGAGTCACTCACGTCGCTGATGCTGACCGTCGCCGAGAAGGGCTACGGCAAGCGCACGCCGCTCGCGGAGTATCGCGTCACGTCGCGCGGCGGCAAGGGCGTCATCAACCTAAAAACCACCGACCGCAACGGCTCCGTCGTCGCGGCGCTGCAGGTGCGCGAGGATTCCGACGTCATGATCATCACCGGCCAGGGCAAGGTCATCCGCGTGCACTCGGCCGAAATCCGCGAAGCGGGCCGCTCCACGCAGGGCGTCCGCCTGCTGCGCCTCGAAGAAGGCGACCGCATCGCCGCTGCCGCCGCCATTATGGAAGACGAAAACGGCGCTGGGACCGAAGTCGAGAAGAAATAGTGAGCGACCGAGCTATTTCTTGGCTGATCGGTTCGCAGCGCCACAGCTCCCGCGAAGCAGTAACCGACGATACCCGTAGGGCCGGCCTTCACGACTACACCGGACAGCCCCGTCTACAACGAGAAACAGGCCAATCGCGTGTTCAAAAAGCTAACTGAATTGTTTGCTGCAACGCTCACATGAGAACTGTGGGGCCTAGTCGCTTTCCGGCGGCGGGAGGTAGTAGCCGGGGCGTGTGCGGATGGTGACACGGCTGCGGTCCACCGTGACCTTGATTTCGTGGTAGCCGGAAGGCTCGTCGCCCGGCGGGCGATAGCCGATTGTGTACTGGGCGTGGAGCTCGCCTCCGATTTCATCGAGGGCTTTTTCAATCGAGCGGTCCTTCAACGTGTTCAAATGCAGCCCGCCGGTGGCTTTGCTGGCAATCGCGAGTGAATTCGGGCCCAGCGCATTCTTGCCGGTCTTCACCAGCCACACAGCAAGCGCGAGAAGATCGATATTTCCTTGCACTTGCGCTTCGGCCTGCGGGGTTTGCGGCTGGCCTCGCGGAGTCGGAAGCGGGAACGTTCCGGGCGGTCCGATGTAGGGCGGGGGGTCCTTGGGCTTGGCGCGCAAATCAGCCATCGTGGTGCTGAGGCCGATGGAGTAGATGGTCACGTTCGCGAGTTGCGCCTGACGCAGGACCTCGCCGAGCGTGTTTTCGCTTCCTTCGTCCTGCGCTTCGCCGATGACCACCAGAATGCGGCGCCGCACCGCGGGGCGCTGCTCGAGAAGCGAAACGCCGCGCGACATCGCGTCGTAGAGCCGCGTTCCCATCGTTCCCATGCGGATGTGCTCGATTACGTTTTGAACGCCGTCGGAGTCGGTCGTGAATTTCTGCAGCAGATCCACGGTATCGTCGAAACTGATGATGGCGGCTTCGGACGTCAGCCCCATCACCGCCTGCGCGAAAATGATCCCCGTGTTGCGTACCGCCGGCAGCATCGGCTCGATGTGCGAACTCGCTTCAACGACGAGAACGATCGAGAGCGGATCGCCGCCTAGGTCGAAGTGCTCGATTTTCTGCTCGACGCCGTTATCGAACACGTGGAATTTGTCTTTTGTGAGATCAAAGACCATTTCGCCCGTCCCATCGCGAACGGTGACCGGCGCGGTGACCTCATTCACGCGCACGCGGATCATGCGCTTCCGCTGGTCAGGCGGGATATCCTCCGGCTGGACTCCGGGCTTCGTGTGGATCGGCCCGGCAGGGGCCTGGCTCCAGGCAGGCGACGCAAGGGCGAGCGAAGCGAGCAGCAGCGCTGCGCAGAGAAGCGTCCGTGCAATCGGGGGGCGAGCCATCAAGGTATCAGTCTATCTGATTCGGCGGGCGAGGAGCGCGTTGCTTGCAGCGAAACGAGGCGCGCGCGGGCGTTCGTACTTCCGGGTGGAGGTACTAGAATGAATGCTTCGTTTTCTCATGGGGGAATTACATGAAACGTAGCGGCCATCTGCGCATGGCCAAGCTTGCTTATCAGGATCCCGCATTCATGGAGAGCCTCAGCGCGCGGCCGCTCCGGATTCTTGCGGAGTATTTCGATCCACTGACGCGGCTGCGGAAAGCGGGCGTCGCCGACACGATCGTGATGTTCGGGTCGGCGCGCATTCTTCCCAGGGATCGCGCGCTCGCGCGAGTGAAGGAACTGCGGCGGGAATCGCGCGGCCGGAAGACGGCGGAGTGGCGCGCCAAGATTCGCGCGGCGCGCGCCGTGGTGGATATGTCGCGCTACTACGAGGAAGCGCGGGAGCTCTCGCGCCGCATCACGGAGTGGTCGCTCGCTCTCGGCAACCACCCAAAACGATTCGTGATTTGCTCGGGGGGCGGCCCTGGAATCATGGAGGCGGCCAACCGCGGCGCAGCCGAAGCGGGTGGATCGTCCGTGGGGCTCAGCATCCAGCTTCCACACGAGCAGCGCCCCAACCCTTACATTTCCCAGGAGCTGAATTTTTGTTTCCATTATTTCTTCATGCGCAAGCTATGGTTCGCGCAGATGGCAAAAGCCTTGATCGTTTTCCCCGGCGGATTCGGCACCATGGACGAGCTGTGGGAAATGCTGACGCTATTGCAGACGAACAAGCTTTCCTCGCATCACTTGATTCTGATCTACGGGCGGAAATACTGGGACAAGATTCTCAACTGGCGCCATATGGTGCGAACCGGCACGATCAGCGAGCGCGAATACAGCCTGCTCCAGTTTGCCGACACGGTGGATGAAGCGTTCGCCCGCGTCCGCAACGATATGGAGAGGCACCACCTGGCCCTCGACGCCGATTAGTTATTTGGATTTTTCATCGCCGCAAATCAAAGCAACCGGCCATGTCTGTTATCCGTCCCATATGGGAGGCAGCGAAAATGCGAAACCACCCAGCGGGTTTCAGGCTGCGGGAGGTCGCTATGATGAGCAAGGCCAAACTACTCGGAATCGCACTGGGCGCCGTGATGATTTTTGGCGGTGCCAGTGCAGCGCGCGCCAGCGGTTGGGGCGGCGGGTGCGAGGAACGGATCGAGCACGAGCGACACGAACTCGATAGGGCCATCGAGCGCCATGGATATTACAGCCGCCAGGCTAACCATGAGCGCCGCGAGCTCGACCGCTTGCGCGACGAGTGCCGCTACCGCCGCTAATCCCAGGCTAATCTCTCAACAAACTTTAGGGGGAAGGAATTCTTAATTCCTTCCCCCTTTTTCTTGCTCTCTTTGTTTGGCTCTGTTGATAGGAATCGAATGAAGGATTCTCGGATGAGACACACCCACAGTTCATCAAACCAACCATCCTGATGGGCAGGGTTAGTTGTTCGAGACCGCAAGGTCCGCGGCGAAGACGGCCTCAAAACGCCGCTTCTCGTCCTTATCGTGCAGCATTACGACAGGAACGACGCGAAGCGAGCGCCTGCAGCCACGGCAGACGGACATTTCACCGTGCAAGTCCTGCACGAACCCGTCCGTAAAATGATACTCGGAGCGAGCGCGGCGAGCTGGTTTGGCTCCCGAAGCGCCGCAATGCGGGCAGGTGTACTCGACACGGTCGTCCAGCGGGTCGCGGTTCAAAGCGGCCCAACCGGTGTAGCGGACCCCCACTGTTTCTGCGGAAAGCTTGCTCATGATGACCACTCCTCGATTTATGATCCCCCCCGCTAAGCGGGCGGACAAGATTTTAGACGCGCGAATGGCCCAAATTGATGCACCGCGCTTGAAAAACCCCTGAAGCCCCTGAAAATAAATAACTTTCGGCAACCGTATTGCGCGCGAATGGCGCTACCAGCCGACACGCCTGGATGGTGGCGTGGACGTCGAAGTCGAGACGCTGATCACCGTAAATTCGTGCTCGACCATTAAGCAGGGAAAAAAGAAGCGCCGGCATCCGCGTGATTTGCGTCCGGACGCCGGCGCCACGTTGTGGAACGATTGCTGAATTAGAAGCGGAAGACAATGCCGGTTGAGATGCGGGCATTGTTCTGCGTGTGATCGCCAAAACGGCTGAGAAGGTAATCGCCCTGAATCAGGCGCCAGTAAAACCTGTCCGTGATTTTCGCGTCGATCCCACCGCCGAGGGCGCTGGCGAACGCGGTGTCGGATGCGCCGCCTCCGCTGATATGCGCTCCGCCCACAAGAACGTGCGCAAACGGCGAGACGCGAGCAGGCCACGATATCTGCGGTCCGAACAGGAAAGTATGAAACTGAGTACCCACACCGGCTATAGAACCATAGTCGCCACTGAAATCCGCAACGCCTCCTAGCCAGCTTGTGACCTTGTATTGGCCGGAAGCTTCCCAGCCATTCAGGTTGACGGAGGGCGAGGAATCCAGCCGCAAGTAGGAGTATCCGCCGAAGATTTCCACTTTGTCCTGCGCGCGGGCCGTGAACGAAAGCAGGAAAAACAGCCCCAAGAATAACGACACTTTTCGAAACATAGATCTCCTCCTCAGGAGAAAGGGATTTTGGAATTGCCGTGAGCAGGCATTGGCAATCCCGCTTGCACCGGCGGAGCCTCGAACCCCCCGAAGGGCGTGAAACACCGCTTTAGGCTGGGACAGTCCTTAGATGCAGTCTGACAATAAAAGGGTTACCTCTAAAGTGTCTTAGAGAAGAGCTTCGCCCGTGTTCCTGGCGATGATATCGCGGGAGGCATCGCGCAAGCGGACGATTTCCTGCCAGTCGGTTGCCGCGTCGGGGTCGGGAGCGACAAGCGGGCCGAACGTAACAGTGACACGGCCCGGGCGGGGCAAGAGCGTTTGGTCGCGCAGGATCTTGCGCGCGCCGCGAACGGCGACCGGGCAAATAGGACGCTTCGTATCAACGGCCGCTTTGAACGCACCAAGCTGGAACGGGCGAATGCCCGCGATCGGCGTGAACGTTCCTTCCGGGTAGATGACCACGGATTCTCCGCGCTCAAGGGCGGCGTTCACTTCTTGCGCTTGGCGGATGCGCGCTTCGGGATCGCCGCGGTCGAACGCGAAGTGGCCGCCGCGCTTTGCAAGCATACCGAACAGCGGCATCGAGAAGGTTTCGCTCTTGGAGACGAACCGCGCGTCGCTGGGCAAGAAGGCGAGAGTCACCAGAATATCCACATAGCTCGAATGGTTCGGAGCAAAAATACAGGGGCCTGATTTTTCGAGATCGCGAAGAATCTCGCCTCCTTGAATGTGGATGGGCACTCCGCCGGCCCGAAGCACTAGGCGAGCGCCGTGATGCGTGAACCGCGCGGCGCGCCTGGGATCCGTCGTGAGCGATACGATCGCCCACAGCGGCACGATCACGGCGCCGGCAGCTGCAAGCGCATACACGCCATAGAGAGCGTCCACGGCGCGGCCGAATCCTCCCTTGATGAGCGCCCATCCCCGCGGCGCCGCACCGCGAGCCACGAGCTTCGCCACTTGCAGCCAGGGCGGGGACTGCTTCTTGCCCAGCGTGCCTTCAAGAAAAAGCCGGCGCGTTTCGCTGCGGCGCAATTTCCCGCTGGAAGTTTTCGGAATGGATTGGGGCGGGAGCACTTCGACGAGGTCGGGCGGCATGCCCATCGCATCGTTTACGGCGCGGGTGATATCCGCGGAAATGCGGTCTCGATCCGCCATGTTGCGCAGTTCCGCGGCGACCACAATGCGCTCGGTCCCCGAACGCGCGTCCGGCGCGCCGAAGGCGACGACGCAGCCGGGGCGCACTCCGGCGACGCGCCCCGCAATTTCTTCCACTTCGTGTGGATAGATATTGCGGCCCGCTTTGATGATTACGTCCTTCGCGCGGCCGGTAATGTAGAGATCGCCATCCGCCCAGTAGGCAAGGTCGCCCGAATCGAGCCAGTCGCCGTCGCGCATGATCTCGCGCGTGGCCGCCGGGTTGCGGTAATAACCGCTGGTTGCCGAGGGACCGCGAAACCACAGAGATCCCTGGACGCGCTCGCCCACGTCGCGGCCGTCGGCATCCACGATGCGCACGTCCACGCTCGGCAGGGGTTTTCCGGCGTAAACGAATTCGAGTGCTGCGGCGTCACTGGCAGTGGCCGGAATTGCGCGGCCTTCGGACTCGAACGCAGACCGTTCGATCCTGTCCACTTTGTATCCCGCGCCCATTTGCGGGGCGGCGACGGCGAGGCACGCTTCGGCAAGCCCATACACGGGAGAAAGCGCTTCGCGGCGAAAACCGAAAGGGGCGAAGCGCGCGGCGAAGCGGTTGAGAGTGTCCGCATGCACGGGCTCAGCGCCGTTCGTGGCCGCGCGCCACGAGCTGAGATCGAGTCCCGCGAGATTCTCATCGGTGATTTTTTTTACGCACAGCTCATACGCAAAATTCGGCGCGGGGCTGATCGTGCCGCGATGGCGATGAATGGCGCGCAGCCAGCGTTCGGGGCGGCTGAGGAAAGCGAGCGGCGACATTACGACGAGCGGGATGCCCGTGAACAGGGGCACAAACCAGGCGCCGATCAAGCCCATGTCGTGATACAGCGGCAGCCAGCTAACGGCCACGTCGCTGGGCTGGATGTCCACCCCGGTAACGATCGCGCGGATATTCGCGAGCAGGTTGGCGTGCGTCAGGATGACGCCCTTGGGATCGCCGGTGGAGCCGGAAGTGTATTGCAGGAATGCGATGTCGTCGCCACGCGCGTGATGCGAAAGATTTTCAACGACGCGCCATTCGTTCGAAGCAGGCTCCGCTGGAACCGGTGCGTTGGCAAGCCGCTCCGAGTTGAGCACCTCGCGGAGCGTAGGGACGCGCGGTTGAAGCAGCCGGGCCAGTCCTTCCGCCTGGCGAAACGTAATAAGGAACCGCGCTTCCGCATTGCGCAGAATGTTGGACTGCCGGGTTGCATACTCGGCGATTCGGTCGGCGCGGAACGGCGGATAAATCGGGACCGGGATTCCTCCGGCGAGAAGGATGCCCGCGAAGGTTGAAAAGAAATCGGCGCACGTGGGCAGCATGATGGCGACGGTCTGCGCGGGCTCCAGGCCACGGCGCTTCAGCTCGAGTGCGACCGACGAAGCGCGGCCGTAGAGTTCGCCAAACGTGATGGTGTGAAGCGTGTCGTCTTCTTCGTAGAGATGGATGTGCGCGCGGGCGGGTTCGCCGCGGCCTCGCAGCCGGAAGATTTCTGTCAGCGTTTCCGCGCTGCGTATCTGGCGTTCGAGGTCCGGACGTGCGGCCTGCTGGAAGGAAGCGGGAGCGGCCGGGGCGATGCTACCAGGGATGGATGTGGCGACTTCGCGCAATACCGCGTCAATCAGGTCTTGCACGGTATCGGCTTCCGCAATGGCGCGGTCCGGCAGGCGCGAGCCGCAAGCGTCACCGAGGCGAATCATTAACTCCACCCGTTCGAGGCTGCCGAGGCCGAGTTCCCGCTCAAGATGAGCTGCCGGGCCGCGCGCCTTCAACTCCTCAAGCCCCCGCGAACTCCCCAGCTCGACCAAAAGGCCATGCACAACGGCCAAAGCCTGCGACTCCACGGCCGCGCTGCGATCGAGTTTTGTTCCGGTAGCGCCCACGGGTGTGACCAGATTGCGCGTCGCCCCCGGCGTACGCGGCGAAACAGCTTCGCTGCAGACAGCCTATCACCGTGGTGCGCAGGCGTTCAACCGATTCGCCCGCGCGAAAGCGAAGCGGAACTCAAGCGAAAGGCGAGGGCGAGTACCTTGGTACTAGCACCAAATGAACCTACGGCCTATCGACGAAAGCGCACGGCGAAGCGAAGCTTAACGCGTGTTCGGGAGGCCGCAATGGCAGCCCGAATGTCTGCACCTCCATCACCCCATGCCCACGAGCGGCCGGCACCCCCACCGGCCGCTCATTTTTTTGGCCCGCCTGAATCGGCTTGCCGAAGCCGGTAGAATCTGCCTTGACTTCCGGCCCGTGCAGTCATATAGAAGGCAACATTCGGGTTGTGTGGGCTGTGTGGACTAGAGTGGGGCCGCTCTCTTCAGGACGCTTGGAAGTTCGGGTCCCCTTTTTTGCGTCACCACTTTGTCCTCCCTCACAACCAGAACGACGCGGAGAATCCTTAGGGGGTGGTCCGTGAAAGTGAAGTCGACGCTTGTTCCTTTGGCTTCGTTTTTCTTCGCATTCGCCGTGCTGAGCAATCCCTTATGTGGGCAGACGCAGGCCTCACTACGTGGAACAATTACCGATCAATCGGGCGGTGTAATTGTAGGAGCGTCCGTAACGCTCTTGAACGCGGGCACCGGAGCGTCCCGCAACATTTTGTCCGGCTCCGACGGCAGCTACTTGTTTGACCCTGTGCCCGTCGGCCATTACAAACTCACCGTCGAAAAGAGCGGATTCAGCACCTTCATTCAATCAGGTATCGTTCTTGAGCTGAACCAATTTGGACGGGTGGATGTGTCTCTGAAGGTTGGCCACGGGAACCAAACGGTGGAAGTCAGCGCGAACGTCGCGCAGGTGGACACCACCAGTGCGGTACTCGGCAAAGTGGAAAGCCAGCGAATGATCAACGATCTGCCGCTTCTCGATCGCGACACGCTGCAACTCGGTCTCCTCCAGGCAGGTGTTTTCACGCCGGACCCAGACGATGGCTCCGGGAATCCGTTTTCCGTGGGCGGCCAGCGCTCGGAATCTTTGACGTTTCTTCTGGATGGGGCGAACAACACAGATTTTCTCGGCAACAACATCGTCGTGAACCCCAATCCCGATGCGGTGCAGGAATTCAAGATCCTTACAAATAACTACGACGCCGAATTCGGACGTACGTCCGGGGGAATCGTGAACCAAATCACCAAATCGGGCACGAACGACTTCCACGGCGATCTCTTCGAGTTCCTCCGCAACAATATTTTCAATGCGCGCGACACGTTCCTGCCGACCGTGGTGCCGAAGCAGACATTCAAAAGAAATGTCTTCGGCGCCACCGGGGGCGGACCGATCAAGAAGGATAGGACGTTCTTCTTTCTCGCATATCAGGGGTGGCGCAGCCGCGAGGGACAGACGTCGCCAATCCTGACGCTTCCGGATGCCGCGGAGCGGAGCGGCGACTTCTCCGAACTTTGCTCTTCCTACGACGGCGGTGGGAATTGCACCGATCCCGCCGGGACGCAGCTCATCAACCCTACAAATGGCTCGAACATTCCGTTCAACAAGCTGGCGTTGGCGACACCGACAAGCCTTGTAGATCCTGTCATCCAAAACTACATCAAGGCGTTCATGCCGACACCGAATATTGGGACGACTGAGTTTGTGTCCTCACCCACGGCCGCGATCGACCAGGATCAGGGTGTCCTGCACGTCGATCATAGGCTGACGGAGCATGACAATCTTTCGTTCGTCTACATCATCAACGACCTGCGCGACAAGTTTCCTTTCTTCATCAATAAGGGGGCTTCGACCGGCGGCAACGTTCCGATCGGTTCCGGCTTCAGCGACGCAGAACGCGACCAACTGGGCACTTTCTCGTGGACACACACTTTTAGCCCTACCCAATTGAATGAATTTCGATTCTCAGCACATCGCCTCGCCACCTTGCAGGCCGTGCCGCAGGACACCACTTCGCCGACCGCTCTCGGGTTCACGAATGTGAATCCAGACGACCCGGCTGGCACAGCGCCTCCGGTCATCTTTACGAACTCCTTCAATCTGGGGCCTTCACCTCAGGGTCCGACCACGCTCCATCGCGCGACCTTCCAATGGAGCGACAACTTCACTTGGACGCACGGCAAACACGAATGGAAGTTCGGCGGCGACTTCACTCGCATCCGGCAGAACTACAACTTCGACTTCTTCAACAACGGTAGCTTCGATTTTACGTTTGGAAATTTTACCGGCAACGAACTGGCTGATTTCGTCGGCGGGTTCTGGGACAACTACTTCCAGTTCTCGAACGCCGTGTACGGAATTCGCACGGGCTCACTTGCCGGTTTCGCTCAGGACACCTGGAAGGTGCTGCCGAGACTGACTCTGACTCTGGGACTGCGCTACGAGTATTACGTTCCGCAGTACGATCACCGGAATGAGATACTGGGGTTTTTCCCTGGCACCCAGTCCACAGTATTCCCAGGCGCCCCGCCGGACATTCTGTACCCCGGCGACCCAGGGACTCCGAATCGGGCCCTGGTTTTCCCCGACAAAAACAACTTCGCTCCGCGGGTTGGCTTCGCGTGGGACATCTTCGGCAATGCCAAGCTGGTGATGCGCGGAGGCGCGGGCATTTTCTACGATATCGAAGATGGTGCGCTGAACCTGCAGTTTGGCGGCCAGCCTCCGTTCGGTGCTGTTTCGAATATTTTCCCCATCGGATTTAGCACTCCCAACCCGATGGCGGATCCTTTCGGCGCCTCTGGCTTAATCAATCCTTTCCCGTTCGCGTCTCGCGGGCTCGTCGGAACGTTTCAGATCCCCGAGATTCCGTTTGCGTACACAACCTTTCCGCACTTTCGGACTCCCTATTCCGTGAACGCAAACTATGGGTTCCAGTGGCAGGCGACTCGCGACACCATGGTGGAAGCGGTGTACGTGGGCAGCTTTGGGCGCAAGCTCATCGCGAGCGCCGAAACGAACTTTCCCGATCCGACCGTCATGGCCGCGCAACTTGCAGGTTTCGGGTTTGTGAATCCGGATTGTGCGCGGCGAGTCCACGCACCCGGTGGCGCGATCATCGGTAACATCGTCCAGTGTACAGGCGGGACATCGGACAAAGACCCGAATGGAAGTCCGACCGGAGCGTTGCAGTTGCTCACGAATACCAACGGCGGGAACTCGGAAAGCAATCAGTTTCAGCTCACCGTAGACAGGCGTTTCTCCAAGAGCCTGGGCTTCCGGGTCGCCTACACGGCTTCCAAGACCATCGATCTCACCTCCGGATTCCGCGCTCGTTCGTCTCAGTTCACTGATCCCCTCAATCCGTCGCTCGACCGTTCGCTGGCGGACTTCGACGTTCCGCAGCGCCTGGTCATCAGCGGAATCTGGGAGTTGCACTTGGATCGGCCCTTTCAAAGCAACAAGATCATGAAGAAGGCCACGGAGGGCTGGCAGATTAGTCCCATCGTGACGTTTCAGAAGGGCCAGCCGTTCACTCTGTTCTCCAACAGCAATTCAAGCGAACAGAATAACTTCCTCGACCGCCCTGACATCAATGGGGCGATCGCTTATCAAAATCCGCGCAGAGTACAATCGTTTTCTTCAGATTGCGCGGGCGGTTCTTCGTCAGGGCAGTTTTGGTTTGACCCAACCGTGTTCAATTGCAACAACGTCGCTATCTTCACGTTCGGCACGCTCCCTCGGAATGCCCTCCGCGGCCCAGGAATTAACAACTGGGACATGGCTATTGCCAAGAAGACTCCTCTCACGGAAAGCAAGTCGCTCGAATTTCGCACCGACTTCGCCAACCTGTTCAATCACGTTCAATACCTCAATCCCGACAATCAAGGGGGAAGCGGCACGTTCGGACAGTTGATTTCGGATCGTGGGCCGCGGCTGATTCAGTTTGGTTTGAAGCTCTATTACTGACGAAACTCCGAACTTCACAACGAAAAGGCCCGAGGACGCTGCGCCCTCGGGCCTTTTTTCTGCCTCTTCCTCTGAGTGGCCATCCTTTGCCGAAGCTTCGCACTACACAAAAAACTTCAGCGCGGGCGCGCCATCGGGCGATAACTTGCCATCGTTCTCGCGCGCGGCCGGAACCGCGGCGCGAGCGGCGGCGGCACGTTGTGCAGCGGCGCTCCGCAATGGCTGCAATGTTCCTGCGGCGCGTCCTGCATTCGGAGCCAGCGGCCCCTTGCGGAACAAAACGGATTCAAACACTGCACCGTGCCACCGGGCAAATGTTGCATCGTCCCTCTCGTCCTGCAAAAAGTGTGGACAAGCAGCGCAAAGGGGGAAAAACGAGCGCCGCCAAGTCCCCCCGTTCAAACCCAGGAAAGGCCCACGCAACTGGCGGAATTGTGCGCCGGAGTGCCTAGTGTGTCAACAAAAAACGCATACAATTAGTTGGGGGATTGTTCCACAGCGGCTCAGCGCGCTCCCAATGCTGGATTTGCGGGCGAACCTAGTTCGGATTTTGTGGGGGCTGCGGGGAGCTCGGAGGGCCCAGTTTGGCTTGCAGCTCGTCCACTTTCTTCTGTGCTTCCGCTACTTCCTGCCGCTTTGCTTCTACGTCGCTCTGTTCCCTGTTCAATCGTTCCTGGCCGTCGTGATCGGATGAGTAGTTGGGCTTGCTGTAATACTGCGCCTGATCGAGGTTGTACTGGCGCGACAAAATATCCAGGTCAGCCATCAGGGTCTTGAGGCGATCCTTCGCGCTGTCGAGCTCGGACCGCACGGCAGCCTGTTCCTTAGCCTCTTTCGCTGCATCTCCCGATGAAGAAGCGGCGCCGGCATTCTGCGCGCCGACAGGAGCGCCCGCCGCAATGTCCGCGCGGGCTGAAGGGGCGTTTTCGGCCGGCGGCGGAGCAGCAGGCGATCCAACGACGCTCACTTCGTTCGGATTCGTCGGGATATTGTCGTTGTCCCAGGAGTGTGTGGCCTGGGGGTGGCTCTTTTTCTGCTCGCGAGTGTGCCGGGCTGCATCCGCGATAGACGCCGACTGCTGTTGGTCCGAGGTTTGCTGCTTGCCCAGCGGTCGAGCAGCCGCGAATTTCACAGGCCAGGCCAGCAAAAGGATGAAGCTCGCACACGCGATTTTCATAGAACTTCTCTCCAAGGGAATGTTTCTTTCACTATTTATTTATACTCGCCCCCGTCCCCGGGGTGGGAAACACAGTTGGACGCCGCACCCAAAGAGGCAACCTGTACCTTCCGGCAGGTAACCGTTCAGGTTTGAAGCTGGTGCTTTCGCCCGGCAACTGCAATGAAGGCAAGCGCGGCGGCCAGCGCCAGGTAGATCAGGGGATAGATTGTGGCAGGAGTCGCGGGAGCGGCGGCCATGAAATCCAGTGGCGAGATTGCGTGCATGGGACCCACGTACCAAAGCAAAGTGTAGAGAATCTCGAAAAGCTTGCCGCTTCCGCTCCAAACGCCCAGCGAAAGTGCAAACGTTGGAATAAAGACCGCGCCGATGAGCCATGCGAGCAGGCCGCGTCCATTTCCGCCGAGGAGGAGCCGCACGGCGAAGCCGCTCCCCGTGAGCAGTGCGAGAATCACTCCCGCGAGCCACACCGCCGGAAGCTGGCGGGCAATCGGGTGGGGCGCGGAGAAGAGAAGCTGATTCGTCTGGTCGCGTGACTCTCGCACGCCCATCGCGGACCACAGAAGCACTGGCCAGATCCACGCCACCGCCAGAACCATTCCTCTTGCCCCCGGCGAAGGGGCGGCAGCCGATCCCACCAGAAGTCCGGCCGCCACGGCATACCACCACCATTTCTGCCCTTTCAACATCAGCCGCAATTCCGCCTGGAGCATCGCGCCAAACCGGAAATGCGACGGAATCCTCGCAAGGGGAGTCAACGTGGCCGAAGGCGAGACGAGGTTCGCGCGAACCGCCTCCGTCACGGCTTCCGAAGTCTGCGTTTCCGCATCAGGGATCGCCTTCCCGCGCGTTGCATCGAAGCGGTCGAAGAGCGCGGCTGCGAGTAGCGCCACGAGGAGCGCGATGCCCACCCACAAGACCCGGCTCAAGATGACGGGCGCAGTCCAGTGAATCCCATTCCAAAGGAACGTGGACTTGATGAAATCGAAAGAGCCCAGGTCCATTGAAAACGAAAAGCTCGGGTCTGGCTTGTTCGCCGCGGCCAGCACGCTTTTCATCACGATCGAAAGTCCGGCCAGATCGTAGGAAAAGTTCTCGTTTGCAACCGGGGCCACGAGGACCGCGGACCACAAAAAGAAGTAAGCGACATTTCCGAAGCCGCCTCGCAGCCAGGAGATCGTCTCGAAGAAAACTGCAACCGCGGCAACCACAGCCATCGCGGGAAGCGCAAGCAGAACGCAAGGGGCGAGAAGCTTCCAGAGCTCGATGTGACGGTCTTCCCCGCGCCAGAATTGCATGGCGATGCCGGACACCGCGAGGATCGCCACCATCACCGCGAGCACGGAGAAATTGCTGAGCCATTTCCCGGCGATATAGGAAAACTTCGACATGGGCGTGGACGCGAGAATTTGTCCCACGCGCGTCTGCCGATCCCGGTCAATTGTGTTTTTGACGACGTAGAAGCCGGCGAGCGAAAGAAATGTAGTGGCCACGAGCGCCATCAGCGCCCCAATCCAAGGCGAATTGTAAATGCCGCGCATGTCTCCGACTCGCAGCATAATCTTGCCCGCGGCGGCGAGGTAGCCGAGGTATAGCGCGAAGCCCAGCGTGAAAAGAAAGCTGTAGCGCCGCACGCGTTCGAAGAAATCGGCGCGCGCAAGGTGATACAACGCCCGCCATCGGCTCACGGCGCACTCGCTCATGCCGCCACGCTTGCGCGCCGGCTCGAAATGCATTGCAGGTATGCATCTTCCAGCGTCGGCACGGCCTGCGCAGCGCCCGCGCCCGGTCGTTCCGCGGAGACGATGCGCAGTTGAACGCCGCCGGCGCGCCGCGCGCTTGTCGTAATCAAATACTTCTGCTTCGCCGCCGGAACGTCGGCGCTCGCGATTACCCACTCCCACACTTTTCCTTCCACGGAGCGCAGCAGTTCTTCCGGCGCGGCGTGCGCCAGAAGATGGCCCCCACCCAGCACCGCAATGTCCGTAGCCACAGCTTCCACGTCGGAGACGATATGCGTGGACAAGATTACGATCCGCTCGCCCGAAAGCTCGGAAAGAAGATTGCGGAAGCGAACGCGTTCTTCGGGGTCAAGCCCGGCGGTCGGCTCGTCCACGATCAGGAGTTGCGGGTCGTTCAGCAGCGCCTGCGCGATGCCCACGCGCTGCTTCATGCCGCCCGAGAATCCGCCGAGCTGGCGGTCACGCGCGTCTCCAAGGTTCACGACGGCGAGCAACTCGTCGATCCGTCTCCTCGCTGTCGCGCCATCGAGCCCCTTCACCGCGGCCAGATACTCCAGAAACTCGAGCGCCGTCAGATGCGGATACACGCCGAAATCCTGCGGCAAATATCCCAGCACGGCGCGCAGCGGATCAGGATGGCGCACAATGTCCGCATCATTCCATAGGACGCGCCCCTCGGTCGGCCGCGTCACCGTCGCGAGAATTCGCATGAGCGTGGATTTTCCGGCGCCATTGGGCCCGAGCAGGCCCACAACGCCCGCTCCTATCTCGAGCTGCACGTTCCGCAACCCCCACACGTTTCTCGCGTACTGCTTGCTCACCCGGTCAATCACCAGCTTCATGGGCGGAAATCTCCTTCGAAAGCGCGGCGCCGCGCCGCAAGGCGAGAACTTAGCAGGAATACGAGAAGGAGTTCGAGAAAGTTTCGATTATTTCAGGCTGGGCACGTGCGCCTCATGTTTTGCGAGCGTGACCTCGAAGACCCGGACCGGCTCCGTAAATCCCTTGGCCCTGATATCCGGCAGCGGACTCAGGGTCACAGCCCCTTCGAGTTCCGTGGCCACCGCTTGCGACACGAGGATCTGTCCCGGCTCCGCCGCGGAGCAAAGACGCGCCGCCAGGTTGACGCTCCGTCCGATGGCCGTGTAGTCGCGGCGGTCCTGGCTGCCCATGCTGCCGATCACGACCTCGCCGACGTGAATGCCGAAACCGATCTGCGTCCCGGCTTTCCCGCCAAAGCGCTCCCGGAGCGTGGCAACGATTTCAGCGGCTGCCGCCACGGCGCGGGCGCAGCGGTCCTGGCCGGAGAACCAGGCGAACATGGCATCGCCTACGAACTTGTCCACGTCGCCGCCGAAGCGCCGTACGACGTCCGCTTCGAGACCCAGCACGTCGTTCAGCCGTTCGATCACCATCGCGGGATCGCGGCCGTCGGAAAACGCCGTGAAGCCGCGCACATCCGAAAACACCAGCGCCAGCCACTTGCGCTCGGCCGCGGGCCCGGCGCCATCCTGCTCCAGCATCTCGTAAGCGCTCCGCGACATGTACTTCGACATCGCAAATCGCTGCTTCAATCCGCCCGCCATATCCACGAACGCGCGCGAGAGCATTCCGATTTCATCGGTGCTCGCTCCTCCTTCGGCGGCATGCGTCGAACGAAGCTGTTCCACTGCTTCGTACTTGCCCTGTTCGATTTCACGCGCCGCGTCCGCCAACTGCACCAGCGGCGCCGAGATCGGCCGCGAGACCATGAAACCCACGGACACTCCCATCAGCAGCGCCGCCACCGCCAGAGAAGCCAGATACTCTTCGAGAACGCGGAACCGGTGCATCCGCTGCGTCACCGAGCTAACCAGTGCGCTTTGTATCCCTTCCGGATTGCGTATGGGTATCGCGTTCGTCCCGCTATCGGAAACGATCACTTCCTCCACTTCATATTCGCCGTCTGTCGTCTGGAAGCTGAATGGGCGCCGCAGGTCCGGCTGCGTCGCGAGTGCGGCTGCCAGCGCCGGCTGTAGTTTCGTGTCGCTGATCCCAATCACCTTCGGGGGATTTCCTTCCTCCTCTTTCCACAGCACCACATCCACGTCCACGCCCGCGCTCGCGCGAACCTTGATCATGCCGGCCACCGTGTCGTCTTGCTGCGCGCCAATGCTGAAAGTGCCCAGTGGTTCGGTATGTCCTGGCACAGCCGCTGCAAAGATTCGAAAGTGTTTGTCCTCCGGACTCGTCCACGTGGTGATCTCAGGATTCCCGGACACCGTTTCATGGATGTCTGGAAGTTGCCACGACATGATTTGCGGGTCGCACGCCGGATGCCCGGGGATCCCGAGCGCGAGAGGCGCGCCATTGGGCAGCCGCAGCGAAACGAAACGGCCGGCGGGAATGGATGTCTTCTTCATCAAGCGCGCCACCTCGGCGCAAGCGGCCTCGCGATCCCGGTGTTCGAAGAGCGCTATCATGCTGGCCTGCGCTGCCGTCGACGCTGTTTCGAAAGCAGCGGAACGGTAGCGGGCCTGCTGCGCCGAATCAAACAATTGCCGGCTGGTGTCCAGTTGCTCCTGTACAATCGCCCGCGCCTGCTTCAAGCTCTGCATCCACACCATCGTCAACACGCTCGCTGTCAGCAACGAAACCGTGCCGGCGATCAGTACGATCAACTTATTTCGAATACTCAGATTGTTGAAGAAGTTGGGCATGGGTCCCGGGGCACCTTTGTGTTTGGTATTTGTTGCGGCCAGCGGGGTTCGCGCTGGTGCTGCTCAAGAGGCGCAACATTTTCACGCTAACACGCGGGTCATACCGCGGCAATTCCCTGTGCCCATCCGGGCAATGAGACTTTGGGACAGGTCCTCCCGAAATACGCCGGCCCGTCGTCTTTTATGCGAACGGCATGACACGATGCTCGGCACAGAACAGGAGTGCGCGGAAGTTCGTGTGGAAGTCCCGTGGTGGCTAAAGCCTCGAACTTGGTGCAAAATCCGGCGGGGGGTTTTCACCTTGAAGAGAGTCGCGCTTCTCGCATGGGCCGCTAGTTTTGCAGCGGGACTTTTTCCCAGCTTCGCAGCAAGACCCGGCTTTTTGCCGGCACTCTTACACGTCCAAGCGGCGCCTCAAGGGGAATCCGCTCCCCCCGCGCCGTCCGCCGCGCCGCAAACGCCCGCGCCGGAGCAGCGAAAAGTCACCGCCTACACATTGCCGCCGGACCGCTACAAGCAGGCGCACGATCTCGGCAGGATTCATTTCCATTTCGCGCTCATCGGTTTCGTCTATGGGCTCGTCGTCCTGTGGATCGTGCTGCGCTGGAAGTTTGCGTCCACCTACCGCGATTGGGCCGAGCGATTTTCCCGCCGCCGCCTCGCCCAAGCCATCATTTTCTCGCCCCCCCTGATTCTCACGATTTCGATTTTCACTTTGCCCTCCGACATCTACGAAGAGCACGTCTCCCGCGCGTACGGAATTTCCATCCAGAGCTGGGGCTCGTGGATTTGGGATTGGGCGAAAGGCCAGTTCATCGCCATCATCCTGGGAACGGTTCTCATCTGGATTCTCTACACCGTGATTCGCAGCAGCCCGCGCCGCTGGTGGTTCTATTTCTGGCTCGTCTCGCTGCCGATACTCGTCTTTCTCATATTTCTAGCGCCGCTCGTCATTGACCCCATGTTCCACAATTTCGAGCCGCTGCAAGCGAAAGACCCTGCGCTCACCGCGAGCCTCGAGCAGATGGTGCAGCGCGCCGGCAAGACGATTCCGCCCGAGCGCATGTTCTGGATGGGCGCGGGCGAGAAAACCACGTCGCTGAACGCCTACGTAACCGGAATCGGCGCGTCGAAGCGCATCGTTGTATGGGACACGACCATCGCGAAAATGAACACGCCGCAAATCGTTTACGTTGCCGGCCACGAAATGGGCCATTACGTCCTCGGCCACATCCCCAAAGGGCTCGCGTTCGCGGCCGCGTTTTTGTTTGTGCTGTTTTATCTCGGCTTCCGCTCCATCGCCTGGCTGCTGCTTCGGTTCGGAGGAAATTGGAACGTTCGCAGTATCGACGATTGGGCGTCGCTGCCCGCCTTGTTGCTGTTGCTATCGGTTTTCGCCTTTGTCGCGAATCCGATCCAGAGTGCGTTCAGCCGCTACCAGGAACATCAGGCGGACCAGTACGGCCTGGAAGTCACCCACGGGCTCACGCCCGATTCGGGCCAGATCGCCGCTCAGTCATTCCAAATTCTGGGTGAAGTGGGTCTTTCAGATCCCGATCCAAATCCGGTGAACGTCTTCCTCTTCTATTCGCATCCGCCGATTTCAGACCGCGTCCGCTTCGCGCTTTCTTACGATCCATGGGCTGGCGGCGGCCAGGGAGAATTCGTGAAATGACGCTGCCCCTGCGCGCTCTTTTCCTGATCGCGAGCGAGGTGAGGGGTTGTGGTCTTAGCGCCTTGCCGAAGATTGGGCCATGCTACCGGAGGATGCGGGTGTAGAGAAAGGCGAGAGCGAGGGAGGCGGCGATGCCGAGGAAGAAGCCGCCGAAGTGCAGGCGCGGGTG
>Ga0307475_10000670_pt1 | contig 20658 bp, 16 predicted proteins | sample atmos_gasesECM1C_FD_203317 | JGI IMG/M metagenome (GOLD analysis project Ga0307475, IMG submission 203317) | Hardwood forest soil microbial communities from Morgan-Monroe State Forest, Indiana, United States - atmos_gasesECM1C_515 | ecosystem: Environmental > Terrestrial > Soil > Temperate... | reverse complement strand
AGAGGAGCTTTTTGCCGTCGTGAGAAAGTGATAGCTCCGTACCAGCAACGGGGATAACTTTCTTGGCCGCGCCACGACTCACGATAATTTTGCCCGTTGAAGTTACATAGGCTACCGCGGTGGGAGATTTAAAATTTGTTATGGCGGTAACGGGCGGCTTTTTCTTGTCGGTGTCGTCGTCGTCCGCACTCTGATTTACGATTTTCGGGAAAAGTTCCGAGGCGACGCGCGCACAGCCGTGGAATGTGCCGATTTGTCCATGCTCCAGAACGATGCGAAATGCATTCTTGGCAATTGTTGAAGCGGGCGGCATGGGTGTCGCGGGTTTTCCAGGCGGGGGCGTTTTTGGCGCGGCCTCGGGAACAGCGGCTTCTACAGAATCGATGCAAACTTCCCGCGTGAGATGGATTGTCACATCCGCGCCGGTGGCGATGTCTTTCGCGCGATAAACCCATGATTCCGGTGCCTCCGGGCTGACATTCGCGGGCTCGAGTGCGATCGGCGGGTAATTGGCACGGTCAAAACGCTCAGGGCCCTTCTGGCCGATGAGGACGCTCCAGACGGCGGGATCACTGCCGTGACCGAGAAGAAGGATGGGGTAGTGCGTCGATTGCGGGCTCGCGGGAGCTTGGGCGGGCTTGGGTACCTGGGCGGGCTGCTGCGGTGCTCCACCGGATTGCTGGCCGGAGGAATGGCTGACCGAAAGGTTGGCGCAGAAGAGCAGCGAGCATGTCAGACAAAATGAACGCAGAAACATACTCGGCGATTCCTCCCGGATGGCGTGCGCTGGATCAATACGACTAAAAAGGCTACGGCAGAATACTCCGCAGAAGCGAGGTAGGCAATTAGGGACGGATGCTCGAATTGGAAGGGTACATCGTTACCCCCTGGCGGAGTTGAAGTGCGTGAGTCCCAATAGGCAGAAGGAGATGAGGAAATAGCCGCAGCGAATTAAAAGCGAAAATACTTGTTGACTAGGCGAACAAAAAGCGAAATACTGACGCAGTGCTTCGAGGTGGGCTATGTCCCCAATGTCGTTCCCCTCGCCGGCGAGAGCTTCCGCTCGACGGCGCATCGCACCGCCAACCACCGCGTCACTCTTTCCTGATGGCCCTGACACGCAAAGCCCAAAGAATGGGATCGCAGACCTTGCCCCGGTCGCTAGCGGTCCACACAACAGCAACCCGGGTACGAACGTGGCGGATTGCCCCCCGTCACCAACGGTTTCGGCAGGACCCCAAAACCTGCCAGGGACCGGTACCCGTGCTGCTGTTGTGGTGCCTGACAACGGCGTAAATGCGCCGCTGGTAGGTATAGCCCGCCTCGCAGCAAAATCTCCTCCAGCGGATAGCCGCCGGACTTCGGCTGAGCGGCCGGAGTACTTTCTGTTGCCGGTTAAATCCATTCTGAACCGCTGCGATTCGCAACGGGTGCCATTCGAGTGGACTATTAATCCATATCGCGGCTGCGAATTCGGCTGCCATTACTGCTACGCCAGATACACGCACGAGTACATGGAGCTGGACGGCGGCGAATTCGAGAAAAAGATATATGTGAAGAAGGATGCGGCGGCGCTGCTGGCCTGGGATGTAGCGCGCAAATATTCCTACCACTCGCAGGCCTCCGGCGGCGAGTACCCGGATCACATCGCCATCGGTACGGCGACCGATCCCTACCAGCCGGCGGAGAAGGAGTATGGCGTTACCCGGGCGTGCCTGGAAGAATTGGCGAAACGCGAGGGCCTGAGCATCTCGGTCATTACCAAGTCCAATCAAATCGTGCGCGATATTGACGTATTCAAGCGCATCGCGGAGCGTTCCTCGCTCTCTCTCAACGTAACGATTACCACTTTGCGGCCAAGATTGGCGCGGCTTTTGGAGCCGCGAGCTCCGCGTCCGGATTTGCGCGTCGCGGCGGTGAAGCAATTGAGCGATGCGGGATTAGCGGTGGGAGTTTCGGCGTCGCCGCTAATTCCCGGGATCACCGATCGTGACGGGGATTTGGAAGCGGTAGCCGCGGCGGTGCGTGCGGCCGGCGCACAATGGTTTTTCTCGAATGCGCTATTTCTCATGTCCTCTTCGGCGAAACAGTTCTTCCCCTTTGTGCGGCAAAGGTTTCCGCGGCTGGCGAAGCAATATGAGGAGTGGTACGCGAAAAACGGCTATGCGCCGGAAGAATACCGGCGCAAGGCAGCGGAGCGCGTGGCGAAAATTCGCAAGGAGCACGGGTTTTCAACAAGGCCCTGGGAGGAGAGGACCAGATCAGGGCCTTGTTCGCAGATGTCGCTGTCGTGGAGCGGCGGCACGAATGGTGGAGCGGGGAATCGCGGGCTGGCGCAAATTCAAACTTGTTCGCTAAGTAAGGCCAGTTAGGTTTCGCAAGAAAAGCGGGCACCGAAACGGAAGGCCGCTCTTACGCCATGATGACTTTGTTCTGGAACCGGCGCGCCGCGACGATCAGCAAGAATGTGCCCATGGCGAAGAGCGCCAGGCCATCAATCCATAGGTGTTGAATCCCGGCCCCACGGAGAATAATTCCGCGGGTGATGTTGATGAAGTAGCTGGCGGGAACGAAATAACTAACGATGCGAAAAAAGATGGGCATGGTCTCGCGCGGGAAAATGTAACCGGAAAAGAAAATGCTGGGCAGGATGGTGACGAAGGCGAGTTGCATGGCTTCGCCCTGAGTGCCGGCTTTGCTGGAAATTAAAATGCCCAGTGAAAGCGAGACAAACAGATAGGGCAATGAGAGCAAGGCCAGAAGCAGAACGCTGCCGTGGATCGGCACCTGAAAAATGAAACGCATGCAAGTCAGGATCAGGCAAAGCTCGGTGAAGCCTATGAAGAAATAAGGAAGTAATTTTCCCAGCAGCAAACCGAACGGGCGCACCGGCGTGACGAAGAGTTGCTCCAGAGTGCCGCGTTCCTTTTCGCGGACGATGGCGAAGGCGGTCAGAAAAGTGGTGACGTTGAGAAGCAAGATGGCGGTGAGTCCGGGCAACAGGAAATTTGGAGAGCGCGAGTCGGGATTGAACAGTAACTTTGGGCGCATGTCGACGGCGAAGGTGGCGCGATCGGCGAGCACGCGGCGAAGCGATTCATCCAGCCCAATGGCGGTGGTTACGTTAATGGCTTGGCCAGCGACGGACGAGTCGGAACCATCTATGAGCACCAGAACCTGGGCGCTCATGTTGTGGATGAGGCGGTCGGAATAGTCCACGGGAATTTTTATGCCCACGCGAGCGCGTCCGGCGATGATGGCATCGTTTAGATCGCGGTCGTTCGTTACGTAATCGATGATATTGAAGGTGTCGGAATTTTTGAGGCGGTCGATTAGTTCGCGGCTTTCGCGCCGTCCGTCGCCATTGAAAACCACGGTATGAACCTGGCGGACATTGGTATCAATGCCAAAACCGAGCACAAACATTTGAATCAGCGGTATGAACAGGGAAAAAAACAGCGTCGCGGAATCACGCCGCACGTGCAGGACTTCCTTGTAAAAAACGGCGCCGAAGCCGCGAAAAAGATTATTCACGGGCGGTCTCCAATTGCGCCTGATGCTTGTAGGTAAGTTCGACAAAGACATCTTCGAGACTTGGCGTGAGCGGGCGAATGTCATTCACGGTGATGTCGTTTTTGAGCAACTGCGCGCGAAGATCGGGAAGGTTGTAATGATCTTCAACAAGTGCGTGAATGGATTCGCCAAAAATTGTGGCGCTGCGAATCCCGGGAATTTTGCGCGCCACTTTAAGTGCGCGGGTCACTTCAGGAGTACTGATTTCGACGCGCTTTGTGCCGGCGGGCTGCACCTCGGGAATTTTTTTCAGCTCGACGGGGGTGCCGTCGGCAATTAGTTCGCCATAATAAATGTAGGCGACGTGACTGCAGCGCTCAGCTTCGTCCATGTAATGCGTGGTGACAAAGAAAGTGATGCCGTGGCCGGACAGCTCGAATAGCAAATCCCACAGTTCGCGCCGCGCGACCGGGTCAATGCCGGCAGTGGGCTCATCGAGAAACAAAAGCTTAGGCTCGTGAAGCATGGCGCAACCGAGCGCTAAACGCTGCTTCCATCCGCCAGAAAGGCGGGCGGCGAGGCGATTCAGGTACGGGCCCAGCCCGTTAAGCTGGACGATTTCGTCGATACGCTGCTTCATGCGCGCCGGCGTCAGGCCGTAAATGCGTCCATAGAATTGCAGGTTTTCGGTGACCGTCAGGTCGTCGTACAGGCTGAATTTTTGTGACATGTAGCCGATGCGCTCCCGCACGGATTCCGCATCGGTGCGCACATTAAGGCCTTCAACCCAGGCTGAACCTTCGCTGAGAGGCAGCAAGCCGGTCAACATTTTGATGACCGTGGTTTTGCCGCTGCCGTTGGGGCCTAGGAAGCCGAAAATTTCTCCTTTTTCGACGCGGAAGCTGACGCCGTCTACAGCGACGAAGTCTCCAAAACGTCGCACCAGATTTTTGGCATAGATGGAGGCTTCTTCCGGGCGTTGTCCGTTATCGGCAGGCATAAATTAATTCGCGGCTTTCAACTTCACGTCAGCAGCCATGCCGCTACGCACGCCGCCGGTGGTGTCATTAACGCGAACTTTTACGCCGATGACTTGGTGCACCCGCTCGCTGCGAGTCTGCACGTTGCGAGGAAGAAATTCGGCTTGCTCATTAATTTGCTCCACTACGCCACTGAAGACGGCGTTGGGAAAAGAATCGACGCGGACTTCGGCCTGCTGGCCCAGGCGCACGTGACCAATTTCCGTTTCCGGGATGTAAATGCGGATGTACACCTGATCGCGCTCCAGCAATGTGGCGACCGGAGTATTGGGCGCAATGAGATCTCCCGGGCGGACGTCCAGCACTTCCACCGTTGCATCGGCGGGAGAAGCAACTTGCGCTTCGCGCGCGCGCGCCTGGTCGTAGTTGTAAGCAGCTTTGGCGAGGTCGATATCTTCAGAGCGGCTGCCGCGCTCGAATTTTTCCTGGGTTGCCAGCGCCGCCTGATAGCGCGCTTCCGCGGAAGCAATTTCTTCGGGACGATAGCCCTGTTGCAGCTGCGCCAATTTTTGCTGCGCATTTTTCTGCTGGGCGGCGGCCACTTTCCACGCAGCTTCGGCGGCATCCCTTTGCTGCCGCGAGACCAGATCTTTTTTCGCTAAAGCGTCATAGCGTTCGAAATCATTGTGGGTGCGAACTTCTTCCGCATTGGCGCGATCCAGGTCCGATCGAGCCGCAGCGATATCCTCGCTGCGATACCCGTTCTGGCGTTGCTCATATTCGGCTTTGGCCTCGGCGGCGGCTGCGCGCGCCTGCGCAATATCTTCCGGACGCGAACCGGTGTGAGCTTTTTCCCACGCGGCGCGAGACTGCCCAAGAGCGGCTTGCAATTCCTTATCGTCAAACGTTACAAGAACTTGTCCGGCTTTCACGTAATCGCCCTCGCGGACAAGCACTTTGTTGATACGTCCACCAACTTTGGAGCCCACACGGATATAGCGCGCTTCAACCGTGCCGGATCCCTGCAAAGTGGGATCGGTGCGCCGCTGAAACCATCGCGCCGATACCACTGCGGCGGTGACGAGAACGATCAGGACGATTAAGATGGCAATGCTCTTACGACCCATGTTGCGTCTCCTGCTGCGACCCGGGAACTTGAGGCGTCAAGCCGTCGCGCGGGGACAATCCTTGCCAAAGAACGTCGAGTGCGGTCGATATGCGGGTGGCCAGCGAATCGTCTCCATATAACGACCACACCAGAAGAGTGCCGAAAACTGTTTGCCGAAAGACCTGAGCGATGTCGCCGGCTGGCAGATCGTTGCGCAGCTCGCCACGCTGTTGGCCAATTTGTACGAACTCAGTGAGCAATTTATGTCCTCGAGCTTGGTTGACGCGCATACCTTCACGCACCGGGGTGCTCGACAAATTGGCGAGGAGCAGCGCACGCACGATGGAAGGATTGCGACCAGGCTCTTCGGTCATGCGCACGGCAAGAGTCCGAAAGAATTGCGGGACTGGCTCGCCAGTGCGGCGAAGATTTTCGATTACGGATTGAAGCTTGGCGAGCTGCATTTCGGCGAAGGCCAGCAGGAGGTGATCCTTGCTCGGGAAGTAATTGAAAAACGTGCCTTTACCGACGTCGGCGGCGTTGGTGATGTCCTCCACAGTGGTGTCCGCGAAGCCGTGCTGAGCGAAGAGATCGAGCGCAGCACGGAACAGGCGTTCGCGGATTTGTGAGGCACGCCTTTGCCGGCGATCTGGGGAGGTTTTGGTGAACGAGGGCTTCATATTGACCATTAACCATACATGACTATAAGTCATATCGCGGCCGTATGGCAAGGGATTTCAATACCGGAAGTTCCACACTAATCCTGCAAAAACGAAACACCCAAACCGTGATCGGCCTGGGCGTTCACTTTCGTTTGGTCCCGCTCGTTTTTGAGGCGCAAATAGCGCCGTTGGCAAAACTACTAGCTAGTCTTCGCGCAAGGATCGGGGATCCGAAGTGTTTTTCGGGCTGCGCCGGTCAAGATAGGAGATCATACGCTGAGCCGCTTTGGGTACTTTTGCTTTACCGCCAAAGATAATGTCATGAGCGTCGATGGCCCCGCGATAGATACGCTCGTTGGCGTCGGTATCTGGTCGCACGCTGGCGCCTGCCAGAGAAACCCCGGCAAAGAGCCCGCGCGAACGTGAATAGCTGAGAACTTCCGCTCGCAGAGCAGCGTCAGTGGAAGCTTCAGCGGTGCGCCCCTTGGGCCCAGCGGCAACAGAGGCGTCTGCACCCAGCTTTACTTTGTTCTTGAGCATGGAGTGTGCGCCGCGAGGATTCATCACCAGCAACACGAAGTCCGTGGCTTGTCCACCAATCTGAAAGCCCACGCTGCCACCCTCCAAAACCATCATGGCCGGGGCGCTCCAGGGGCCGCTGTAATGCTCGCCAGTGCGGCAGGTCATAGCGCCGCGGCCATAGCTGCCGCCGACAACGAACGCCGCTTTGAGCACCGAGGGAAAAACAATGATGCATTCAGCCTTGTCGATCAGGTCTTGCGGGATGTCTTCGGGAATATCCATGATTTCCCGCAACACCGTGCCGCAATTCTGAAGGCGTTCCTCTTCTTTTGACTCTGCGCCGGACAATGGCAGTGCGAGCGCGGCCAGAGCCAGGAACGAAAGCATTCGCTTCATCTTTAATTCACCTCGGTCTCGATTTTTGACGCAATAGTTGGAAAAACGGTTAACGTGGACGCGACCTGCGGACTTTTTGTTCTCAAACCCAAGTGCGCATCGCCAATGTCAAGCGAGCGCTCTAAGGGGAGTGATCCGCGGCGCTTCGACTATACTTTCGTTGACCGTAATTTACCAGCAGGGAGCGTGATGAATATCAGGCCAGCGGGTTTTAAATGCGCTGCGGGGATGTGGGTACTTGTATTTTGTGGTTTGTTTTTAAATCCGTCAGCATCGTTGGCGCAAAAGAAAAAAAACCACCACGCCGGGGGTGCCACGAAGGCGGCTGCAGCGACAGCGCGCTTCGCCAAAAGGGTAGACACGCTGCTTGGAGCAGAACCTGCCAGTAAGGGCGAGTGGGGCTTGTTGATCGCCGATGCCGAAACGGGCGAAACATTGTACGAGCAGAATATAGCGGACTATTTTGTGCCGGCATCGAATATGAAGCTATTTACGACCGCGTTGGCGCTGGACAAACTTGGCACCGAGTTTCGATTTCATACCACTCTGGAAAGCACCGGAGTTGTTACACCAGAAGGCGAGTTGAGCGCGGACCTGGTGCTGGTGGGCCGAGGCGATCCCAATCTTTCGAATCGCAAATTCCCGTTTAATTTGAAAGAAGAATTCGATGGGCCGCCGGAAAGAACTTTGGCGGAGCTTGCCGACGCTTTGGTGGCCAAGGGCATAAAGAAAATGTCCGGCGACGTGGTCGCGGATGACAGCTACTTTCCGAGGGAGCGCTATCCCAATGGCTGGGAAATTGACGACATGGTCTGGGAATACGGTGCGGCGATTTCGGCGTTGGTAGTGAACGACAACACCGCCACGCTGACGCTTACGCCGGGACACACCGCCGGTGATGCGGTACAAGCCGTGGTGGCGCCGCGCACTCAGGATTTTATAGTGGATAACGAAGTAACGACGAGCGCGGCCAACGTCAAAGCCGATTTGACGTTGACGCGCGAGCCTGGTGCGCATCTGGTGGTGGTGCGCGGAACGTTGCCGGAAAAAAGTGCCCCGCGAAAATTGGTGCTGGCGATTGAGGAGCCTGCGCTGCATGCGGCCAGATTATTAAAGGCGCTGATGGAACAACGTGGAGTAGAAGTTAGCGGCGGAGTGCGTGCGCGACACGAGGCCATTACGGCTGAGGGAATCACGCCCACGGTTTTGGCGGAACATGTATCGATACCCTTAGGCGATTCGGTGAAGCTGGTGAACAAGATTAGCCAGAATTTGCACACCGAAGTGTTGCTACGGACGGCCCTGCGGCAACAAGGAACCTGGAATTCTTTCGAGGATGTAGCGAAATTTGCGGCGGACTTTTACGCCAAAGTGGGAATTGCTGCCCAGGACGTGATTCAGACCGATGGGTCGGGATTATCGCGGCATGACATGGTCACTCCGCGAGCGATGCTTACGTTGCTGCGGTATGCGCAAACGCGGCCATGGTTTGAAAATTTTTTTGCGTCGCTGCCGGTGGCAGGCGTTGACGGAACGCTGGAAGAGCGCCTGAAGAATACGCCCGCAGCCGGAAGAGTGCATGCCAAGACAGGGTCGGTGGAGCACGTCAGAGCCCTGTCGGGATTCGCGGACGCAGCTGGCGGGCGCAGACTGGTGTTTTCCTTTATGACCAACAACGAATACGGAAAAAATCATGAGACCACGGACGCGATGAACGGACTCTGCCTGGCGATGATCGAAGAATTTAATGCCGTGCCCGCCAAACGCTCGCGCGAACACAAGCAGCCGCAATAAGCAGCAGGAAAAATGAAAAAGGAAATGATTATCAGCGTGTTTGGGAGCTCGCGGCCGCGCGAAAATGATCCGGAATATGTAGGGGCTCGCGAGCTGGGGCGCGAGTTGGCAAGAAAAGGTTTTGCGATATGCACAGGTGCGTATGGCGGAACGATGGAAGCGCTATCTCGCGGCGCGAAGGAAGCCGGCGGCAAGACTTACGGGGTAACGGCGGACTTTTTTTCGGCGGCCAAAGTCAATCAATGGGTAGATGTGGAAGTACGCGTAAAAACCTGGCAGGAAAGATTGTTTGAGATCATTCGTTTGGGGGATGGATTTGTGGCTTGCAAAGGCGGCACCGGCACTTTGGCGGAATTGGCGGTGGCCTGGGAAATGATGAACAAGTCGGTGATGCCGCCGAAACCGTTTGTCGCACTGGGCGAGTTTTGGACGCCGATTTTGAACTGTGTGCGCGGAGTGGAAGTCGGTCAGGAAAGTCCCTGGGCCGAAGGGAAAGCACAGATTTTGAGAACGGCGGCCACGCCGGAAGAGGCCGCAGACTTTTTGTGGAATAGTTTAGAAAAGGAAGTGTAAGCGAGAAATGTCGCGCACGGCGCTTGATGTATTGGAATTCGACAAGCTGCTGGAGTTGCTGCGGCAGAGAACCACTTGCGCGCCGGGGCGAAGATATGTGGATGGCTTGCAGCCTGGGATGGATCGCGCTGCGATTACGGCGGCGTTTGCGTTGATTCGCGAAGCGCGGGAATGGCTGCGCGGCGCGCGGGAGTTGGGATTTGGAGGGCTGGCCGACCCGCAAAATTGGCTGGAGCGTATTGAGGGACCGGGGATGGTCCTGGAGGCGCGCGAATTTTTGGATGCCGCGACTCTGTTGGAGACCGCCGGATGGTTGCGCCAACAGTTTCGCGAAGAAGATGCAAAATTCCCGCTGCTGGCGGCACGTGCTGCTGCGCTGAGCGAGTTCAAGGATTTGCTGGTGGTCATTCGCAGAAGCGTGCTGCCCAATGGCGAGATCAGCGACGATGCTTCGCCGGCGCTGCGAAGAATACGCGCAAGCATCACGCAGACGCGCGATGCCATCCAGAAGACACTGAAACACATCTTGCGCACCAAGAATGCCGAGGCTGGGGAAGATTACGTGACTTTGCGCAATGACCGCTTCGTGATTCCCTTGCGCGCGGAGAATCGCCGCAGCGTGCCGGGTGTGGTTCACGGCGCGAGCGCGACTGGGCAGACAATCTTCATGGAGCCGCTGGAGACCGTTGAGACCAACAACCAGTTGGTGCAGTTGCGCGAAGACGAAGCCGCGGAGATTGTGCGCATATTGCGCGAACTCACCGGAAAACTGCAGCGAGTGCGAGGCCCGTTAGTGCTGGCGTCGGAGACTATTGCGGAATTGGACAGCGTGTTTGCGCGGGCCCGGTTTGCTCAGGACTTTGATGCGGCAATACCGGAATTTTCGGAAGCCAGCGAACTGCGGCTGCAGGCAGCGCGGCATGCGGTACTCGAAAATAAACTACGCAAGGAAGGCCGCGCGGTGGTGCCGATGACGCTGACGCTCGGTGGCGAAGAGCGCGTGCTGGTGATCAGCGGGCCGAACACCGGCGGCAAAACAGTGGCGCTGAAAACTACCGGGATCGCTGCGCTCTCCGCGCAATCTGGGATTCCGGTGGCGGCGCAACGCGCGGTGCTTCCGTTTTTCGACCGCGTGCTGGTGGACATTGGAGACGAGCAGTCTATTGCCGCCGACCTTTCCACTTTTTCCGCGCACATGTTGAATCTAAAAGCCATGCTGGATGCGGCCACGCCCGATTCGCTGGTGTTAGTCGATGAAATGGGAACCGGTACCGCGCCAGAGGAGGGGGCGGCGCTGGCGGTGGCGTTGCTGGATGAATTTCGCGCGAAAAATTGCATCGTGCTGGCAACCACGCACCATGACCGCTTGAAAACATACGCGTCAACAACGCCGGGAGTGGTGAACGCCGCAGTGGAATTTGACGATGTGAATCTTCGGCCGACGTACCGGCTGATGGTGGGAGTGCCGGGCGGGTCCAGCGGAATCGCGATTGCGCGAAGATTGGGAATTGCCGACCCGATCATCGCGCGCGCACGCGCCCTGATGGCGCCGGAGGCGCTCGAAGCGGCGGACTTGATCGCCTACCTGCATCGCAGCCGCGATGAACTGGACCGCATGCAGCAGCAGATGGCTGCGGAGCGCCATGCGCTGGAGGAGGAGCGCAAGAAATTACGCGATGAGTGGGTCGGGAGGCAGCAAAATCGCATCCGCGAGTTGGAAGAAAAATTCGCGGAAATGCAAAAGCGCTTTGACGAGAATGTTGCGCGTGTCGTCGAAGCGGTAAAAGAAAGAGAATTGCGCGGGTCACTCGAAAAGTTCGCGCGACGCAAATCGGTGGATGTGCGAGGCCAGGCGAGTGAAGAGCTGAATGCCGCGGTAGTGCAGACCATCTCGGAGTCGCAACAGGATCTTGGTGTGCCGGCGGCCGGGAAAGAAAGCGTCACTGCATCGCAATTGCAGCCGGGTGCGCGGATTCACGTGCGCGGATTTAGCAAGCCGGTGGTGTTGCGGCGCCTTGATGGCGCTTCCGCGGAAATTGAAGCCGGGCCGTTGCGCATGAAAGTCGGACTCGACGAGATCACCGGCGTGGAAGGGACGAGCACCACTGGCAGCGCCCGACCCTCGAAAGGCAGCGTTACCGTGCGCACGCAGGCCAGCGATGAGGGAACGGGCGGCGAAATTAATTTGATCGGCTGCACCGTGGAGGAAGCCACGGAACGCGTCGACAAATTTCTGGACGAAGCCGCATTGGCAAATCGCTCGCGGGTGCGAATCATTCACGGACATGGCACCGGAGCATTGCGCAAAGGACTGGCACAGTTTCTTGCGAAGCATCCTTTGGTGGATAGCCAATCATTTGAAACCGAGGAGCGCGGCGGCAAGGCTGTGACCGTCGTGGAGCTGCGGGCATAAATGGCGGAAGCAGGATCATTCGCGGAGCGCGTGAAGCAGCAGGCGGATATTGTCCGGGTCATTGGCGAATACGTGCGGTTGAAGAAGAGCGGGCAAAATTTTACCGGGCTGTGCCCTTTTCACGCTGAAAAATCGCCGTCCTTCGCTGTACACCCGACAAAGCAGATTTATCACTGTTTTGGCTGCGGCGTTGGCGGAGACGTTTTCAAATTTGTGATGGAGATGGAGAAGGTTGCGTTTCCCGAAGCGATACGAGTAGTAGCGGAAAAATGCGGGATCGCCATTCCGCGTCCGAAGGCCAGCTCGCCCGAAGAACGCAAGGAAAATCAACAGCGCACCCTGCTGGTGGAAATGCACCGCGAAGCGCAAACATTTTTTGTGCAGCAATTGGGCGGCACGCTAGAAGGCAAAGCGGCGCGAGCGTACCTGGAGGATCGCGGCCTGGATAAAGGTGCCGTCGCGCGTTTTGGGATTGGCTATGCCCCGAGCGGGGGCGACGCGTTGCTGCGATTTCTGAAATCGAAATATAAGGAGCCGTTGCTGATTGAATCGGGGCTGGTATCCCAGGATCAGAGCGGCGGCGCCAGGATGTACGACCGGTTCCGCAGGAGAATCACGTTCCCGATCGCCAATGAATCAGGAAAAATTGTGGCCTTTGGATGCCGCGCGCTAGGCGACGACCAGCCAAAATATTTGAACTCGCCGGAAACTCCGATTTATTCGAAGAGCAACGTGTTATATCACCTGGACCGCGCGAAGGAAGCCTTACGGCGAGCGGATTTCGCGGTGCTGGTGGAAGGCTACATGGATGCTATCGCCGTGGCGCGCGCCGGCATCAGCAATGTAGTGGCCAGTTGCGGTACCAGCTTGGCGGAGCCGCAGATCAAACTTCTGTCGAGATTCACCAAGCGCGTGATCGTCAACTATGATCCCGACACCGCCGGACAACTCGCCACCGAACGCTCCATTTCTTTACTGCTCGAAAATGATTTTGAAGTGCGGGTGCTGGCGCTCCCGGCCATGAATTTAACGGGCGGCGATGGCACGAAGTACTCGAAAAACGCCGATCCGGACCTTTATATTCGCGAAATGGGAGTCGAGGCCTACACCAAATTATTAAAAGATGCGCCGCCGTATGTGGATTATTTGATCGGTCGCGCGCGGCACATGGACCTTTCGACGGGCGAAGGAAAATTACGCGCAGTGAATTTTCTTTTGCCCTACGTTCAGAAAATCCCGAACCGCTTGTTGAGGTCCGAATGGGCCACACGCATCGCGCAACAACTGCGGCTCGAAGAGCCGGTGTTGCGAGCGGCCTTGAGCAAAGCAGCCGCGGAACGGCGCAGCGGGTTAAGAGTGGCGCCGGAACTGGTGGGCCGCGCGGCCAAGCCGGTAGAGCGGCGGTTGATCCGCATGCTGGCGGAAGGCAACAGTTTTCGGCGTGACCTTGCGCAACGCCTGAGTGATGCGGGATTGTGCGCCGGTCTTGAGACGGAAAAGGTGTTTGCCGCGCTGATTGCCGCAAATCTGGCGGGCAGCACGATTGAAGCGACGGAGATAGCCGCCGGTTTGGAGGAACGTGACCGGCGGATGCTGTTCGAGATACTTTTCGAGGAATCCAGCGAATTCACCTGGGAAGAAGCAGAAAGCTGCATCGAATCACTGCAAAATCGGCAAACGGAACGGGCTTTGGCGGAGGTGCAACGGAGTATTGAGGCCAATCCAGCTTCTGCGGAGATGCGCAGCTTGCTCGAGAAAAAGCAGGAATTGATGAGGCGCCTGGCTGCCGGGCGGTGACCAGTTGAGGTCCTACCAGCAATATTCCTTGGAAAGCCCTGGGGGCTTGGAGATATCCTAAGTTTTCCAACGATTAATAGATTGACGGGGCTAGAGTTAAATGTGTAGCGTAGTAGGGCTTCGCGCGTAACTGTTTGGCTCTTAACTGCATCTTATAGATGTATTTACAGGCGAGCTGGTTTTTCATTGTGCGGGAAATTGGGGAACGCACGCGATTCAGCGGCAAGCAAGTGTTACGGCGCGGTGGCATTCACGAACAATTCGAGTGAAATTCAGGGGCGTGCGCCGGAGCTTGCGTCAAGCTCAACCTCGGCAGATTTAACAAAGAAATTACAAATTTTGGTTTCCGATACCGCAGGAGGTATTCGTGGCTGTAGCAGGTCTTGAAGAAAAATATGATGCGGTACGCCAGCTCATTGCGGTAGGCAAAGAGCGCGGCTACTTGCTGTACGACGAAGTGAACGATTCGCTCCCGGCCGAAGTGCATTCTTCGGAAGAGATTGACGATCTTCTGACGACGTTCGAGCGCAATGGCATCGAGATTTACGAAGATGCGGCGTCGGCCAAAGCCGCACGCGCGGTCGAAGTCTCCGCTGAACCGGGCGCCGACCACGATGTTGTGGTGGTGGAGAAAGAAGGAGGTCACGGCGAAGACGGCGACCTCGACCTAACTCCCGGCTCGCTTGAGAAGACCAACGACCCAGTGCGCATGTACCTGCGCGAAATGGGCACGGTCCCATTGTTGACGCGCGAAGGCGAAGTGACCATCGCCAAGCGTATTGAGCGCGGGCAACTGGTGGTCATGAAGTCCATCACCCGTTCGCCGATTGTGATCAAGGAATTGATCGCCGTTGGAGAGGATCTGCGCAAAGGCGCGCGGTCCATCAAAGAAATCGTCGTTTTCGACGACGAAGAACTAACCGAAGAGAAGATCGCCAACAAAACCAAGCAGACGCTGAAGTACATCGACAAGATCGCCAAGTTGTACGAACAGGCGTTGAAGCAAGCAGTGAAGCTCGACAACACCCCGAAGTCCAAAAAGAAACCGTATATTCGCGCCAAGTGGGAAGTAGCACGCACGCGCGTGGAAATTTCGGTGGCCATTCGGGCCATCGTTTTCAATCCCTTTGAAAAGAAGCGGCTGATCGACAAGATGCGCGGCACCGTCGAGCGGCTGCAGTCGCTGGAGCGCGAGGCCGGGCGACTGGAGCGGCGCGCGGATGTCGCGAAGGGCGACGTCGCCTTCGAAGCGCGGAAGGAATTGCGCAACCGGCGCGGCGAGCTGAAAGATATTGAAGAGGCCAGCGAAGTCGGTCTGACGGAATTAAAGCGCACTCTTACTTTCATTCATCGTGGTGAAGCGGAAGCGGACCAGGCAAAAAAGGAATTGATTGAAGCCAACCTTCGCTTGGTGGTTTCGATTGCAAAAAAATATACCAATCGCGGGCTGCAATTCCTGGACCTGATTCAGGAAGGCAACATCGGGTTGATGAAAGCGGTGGATAAGTTTGAGTGGCGCCGCGGATACAAGTTCTCCACCTACGCGACGTGGTGGATCCGCCAGGCCATTACGCGAGCCATCGCCGACCAGGCGCGCACCATTCGCATTCCGGTGCACATGATCGAGACGATCAACAAGCTGGTGCGCACCAGCAGGCAATTGGTGCAGGAACTTGGGCGCGAACCGACCAGCGAAGAAATTGCCAAGCGCATGGACATTCCCGTTTCCAAGGTGCGCAAGATTTTGAAGATTGCGCAGGAGCCCATTTCGCTGGAGACGCCCATTGGAGAAGAAGAGGATTCGCATCTCGGCGATTTCATCGAGGACAAGGCGGTCGTTTCGCCGTCGGATGCGGTGATCAACTTGAATTTGAAGGAACAGACCTCTTCGGTGTTGAAGACGCTCACGCCTCGCGAAGAAAAAGTCATCAAGATGCGCTTTGGGCTGGACGATGGCAGCGAGCACACCCTTGAGGAAGTGGGTCAGTCGTTCGCCGTCACGCGCGAACGCATTCGGCAGATCGAGGCTAAGGCGTTGCGTAAGTTGCGGCACCCTTCGCGTTCGCGGAAGCTACGAGCGTTTTTGGAAGGGCCTTCGAGAGACTATCTATAGAAGCAGTGAATTAAATTATTGTAATGAGACGCCCCCGATGTCGGGGGCGTTTTTTGTTTGGAGCGCCCAAGTAAATTTACGCAAAATTTATTCGCCGTGGCTGCTGGCGCGAACTTGTTCCGACGTTAGCCCATATAGCGGCGGTGTGGGCACGCCGAGTATACCCAGATAAAGATAAATTTGGCCGCGGTGATGGACTTCGTGTTCGACCATAGCCCGCAGCCACTTGGCGGTTTGAATTTGGGCGGCACCTGGTGTTTTGCATTTGCGCTTCAAATCTTCATCGGTTAGCTTGCCAAAAATCGCCAACGATTCGGCGTGCAGACGCTTCATCAGTTCGATCACACTGTCGTAATCGGCTGCTAATTCAGTTCCGTGGCTGGTGTAGCGGCTTTCGTGATTCTGCACATTTTCCGCGAACATATAGCGTTCGGTAACCGCGATATGGCGCAAAAGATCGCCCAGCGCAAATTTCCCCGGCGCATAGGTCCAATCAATTTTGTCCGGCGGAATGCAGCCGGCGACGCGCATGGTGCGTTCGCGGACGTTGTCGAAATATTTTAGAAAAGGCTTGATGGTTGTGATTTCCATGATGTCCTCAGTGAAATTCCTGCCGCAAGTCTCACCGCGAAATTTTTACGGTTCCGCAGCACCGCGGAGCAATTGCCGCGCGTAAAAAGCCGTAAGAGTCGCGCCCGCGTAGAGCAAAGCCAGCAAAGTGTAGCCCGCGATGATGCCCGCTCTTTCCGCGATCCACCCGAGGGCCACGCACATCGCCAGTTGTACCGCGGTCGTTACGATGGCCATGGCGGACTGTGTCCGGCCCATAAAATGGCGCGGAACGATGGACATGAGCGCGGACTGCGCCACCACGCCGCCGAGCGCGCGGCAAAACCCGAACAAGCCTTGCAACAGTGACGCGGCCAGAAGAAAGGCGATGAAAGGCGCGGCCATGTGTCCGAGCGCGAGCGTTGCAAATGCCGCAACGTACAGCGCGAGGCGCAACTCTTCGCGCAATTGCGTGGCGATCAAGCCGCCGATAATCGCGCCAGCCGCCCATCCAGATTCGAGATAGCCCAAACCGCGTGCGCCAGCGTGCAAAACATCGCTGGTGAGCGCCACGAGGACTACGTTGGCGCTGACCACTGCGGCCATCAGGATCGAATGCGTGATTCCCAAGGCGCGCACCAAGGGCTGCTGCTTGAGGTACTGAAAACCTTCGCGTAGGTCGGCGTACATGGCGAGCGAAATTCCCGCCTCGGCCACTTCGGGATTTTCTCCGGTGGAGAGTGCTTCGGCGGTCGCTTCCGTGGCTTCGGAATATTCGCGATATTTTTGATGCTCGCGCGGCGACACATACCCACGGCGAACTTTGTACAGACAATAGGCGGAGACAAAATACGTGAAACCGTCAATCGCGAGGATACCGGCGATGCCTGCGCGATCGTAAGTAAAACCGACGAAGGCTCCAGCAATGAGCAATCCGCTCTGCACGCCGATGAGCACAGCCGCGTTGGCGGCGGTGAATTGGCTGGGCGGAATAACTTCCTGCACCAGAGCATTGACGGTGGCCCAATACATCGCAGAGGCCACGCCAGTAACCAGGGTCATCAGGTACAAATGCCAAAGCGCGAGATGGCCGTGCCAGGCGATGTATGCTGTCGCCAGTACTGTCACGCCGCGCGCCAGATCGAGTGCTACGCCAAGATAGCGGCGGTCAAAGCGATCGATGAGAACGCCGCCGATAAACGGAATGAACAGGCCTGGCAAAGTGACGACGATAACTTGTAGGCTGACTTTTACTGTGGAATGCGTTGCGGCCATGATGTACCAGCTCACGCCGGCAAAATTCATGCCGCCGCCAAAAAGGGAAATGAACATGGCGGTGAAGAAGTAGCGGAAGCCACGCTGGGCCCAGATGAGTGTCCAATCAACGCGGTTGGTGACGGCTGTAGCCATGGGGACTGATTAGTTTACTATTGCGGCGATTCGGGCAGCGGGAAAGCTACGCGTCACGTGAATTAAAAATTGAAATATTGATTCTTTGACCACTGTGACGGCCGGAAAGGAGATTTATGGGCAGCGATGTGCAGTGCCGGGTGCGCTTTGGGAAACAGGAATCAGATGGCAAAGCGTTGTTGGAGACAAGCGAAATAATTTTTCGCGGTGATTTTCGGTTGAAGATTCCCTTCGCGACGATTCAATCCGCAAAAGTTGTTGGCGATGATTTACAGGTACAGACCGCTGAAGGATTAGCGATATTTCACTTAAGTGCGGCTACGGCGGCCAAGTGGCGCGAAAAAATTCTGCATCCAAAAACCAGAATCGAGAAAATTGGTATTAAGCCGGGAACGAAGGTGTCGCTGATCGGTTTCGAAAATCAGGATGAAGAATTCTTGAAAGAGCTACAAAGCGCAAAAGCGGTGGTGACCCCTACAAACCAGGCGCCACCGAACGATGGCGATTTTATTTTTTTGAGGATCGATACGAACAAGCAACTTACGCAGATTGCAAAAATCGCCAGAGGGATGCTCGGTGCCGTAGCGCTCTGGATTGTTTATCCCAAAGGACAGCAGCACGTTACCGAAGGCGACGTTCTGTCCGCCGGGCGTAAGGCTGGGCTGACGGATATAAAGGTTGTAGGCTTTTCGGCCACGCACACGGCGCTGAAATTCGTTATTCCGGTTAACAAGCGCTAGCCGCTCTCCATATCAAAAAAATGGTGCAAATGACAAATAGTGGAAATGACGCGGAGTTTTTGTGTTCCGCGATGGGATTTTCGTGTCTATGATGGCGCGAGGGTCGCTGAGTTTCAAAGTATGAGTGAATTGCTTGATGTTCGCGGGCTTACTGTGGATTTGCCCACCGCGCGAGGCTGGGTACGCCCGGTGAATGAAGTGTCTTTGCGCATTGGTCCCGGCGAGTCGCTGGGCCTTGTTGGAGAATCGGGCAGCGGCAAAACCATGATGGCGCTGTCGCTGATGGGATTGTTGCCGCCGGGAGCTCGAGTAAGCGGCGAGGCCATGCTTGCGCCAGCCAATGCGCCGCCGCAAAACTTGGCGAACTTAGACGAGGCTGGCTGGCGGCAGCTGCGCGGCCTTGATGTAGCGATGATATTTCAAGAGCCGATGACCTCGCTCAACCCGGTAATGCGCATTGACGCGCAAATCGCCGAAGCGATTGCCGCGCATTTTCCAGACACAACTAGAGAGAGGATTAATTATTGGGTGCTTGAAGCGCTGCGCCTTGCGGCGGTGCCAGAGTCGTCGGTTCGCGCCAATCAATTTCCTCACCAGTTGTCGGGCGGCTTACGTCAAAGAGTGATGATTGCCATGGCCATCGCCGCGGGAGTAAGCGATTCCGAAGAGAACGTGACTCCGCTGGAATTTCGCAAGCCCGGGACGCCACTGACCAAGCCACGATTGTTGATTGCCGATGAGCCCACTACCGCGCTGGATGTAACGGTACAGAAGCAAATTCTCGAATTGCTGGATGGGCTGCGGCGCAGGCTCGGCCTGGGCTTGTTATTTATCACCCACGACCTGGGAGTGGTGGCGCGCGTGGCGGACCGCGTGGCAGTAATGTATGCCGGCCGCATCGTGGAACAAGGCCGAGTCGGCGATGTGCTTCGCACGCCGCGGCATCCGTACACGCAAGGACTGATCGCCGCATCACCGACGCTGGAGCGCGGCAGGCTTTCGCCAATTCCCGGAATTGTGCCGCAACTTACCGAGCTTCCGCCGGGATGTTCATTCGAACCGCGTTGCCCGGTGCGGCTGCCGGAATGCCGGCTAGCGGTGCCGGAGTTGCGTGATGCGGGACATAACCATGCAGCACGCTGCGTTCTGGTCGGGAAAGAAGTTGTGCTGAAGCAATGAAAGCCGCGCTGAAGCAATAGCATTAATTGTATGACGGGAGAATTTCATTTCTAGCTTTCTGAGTGTGCGGGAAGTGTCGAAACGTTATGCCCGCAGCGGAGGCCCGTTCAGTCGCGCCTCCGAGCACGAGCGCTTCATCGCCGTGGACCATGTCAGCTTGGAGGTTACTCAGGGCGAAACGTTTGCAGTCGTGGGCGAAAGCGGCTGCGGCAAGACCACTCTGGCGCGCATGCTTTTGCGGCTGATAGAACCGGATGGGGGACAGATCGTCTTTGCAGGACGCGATCTGCTCGCGCTTTCCGCTTCGGACCTGCGCGCGCAACGCCGCGAGATGCAGATGATCTTCCAAGATCCGTTTGCTTCGCTTGATCCGCGCATGCGTGTGGGAGACATAGTTGGCGAACCGCTGGCCATCCATGAGCCGAAACTTTCCAAATCCGAGCGTGCTTTGCGCACGTTAACAATTCTGGAACGCGTGGGATTACGCGCAGACGCGCTGCGCCGCTACCCCCACGAGTTTTCCGGCGGGCAGCGGCAAAGAATCGGAATTGCGCGCGCGCTGGTCCTACGTCCCAAGTTAATTGTTGCGGACGAGCCGGTATCTGCCTTGGACGTTTCGGTGGGGGCGCAGGTATTGCTGCTGTTAAGAGAATTACAGTCGGAATTTAACCTTACTTATGTTTTCATATCGCACAGTCTGCCTGTCGTCGCGCAGCTGGCAACGCGCATTGCGGTGATGCGTGGCGGTAAATTCGTCGAGGTGGGCGAAGCTGAACAAGTGTTGCATCGGCCGGCGCACGAGTATACTCGCGAATTACTCTCGGCCGTTCCGGCGCTTCCCGTAGCATAAAAGTTTCGTCGACTGGTAATTTATTTGGGCTTTTCGTCGTACTGTCTACATCGGCCAGG
>Ga0307475_10000669_pt1 | contig 20670 bp, 17 predicted proteins | sample atmos_gasesECM1C_FD_203317 | JGI IMG/M metagenome (GOLD analysis project Ga0307475, IMG submission 203317) | Hardwood forest soil microbial communities from Morgan-Monroe State Forest, Indiana, United States - atmos_gasesECM1C_515 | ecosystem: Environmental > Terrestrial > Soil > Temperate... | reverse complement strand
ACACGGCGCTGGTGGCGATCACGGCGGCGTTCATCGCGTGCATGATTCAGGCGAAGTGGCTGCGTGCTTCCGTTTTCGTGCTTGCGGTGTTGGCGCTGGGCGGAAATGGGGCTAATTGGCACGACCCAATGGACGTGGCGAAGAAGATGATCATCGGAGCGGTGTGGATCGCGGTCATTGACCTTGCGGTGCGCTACGTTATTCGGTTTAACGTGCTGGGATATTTTCTGATTTTGGCGGGGATTGCGTTGCTGGGTGGCGCCGGGGAAATGCTGGGGCATCCCGATTATTTTTATCGGGCGAACGGGTATGGGGTTTTGGTGGGGCTGGCGATTTTGTTTGGGTGGCCGCTGGTTGCCTGGCGGAGGGGCGAGGAAGGAAAGGCTTAAAACGGAGTCCACGGAGTTTCGGCACACGAAGAGGTCTTTTCGGCTGACGCTTCGGAGTATGCCTATACTGAAAAAGCGGGAGCCCTTCGAAGCTCAGGGTAAACAACGCTCCCGCGCTCCAAAAGTCACCGGAGGGTCAAGGTCGAGGCGTCTAAATTTAGAAACAAATGGGACGGCTAATGCGTTAGGAATAGAGAGGTGGCTGCTCACCCATTGGGTGAAGGTCCGTCCAAAATGGGTGGTTCGCTCTGGCTCAGGTACTATTCCACGTGCTACAAGCCTGCGCTAAGGTGTTAAGGCCAAGGCCATAACACTGGGAATTGCGAAAAGAAAGCGAATATGCCGCTTCCTCGATTGGCTTTGGCAAGCGTTACATACCAGGCTACAGATACGGACGCCATGGCCACGGTGGCTTCATTGCCCCAGCTCGATGAGCGCTGCATAGTCGCGGAAGCGCAGACGGGAAACCGCGCTGCCTTCGAGGAATTGGTGCGCCGGTATGACCGGGATGTGCTGCGGCTGGCGCTGAATTTGATGAAGCGCCCCGAGGACGCGCGCGACGTTTACCAAGAGGCTTTCCTGAAGGTTTATCGCAATTTGCATCGTTTCCGCTTCGAGTGCAGTTTCTATACGTGGTTGTACCGCATCGTCACGAATGTTTGCCTGGATCATTTGCGTCGACGCCAAGCACGCCCGGAGGATCAGGCACCGGAGGCGAACGGCGGCCACACGGATGAAGGGATTACCGACTTTTTCGAGCGGCAGCGGGAGCATCGGCCGACGCTGGACCCCGAGCGGCGGCTGTTCGGGAAAGAAATTCAGGCGCGGATAGCGACGGCGATGGAGCGGCTGTCCCCTCGCGAGCGTGTCGTTTTCGAGATGAAGCATTATCAGGGGCTGAAGCTGCGGGCGATTGGCGACGCGCTGGGCACCACCGAAGAGACGGTGAAAAATTCGCTGTTCCGGGCCACGCGCAAGCTGCGCACACAGTTGGGAGGGCTCCGATGAGCGCGAACCGGCTGACGCGTTGCGCGGACATCGCTCCCTTGCTGGTATTTTATGCTTGCGACGAAGTGGAGCCGCGGGAGCGCGAACAGATCGATGCGCACCTGGCGAATTGCGCTTCCTGCGCGACGCAGCTTCGCGAAGAACAGGAAATGCAATGCGCGTTGGTGAGCGCGTTCCAACCCGCCGATCAGCTGGATCCCTCCGGAGCTCTCCTCGCGCAGTGCCGAAGTGAACTTTCTGAATTGCTGGATGATTTGTCAGCACCGCCGCTCCAGGAGCAGTGGAGCCCGTTTGGCTGGGCGCGACGGTGGATGGCGCTGCGGCCTGCTTGGAGCGCGGCGGGCTTGGTGCTGATGGGATTGGCGGTGGGAACGCAAGTGGCGCTGTGGATTCCGGGGCGCGAAGGCAACTTTGGCATCGGCCAAGCGATGAATGTGAAAGCGGCGGCGCCGTTGACGAATGAAGATTTGTCGAAGATGGCCGTGGCGGGAGTGAATTTCGCGCCGGCGGCCGATTCCTCGGGAACAGTACAACTGCACGTGCGCACCGAACAGCCGATTGTGTTGAGCGGAAGCGTGGATGACGCGGACGTGCGGCGCGTGCTTACCTACGTGGTAATGAACGGCGAGCGGTTTGATCCGGGCGTGCGATTGGATTGCCTGGATGTGCTGAGAACGCGTACGGGCGACAAGGATGTGCGGTATGCGCTGCTTGCGGCGGCGCGCCGGGACCAGAATGCCGCTGTGCGCATGAAGGCGCTGGAGGCGTTGCGCGATTTCGCAGCGGAGGATGCGGTGCGCGATACTTTGCTGGAAGCGCTGCAGCACGATGCGAATCCAGGCGTGCGTGTGGAGGCGGTGAACTTGCTGGTGCGGTCGCTGGAAGGCGAAACGGATGCCGAGACTCCAGGCCAGCGAGTTGCGCCCGAAGTTGCAGGGAGCCAGATTCCTCCGGATCCTTCGGTGGACCGCGTGATTCGCGCGCTAGAAGGATTGCAACAGCGTGACCCGAACCGCTACGTGCGGCTGCGCAGCGCGGCGGCATTGCGGCAAATTGGTCCGCGAGAAGTGCAGTAGGAACGTGCTTCGCAGCGGTATCTGGGAAGTAGCAACGCTAGTCAATCTGGAAATGAAAAGAACAGCTATTCAATTTGCGCCTCTGCTGTGCGCGGCGGTCTTGCTGGCCCCGAGCATGACTTCGGGTACGCGGGGGGAACCTGCGGCCCCGGCGTTTGAACTGACCAAGCCGGGTGAACCAACGCAACCGCGCGTTTCCGCGAATCGCACAGGATCTCTGCAGACATCGGATGGATTGACGCTGCGGCTTACCACGGACTTAGGTTCCGTGAAGATTGTTCCGCTAGAAAATGGCTCCGCGCCGGTGGTCCGGTATACGGTGCATATTGAAACGGACGCGCGTGCTCCGCTGGCGCAACATCTGCTGGATCATTATTCGCTAAGCGCGAAGTCCACTCCCGCGGGAGCCGAAATCACCGGAAACTTGCCGCCGCAATCAGCGCATTTGTCTGGTGCGCAAATCTGGGTGCAGTTCGAGATTGCGGTGCCGCGCAATTACAGCGTCGAGGTGAAGACGGAAGCAGGAGACATCGAGACAGAAGACATTGGCGGCATCGCGACACTGACGACGCAGGGCGGCAGTATCCGCGCCGGACGCATCGGCATTGGCATCGGCAATATGCGGAACGCGGCGCCTGACCGGTTGGTAGCGCGCCTGGAGACGGAAGGCGGCCACATCCAGGTGCAGGACGTTGCCGGAGACCTGCGCGCGTTCACGGCCGGCGGGCACATCAACGCGGGAAACATTGCGGGCGACGCGTCTCTGCGCAGCGGCGGCGGACACATTCGCGCAGGGCAGATTGGCGGGCGCGCGGATTTGCAGACCGACGGCGGCAACATCACGGTCGGCCAGGCAGGAAGCCTGGTGAGCGTGCGCACCGGCGGGGGACAGATTGATTTCGGAGAAGTGCGGGGTTCGGTTCGCGCGCAAACGGGCGGCGGCGGCATTCGCATCATGTACGTGTCCGGGCCGATGGAAGTGGAGTCCAGCGCGGGAAGCATTTGCTTGACGCGGGTGGCAGGGACGGTGCGGGCGGCCACGGCGGGCGGGACGATCACGGCATGGATTAATCCGGATGCGCCTTCCTCCGGCGGCACGGTGCACTTGCCTGGATTGTCGCAACTGACATCCGGAAATGGCGACATCGTTGTGTTTTTGCCGCGTAACCTGGCGGCCGACATTGATGCGGTGGTGGAATCCGGCGGCGAGCGGCGCATTGAAGCGGACCCCGCGCTGGCACTGCAAATTCAGAGTCGCGGAAATGGGCCGGTGCATGTGATGGGCGCGCTGAATGGCGGCGGGCCTCCGCTGAAGCTGCGTACTACGGCGGGAAAAATCCGGCTGCAATTCCTGGATTCGGAGATCGCCTTGCGCCAGTCGCTGATTCGCGAGCAGCGAGAAAGGCTCAGCGATGGCCTGAATGGCGTGCAAATTCCAGTGGGCTTCGACAATTCCGGCGCCTCGCGCATGCCGGAGTTGCCCGCTGCTCCGGACGATCATCTCGACTGGATTGATCGTTGGCTCAACACCCTGGAAACCACTTTCCTGGGCGGCATCCGCGAAGACCCGGATGAGTTTCAGAAGCATTTCATTTCCGCGCCGGCGCCCGCTTATCCGGACATTGCACGCCGGGCGGGTGTTCAAGGAATTGTTCTCTTGCAAGTGCACGCCACGAAGGATGGCCGCATCGAGGTCGACAAGATCCTCAAGGGCTCGCCAACGCTGGCGGATGCAGCGATTTGTGCAGTCAAGCAGTGGCGTGTGCGGCCGTTTTCGGCCAGCGGCCGCCCGGTGGAGGTAATCTCCACCGTGAAATTCAATTTTCAGTTGCACTAAGTTCGGGCGCGGCGCGCGCTGGGCACACGGGTTTCGTTCGGTTCCTCGATTCTGGAATGCAGTTGGTCCTCGAAGGAGGTAGAACGTTATGCTGCGTCGTGCATTCTGCTTGGCTTCGTTTTTAGCTGTGGTTCTCTCCGCGGTTTTTGCCGTACCCTGCTTCGCCATCAGCAAGGAGTTCAATCAAACCTATCCGCTGCAGCCGGGCGGCTCATTTGAGCTGCAGAACGTCAACGGCACGGTGGATGTGCAGGGCTGGGACCGCGACACCATTGAGATTCACGCGGTGAAGACGGCGAAGCACAAGGAATCGGACCTGGACCTTGTGTTCATCGATGTGGACGCCAAGCCCGGCGTGGTCTCCGTGGCAACGCGCTACCCGCAAAATGAGGGAGTGGAAGTGGCCGTGGAATACACGGTGCACGTGCCGCATTTTGCGCACGTGGAGCATCTGGGCACGGTGAACGGGACGCTGCGCGTATCGGGAATCGAGCGAGTGGAAGATTTGCGAACGGTGAACGGAAACATTGAAGTTTTCGAGGGCGGCGGCTCGGTGCACGCGCGCACTACAAACGGCAATGTGCATTTAGAGCTTTTGCACGTTCAAGACAAGGACGGTGCGATTGCGGAGACCACGAATGGCTCGCTGCTGCTGGCGGTCCCTGCCGACACGCACGCCGACCTGGAGACGCGGTGTCTCAATGGAAACTTTTCCTCGGAACTGCCGGTAGCTTTCGAGAGCACGCTGAAGCCGCGCGAGATGCACGGGAGACTGGGCCGTGGCGGAGCGCCGATCCGGCTGCACACGGTGAACGGAGGGATTCGATTGGTGGCTTTGCGGTCGACGGTTTAGCGTCGCGTACGTCTAAGGAAGCAAGCAGTCACCAAGGCAAAGAGGAGAATCACGACGATGAAGAGAAATATTTTGTTTGTAAGCGGGAGCATTGCGACTCTCGGTGTTGCATTGCTTGTGCTACCGAGCAGCTCGGCAGTGCTTCAAGAGCAGGAAAATACTTCACCGGAAGTGAAGGTGGAGCGTCTTCCGAAAGTGCACGAGTTGAAGCGAATTCAAATTGATGGGGACCGCGTGTTGCAAGAAGTGATGCCTGCCCTGGAACAATCTGAAGGTGTTTTGGCGAGTGTGCGGGAGCTGTCCGATCCGGAGATCGACCAGATCACCATTTTCGACGGCGAAGCAGGACCGAGCTGGTTGGGCGTCGAGACGCAAGAAGTTACCGCAGAGAAAGCCAAGGAGTTGAAGCTGCCGGCGGAGCGCGGCGTGGTTGTAGCGGACGTGACGAAGGATAGTCCTGCGGCGAAGGCCGGGCTGAAGGAGAAGGATGTCATCACCGAGGTGAATGGGCAGCGCGTGGAAGGCGCGGCGCAGTTCCGAAGAATGATTCACGAGATTCCCGCGGGGCGTACGGCGCAACTTACGGTGTGGCGCGATGGACGAGCGCAATCGCTAAGCGCAACGCTGGGCAAAGCGGAGGAGCGCCACGATAAATGGATGGGCGCGACGCCGGGGGCCTTCGCGTTTCGCATGCCGGAAGTGCAGATTCCGGAGATGCCGTCGATGGACTTGGGCGAAGGCATGGGCACGGTGATGGCCGGGCGTCCGCGGCTGGGAATCGATGCGGAGGACATTGGAGGGCAACTGGGCTCGTTCTTCGGTGCTCCGGATGGCGAAGGCATCCTGGTGCGCAGCGTAAACAGCGGATCGCCCGCGGAAAAGGCCGGGATGAAAGCCGGAGACGTGATCACCAGCTTCAATGGGGAACGCGTGCGCAGTCTGGGTGACCTGCGGCAGAAACTGGCGTCGCAGAACGACGCCAAGACCGCGAAGATTGGTGTGCTGCGAAACAGGAGCGAAATGACTCTTTCCGTAGAGTTGCCGGAGCGAGGGCCGAAGGTGCAACGTAAGTTCATGCAACATACGAATATCTAGCTGCTTCCTTTTTCTTTTTGGAGACGTTCAACTGCTGGAGCGGCGGCGGTGTTTTCTTGCGAGGCGAAGCGGCCTGCTGATGGCGTCCAGGAAGACGGGACGATTCCCTTCGTTACCTGGAGTCCAATCTTCTTCGGTGGGAGACAGCGAGAGGCGCAGCAAGTAGGCCGCGCCTGCCAGCAAGCCGCCGCGCATTCTGACGCGAAAGGCGGCGCGCTGCAGTATTCCGATGCTGCGAGGCTCACGCGAAGCGAGGCGGCTTTCGATTTGCGCGGCGAGCCGTGAAACCGCACGGTCGGATCGTACGCTGGCCTCTACTTGTGTAGGCAACTCGGCGCCGAGCAGGTCCGAAGCGAGGCGCAGCCCCAAGCGCAGGATTCGTTCTGCACCGACCTCGCAAGCCGTTGCCATGGCGCGGTCCCAATCCGGCGCCTGCCGGGAGATCAGCGCGGCCACGTCGGCAATCCACATGAGGCGCTCCCAGAAATGCTTGGCGCCGTGAACGCAAATGAGGGCAAGCTCGTCTTCTAGCGAGAGCGTCGGGACGTCCCGGCCGTCGATGGAGACGAAGGCGCGGCGCTCGAATAGTTTTTCGATGTGCAACGGGCGCGGATGGTAGCGAAAGGTGCGCTCAGTGTGAAATTCGACGAGAAGGTGTGTGCCGGGTTTTCGGAAAGCGTATTCGCCGGGAATTTTCTTAGCGTCGATGGCGGTCAGCGGGACGCGCGGCTCGTAGGTGAGGTCGAGCATGGCCTGCGTCGCACGGCGAATATCTTTTTCGCGAATGACGAGATCGAGGTCCGAATATTGACGCATGCCCGGGTCGCCATAACAGCGAACGGAGAGCGCTGGGCCTTTTGTCGCTAAAGTTTCGATGCCGGTTTCAGCAAAGCGCTCCAGCACATGAAATAGTTCAGCGGTCATTTGTAGGTTGCAAGCGGTATACGCGCGGCGCGATTCGCGAAATCTGGCACGAACTTCCAGCGGGATCAACGCGGGATCTAAGTTCGCTAGCCGCTCCGCGACAAGCGGGACGACGCCGTGATCTTCCGCGCGCCGCAGCAAATTTGGCCAGTTGAAAGAATTTTGCACGAGATCAGCAAGACGGTCGACATTTGTACTAGGCGCACCGCATTCGAGCAGAACCTGCCATTCTGTTGGCTGGCGATGTTTTTGCTTCGGCATAGTTTGCAGCAGCGAATTCTCCATCGATACCGGTGCGGGCATAAGTGACGGGCTCGCTTGGGAGCGGATAGAGCCACGAGCGGGGCTCGGAATCCAAACAGCCACCGGATTCAACCTCTCACTGCGCCTGGATGCGCGAGCTCGCAGGCAGCTCCTGCACGGTTTCCCGAGCAGCTTGTATATGGATCAGTGCCTCGACGGGCGGCTTCCTAGATAGCAGATTCTTGGACGCGATCCCTGTTCTGGCAAAAGACTTTTCGCAATCCTGCGAGGATGGTCCGCGCATGTTCCCTTCCATGTACGCCAGACCCGGGCAACGGCTGCAGCCCGCAAGATGAACGCATTGAGAGCAGCTCGGCAGGTCACGAGCCGTGATCGAGCGAACTTCGTTCAACTGGTCGGAATGGCGCCAAATATCCAGAAATGGCGCACGCCTCACATTTCCGCTAGGTAGGGGAAACTGCACGCAAGGATAGACGTCGCCGTAGGGCGAAACGTAGCAGGCGCTGTGCCCGGCGCTACACGGCAGAACGTCCAGATCATCCTCATCCGCCTGCTTCGGAGGGGCGCAGAATTCCTCCACATTACCAACCAGAGCTTCGTCGCGGAACACTTGTCGCAGCGAGGCCTGATTAATATTCAGGCTCAAAATCGACCTGTCTCCGTCCATTCTGGGAGTGATTGTAGGATCAATCGTAAACTCCACGCCCAGATCGGCGGCCAATGCCTTGACGCCAGGGTAGTCATGGATGTTCTGAAGCATCAGGACGTTGGCAATGATGACTTTCAAGCCTTGGGCTCTGAGAAAGCGAATGGCATCCACCGATCGCCGTAGCGAGCCAGGGACTTTGGTAATAGCGTCGTGAATCTCCGGGCGGTGCGAGTAGATACTGATTTGGATCGAGTCAACGCCGAGAGACCGGATGCGGTCCGCCTGGCGCTCGCGAATCAAGATCGCGTTGGTCTTGAGTTTGACGCAGAAGAGCAATGCGCGAGCGTACTCCAGGATGTCGAAAAAGTCTTTTCGCAGCAGGATCTCACCACCGCTCATGGTGAGAAAGAAAACCCCGGCCTCGGCCAACTGGTCAAGAAGACTCCTAATTTCCGGCGTCGTCATCTCGCCATGGTCATCGTGGTCGAGATAACAATGGACGCATCGTTCGTTGCAGCGGTACGTCAGGTCCAGCTGTACACTAAGCGGAATCCCCAGTCGGAGCGCCTTGGCATTCATTTCCTGCATCAAGGCGCTCATTTCTGCTCCTTGCCAGAAGGCGAATACTGGAGCGGCTTGTCGGAGATCAGGAATATACCGTGTTCCGCCAGCGCATCGGCCAGCGCATCTGCATCCCGCAAGGCTTCGGCTAGCTCGACGTCAAACTCCTGACAAATCCTACGCTCCACGATTTCGTCCAGCGCAGTCAGGCCGTCGGCCGCCTCCCAAATGATGGTCGCTACCTCATTCAAGGAGAACAGAGTGGAATCCCGGCCCGACATTATCATCATCTCGTTGCCAAGGCGGCGCGCTGCAATCTCGGAGCTCCGCGCCACATACCGGTGGTTATTCATGCAATCATCTCCCACACGCGGACATCTGGCACGAACGTAAGGCGGTAAATCGGCACGCGGCCGACGAATTCGCAGGCGGACTCAAACACCAGCTTGACCAACTCCGCGTCCTCTGCAAAAAAAAGGATATTTGTGAGGAGTGCGCGGCCCGCTTCGGCGTGGGCAAGCGGCTCGATTCGGTTTTTCGGACCTTTCGCCAGCAGATACAAAGCGGCAATGGGCGCGCAGATATTATCGCCCACTTTGGCCAGCTCTCCGGTAAAGGGCGTACCGAAGGCAGAGTATCCGCCATCGTGCTCCCGCACATACGAGATCTCATCTGTGAGCAGCGTGGCGTTTCCTGGCGCCAGCCTCGCGATGGTCGTCTTACCGGCACCGGACACGCCCGCGAACAGGAACGCCCTTCCGTTACGCACCGCGCTGGCCGCGTGCAAAAGGAAGCCCCCCTGTTTCGAGAGAATCAGAGTGTGTACGATGCGCAGTATCGAGTCGATGGAGTACGGATTAGCAGATTGCCGAATATTGCCGCTTTTGGAAGCCGAATCCCATTCGGCGTGAAAGTCACCACGTTCCAGCAACCATCGCCCTGATCGCTGGAGCACGCGCACATCGTCGTCTGCCCCGAAGTCACCTGGGGGAGTCAAATCCACATCAAACTCGAACTCCGCGTATCTTGTGCGGTTAACGAAACCTGCGTAGCGCCTTTTCAGCAGATGCAAGAAGCCTGGGTCGCCTGTTCGCACGCGCACAGGAACGCCGCCGATTTCGATAACGATGTCACGGTCAATCGTGGTCGTCAGCTCTGACACGGGGCCTCATGCTCGCAAGGACGACGCCGACTCGCGCGGAGACGCGAGAGGAGAATTCCGGCGGCCCGCCCGGAACGAGAAACGAACATTGCCGTGATTCGGGCGCTGATACTGAGGCGTCTACGAGGCTGGATCCACTCCCCGGCGCGAAGGATGCCAGAGACCTTTCCGAGCAGCTCGGCAGGACTGATGGCGGAATCCTGCGCCGAGACCGCGTCGCCTCGGGTGACTAAGCTCGGAGCTTCCGGATCATCTGTCTTGAACACGACGCGGTGCGCGATAAGCCTGCCATGGCGAGCGAAAAGCACGATATCGCCCGGATAGATTTGCTCCATCTCCTGCCGGCGAATCAATAGGAGATCGCCGGGCCACACGGAAGGAAGCATGCTGAACCCGGTGACTCGCAAACGCAGGCTGCCGAACCGTCGCAGCGTCTTCTCCGCCAGCTCGCATTTCGCGGCATGTGCGATTTCATCCGCAGAATGACCGCCGTGCAGGGAGCGCCCGTTCACCGTCTTGCCCTGATGCGGTGGTCGCCAAGCGCCATATTCGAAGAGAGAAGCGACATGTGAAACTCCACCCATCCGCGTGAACTAGGAACTCTTTCTATTGTGCTTGCACGAGGCTTGCGTGTCGTTGATTTTACCGCACGACAAGGCCATGGTCTCGAACACTCGCTCATGCAGAAATGCAGGTTTTTGGTAGGGCCTCTTCCTCTTCTCGCTTGGTTTTCCAGCGGCCGCATCTCTCGAATTGTGACTGTCTTGTTCGCGCATACGCGTGTCAGTTTAACCCCGATTGCGTTGCCTTCACGGCGCAACCGACGCCATTGGTTCCGCCACAACCGTGGGCAGCCGTCGAATTCCGTAGAATGGAGAAGTAGATGCTGGAGGCCTGTCCAGCCGGGCTCACGTTGTCGATGACAATCCCGCTGGTGCCACCGCTCTCGGGCAACGCCGCGGCGACCGCGGCGGGGAATGTGAAAGGGCTCGCGGTGGGCACGGAGACGGACATAACGCAGCCAAATGCCGCGCATGCTGCCGGGCTGCCAGAAGCCTGCACGCTGAAGAACATCCAGTCGGTCGTGCCGTTCAAGATTTCGGTCACCGGGGAACACGTTGTCGCGGTCGTAGCCAGAAGGAGCGTGCCGGCGTCCACAACGGCCATGGTGCCGTTATTGTTGAAGGAAATGCGCTTCAGCGCCGGCCGATTGTTAGCAACGGTTCCGCTGGACGCGCCTGAATTCGCGCCGCTGTTCGCGCAAACATAAAGGTGGCCTGTCGCCACACTGGAGAAGTAAGCGTTATCGAAAGCGCCGTCGTGCAGATTGCGGTTTCTCCCAATTCCCACATCGAGTCTCGTAACACTTGCGGCGCTCAAAGCCGTGTCGGCCTGCACCACATTTGCGCCACCTAATATGACGTTGGTATGGTTGCGGGTGAACGAAAAAACCCTGCCTTGCGTGGAATCCACGACTGGCGCGTCCGTAATGCTGCCAGCGTTGCCGCTGACGGCGACGCTTGTCGAACCCAAGCAAGGCGGAATCCCCGCGCCACACGCACCAACAGTACTGCCTACTTCCCTGACGTAGCTAAGAGTTCCGTCCACGTCATTCACAAAAATATTCCCCGACATGTTGTCCACTACAGGCCCAGTAAGCGCGTGTCCGCTGCGTACCGCAATTGGCCAGCCACCCGTGGTCACTTCGGCTGGCGCGCCGAAGAAAACCCCAGCGAACTTATGGAGATTGCCGCTATCATCACCGACGTAGAGATTGTCCGTGTCGAAGTCATAGAAGGGTTCGGATCTGGTACTGCCGCTAGCGTCGCCAAAAACCAGACTGAGCAGACAAGATGTTGCCGTGGTTTTACAAGTGACATAATTTGCGCCTGTGGTGACGCTGGTAGTAACAAGCACTGGGGCCCCCACTGTGCCTCCATCGCCGGATTTCCATCGCAGTATGTGCAGGACTCCTGTCCCGCCACCCCCGCCCTCCATGTAGGCCACCTGCGTGCCGTCAAAGGAAAGCGTAGGAGAAGTGAAGGTACCGGAGGCAACGGCGTCGGTCTTGGTGTGATAGGCAAACAAGACCGAGGGCCCAGTGCTGCAAATTCCACCCGCACCCGCATAAAGGTTGTTAAAACCAACGATGTTCAGCGATGTGTTGCCGGTCAGACTGGTATTGAAAGCGACGTAGTCGTTGGGGCAACTGGCCGTGTCGTTGATATTGAACGTAAACTTTGCAGGGGACATCCCCTCCCCGACCGTAGCGCCAATGCCCAACGATATGCCCCAATCTCTTTGCCATCCATCGCCGGCGTCATCCACGTCATGAGGATGGTCGAATTCGGAGGAGAACGCGCCGCCACCGTCAGGTAGCTCGACACGCACGTTGCGACGGAACCATTGGTGCCAAAACCGGTGCCGTTGCTGGTATTGCAGCGCCTGTCCCAAAGTGGTCGGACGCGAATAAATCAGGTGTCGATGGCTCCAGTCTTCGGGCAATGGGATCTTGTAGCGAAAGGGACCCGGAGAATTGGGAGCCTGACCCTGCAAAGCCAGGGCCACCACCGCAAAACCCACTAAGGCGATAGCAAATCGAACGGCTCTCGCACCCGGCAGCTTCATGTGAGCGCTCTCCAGGAGTTATTAGACTGTGGAGCGATTATAGGGCGCGATCCAAATCGGGAAAGTGGAATTGTCGCCTTTCGCCTCAAATACGATATTCACTTCTGAGGTCTGACACGCTGAAGTAAATACCCTGATTTTGCGCGGGGAACTCTCGATTGTGCCGCCTCTTTCAAAGCGCGCATTTTTCTCAACAGGTCGGTCACATTCGCACGCGGCCGTTCCGCACAGATTACGTATTCATTAATAAACTACTCCAAGAACGATTCAACGGGTTGGCCATCCATGGCTTCAGAGTGTGCGATCGTGTCGACCAAGTCAGATTGTGACAAACAAAAAAAGGCCGGCTCTTGGAACTGCAGAGCCGGCCAAACCGCGGGATACGCGTTCAGGACTTCTTCTTCTTTAGTTTGGTGTCAATGCCCGGAGCGATCTGCTGCAGCGCTTCCAGGCCCTGCTTGGCTTGCTGACCATAGGGACCGTTGGGATCCAAATCTACGGCTTTCTGGTATGCCTCCACAGTGCCGGGCTGCACAATAACTTCCAACTTGCTGCCAACCTGTTTGTAATCCATGGAACCGACCAGCGCGGCACCCAGCAGATACCAGGCTTGCGCGCTCTTGGGATCCAATTCGGTTGCTTTCTTCAGAGGCTCGACGGCTTCCTTCATTTTCCCCACGTTATAGAGGGTGATGCCGCCGTTGCGATACGCCTGCGCCGCATTTGTGGGATCCAATTCCGCGCTCTTCTTGTAGGCCTCCATTGCTTCAGGAATCTTGCCGGCGCGGCCATAGACACCGCCTAAATTGTTGTAGTACGCCGCCGAGGGCTTCAACTCTATGGCTTGTTTGTAAGCGTTGGCCGCATCATCGGTGCGGCCGTCGGCGTCGTAGGCATCCCCCAGACGCGCCCATATAAGGTGAAGATTGGCGTCCTTTTCACCGGCTGCTGCTTTTGACGCTTCGAGTTCCGTCACCGCTTTGTCGGACAGATCCTTTACCTGCTGTTTCAGCGCATCACGCTGGTCGGCCGGAGCCTTCGCCAGATCCGTCTTGGCCTGACCAGCCTGGTTCAGGAAACCGACGCCGGCGTCAAAGTGCGCCTTCATTCCCTGAAACTTCTGCTTCTCTTCTTCCTGCTTCTTAGCCTGTTCTTGTGCCGCTGCGCCCTGTTTTGCAAGTATCTCTTTGAAATTTGCATCGGCCTTTGCGTCTTCGCCATTCTGCACCCGGACCTTGGCCATCTGATAGGGCGGTTGCTTGTCGTTCGGCGGAGGAAAGGAGATGACCGTGACGTCGTAGACGCCAGGCCGCAGACTACGAATGTTGTATCTACCGTCATTCTCGGTCTTCGCTTCCTGCTTTACGCCTTGGTCGCTTACCGCTTGAACGGTAAGGCCAGCCCAGGGTTTTGCGTTTAGGTCCAAGATCACGCCGCTAATCGATCCGGTTTGTGCCGAGGCGCCTGGCGCGAGAACAGAGACCAACGCACCAACAATGAGTGCGGCAGACACCAAGAAATTATTAGCTCTCTTCATGCTAATTTCTCCTTTTTAACAAAGACGAGGCCTGCGCTGTTCCCCTCGCCGGCGTGCGCCTATTATCTCCGAACTTGGCCGGATGCCAAGCTCAAGGCTGTGCCGCCACCGTTCGCCGGTAGGGAATTGGATCCACCACTCCCGCCTCGGCAAACGCCCGTATGCGCAGCAAGCAACTGTCGCAAGCGCTACAGGCTGCATCTTCGCTCTGATAGCAGGACCACGTCAAATGCAGCGGGGCCCCGAGGTCGACGCCGCGCCGAATGATCTCGCTCTTCTTTGATTTGATGACCGGTGTGACGATTTCGATGTTCGTTTCCGGCCTTGTACCAACCTTCACTAATTCCTGAAATGCTCGGTAATACTCTGGCCGGCAGTCCGGGTAGCCCGAGCTATCCTCGGCAACGGCGCCGATATAAACAGCTTCCGCGCCAATGGCTTCCGCCCAGCTTACCGCCACGGAAAGAAAATGGGCATTGCGAAACGGCACGTAGGTCACGGGAACGTCGCCGTGGGACCCAGGAAGGCCCAATTCGTCCTCGGGCACGGCAATCTTCCGATCCGTCAGGGCCGAGCCGCCTATGGCGCGGAAGTGGTCGAGCTGCACGACCAGTCTCTGCCGTATTCCATAGAAGTCCGCAATCTCCTCGAATGCCCGTCGCTCGCGAGCTTGCGTGCGCTGCCCATAGCTCGCATGGAGGGCGGCGATATTCCCGGCACCGTGACTTTCGCGCGCAATGGCAGCGGTAACGCAGGAATCCATCCCCCCGCTAAGAAGCACCACGGCTTGTCTTTGCGTCTTGTCCATAAACATCTTCGTGCTCGTCTTGCTGCTAAACGCCCTTGGTCGCTGGGTCCCAGACAAACTTGTGAAGCTGCAAACCGAGCCGCACCGGCAATCCGTCCGCAAGAATCCATTCCACCAGAGCGCGCGGCTGCAACCCTTGCCACTTCCCATCCGGGTCGTCGAATACCGGGGAAAAGAGCACGGCGCGCACTCTCTCGGAGAGGTGGTGTTGTAGCGTGAAGTCGCGCGCAAACTCGTAATCGCGCCGCGTGGAGAGGACAAACTTCACTTCGTCGTTTGCGCTTATGGCGTCGAGATTCTTCATCTCGAACGTGTCCGCTTCCCCGGAGTCGGGGCACTTCACGTCGACAATCTTGATGACTTCTTTCGGTAGCCGTCCGACAAACCGCTCACCACTGGTTTCGATCAGCACGGAATATCCCGCGGAGAGCAATTTCTCGGCCAGCGGGTAGATTTCCTCTTGCAAGAGCGGTTCGCCGCCAGTCAATTCCACGAGTGGAACTGTTGCGCGAGAGGCGCTGGCACCATCATGCCGGCCGGCAAGCTCGTCGACGCGCGCCAGCACCTCGTCAACTCCCATCTTCTTTCCGCCATGAAACGCGTAGGCGGTATCACACCACGTGCACCGCAAATTGCACCCCGTCAGGCGCACAAAAATGCACGGCAGGCCAGCGCGCGTGCCTTCTCCCTGAATCGATTTGAAAATTTCGGTAATGAACATGAAATGTACCGGCTGGGCGCTCGCTGCGGGCTGGATGCCGCGCTCCACTCGCTCTCCTACTTCCCTGGTCGATATTGCGCGCTGGCAGTGTCCGTCTCCCAGATAACGATGTCGGTAACCCGGGCTCCGGCGGGCAACGCCTTAACATGGCCGGTGACCTCGTCGTAAAAATACTTCGCAAGATTTTCGGCCGAAGGATTCACGGTGCGAAATGGCTCCAGATCGTTGATGAACTGGTGGTCGAGGCCGCCGATGATCTCGCGAATCACTCTCTTTAATTCCGTAAAGTCGCAGAGTAACCCGATGGAGTCGAGCTGCGGACCTTCGACGGTCACACGCACACGATAATTATGCCCATGCACGTTCTCGCATTTGCCGTGATACCCGCGAAGCGCGTGCCCGGCGGAAAATGTCTCTTCGACGCTAACTTGAAACATGGTTTGTTCTTCTTTGAATCCGCCGCTGGAACTTTGCTCTTATTGTCCTTGCAAAAACTCAGCCACATCCCTCAATTCCTGCGTGGTCGCGTACCCCGGGAGAGACTCCAAGAAAATTTTACCATAAGCCATACGCGTAATTCGGCTATCGAGCAGCGCCAGCACGCCGCGATCGGTCTTTGTCCGAACGAGACGTCCAAACCCTTGCTTCAGTGCGAGAACCGCCTGGGGAACCTGGAACTCCGAAAACGCGTTGCGCCCATCCTCCTGCAAGGCCTTCACGCGCGCCGCGACAATCGGGTCGCTAGGCACCGCGAAGGGCAGGCGATCCACAATGACGCAAGAGAGCTGATCCCCCGGCACGTCGACGCCTTGCCAGAAGCTCGAGGTGGCAAACAGCACTGCGCCCGGTGTGTTCTTGAATCGCTCGAGCAGCGCAGATCGCGGCGCTGTGCCTTGCAGAAGCAGCGGAAACGACACGCGACCGCGCACGCGCTCGAACAGATCATTCATCTGCGAATAGCTGGTGAACAAACAAAAGGCGCGCCCCTGACTGATCTCCAGCAATTTCACGATTTCATCGGCCGCCGCCTGCGAAAAAGCCGGATGGCGCACGTCCGGAATGGCACGGGGCATATAAAAAAGCGCCTGCTTCCCCCAATCAAACTCCGGTGGCAGCGCTCCTTCTTTTGCGTGATCGAGTCCCAACCGCTGCCGGATGAACTCGAAACGCCCGGCGACCGTAAGTGTGGCGGATGTCAGAACAATCGAATCGAATTGCTCGAACAACCGCGTGCGGAGAACCTGGCTTACGTCAATCGGCGTAGCGGCCAGAAAAACACCTTTGTTTCGGCGCTCGTACCAGTAGACGAAATTTCGTTCGTGCGATTCCAAAAGAAACGACAACTCCTGGCGGATCTCGAAACTCCTGCGCGAGATGCGCAACAACTCCTCCGGCTTTTGCGCCATTGCCGCAAACTCGGTTTCCAGCCCTTTCAAGGCGCTCACCAAAGCGTCGTAGGTTTCGCGATGCTGCTCCAGGAACGCCGCGCGCTCGTTTTTTTCGAAGGGATAACGCCCATCGCGTGCGGGGAACGCGTCAAAAAAGGCTCGGCTACGCTCACGAATCCGCTGCGTGCGCCGCAACAACGCCGGTGTCCCGAGGTGAAGCAGCCGCATGGCGATGTCGGCATCACGCGCCAGTTCCTCGAAACGATAGTTCGAAATCTGCCGGCCGAAATAGTCGCTGGCCACGTCCTCCATCTCGTGCGCTTCATCAAACACCACTGCCGAATACTCCGGCAGAATGCTGCCGAAGTCGTCTTGCTTGAGGGCGAGGTCCGCGAAAAACAAATGATGATTTACGATGATCAGATCCGCTTCCTTGGCGCGCTGCTGCATGGCGGTGATGAAGCATTGTCTAAACTCCGGACATTTCTGTCCCGTGCAGGTATCACGCCGCGCGTCGATACGCGTCCACAGGTCCGAATCGTCGGGCAGAAAAGTGAGCTCGGCGCGATCGCCGGTTTCCGTCAGCTTGGACCAATCCTGAATCTGACGGAAGGCATCCATCTCTTCAATGCCCTTAAGAACCGGCTGATCGGCAATCTGATGCAGCTTGGCGCGGCACAAAAAATTCGAGCGCCCCTTCATTACTGCTACCTTCAACTCGGGTGCAAAGTGTTTTTGCAGAAACGGAATGTCCTTCTGATAGAGCTGCTCTTGCAAAGACTTCGTCGCGGTGGAGATCACCACGCGTCGCCCGCTGCAAATCGCGGGCAAGAGATATGCCAGCGTTTTCCCTGTTCCGGTTCCGGCTTCGACCACCACGTGGTGGCGGGATTCGAAAGCGTCCTGTACCAACTCGGCCATCAGGAGCTGCGCGCGCCGGTGCTCGTAGCCGCCGATCATGCAGCGTTCAAGCAGTCCACCCGGCCCAAACACCTCCTGCATGTTTGGCTGACTTTTCTTGTCTGCTACTGACGTTTCCGCGGGGACTTCGCTTTTCTCGGGCCGCGAAGATTCCTCATCCAACGGAACATAGCGCCTCTCGGGCGCGGGGCTCTTTTCTCTCTGCGCCGCAGACGCCTGCCGCCCTACTGCTGTTGCTTCACGTTTTGACAAAAATCGATGTCCTCTGCCCTGTCCGAACGCACAGGTGCTGTCTCGCAACGATAGCATACGGATTGACATAACCATGACACGAGCATGACCCCGCGCTTTGTATCATCGGGTCCGCGCTGCCGCATTTAGCAGTTGAACAAACTGCCTTCCTTTTGCATCTATCTCTTAGCAGGCAGGCGATAAAGTTGAACTTGAAACGTTGGTGCCTGGCCCGGCTTAGGCTCGGCGCTCAATCTGCCGTGGGGGCTCAATGAACTTCCGAAAGGGTTTCGCCGCTTTGGTCTTACTGTCCGCCGTTGCCTTGATCTCCTGCAGCGGTGTGCCGAAGCCCTGCACCGTGAATTGTGGAGGCGGTGGCACCGCAACGCTCAGCATGACATGGAAGGCAACTCCGCTCACACCGCCGCCCAACACCAACCTTCTCTCTTTCATCGTCGATGTAAACACCGTCACCCTCACATCGTCGACCGGGTCCAACGTAAATATTCCGCTGAATAGCACCAACCTTAGCGTCGATCTGACCAAGTTGCAGAGCGACTCCGTCTTTCTTGGCACATTGGCAACGGTGCCCGCCGGCTCCTACACCAGCATGACCGTTAGCCTTTCAAATCCGGTAGTGACGTTTTGTACCCAAACGCTCGGGAATACCGGTTGCGCGACAGGCAGTGTCACAACGATCTCTGGAGGAGCAGCGGCGGCGCCGAAAATCAGCTCCGCGCCATTCCCCCTGACGTTGACTTCCAACCAGCAAACCGGACTGGCCCTTAATTTCAATCTGGGGAACGCGTTGACCGTGAACGCCTCTCAGGTGGTCACGGCAGTAAACTTGGGCGCTGCCAACGTCCTGAGTGCTAACAGCCTTCCGTCGACGTCCACAAGCCTTGCCGCGGGACACCTTGATTTTGTGGAAGACGTCACAGGTGTAGTGACGGCCATCAACACTACAAGTCAGTCCGTCACCGTGCACACCGCCACGCGCGGCTCTCTCACCGCCGTTGCCAACTCCTCCACCGTCTTTTCGCCCAACTGCACGGCCTTTAACTTGAGTCTCACTTTCGCTTCGTGCATTGTGCAAGGACACGTCGCCAGCTTGGACTTGGTTCTCAATTCCGACGGGACACTTACTCTAATCGAGTACGATCCCCTGGCAACTACCTCCGGCGACTGGATCGAAGGGGTCGTGCCGACCACGCCATCCTCGTCTACGCAATTCTCTCTGGTCACGAACGATGCGGTGTTTGCGACCTCGGGCAGCATTATCAGTCCCAAACTATCGTTTGGCGCTATCGTGACCGCCACGCTGGTGAATCCCAATCCTTTCCTGGTTGATAGCAAGGGACTCACAATTCCGGTGAACCCCTTTACCGGTACGGATGCTTCCATCCTGTTGCCTGGGCAAACTTTGTCCGTGCATGTAACCGCTTTCACGCCGGCTTCCGGCAGCACTCCCGCCACCGCCAGCGTCGACCGGGTGTACCTGCGGTTTACCCGCGTTTCCGGGACAGTCGCTGCGACGGGAACGCAAGCCAACTTCAACATCCAGAACCTGCCATCATTCTTCGGCCTGTCCACCCAACCTTCGGTGCAACTCACGCCGGGCGCACCCCCGTCAGTTCCATCGACCAACTTCGATGGCGTCAGTTCCGGGACCGCTCTCAGCAGTCCTCAGACTGTTTCCATCAGGGCGCTATACTTTGGCCAGGGAACGGCGACACCCTTCAGCGCCGCCAAGGTCCGCGTCCCGTAAACAAATTTCACCGCCTCCGCAAAGGCAGAACGGGCCGGCCCGACTTGAATCGGACTGGCCCGCTCCTTTTCTAAATCCGCGCTTGATCCGTGGCTAGTGCGGTCTCTTCTTCAAGCTGGCTGAATCCCTCCCACGGTCGTATTGGGCGGCAATGGCGGCGTGTATGGCGCAGACGGGGTATTAGCCGCGAGAGTAGGTTGGAAGCGATCGTACAGGGCCAGGGAAATTGCACCCAAACCCCACAAGATCACGCCGAATTTTATCCAGTTTCCAACTCCCGGAATCACTGTAGCGAGACGCACAATCACCAATCCAACGGCCATTCTTCCGATCAAAGGCCACGTCTCGCGCGTGCGCCCCATCAGCCACTGCCCCACAACGGCGCCAACGATGACTTGTGCAAAGTACAAAGCCGCGTACCAGACGAAAAATGTGGATATTCCTACGAACAAACCCACCACGGTTATGCACGCGATCAATGCCCCAATCGGCACACCGAACAAAACCAGCACGCCCAAACCGAACGATGCGCCGTAGCGTTCCGCGTTGCCCACCGCTTCCACCGCAAATTTCGGCATCAACTGGAACAGGACCAGCCCGAACAATACGAAAGCTCCCAGCCAGATCACCTGCCAGACGTAATAGTGCCCTTCCATGTACTGCGGCCTGTGCTCCATCTTTCGATAGTCGACCGGTGAAGCTAGCTTTGCCTGAGGCGAGACTTCCGGTTCCTTGTTTCCCTCATAACGAATGGGACCGGCGACCTTCGCGGAAGAGTTGATGGTCAGAAGATCTCCCTTCATTTGGATGGCGCCGTCGACGCTACCCGACAATGTCAGATGTTTCGCAA
>Ga0307475_10000667_pt1 | contig 20690 bp, 30 predicted proteins | sample atmos_gasesECM1C_FD_203317 | JGI IMG/M metagenome (GOLD analysis project Ga0307475, IMG submission 203317) | Hardwood forest soil microbial communities from Morgan-Monroe State Forest, Indiana, United States - atmos_gasesECM1C_515 | ecosystem: Environmental > Terrestrial > Soil > Temperate... | reverse complement strand
GACGGTGTTTCGAAGAGCTTTTGATTCTGCGAAAGATCGCACAGAAGAAATGTCCGAGTGGAGATTCCCTTCGGTTCTCCGAAGATCGGACTGCAACGTAGACGTGGTTGATTTGTATTCGGTCTCCAACGCCTGAACCGATGCACCTACGGCTGTGATTTCCTTCTTACGTTGAGCGTTCAAATAGATCGAGACTACCAACGCGACGACTGCCACAACCAGACTTGCTGTACTGATGAGTTCAAAAACGATCATTTCTTTTTCCTTTGCGACAAACCGAGGATCGGGACGGGAAATAAAAACAAAATATGGGTAACAAATGGAGATGCTGTATAAGCGAAAAAATCAGGAATGAAAACAAACCATCCAAAGTTTAAATTCGACAAAACATACCTTCGCCCGTATTCTTCCCGTGCGCTGTGAACGCAGATACGCCCCTAAGCGCCGAGTTGGCCATAGACAGCCCGGCGCTTAGGATCATTCAGATTTGGTTTCGCAAAATTCGCACCCAGGTTTTCGAATGCCTCTTTTTACGTGATGTCTAACGTGAAGGCCGCGAGGCGCTATTCTGTCCCAATGACCGTTCAATTTATTTTCGTTTCCCTGTTTGAGCCCGCCCTTGATGCAGTCATCTCTGCTTGGCGGAACAGGAACGTACGGCTGCTTGTCACCCATAACTCACGTCCTGGGAATTGAGCCCGTAGTTTGACGTAGCCGTTGCGTTCGACCAGGTAATCCTGGAGTCAGCGTATTTCGCGTTAGAGGCTTTGATGGTCCCGCATTCGCACCAGGTAACGGGCGTGAATCAGGAAGTGACGGTGTTATTTTCAATTTTGCTTTCGGCATTTCATTCTCCTCTAGGACTTCAAGAGCCTCTGTAGCTCCGCTGCGTTCTTTCTCATCTCAGCAAGACGGTCGGGTGTGGGATTTGGGCCAACACTTTCAAATTCCGAACGTTCTTTCAAATCGTTACCATCGGTATCTTTACCGAGAATTTTCAGGTTTCGGACCACCGACAGCGGCATCGCCGCGCGGCCGTCCGCTGACCATGCGGGGATTCGGAAACAATCATCTTCCTCAACGATCGGAAAAGTTGTGTCCCATTGGACTGCTCCACCTGTATCTCGTAACAGGAACTCAACCGCTAACTCTTTTGTAGCGGCATCATTTTTTGAAACGCTGCGGTAAATTGACATTTTCGTTGCCTCCTGGGGATCAGCCTGAGATCGAAACGTTTAGATTTGCAACCTGACTTCTGTAAAATCCGCTGACCACGTTTATATAGCCACCGGTGGGGAGGCCCGGACCCTGGTAATTACCGGCAAACGACTGTCCGTACCAAACATCAACAACCGCCCCCCATTGATCGCGGCCCAGGCGCATAGAGTTAGCGATGCCGCTATGAGTTTGATTTATGGCAAGCTGAAGCTGCAAACCAAAATCCGTAGGCCGTCCACCTGGCCCAGTTATACCGACCATGTACTCAAACTGTTCTTTCGTTAGCTCTGCGCCGTTCGGACCACCTGTCAAAAGATAGTTGACTGCGGCATCGACCTGCGCCTGCGTGAAAGTTTTTGCCATTTCATTTCTCCTCTGCGGCTCTGCCGCGAGTGTTGAATTTATGTGCCTGCTACTTCTTCCATTTCCTCGACCGTCACAACTGTTAAGCTGTCCTCTTCTTCATCGTGCTCGGGTTGATCTGTCTCGACCTCTTCTTCGGTGAGAACATCCGACTCGGCTTCTTCAAGTAGGAGAGAATCTTTAGGCTCTGAAATGTCTTCGGATTTCGATGTTCGTTCGTCACTTGAAGGTGCAAAGAGACAACGGCCTCTCCAAAATTCATTTTCTTTCTCTTGGTCAAACTGCTCGGCCGAGACTTGAACGATCCGCATCGAAGCGACCGTCAACGCCTGATAATGTTCCATCCTTAATGCTTCTTCCTCAGCACGATCCATCTTGTCTTGCTTGACGACGGCTTCCATCTCTGCAATCGTTCGGTTCTTGATTCTGGTTTTACCTCTGATCGTGAAAAGGTCCTGAGTCGCTCTTTGAATATGAGGACGTTCGATCGTCGCGGCCCGTGGAAACTTCAGATGCTTGCCAACAATTAGAAGTGGCTCGCCATCGATAAACACTGGCGCACGAGTTTTGTAATGAACGACGTGACCTTCTGCCACAAGTCGTTCAGCTTCTTTATCGGACACTCGCTTACGGCACTTACACGGAATCGCTGCATCAAGCGTGTTAGAAAGGCACTGATGCAAAATACTCCCCAACGATATCTTTGGATTTGCTACTTTACGTTTCTCTTTCTCCTGTTTTTCAAACTTGAATTTGCACCCTGGGTTACAGAACTTTGTCCCTTTGGATTTCCATTTAGGAATTTCACCACTACATAGCAAACACAAACGTACTTCGGCGCTCATAGGGCTCCTAGACTGCGTTTGATTGTTTTGTTAGGGACGCGCCGAAGCGGGGCCGAAGAAAATCTTAGTGCCGGTTGGAAGTGTTGAAGGGCCGACACACTGATCGTAACTCCCCTATATACTTGCGCCTGCCGACCTCGAAGTTTCACACCTTGGTTGGTCGTGAATCCGATCCTTAGCCGGCTTCGTGAACCACAGCACGCAACCCTGATTCAACGAGGGGATCAGCCGCCCTTCGTGAAGGAGGATTACACTAATGGCGGCAATACTGTTCGTATTTTGAAAATCACGCGACAGGCCGAGGGATGTCCGATCCCATCACCAGAGAGGATCGGACAAGGGCCCGTGGCCTTTTTTCACCGGCCAGCCTAAGGCGGTGAAACTTGGTTGGTTTATTGGCCGAATTGCGATTGTTGCGATTCTTCTACTGCTTTTTTCTGTCTCTCTTGAATCATGTTCCAGTAGGCATCGACATCCTTCTGGCTCTCCGGAGCGATCTTCGCCAAATAAGGCAGTCCCTCAATGGCTTTTTGTACTGGCATGGACGACTTTGATCCATCCGATAGAATGATAGTTACAAGGTTGTCGGGAGAGGCAGCATAAGCCGCAACCCGTTCCAGAAGAATTTGTTTATCGTGCTTCGAAATCGGTTGCGCATTTATGGCTTCAATTTGTCGTTCTTTAGGAACCTTTGCAAGCAACTCCTTAAAAGCGTTTTCCATTTGGTCAGGCGGACGATTCGGAGGTTCGGCAGACAATTTCTGTCGAAGCTGTTGTTTGACAGCGGATGGCGCCGTCATTTTCTCAGCAGAAGCGAGTGCTGCCGCTTCATCGTAGACTCCAGCATCGTTTGTGAATTGCTTACGAATGCTGTTAGCCGCAACATCAGCGACGTTTGGCACGCTGGCCAGAAGTCCCATATTAATTTGGTGTTGACGCAGGTTTTCGCTGGCTAGCTTCGCATTTTCCTTAATTCGCTCATATTCCGCTTTCTCTTCTGGCGTTGCATTAGGCCCTGGCTCACCGATACGTTCGAGGTCCTTTTGCGCGGCGCTAAGAACAGTTCCTTCCATTGCGGCTTCCTTGATAAATCGTTGGGAAAGGATCGTCCTCGAAGAAGGAGACAGAATAAAGTTTCCAGTCTTAGGATCGATGGCGTTAGGGTCCCCGTTAGCACGATTGTATTCTTCGTCGGCCCTCTGTTGTTGTTCGTCCTTGGCTCGTTCACGCTTCATGTTCTTTAAGCGTTCTAGTGCTTCTTCCCTCGTCAGTTCCTTATTCCGAAGATCGATCAAGCGAACTTGCGATTCATACAACTGATGCGGGGTCATAATTCCTGCCGGCACTTCCACTTTCCCATTCGTGTTTTTGAAGCTCCCATCTGGAATCATTTGACCATTTTTGTCTTTGACCGGCTGATTTGTGTTGGGATCAAGTTTGACGCCAAGCCATTGTGGATCGTCCCATGATTTTGGCTTCTGCATGATGACGTAGCGATTTGTTACAGGGTCTACCTCGAAGACGGTGTTGTACTTGCCGCTTTGAATGGCCAACGCAGAATTCTTATTAGCCCAAGCTCCTGCTTCTGCGGGACTGTTGAATTCCTCGACAGGCTTGCCATCTGGATACGTGAGAGGCGTAGCTCCCAACGTTCTGAGCAAGTTCATCCGTTCAGCTTGCCGTTGTTCGAATTCAGTCGTCCGCTGTGCAAATTCAAATTTACCCTGTTCGAGTTGCTGCCTTGCTTGATCCATGTGCATAACGTGTTCTTGGGCCAATTCTATCGAGCGTTGCTGGTCCCTGGCGTTCGCAGCGCGTCGGAGAGTCATCTCGTCCGCTATGTTTTTGTTCTGGAATTGCTGTTGAGCTTGTTGTTTCTTTTGTCCTTCTTGTTTCTGTCTCTGATCCTCCACAGCTTCAGCGCCAGCCGCAAAGGCTTGGCCTTTGTTTCCTCCTGGTCCACCTTTTGTCTTGTATCCGGCCGCAAGACCTGTAATCGCGGCGGCAAGAATCCCCCTTGCAATGTCGTGACCAGAGAGGTTTTCTGTAACCGGAATCGGTCCATTTTCACTTTGACGGTAGGTCGTACGACGGCCTCCGGCGAGGTCTTGAAAAATCGAGACGAGCGCATTGTGGTGTGGCTCTGCCGATCCGTTTGCGTTGGGATCTTGGTTGACTTGCATACCTTTCGGCAATGGAGACCGTGGTTGCGTTCCTCCAACGGGTTGCGCAGGCGAATCTCCAGAAACTCCGGAGTCCGGGGCTACCGGCGTTGGTGTATCCTGGGGGGCGACCGCGGGATTTATGATTGAATTGTCTGACATTTGTTTCTCCTAAATTTTAGGTACTACTTTTTGAGACAACGACGTTGTGCACACGTCGCTTTCTGTCGGCGCGATCACTCGGGACGCGGAAACTTTAAGATTTTTGTGCGTAACGAATCGAAGAAACTCCGCACTGTTGCGATGTCTTTGGGTTCGGCATCTTGAGATTCGATCTTGACCCTGGCTGTGATAAAACGAAGACTTATGAACGGCTCGACAACTTCACGCTCAAAAGCTTCTCTTACTTCTTCAGACTCAGTCGGCGTTGGTCCTGCCAGCAAAGCGTTGATGGCGTAACCTAATTGCGTTTGAGTTCTCATTGGGCCGGTCCTGCGTAAGCGGGAGCCTGGACTTTTCGAACAGGAGTGACCCGCACTTTTTCTACAATTGACTCGACAAGAGCGCTGCTGGTTCTGTCAGCCGCTTCCTTCGCCAAACTGTGCGCAACAACAGCCGTATGATCGTCGATAGCTTTGCGAATCCTTGCGACGGCCTTGTCCTCTTGGTCCTCTGTCGTCTTCTGAAACTGACGGATCGCAGTCATGAAATCGCTATTGAAACGCTCGATGACATTGGCCACGAACTTTTGACAGTCAGCTTGAATCGTGGCGACAAACCCGGCGCGATCGGTTTCAAGGTCTCTAATTCTTCCTTCGAGTGCCTCAACTCTGTCTTCGAGAGTCATCGGCTTTTTGCATACCTCACACGATGTTTCCATTTTGAAATCTCCTCGAAAATTGTGGATTTGAATAACGCGAAGCGCCCCGGAGGACGCGAAATGAAAGACTAGAAATGAAGTGACTTTAAGAGCCTGCGATCCGGAGGGACGTGACAGATGATTCAAGAGTTCCGTCGTTGGCCAATCTTTCCAGCATGTTCGAATAAGCCCTGGAGCTAGCCTTCTTTTTCCTTAACTGGTCACTGCTCAGTTTTTTCCAATCAGACCTGACCTCGGCCGCAAGAAGCTCCTCGGCTGTGGGGGCTTGAGGTGCTGGCGCCTGAATGAGTTCCACGTCGATGTCCGTCTCCCTGCGTAGTCGATCCATATCAGCGTTGGCGGCTGAGTTGAAATCTATGAGTGGCGTTACCGCACCTCGATTCAACAAAGTGATGGTGCTAAACGCTAGAATTCGTCGGTATGATCCCGGTTCAAGGGGAGCCGCCATAAGTCGCTCCGCTGTATAGTTTAGTTGCATGAAACTCGACAGAGATTCCTTGAATGCGTTCACGTTGAAGTGAGCCAGCAGTTCTCGGTAATCCGATAGAAATGTTTCCTCTATTCGTGGAGATATAAACTGCACTTTTGTGATGGTCATGTGATCTCCTATTAGATCAGACCCGCGGCAACGCAGGCTTCGAACTTTCTGTTCCAATCTTGGTAGCCAAACGGATTAGTGTCCGCACGCTTCAACTGCCTAAGCTTCTCGGTCGGCGTTCTGTGATATTCCGCGGCGAAAGCAACAAGCTCTTCTTGTGGCGATGCGCTGACTTGCTGACGTTGGTTGAGATTCTCGACCGCATCTCCTACACCACCTGCCGCTTCACGCTCCAGATTCTTACGCATGAAAGAAGCGAAGCACGCATCGGTGCGAGCACGATTTCGACACTCTTGCATGCTGTGAGATTCAGCAAACTCCCAGTACGATTTCCAGGCCAATTGTGAGGCACTGAGAGGATTGCCGTTGCGGTCCCTCGGGACTTCGGGCTCTACGATTACCTCGGGCTCGGGAACAGTTTCGAACTCATAACGTTTTCCGCTCGCAGTAACAACACCGCCTGCGGCGATCACGGCCTTGAGGAGATTCTTATAATCTGCCAAAAGTTTGTGGGAATATCCTGGGTCTTCGGATTCCGGTCCGATTTTTTCATCCACAAGCCAATTAAAAAGCGTTCTGTTGCTTTCCTTCGACCAGTCGTACCGCGCTGTAAATTCAGACCATTCCGGCGATGCTTTCAGGGCGGCAATTATCTCTTGCAAGGTAAATTCCTCACCATAAACAGGCTCGCCGTTTACGTAGCTTTTTATGTAAAGTTCCGACATTCGAATTCTCCTAACCGCAATTAGCGGCAACCAGGCCGAAGGCCCGGGATAAAAGTTTTCTGCTGTTCTGCTTGGGCTTGCTGGCGTGCTTGTTCTGCTCGCACAACAGCCTGCGGGTCCTCGAAAGGGACTGCTATTTTGATGCTCCACAGTTCGAGGATTTTGTTTGCTACGGCTTCAGGTGAATCAGCCCAAAGTGTTTCCCGATCTCTGTGCTCGGCAACCATCGAAGAAATGTCGATCGCTCTGCAATACCATTTGTGACGCTCGGGTGAGTAACGAACGAAATAGCCTTTGCCATCAACGCCGCCTCCCGTGAGCGGAACGAACTGAGATGCATGTTCTGCAAAACGCTCTGTCGGTAGGGGCGCTGAATCCTTTTCATCAATCGGCTGGCCGTACTTTTCCAGGGTGATTTGAACGCTGATTCCAAGTTCTTTCTTCCAACGATCTCTGGCCTCAAGAGCAAACGCGAGATCGACTTGCTTGGAATTCTCATCATCAAATTGCGGAGCCTGAATTGGTTGCTGATATTTATTCAACCGCGTGGAAAACGTGCCGACGAACCAACAACGACGGCCGTCCTTTGATGTGCTGACCAAATAGACGAGAGACACGGTTATCTCCCAGTCGATGCGAGTTGAGCGAGGCCGGTGTGCCGTTCGTAGGCATCGCGCAGTTCCCGGTCGGCTTTGCATGCCAGGCGGAAGTTATAAACGGGAATGCGGCCGGCTTCGAAATCCGCTATCTTCTTTTCGATCTCGGAAGATTTGTCATCGAAAACGACGGGCTTGAGTTCGCCTGAAGCTAACAGTGCTTTCAGACAGATGTCGAAAGCAGAGAGACTCGGTCGGCCGGCGTTGAACTCGTTTATATAGAATTGGACGCGCTTGCGGTAAAGGGGGAGCGCGGACTCGTTTTTCCCATGGTAGAGAAAACCATGGGCAAGACGTTCGTCGAGCATCTCTTCAAAAAGTTGCTGATTTTGTGCGTTCATTTTGTCATCTCCAAATCTAAGTCTGCGATCCACTTTTCTGCTTTCGCTCTTTCCTCATCCTCGTATTTAGTTGCGTCCGCAACGCCATTCCCGAGGAGGTATTCTTTTGCGAATCGAGCAACGAGCGGGAAGGTCCCGGCCAACGTAAAACCCCGTGAATCTTTTCTGTAAAGTTCCACCTGCAAGGACTGTACGGCCCCGATTGTCGGTTTCGAATCGAGCACGGCTTCCAGAAGTCCGAGGCGCGACTCGTCGCTGAATTCCGTGTCAGGAAAACGCCAGGAATCTCCAAGTTCGGCTTGCAGGACATCCATAACAAAGTAACAGGTGAGCGTTGCGGGTCGTGGAACCTGATTTGCAGAAGTACCGGCGACAATTGGTTCCTCAATTGGAAGGTCAACCTTCGCGGCTTCGCGTCTGAGGTCCAATGCCTTTGCGAGTTTGATCTTCAGCTTTTGTGCTCGTTCAGAAATCTTCGGATCAGCGTTGTTGTAGAATGCCGCGATCACGCGGCGGATGACGGGAACGCTGCCTTCGGAGGGGCCAAAGTCAATCAAAAGACGCTCGGCAGCTTTGATACGTTCGAACGGAGACTCGACCTCGTTTTGGCAAAGCCCTCGAAGGCGTTGCAGTTTTTCGCTGCGTGCGGTAATCATGCTTTGTCTCCTACCCAAATAATGACCTGACCTTTTCGGCCGCGGACTGGACTGTCAACTGCGTTGGAAGTCTTCTGTCCGACCATCACTATGCCTTCATTATTCATGGCATCGAGAACACGATTGAACGATTGAAGCCCGTATTTTCGAAGTCCGGATTTCTTGTACAAATCGCTTCTCGAAAGACGTTGCTTGTCCGCCGCTCTGAGAGTTAGGCGGATCATGTCTTCTATCAAAGCCGATTCATTTGCTCCCTGCGCGGGACGATGCTTTGCACGAGTAATAAATTGGTATTCGGACAGAGCTATCGCCTTCTCCATCGTTAGGGCATCGCAAACAATCCTGATCGGTTCTTCTGCCTTCTCTGGGCTCTTAGGAGCATCTGGCGCCAGCATAAAAGCCAGGTGTTCATAATTGCGTGTGACCATCACGTTTAGACGGCCAATGACTTCACCCGGATCGTCACGATGCTCTTGCTTGAATTTAACGTGCCAATCGTTAAACATCTTCGTGGCTTCAGGCGTCTTCTCAAACACGACCGTTTGAAATTCTAGCGGCGTGATCTTCGAAAGAAGTTTGTTGCGAATTATCAGTCCGTCGCCTTCGTTGAAATTGAACGGAGGGATTTCTGCTACGGTCTCCGTCTCCTCCGATGAAATTATGTTCAAACGTTGAAAAAAGCCGGAGCCTTCTGCGGTCGTCTTTACGAATGCTGAATTCCACTTGTCGAAAGTCGTTCCACCAAGAATGCTGAGATGCTGTGTCCCCGTCACGACGTTAACCTTGCTATCTTTCGTATGCGACGGCATGTAAGCATTTGTTTCAAACAATGTGTTTAAGTCATCCAAATATGCATCGCCGGAGCCTGGGATCGAAAACTTCTCGATCATCTTCGTCAACTCGTCGTAGATTTGAATGATGCGGCCGTGTTTTGCAAATCCATTGTTGAGCAACCCGGCAGAAGAACTGAACGTACCTTGAGCACATCCAATGTTAATAAACGCGCCAGAACCATCTTGATTGAGGTTATATAAAAGGCCGGTACCAATGAGCAAATCCTTGATTGCTCCAAATGCTGTGCCCTTTCCAATCCCGCCGACTTTGCTCAAAAGGAACGTATAGAAACGACCCTCTTGTGGATAAAAACGATGACCACATATCGCGCCAACAACAGCGCGGGCGCTCTCTAAAAAGAACTCTTTCGGAACCCTATTTCCTCGGCCGCAGAAATTTGCAAACTCTTCAAACCAAGTGCCGTTGAACGCCCAATAGGGGTAAAGGCTGTCTGCAAAGGGTGCGACTTCTTCCTGTGAGTGCGGAGTTGCATCCACCAAAGCTTGAACAGCTTTTTCTTTCTCAACTTGCTCTGATGATGGCGCTGGAGCAACTACAGGCTCGCCTGCTGCAACTCCACCGATCAAAACATCCGGACCAATGTGGCCCGCTTCTTTCTTCCCGATAGACCAAGCAATCGTCTTAACTTCAGACTCAGGAAGCGGAGGAACACAATGCTCGCGGTTGTATCGCTGAAGAATTATTTCAATTTCATTTGGCTCAACACCGTCACGCCGCAGTTTGCCTGCATAACTGGTGAGGGCTGCATTCCGCCCGCCTTCGATGATCTTGGCTCCTGGATCAACTGACGCAGCCGGCTTTGATTCTGTTTTCTGATTTCCTTTTTTAGAAACAAGCCAGTTCATAAAGGAATCAGGGATCGGAATAATTGGAACATTTCGCACGATCTTATAGCGTTCACCAGTTTTAGGATGAACGGAGCCCGCGCTCACAATATATTGGTGTCCACAGCGGAAACTGCCGAACCCCAAATCTCCTTGTGTAATGGGACCGATCTTCCGACTAAGAGGAGTCGCTTCGAAGATGAAATGGAATCGACCTGGCTGAGATTGATCTGTCAACGTTTGAAAAGCTTCTCCTGTCTCTTCCTGATACTGACGAATAACATTTGGCTGATCGGACTCGAAAAAACAATGTTCATCTCCAGCCATTGTGCCAGCGTTCGCGTCTGGATTCTCCGCATCCCATCTCAAGATTGTTGCTTCATCAGTAGTAGCTAATTCTGGCCATCCGTTCTCGAAGGGGTCTTTACGCTGAGATCGTAATCTGAACTGCTTGAGGCCGAGGCGAGCTAACGGTAGGGCAATGTCCTTGAAGGTTAATGCAGTAGTTTCTTTCGTTCCCTGTGCCTTAGTTGGCTCAACCAATTCCAAATCCTCGCGCAGAACAAAGTCCGTCTCACCGCTTTCATTAAACTTCACCAGTAATCGACCTTCACCCAACAAGCGCTGTACGACGCCGATTCCAGCCGCAGTCTTGACAGCAGTTCCTACTCCGAGTTGTATGGCGACTGGCATGATCTGAGAAAATTCCTTTGCTTAATAATTCAACGGCGACGGGCTTATCCGCGTTTCGATCGCCACTTCAGTTGCATCCAGGTCTCTCACATCAAACTCCCCTCGATGAATCTGTTCTACGTGCTCGATAGCGTCATACTTTTCATCGAACTTCTGACCGCAAACGCACTTGAACTCCACACTCTGATTGCACATGGCTTTCATCTCCTGATGATTTGGCCGTGCAATCCGCTACGGGTTCTTGCTGAGCTTTGTGGGCTCGTCTTTGCTTCTAATCGTCGATGTCCCCGTCGTCACTTTCGGAGACTGAAAAATATATTCGAAGCAGCTTTATGCTTCGGCCGCTCGAACAACACTGCAAAGCTCTCCGCGCTTGTACATTTCAAATGATTCCTTCAGTGCCGCTGTTTGACGCCAATCAATCGGAAGAGGCGCCGCGAGTTCAGAGATTTTTTCGCACGCCATCAAGAAATCGTAAATCCGGATTAGCTCCGAATTTTCAAGGCCGCGGAGGCCGGCAAAGAATCCACCGATCTTGTTTTGTGGCAGCCCGACGATTGAGGCGATGGTCGCCTGCGAAACGCGCAGGAGGGCCATTCGATCGGAAAGCTGTTTACACCAAGTTGCTGAAAATTGTGCCATCGATGATCCTCCCTTCACTTTTCGGAAGTGAAAAATAAATTGCGTACCAGGTCGAAACCGGTACGCTTGAATCTTTAAGTTGTCGTAAGCCGCGTTGATGGTGGAGACGGCCCTGCTCATAAGAGGTTCAGCTTATGGCACGAATCCACGCTTTGAAACTCGTGCTGTCCGCCGCGGGTGATCGCGGGGGCTCCGTGACCTGTCTAGATGGGGTCATGCCTCTAGGTTCTCAAGACAGATTGAGTGCATAACACCATGAATACAAAGCCCAGACTCGTCTTAAAAAATAATTGCAGAGTTAGCCGGAGACCACTCTGCAAACGGGTTGGGCATAAATATCTGCTTCCCTCTTAATGTTCGTAAGGGGTCACGATTCTCTGCTCCCTGTCTCCCTCTTCATGTTTGTAAAGGTGCACGATTCTCCAAAAGGGGTCCCTGTCAGAGGTCTGTACTATGGCATGAATTAGCACGGCTTAGCCGTACTCGATGAAAGCTGTGGCCGGGATCACGTTGAAAACAAATTGAGTTGCGAACAAAATTCGCGTTTCGGAAATTCGATCGGAAATTCGATGATTACTTCTGATTCATTGATCTGACGAGGTACGAATGGATTCGGGCCTATAGCTGTACGCCATGGTGCCGAAGTAGCCCCGGGCGGTGCGTGGCGATCCTATGCATGGGGTAGTCTGGGACTTATCTAGGAGATCGGGCCGTCCTGGAGGCTCTACGAGCTAAATCGAGAGGCTCCAAAGGGGGAGGTGACGCCGGTCGGGCTGGAGGACCCAAAGCGCGAGTCCCCAGGGGCATCAGCGCGACACTGGCGCGGAGGGCGGGCAGACCTGGGCGAGCTTGTCGCGGGAGGTGTGCGAGCGCCGGAGGATCGTGACGGCCTCGGCGGTGGGTAGTGGGCTACTTCGACTTTTCTCTCGTCCTTTTCGGTAGGAACAAAAATATGATCGGCGTGGTAAGAGCCACTTGGAATATAAACAAACAAGACCAGAATTGGAACTGGTCGCCTAAAATCCGCCGAACTGGTGGGGGGCCAGCCGCATAGGCAAGCCAAAACGAGATGTAGTGATACCACTCCAGTACTTTAACTGGCCATGGCTCTTCTACTCCTGCTTTCAGAGGCCATAGGAGCAGCGGTGCAATCAATAACGCTTCCATCAGAGAGGCGATGAGTGCCGCTTTACGCCACGTCCTCAATTAGGTTCTCCTCGGTTCGTAAGATTCAAAGTAGCCCACTACCCGGCGGTGCGGAGCCTGGTTTCAGGGATAGAAAAGGGCCAAAATGAAGTTTCATTCCGTGCAAAACATTCCGTGTTACGAGTGTGGAAGAAAGACACTTTCCCCGCTTCCTCTCTCTCTCTCTCTCTCTCTCTCTATCACACGTAGCACAGAATTCGATTATAGGCACTTTCATCACTTCAACCCCTTATGTTTCAGTAGCTTAATCCCCTGAATTATGTGCTGCACGGAATGTGCACGGAATTGCACGGAATGAGAGCGAGTGGTGGGTGATGGTCCGAAAACCTATTCCGTGCAAAAAATGGCCTACACGAATTGCACGGAATGAAATGGTGTTTGGGACGGTGCCTCATATGAGCCGGTCCCGCGCGGATTCGATCAAGATTGGCAAGCCGGCCACGAAATAAAAATGTCGCAGGTGCGCCGTGAGCCGCCGCGTGAGCCGCCGCGGTAGCCGGGGGTGTTTAGGTGTACATAGGCTTGAGCGGCGGGGACCCCGATGGTTGCGGTTACCGCTGGCGGTCGGGAGGCTCAAAAAAAGGGTGACCGCCTCCGGGCGTCCGGGCGGAAAAACCGTACCTAAATACATGATAACGAAAGACATAGAGCAGATAAGATGTGAAGAAAACGACTTGGAACACGGCAGGCGAGGGAGTACGCGCGGATCATCTGGGAACACCTCAGAATACCCGGATCGTGCGCTGAGCCTGATTAATTGCGGTTTATGGTCAATGCAGAGGACAATGCAGGCAGTACAAGTCTTGTGTTTTGTTTATATTATCGACGACACTCGCCTTATCAGGGTTGCGTGCTAACTTCCGGTCTCCGCGTATTGTCGAAGTGTCAGAAAAATCCGACACAACTACGAAAGACTTCGTTGTCTCCTATGTCGGAGCCATCCTCTCACACATCCTAGTCCGCAGTCATTTTTGCTTCTTACTTCACGCCCACTGGCGTTCGCAGCGCCATCGGGCATCTCGGGCGTCCGGGGTTATCCTGAACGGCAATATAAACCACGCACACGCACGGACGCAAGATTGAATATCATAAACGATCCGCTGTTCTCTGCCCGCCGTCCGCCTTCGACGCAAGAGCAAACGTACTTCCATCTATTTTGCTTCAGCGTTCGATTTTACTTGACACGAGGCGATATGCCATGGCAACATATGACAATGCCATGTAATACCATGTCATAACAAAGAAAGAACGGCGGGCCAGAGCGTTCTAAGCACTCAAGCCCGCCTAAGCAAGAACGAGTCATAGGAGGACTCGCGCAATGCCTTCATACAACGCTACAGAAAAAGCCCGTCAAAAAATAGCCCGAATAAAAGAGGTTGCAGTTTCTTTTCGGCGCGAACGTGTCGAACGAGAAGAAACCAACGCGGAGATACGCGAGGCAATGGCCGGTCACTCTGCCACTGCTTTTGTTGTCTCGCGTCTTGTGTGGCGACTGGAAAACGGTCTGGATACTTCCAAGGGGGTGCTCTAGTGAGTCGCACCCAACAACTCAAGGCGATCCGCGAAGCATTCTCCGCGATTCCTGAATTGCAAGACGGATTCAAAGATGTCCGCGAGTACCTCTTTGACAAGAACGAACACGCAGAGAGGCAGCATCGCAAAGGCGCACCATTCGGCATAAAGCATGGTCTGACCGTCAAGGATGCCGCGAAGCTATTCACTGTCTCTCATTTGTTGGACGGATTCAAAGAACCCGACAAGTGGACAGTGGACGCTATCACCTCGATTCGCCCGGAAGTTTTGTACGCGCAAGCCTACGCCAAGCGATTCCACGCCGAATTAACCGAATGGGTTGCGAAGTACAGCGAGCCATTCGCGCAAGTGGATTACGCGGAATTGATGAAAGGGGCGCAATCGTGATTACCCCAGAACAAGCACAAGACATCCGCGCCCGCAACGAGGCACTAAACCAATGGATTGACACGATTCGAGGAAAGAACGGGTGGGCCAGCTATAAACCGGAAGACAAGCCCGCCAACGTGCCCGACGTGACGAACGAAGAGCGTAGCGCGTTGGAAGTCTTCGAATTTGTCGCGAATCCACCCGACAAGTACTTCCTCTATATCAACGAGAAGGACCGCACGGCCACAACATGGACAGGCGAAAAATTAGGTGCCGTTTCGTTCGGTCGTGAGTACCGCGATAACTTCGGCGGACGCCGAATCCCTATCAACGTGCATACCATCAACGGCAAGACCTACCACGGCACCTATTACAAATCCTCCGGTGACTACGCTCGAATCCGCGTAAAGAAGGGAGCCCGCTAATGTCATTCATGCAAAAGCAAGTCACACATAAGCAACCTTGGATCGAGGTAGAGACTTCGCACGGGACAGAATGGATCGACGCGGTATCCCTCGGTTTGAACGTACGCGACTCTGAGACGAAAACACATCCTTTGACGGACAAAGAGCGGGAATCAATCGTTTCGCAATTGTCCGACTATTGCGAGGGAACAATTCAGGAATGGAAAACTGTCAGAGGATACGGAGCCCGCTTGTCTGCCCCTGGATATCTCGATTGCACAGAATGGACAGTGTTTGACACGCCAGAAGAGGCGCAAGCCTACCTAGACGAAACCTTCCCCGACGAAGAGGACAACGAAGAGTAGCTAGGCTCACATCGGGCAGACGGTCTCGTATCGTCTGTCCTCTTGTGCGCCTAGCTTAATTAGGTCCACTACAACGGAGTCACATGACTCTGAAAACGAAAGGATAGGTGTCTATGAAGAAAACTCTATTCATTACCGGATCGTTGTTACTACTGGCCGGAGGATTGCTCGCGGCTACGTCCAAAGCTATCAAGGCGACGCGAGTTAACGATTATCAAGTCTTGGTTTCATGCACCAATGGACGGGCTCCGAGTACCGCGAATGTATCTGGTTCCCTTGTGGTTTCTTGCGAAGGCAGACAGGAATAGCACCTAGACTCACATCCGGGAGACGGTCTAAAGGATCGTCTCTCGCATTGTGCGCCTAGAAAATTCGGACAGGTCTATTGATCCAGCTAGGACCATTCCCGAACAGGACCCGCGCCAATCGCGGGAGAGTCTAAGACATTGACATGCCTTGTCATACCATGCTATGTTACGCGGTGGGAGGGTCAAGTATGAGTGCAACACGCAAGACTGAAGAGGAGTCGAGGAAAGAACGCGTGATCTTTCTTGTCACCAAAAAAGAGTTGGACGCTATCGATGAGTTTGCGAACGAACATTATTTTGGGAATCGGTCCATGGTCATTCGAGAAGCCCTCGTAGACTTCGGACTTTTCAAGAAGCCCTCGAAGTAGAGGAGGCGCATGGCAAAGATTCACATCCGCTATGAAAGAAGTGGATAAAGGTGCTTGCAGAAATTCTATGGATTTGGTTAATCGTGATCGGAGGCAAGGATGATGGCTTGGCTCAGAGTAATGCTTGGGACTCGTCTTTTTGCATGGCTTCTCGTTCGGACCTATCTCCTAGCCGATAGAATCCATCGGCACTACGATGAACCGACTTGGAGAAATCGAGCCGAACATATCCGCAAAGTTTCTCGGATTTTCGAGCGGGCGTTCGGTGAGGATTTTGGTTTTCCGGTAATTTCCAGCGAAACACATACCTGCTACAACTGCAATCAGGAGAGTTTTGTTGTGGTGCATCCTCATATGATTTGTGATCCATGCTGGCTTACGGTAATGCACCTCGTTCAAGCAGACCTTCGTACTATATACGGTTGCAAATTTTCTGTTCATCATTGAAGTGATTGGCGAAAGGAAACAATGATCGAATCCTATTCGCACGAAAACCTTTTGAATTGGGTCGAATCGGCTAGTGATCCGCAACCGCATGTGCTTATTGTCTCCCTGCCTAAACAAGGGAGGAGCCAGGCATTTCTGCACAAAACTGAGAGGCATGCTCGGGCCATGGCTATGCAATTCCAGTGCTTCGATCCAGATTTAGTCAGCTTTGAATTGCACCGCCCTGCGACACCTGAAGAGGTTGCACGCCCAATCAATGGTAATTTGATGTTCGAAGAGTCGCTCTGACCGAAGCTCAATATTTGCGAAGTGCATACCGCGCAGCCGGGACTAATGCTCTACGAAACCATTCCTTCTCCTTGGCGGCCTGTGCCAAGAGGCGCTTCATAGTCTTTACAGGCTCGGTGATGGTCGTCTGGCTAGCCCACCGGAGTTGGTTCCCGACCTGACGGTAGTAACCAATCCTGATTCGCAGCCCTTCCTTAACATTTTGGAATTTGATGAGATCAACCACGTCCCAATAGTCGGCACCAGACGAACTGTGACCGCTCCAAACGATCACGCGATCCTTCAAGAAACCCCGCTTGTTACCCTTGTTACCGGGGTAGTTGAATGCAACTTTCTTATTAACCGGCTGCATTAATTTCGCTTTGATTTCTTTCTTCGAAAGGCTCAACGGCAGGTCCTCCGTATTGGCCCGGTCTCAGCCGGGCCTTTTTCTTTTGTGGCCCACGCCAGGCGCTCCCTCGCTATGAATTGCTTGAGCCACTTCCTCTGTTTTTTCCGAATTATAGAGTAGCAACCGACTCACGGGGGTTCAGTTGACTTCCTCGCTTATGCGGCGCACCTCGCAGGGTGTCACCGCGAATCCCCGCGACTTGCGCGGTGTGAGGGAGCTGCTTTTCCATTTCTGGCAGCTCCTGTTGCCAGGATATCAGTTTTGGGCCCACAAATCTGCTTACGAGGAGAACCACTATGAAAAAATTTGGCAAAATCCTTCTGATTGGTTTGAGTTTCGGTCTGGTCACCTTTACCATAGGCTTTTTGACTAACCCTCCAACGCCAGTCCAGGCTTCGCCTGGGCCAGCGCCCGTCACGGTTGTGAACACTCCCCTGCCGGTACAAGGTACCGTCAGCGCAAACGTCACCAACACCGTACCCGTGAACGTCGCGAACTCCACTCTGCAGGTACAGGGAACCGTCAATGCCTCCCAGAACGGCGGTTGGACTGTTGGCGTCAACAACCTCCCCGCAATACAAAACGTCAGCTTTAACGGCGTCGCACAGCCTGTCTCCTTTTCCAGTACACCCACCACACCGCTTTTTACACGCGACGTGGACAATCCTGTACGTCAGCCCGTCTTCGGGAGCTGCGGCGCAACCAATCAGGTCCCGGTGAACGGCTTTGTGTCATGTGATATCAGTTTTATTTCCCCCACATCTTCTTTTTCTTCTGTTCCCGCCGGACAACGGCTGGTCATTGAATTCGTCAGCGGGGAGGCGGACGTACCGACGGGATTCAAGCCTTTAGAGTTTGGAATCAGGACAAGTCTAGGCAATGCATATACAGACGTTGATTTCGTCACAACGTTCATAGGAACATCAACCATTAATGGGATTCCATTGGACGAGTACAAAGTCGGCCAGCAGACACGGATATACGAAGACCCAAACGCTACCGTACATGTGGAAGTATTCGCATCCGACACAAACTATAGTGATCCATACTCAGTTTCCGTCACCGTAACCGGATACCTCGTGAATGTCCCGTAATCTCTCTAACGTGAGGGGGAGGATGAGGTTGCGGTTCCATCCTCCCTCATATTCAAGAAGAGAGGGAATCGAACGCCGAAATAGGCAGTAAGCAGGACCGCGCAGCGTTGGATAGGGGTTGGCCCGACCGTCGATTCCTCTAATGACTATGGTTCCCCCGATCCGACGATGGATTGAGGACACCCGCTGCAGCAATGAGAGGGCCGAAGTTCCGGGCAGCGAAGGCAAAAGGGAAACACGAGCGCTGCTCTTTGACCAACGTCGCGGTCCCACAACGCTTGGGAAAGAGGACTAACAATGGCGGTGGAAGACTTTATCGTTGGTTATAGACCGTATGTTTGTTTGAGATGCTAGCGAACTGCCATCTTCTGCGCCATGTGCAGCAGGAGCTTGCGGTGTTTCTCATCGGTTTTACCCAATATGCGGCGAAGCTTGCTCAGATATCGCGCTTCTTTTCCCGAGCTGCCCCATGCCATTCCGTCAGACGACTTTCGCTTTAATAGATTTGGCACTTGAGGAGGCTCGTTGCCCTCGTAGAAGAGTTGATAGAGTGGGACCTCGAAAGCACGCGCCAGCTTTTCCAACGTCTCAACAGCAGGAACGGTATGACCGTTTTCGACACGGGAAATGTAGCAACGAAGTAAGCCAGTGCGCTTTTCAACGTCACCTTGGGAGAGTTTCTTTGCCTCACGCATTTCGCGGAGGCGGTCGCTTATAATCATGGCGGGATTGTTACATTGAGGAGCCTGGAAGGCAACCCCAACGACGGCCTAGCCCCGCTGAAGAACTGCATCACCTTCTTACCAGACCGTGCCATCTGCGCCCAACGGGATTAGACATAGCACAGGAACAAGCACACCGCATTTACTACTACGCGACTTAACCCAAAGAATTTGGCTAGTCCACCTGCTATGCGCGTGACAATTTAATTCAGGTCCCGAGACTACCGCTTCCCAGAAGAGGAAAATATGCGCACCAAAATCCTAGCCCTATTGCTGTGTGTTGCAATCTTGCAGGTTCCATCAGCTGTTGCAAAGGATGATGGCGGTTACAACGTAATGTATGACGGCGGGTCACTACCAGGTTTGAAAGCCGGGAAGAAACTAAGGATGTACATCGAATCGAACGAAATTCGCATCATGGACGGCAAAACTCTCGTCACAACCCTTGTTCCTTCCACAGTCCAGGAAATCAGCTATGGCCAAGACGTGCATCGACGTGTCGGCGCAGCAATTGGCCTCGCGGTTGTGTCCTTGGGGATCGGCGCGTTAATGGCGCTCACGAAGTCGAAGAAGCACTACGTCGGTTTGACCTGGGCGACTGGCGACGCGAAGGGTGGCTTCGCCATGCAATGCGATAAAAATGATTATCGCGGTGTCCTCGCCGGGCTTGAAGGCGTTACCGGCAAAAAGGCCGTGAACTCGGACGCAATGACCGTGAAGAACTAGCCTCGATGCAAGCTGGAATTGAATCGAGGTTATGCGCTAGATTGAATTCGTGGAGGACGCCAGTGAGACTAGCCTCTTCGACATTACTTCTTCTTTTCCTTGCCGTGTCTTCAATGGCGCAAGATCCGGCGCCCCAAAATTCCGAAGCCAAGAAACCAGACCCTCCAACCAAGAGACTCTTTATCGCGGATTACGTTATCGGCGGTGCGGTCGGTTCGGCTCATACAGACTCAACCGGCAATACTTACGGAAGCGCCGCAGTAGTAGGCCGGAACATCTCGCTAGAGGCGACAGAAGGGTTCATGAAGAAGTGCCCGGCAGTCACGGTGACCAATGACCGCGATGCTGCCGACTATATCCTGCGACCTAACAAGGGAAGTTCGACGCTATACAAAAAGAATGGGGACGTTGTTTACGTGTCTCACGCCAAAGTAAAGGTATCTAACCTAGTCAAGGACGTTTGCGGTTACATCCAATCGCATCCTTAGAGAAAGATCGTATTAATCCACTGAATCTTTAGATTTCCTCAACCGTCCCGTATCTATCCGTACGCGATTTTACGCGCCACAATCACTCCTAGAGCGGCTTGACGATAGGCTGAGCATTTCTGGAAACAATTATCTGACTTTTCAGGATAAGAAACCCTTCGCTGCTTCCGGGAACACTCAAATATTCGCGCACTTGGTCAGTGCCCAATTGAATCGTATCGCGTGTGCGAAGGTTATGAAGTTCGAGTCCCTTGCTTGACGCACTCCAAACAATCCACGTGTCATCGATGCGCCTCAATTCTCCTGTGCTTGAATCGAGTGTGATCGGGCGAACCTTTACGGGGGTGTATTGCAGTTCCGATAATTTCTGGTTGTTCACGATTGTTCCCCTAATAAGCGCGGGAGCAATGTCCAGAGTCGCCTTGCAGAGGTCACCGCGACTGCCTGGCTTTCATGACACCGATACGCAGAGCAAACGAGCAAACTCTTGGATGCCGTTTCGATTTAATTTATTTTGTGTAAG
>Ga0307475_10000665_pt1 | contig 20718 bp, 18 predicted proteins | sample atmos_gasesECM1C_FD_203317 | JGI IMG/M metagenome (GOLD analysis project Ga0307475, IMG submission 203317) | Hardwood forest soil microbial communities from Morgan-Monroe State Forest, Indiana, United States - atmos_gasesECM1C_515 | ecosystem: Environmental > Terrestrial > Soil > Temperate... | reverse complement strand
AATAACTTTGCCCCGAATAGCGCCCAAAGCGGCGGATTTGCGGTGAGATTGGGGAGGGATTTGTGGCGGTAGTAGGTCTTGAAGAGAAATACGACGCGGTACGCCAGCTCATTGCAGTCGGCAAGGAGCGCGGCTACCTGCTGTATGACGAAGTAAACGATTCGCTTCCGGCCGAAGTGCATTCCTCGGAAGAGATCGACGACCTTCTCACGACATTTGAGCGCAACGGCATCGAGATTTACGAAGATGCGGCGTCGGCCAAGGCCGCGCGCGCGGTCGAGGTGTCCGGCGAAAGCGGCGACCACGAAGTTGTGGTTAAGGAAGATGCGCACGAGGGTGAGAGCGATCTGGATTTGACACCCGGCTCGTTGGAAAAAACCAACGACCCAGTGCGCATGTACCTGCGCGAAATGGGGACGGTTCCGCTGCTGACGCGCGAAGGCGAAGTGACCATCGCCAAGCGCATCGAGCGCGGGCAGCTAGTGGTCATGAAAGCGATCACGCGGTCGCCGATCGTCATCAAGGAACTGATCGCGGTTGGCGATGATTTGCGCAAAGGTGTCCGGTCCATCAAAGAGATTGTGCAGTTCGATGACGAAGAGCTCACCGAAGAAAAGATCGCGAACAAAACCAAACAGACGCTCAAGCACATCGAGAAAATCGCCAAGCTGTATGACAACGCGTTGAAGCAGGCAATTCGGCTGGAGAAGACGCCGAAGGCCAAGAAGCGTTCTTACATCCATGCGAAATGGGATGTGGCCCGCACGCGCGTGGAGATTTCCCTTGCGGTGCGCGCTATTGATTTCAACCCTTTTGAGAAAAAGCGCCTGATCGACAAGATGCGCGGCACTGTGGAACGCCTGCAATCGCTGGAGCGCGAAGCGGGCCGCCTGGAGCGCCGCGTTGATGTAGCCAAAGGCGACGTGGCCGCGGAAGCGCGCAAAGAACTGCGCACTCGCCGCACCGAGCTAAAAGATATCGAAGAGGCCAGCGAAGTCGGGCTTACGGAGCTGAAGCGTACCCTCACGATCATTCACCGCGGAGAAGCGGAAGCCGAACAGGCCAAGAAGGAATTGATCGAGGCGAACCTGCGCTTGGTTGTTTCTATCGCCAAGAAATATACGAACCGCGGTTTGCAGTTCCTGGATTTGATTCAGGAAGGCAACATCGGTTTGATGAAGGCCGTCGATAAATTCGAGTGGCGCCGCGGCTACAAGTTTTCGACCTACGCAACTTGGTGGATTCGCCAGGCCATCACGCGCGCGATTGCCGACCAGGCGCGCACCATCCGCATCCCGGTACACATGATCGAGACTATTAACAAGCTGGTGCGCACCAGCCGCCAGCTCGTGCAGGAACTCGGCCGCGAGCCTACCAGCGAAGAAATTGCCAAGCGCATGGACATTCCGGTGTCCAAGGTGCGCAAGATTTTGAAAATCGCGCAAGAGCCGATTTCGCTCGAGACGCCCATCGGCGAAGAGGAAGATTCCCATCTTGGCGACTTCATCGAAGACAAGGCAGTGGTGTCGCCTTCCGATGCGGTGATTAACCTGAATTTGAAGGAACAAACGTCTTCGGTGTTGAAGACGCTGACCCCGCGCGAAGAAAAAGTGATCAAGATGCGCTTCGGGCTGGATGATGGCAGCGAGCACACGCTTGAGGAAGTCGGCCAGTCCTTCGCGGTCACCCGCGAGCGCATCCGCCAAATCGAAGCCAAGGCCCTGCGCAAGCTGCGCCATCCGTCCCGATCGCGCAAACTGCGCGCGTTCCTGGAAGGCCCGTCCCGCGATTACCTCTAGCGATTACGAACCTCGCCCGGCATTAACAAATGAACGCCTCCGATTCCGGAGGCGTTTTTTTTTGCTTACAATTTTTGCCCGCGGGCGGTCAATTACCTGGAGTTCTTGCGAAATGGAGGATGAGGCATAGGACTAACATTGTGTCGAAGGCGACGAAAGCAAGAAGGGCGGGGACGAAGGCCGCGTTGTTGAATTGCGGCGGGGTGTGCAAATTGGCGCGGAAAGCCAACTCCATCACAAAAAGCAAAAAGGCTAGCAGCCCGCAGCCAAACCACGCGGACCACACCCGAATGTAGGCCAGCGTGTTCTCCCGCCGCTCGGGGGCCAGCCAGTATTCCTTGTGAGGCAGATTGATCAGCGAAACCGGTACCGCCGCGACGATACTTGGAATGCCGAAGGCAACGACAGTCGCGAGTACAATCATGGCCAATTCCGTGGAGAAAAACGCCGCCTTGGTTTGCCAGCCATTAACGAAACCGCCCCGGGCAAAGTGCGAGCCGAGAATCTCCGGAATGCGCGGCCCGTAGTAGAAGAGCTGTACGGCGCCCAAGGCCACGAGTGTAAAGAAGATCGAATGAGACAAACGAGTATTGAGCATGGATCCTCTTTCCGCAGAGTACGCACGGACGGCCGCTGGCACAAGCTTTGTACCGATTTATTGTGCTGAAAATGCGCCTAATCCCATCTGCATCGCTGAAGGTGCGAAACGCTGGCGTAACCGTCGATAGGAGTTAGAATTAGAAGTCTATGAAATCAAAGCAACGTTCAGCTGCCATTATTCTGCTGTTGCTGCTGTGCGCGACGGTCTACGTCCTGGTTCGCACCCGCACGGCCGCGCCAAGCCTCGGCTCGCCGAGCACGAATCAAGACTCGAATGCCGGCCAGCCGGAACTTGTCGACGAGCGGCCGCTGCAAACCGCCCAGCAGTTTGCCAAGATGGCGACCAGCGCCGAGGAAAAGCCTTTTGCTGAGCATGCCTTAGCGCTTGGCGATCATCAGATGGACCTCGCGTTTGCCGCAGCCGTGTTGGACGCGCAGGAGCACCCGCCCGTTTTGAGCGCGCAGACCAAAGCGATTCAGGCGCACCTGCAAAAACTAGAGGACTCTATCGAGGCCGATAAAAAGCGCGTTGACGCGCTGACGGCCGCAGACGCAAAAGCCAGCGGCGCCAAGAAAGACGTCTTGGATGACCAACTCGATTTGGCCAAGGCCCAGCTCGAGCTCGACCAGGATGAGGTCGACGAGGCAAAGCAAGACCTGACACATGCTGGAGGTGACCCCCAGGGCCGCATTCAGGCGATGTTGGAACAGCACGAAGCTGCGTCGCATGCTTCGGACAGCACGCACGTTACAATCAGCGAACCTGTGGAACCCCGCGGCCTGATTCGCCACTTGCAGCAATGGTCGGCGTGGCACCAGAAGCAACTGCAGTTGTGGCGCGCCAAGCATGACGCAGAGTCCGCGGCAAGTTCGCTGTCCTCAAAGCACGCTACGCTCGAGAAGCAGGTCAGCGAACAGACGGAGCAATTCAGCCAAAACTCTCCTCCCTCTCAGGGCCAAGCCAGTCGCAGCCGGGAAGAATCTGCCGCTATTGTGAAAAGTACCAAGCGCCGCGCCGAAGATCAGAAGGCGCTGATCATCCTGAATAAGCGGATTGGAGACGAGAAACAGCTTGCTGATGTCTACGGCAAATGGATCACAGCCGTAGCCGCGAAGCAACGAGCCATCTTGCACCGTGGCATGATCGGCGTTGCCGTCATTCTCGGGATCCTGTTAGTCGGCCTGTTCTTCGATGGGTGGCTCGAGCATTTGCTAGGGAAAACATCGCTCGACCGGCGCCAGGTGGAGACATTGCGCACCGTTACTCGCGTTTCGCTGCAAGTCTTCGCGGTGCTGTTCATTTTGCTGGTCATCTTCGGGCCACCAAGTCAACTCGGCACATTTCTCGGTTTGGCGGGCGCGGGCCTCACTGTCGCGCTCAAGGATTTCATTGTGGGCTTTCTCGGCTGGTTCGTCTTGATGGGCAAGAATGGAATCCGCCTGGGCGACTGGGTGGAAATCAATGGCGTGACGGGTGAAGTAGTCGAACTCGGGATGTTTCATACCGTCCTGCTGGAAACCGGGAATTGGACTGATTCCAGCCACCCGACCGGAAGACGTGTGACCTTCACGAACAGCTTCGCGATCGAAGGCCACTACTTCAATTTTTCAACATCGGGACAGTGGCTCTGGGACGAGCTGCAGATTGTCGTGCCGGCAGGACAGGATCCATACCCAATCGTGGATGCTATTCAGAAGAAAGTGGTAGAAGCAACTTCCGAAGGCGCGTTACAAGCGGAAAAGGAATGGAAAGGCACGACAAGATCGCGAGAGATGACTTCGCAGACCGCCGCACCCGCGATCAATATAAAACCCGTAATTGGCGGCATCGAAATCGCGGTGCGCTACATCACGCGCGCCAATGAGCGCTATCAATTGCGTGCCAAGCTCTATGAGTCAGCCGTCGGTCTGCTTGGACAGAAGTCGCCGGCGCTGCAAGAGAAAGTTTCAAGCTAGCGCCGCCAGAATTTCATCACTGCGGAGTAGTCCAAATCTTCTTTCGCGCTGCCTTTTACATAGCTGTAGACTTCCCGCGCCGCGGCCGTTGCAGGCAGCGCCACTCCGATTTGATTGCCCAGGTCGAGCGCCAAACCCAGGTCTTTGTGCATCAGTCGCAGCGGAAAGCTGGGTTTGTACTCCCCTTTCAAAAGGTTCGGAGCTTTTATGTCCAGCACACCGGAGCGCGCCATACTCGATTGCATTACTTCCACTAGGCCTTCGCCTTTCAGCCCGGCGCCGGTGACCAGTGCCAGCGCTTCGGCCAGCGCATCCACTTGCAGCGCGAGAATCAGGTTCATCGCCAGCTTGATCGTTTGCCCGGCGGCATTGGGCCCGAGATGAAACCAGCGCTTCCCCAGAACACTAAGGATGGGCTCAACAGCCTTCAACGTCTCGGCCTCCCCCCCCACCATGAAAACCAACTCGCCTTTCTTTGCGCCCCAGTCGCCGCCGGTAACCGGCGCATCGAGGAAACGCACTTTGCGTTCGGCGCAGGCTGAGGCAATTTTTCTGGCCAGCGCAGGCGATACGGTGCTGGAATCAATGTATGTGCTGCCCGGTTTCATCCCGGCCAGCGCACCGGAATCTTTGCCGCTCGTTCCCCAAAGCACGCCTTCCAGCGCCGGCGGGTCGCTGACAATAGTGATCAGGACATGCGAGGCCGCGGCAACTTCCTTTGGCGATTTCGCCAGCGTTGCTCCGAGCGCCACCAATTCCTTCGCGCGTGTAGCCGTGCGATTCCAGACGGTCAGGGGAAAACCGGCCTTTAATAAATTCGTGCCCATCGGCTGGCCCATCAAACCAAGGCCAATCAAGCCAACTTTCGTTTTCGAACTGGCAGCGGATTCCACGAGAGCTCTCCTATGCGAAGTATGTCGTGAAGCTGGGATCCGAATCGATTGTACAGGTTTGACCAAGAATGCAGGAACGCATTTGCCGGCCAATCGTTGGCTAATTTAGGGTTGGCCTTGCGAGGGAGCTAAGCGGTCTTGGGTCGGTTGCGCAGTGGGAGCAGCGCGGGCGTGCCGGCGGAAGCGCTGGCTGCGGTGCGAGAAGCTTGATCCGTTGGCTCCATCTTCATGGCTGACACGCTTGCCTTGCCGGGGTCGCCAACCTTTTCGTCCCCGCTCTTTTCTTCCAAACGGACAATAAATTGATACGGAATTTCCCAGCGGAAGTGTCTTTGCTGCCCGTGTTGCACCAGGCTCTGTTCCAGGAAAATAGAGCGGCCCGAATCAGCGACAAAAATGCCCGATGCGGGCAGCAGCACGTCGCCGGCGCGGTAATGCACCTCGACCCTGCGCCCCAAAAAAGCGGAATAACGGGCCATACTCGCTCCAGTGTCGAGGCCGGTAGTAAGGGGGTCAATAGTACGGACGGACTCCCCCCAAAAGATCTGTGGAAAAGGCTGAGAGTGCCCGACGTTGCGGCTCAGATCCGGCGCAAAGCGCGCCACGCAATCCTTGACTTTTTCCGGGAGCAAGCTATTGTCATGCGTTCTGGTTATGTCCCAAGAGGAGAGAATCATGCGGAAATGGTGCGGCTGGCTGCTTGTCGGTTTAGTGGCGGTGCTGGGGCTGCCCGCCCTTGCTCAAACGCCTAAGGCCAGTAAGCCGTATGTCCTGAAAGCCGCCCGGATGTTCGACGGTAAGAGCAACACACTGTCGACACCGGGCTTGGTCGTCGTCGCAGACGGAAAAATTGCCGGTGTCGGCGCCAAGGCCGAAATTCCCGCGGGGGCCGAAACAATCGATCTCGGCGACGCCACACTTTTGCCCGGCTTCATCGACGCCCATACGCACCTCACCTCGATGTATTCCGACGATTGGAAGCAGAGCACTCTCGACCAGCTGCAGAAGACCGTTGCCGAACAGGCGCTGGATGCCAGCGCGAATGCGCGAGTAACCCTCATAGCAGGTTTCACAACCGTGCGAGATGTTGGCTCCGGCAACTATCTCGATGTTGGCTTGCGCAACGCCATTCGCGACGGCGTCGTGCCCGGTCCCCGCATGCTCGTCACCGTCCACGCGCTCGGCTCGACAGGCGGCCATTGCGACCACAGCGGCGGCTTCCGCCAAGGGCTTTTCGGAAAAGAGAGCGATCCCCTAGACGGTGTGATCAACGGACCGGATCAGGCTCGTTACGCCGTCCGGCTTGATCACAAGTATGGCGCAGACATTATCAAAGTGTGCGCAACCGGCGGCGTCCTTTCGCTTACCGATGACGTCGACACGCCGCAGCTTACGCAGGAAGAGCTGAACGCCATCGTCGATGAAGCTCACGCACTACGGCGTAAAACCGCCGCCCACGCGCACGGCAACGAAGGCGCCAAGCGCGCCGTCCTCGCGGGCATCGATTCCATCGAGCATGGCTCCTTTGTGCAAGACGAAACGCTCGACATGATGAAGCAGCGCGGCACATATCTTGTCCCAACGCTTATCGCTGGCGAAAGCCTGGGCCAAAAAATCGACAAAGGCGTGTATTTGCCTCCCGCTATTGTTGCGAAAACGCGCGCAGCGTTGGCCTCGCGCTCACAAATGTTTCAACACGCCGTGGCTAAGGGCGTAAAGATCGGCTTCGGCACCGACGCTGCCGTCTATCAGCATGGCCGCAATGCGGAAGAATTTCACTTGATGGTCGATCTCGGCATGAAGCCGATTGATGCGCTGCGCTCCGCGGCCCTGGCCGACGCCGAACTTCTGGGCCTGCAGGACAAGATCGGCACACTGGACGCCGGCAAACTTGCCGACATCGTGGCCGTCCCCGGCAACCCAGCGGAAAATATCCGCCAAACCGAAAAGGTGTTCTTCGTCATGAAAGAAGGCGTGATCTATCGAAATGATCGCGGCGCGCCGCAGCGCTGACGGATTCACTTGGTCGTCGACAGGATTCGCAAACAGTCACCGAAAACTCGGAGCGCCGCTGATTCCGCAGAGCGTAGCAGGGGAAAGAATCGCTTCGCCATCATCCTGAGCTGCGCCGCTCAAGCCGACCACCACATCGGTCAACTCATTTACCTCAGCAGAGAACTCGCGGCCCAGACGGCACGAAGAGCTACACCTCAGATGAGCCTGAGTTGAGGTCTTCTATTCCATCACTGATGCGATCCTCGCGCGGCAATTCCTTAGCGGTTACAATTCTCTAGCACTGAATGAACTCGCCCTTCGAGCTTTCCAACATCCCTGCCGCCGCTCCTTCTCCTGGCGGCTGGCGGCTCGCTCTTGTTCTTTCTTTGTGTGTTTCCCTGCTCATCGTCGCCCCCTTCTTCTGGCGCGGCAGTGCTTCCGGCCATGATTTCGAATTCCACGCCACCTCCTGGCTCGACGTTGCCGAACAGTGGAAGCAGGGAATTCTCTATCCGCGCTGGGCGGACTGGGCCAATCACGGCTTTGGCGAGCCGCGCTTCATTTTTTATCCGCCGCTCTCTTGGCTGCTGGCCCCCGCGCTGAGCCTACTCATTCCGTGGGATTACGTGCCGGTGGCCTTCATCGTCTTAGTGCAGATTTTCGCCGGACTTTCCGCATTTGCTTTTGCGCGCCGCATGCTGCCGCGAAATTCGGCGCTTTTCGCCGCCGCCTGCTACACCGCAAACCCCAACGCCCTGCTGATGATTTATTTCCGCAGCGACTATGCCGAGCTGCTGGCCTCCGCTTTCTTCCCCCTGCTCTTTCACGCGGCTCTACAACTTGCAGACGTTGTAGAGGCTCGCCGCAGGTCTTGGTTACGCACGCTAGTCTTGTTTTCCGCGACATTCGCAGCGGTTTGGCTATCCAACGCCCCCGCCGGCGTCATGGCCACGTATTCCGTGATATTGCTATTCGCTTGGGCGGCGCTGGTCCACAAGTCCTGGGCACCGCTGCTCCGCTGCACGATTGGCTTAACGCTCGGCTTCGGCCTCGCCGCATTCTACATCGTCCCCGCGGCATACGAGCAGCGCTGGGTTAACATCGCGCAAGCGCTCTCGCCCGGTCTGCTTCCATCCGAAAATTTCTTGTACACCGCCAGCAACGACCCCGAGCACACCTTCTTCAACTACATGGCCTCCACCATCGCCGTAGCCATCATCGTTTTTACAGGCATTGCTGCCATCGCCGTGCGCCGCAAAAGCGCGCAACCAGGCGCCCTACTCGCTCAACACAAAATCGTGAGCACATTTTTGCTCCTCGCCACGGTCGCCACCGTGTTGATGCTGCGCTTCACCTCTGTCCTCTGGCTGCTCCTGCCGAAGCTCCGCTTCGTGCAATTCCCCTGGCGCTGGATGTCCATTCTGACTATCCCGTTCGTCTATTTTCTTGCCGCGGCCGTGGCTCGCTGCCGCCTCCGCTGGCTTTGGATCGTCGCGACGCTAGCCCTACTAACAAGCATCGCCGTCTTTCTCGCTCAGCACACCTGGTGGGACGACGAAGACTTCTCCACCCTGCGCGCGACCATCGCCAGCGGCGAAGGTTTCGATGGCACCGACGAGTACGACCCCATTGGCGACGACCACTACAACCTCCCCGTAAGAGCGCCTCGCGCGCAAGTGCTTCCTCCAAGTGAAGAGCCCGAAAGCCCAGAAGCGACCGCCGCCGCAACTCCCCCGAAAATTGTCATTGAACGTTGGACACCAGAACGCAAAATCGTGCGCGTCGAATCCCCGCAGCCCGCGCGCCTGGCCCTGCGGTTGCTGAACTACCCAGCCTGGCAGGTTCAGGTAAACGGCTCTCGTATCCGACCCGCGTCAGCGGATGACTCGGGCCAAATGATCGTCCCCCTACCTGCGGGAAAATCGCACGTCACCGCACGCTTCACACGCACTCGAGACACAATCCTGGGCGCAATTATCAGCATCCTCAGCTTGCTGGTTGGAGTGTTCTTATTCTGGTGGAGCAGCCGCAGCCGAAAATCGCTGGCCGCCTAGCGCCGATCAACCGTGGGATGGCGCACGTCTTGACCCTGCACCATGTAGATCACATCCTCGGCAATATTTGTAGCGTGGTCGCCAATCCGCTCCAGGTTTTTCGCCACCAGGATCAGCTCAAACGCCGGAAATACCACGCTGGAGTCCCCCATCATGTAGGTAAGCAACTCGCGGAAAATCTGGTCGCGAAAGTGGTCCACCTGGTCGTCCATCGCCAGAACTTTTTGCGCCAGCTCCACATCGCGCCGCACCAGCGCGTTTAGCGAGTCTCGCATCATCTCTTCTGCAACTTCACTCATGCGCGGCAAGTCCACATACGGCTTGACACGCGGATGCCGCAAAATGCGCAACGACGCTTGCGCAATGTTCACCGCCTGGTCTCCGATGCGCTCCAGGTCATTGTTGATGCGAGACACCGCCAACACCAGCCGCAGGTCCGTAGCCATTAGCTGGTGCAGCGCCAATAGCTGCACTACGCGATCGTCGATCTCGATTTGCAGCTCATTGATCGCGTCCTCTTCATCCAACACGCGTTTGGCAAGTTGTTCGTCGGAATCCAGCACGGAATGCACCGCTTGATGCACGGCGCGCTCCGCCAGGCTGCCCATCCACAGCAGCCGCTCCTTCAGTTCGTTCAAATCTCGCTCGAAGTGGCGTTCCATCAATCGATCCCTTCAAAACCCCTAACCGCTGGCCCGGACTTGATCTTCCCAACCTCAGCCAAAACGTCCGGTGATATACGCTTCTGTCCGCGCATCCCCAGGGGTGGTGAATAACTGCGGCGTCGGACTGAACTCGATCAACTGCCCCAGCAGCAGGAATGCCGTGAAGTCGCTCACCCGCGCCGCTTGCTGCATGTTGTGCGTCACGATCACCAGCGTGCAGAGGTCTTTCAATTGCACCAGAAGCTCTTCAATCTTCGCTGTGCTGATCGGGTCCAGCGCCGAGCACGGCTCGTCCAGCAAAAGCACCTCCGGCTCCACGGCCAAAGCCCGCGCGATACATAGCCGCTGTTGCTGCCCGCCGGAAAGCTCGTGTGCGGATTTGTGCAGGTGATCCTTCACTTCGTCCCACAGCGCCGAGTGCCGCAAGCTCTTTTCCACCGCCTCCGAAATCGGCAGCTTCGATCCATTAATCCGCAGTCCATACGCCACATTGTCAAAAATGGATTTCGGAAACGGGTTCGGCCGCTGAAACACCATGCCCACCCGCCGCCGCAACTGCGTCACATCTTGCGCCAAAATGTTCTGCCCATCCAGGGTGATTTCGCCTTCTAGCCGTGCGTGGCGCACCGTCTCGTGCATTCGGTTCAGCGTCCGCAGCAAAGTGGACTTCCCGCAGCCCGATGGCCCAATGAGCGCCGTAATTTTGCTCGTCGCCACCCCCAGGCTCACGTCAAACAGCGCCTGCTTCGGCCCATAGAAAAAGTTTACTTTGCTGATGTTCATGCGCATCGGCAAAGCCGCTGTCGTCTCTCGGCCGATCGCCCCGGTCTGGCTTGGTGTGATGTTGACAGACACTGCCGGCCTCACTGATGCATGCATATTACGCCCTCGGAACCGCAATGCCACGAGCCAGGACCGCCCGCGCAACAATATTAATGACCAGAATCAATCCCAGCAACACTAGCCCCGCGGCCCACGCTTGCCGGTGCCAATCCTCATACGGCGATACAGCATAATTGAAAATCGCCACTGGAAGCGACGCCGTCGGTTGGTTCCAGCCTGGACTCCAGAATCGATTTCCCAAAGCCGTGAACAGCAGCGGCGCCGTTTCTCCCGCCACGCGCGCAAATGCCAGCAGCACCGCTGTAAGAATGCCCCGATAGGCGGCCGGTACAATCACTGTGGCGATGGTCTTCCACTTGCTCGCCCCAAGCGCCATCGCCGCTTCCCGCAGCGCGCGCGGCACCGCCAGCAAAAATTCCTCTGTGCTTCGCAGCGTGATGGGAATCATCATTAGGCCCAGCGCGAAGCCGCCCGCCAGGGTCGAAAAATGCTTGAACGGCAGCACCACCAGGCTGTACGCAAAAATCCCGATCACGATCGACGGCACGCCATTCAGCAAGTCCGCCGCATAGCGCACTACAAACGCCACTTTGCTGCCGCTGAATTCCGCCAGATAAATCGCCCCCAGAAAGCCAATCGGCACACCCAGCAACGAAGCGAGTAACAACATCTTTGCGCTGCCCACAATCGCATTGGCCATCCCGCCGCCCGCCTCTCCCACCGGCTTCGGCAGCTTCGTGAAGAAGCTCCAGTTGATCGACGTTCCGCCGTGATAGACCAGGTATCCAAGAATGAAAAACAGAACGCTGACGGCTACCAGCGCGCACACTCCGGTCATCGTCAGCATGAAGCCGCTCACGAATTTCCGCCAGCGCAGCCGCGGACTCATGCGTTAGCCGTCCCGCCACCGCGTTGCGAGGTGATCACGATCATTAGTCGCGCCAATCCATTTAACAAAAACGTCAGCAGAAACAGCACCAGGCCCAGCTCGATCAGTGCCTGCAGGTGAAGATCGCCGGTGGCTTCGGTGAACTCATTCGCGATCACCGCCGCAATCGAATATCCCGGCGAAAGTAGCGAAGCGCTAATCGTCGGCGTATTCCCGATGACCATCGTCACCGCCATCGTTTCACCCAGCGCGCGCGCCAGCGCCAGAAATATCGACCCCATAATGCCCGTCCGCGCAAACGGCACCACCACTTTCCACGTCGATTCCCAACGCGTCGACCCCAAGCTCAGCGCCGCTTCGCGCTGGTCCCGCGGCACGGACATCAGCACCTCGCGAGATACCGAAATGATGTACGGGATCACCATGATGGCTAGCACCATGCCTGCCGTCAGAAATCCAATTCCATACGCTGGCCCGGAAAACAGGGGCAAAAATCCCAGCGTCTTCTTCAGCCCCGGTTGCACATAGTCCCGCATCAACGGCACTACGATAAAAACGCCCAGCAATCCGTAGATAACGCTCGGCACCGCAGCCAGCAGATCGATGAAAAATTCCAGCGCGTCCGATAGCCGTGCCGGTGCCAACTCTGCCAAGAAAATTGCCGCGCCGATTCCAAGCGGCACAGCAATCACCAGCGAAACTGTTGCCGTGATTAACGTGCCGTAAATGAACGGCAGCGCGCCGAACTGCTCCGCAATTGGGTCCCAGACTCGTGTCAAAAAGAATTGCAACCCGAACTTGTGTCGCGCCAGCGCCGATCCCTGCCACAACTCCAAAATCAGCAACAGTGTGACCAGCACCGTCGAAGCCGCAAACAAAAATGTAATCAGCCGCGCGATTTCATCTCCTTCGCGCAGCCGCCTCAGAAATAAGCGCGAGCCCGATATCGGGCCCGCGCTCGGAACGGTCGTGGTTGCAGCCATTGTTCTCTTGGGCGGCCTCGTTATTGGACCTTCGCCAGCGCCTTCTTTTCTTTAGCGACTACTTCCTTCGGCAGCTTCGCGTAAGACAACTGCTCCGCGTAATTCTGCCCGTCCGCCAGCATCCAGGTTAGAAAGCCCTTGATCGCATCGCGCTTCGCCGCATCCGAAAATTTCTCGGGAATCAGCAGCCACGTAAAACTCGCGATCGGATAAGCCGTTTTGCCAGGCGGATCGGTAATCGATACCCGGAAATCATCGGGCATCGTCTTCGCCGCGGCCGCCGCGGCGGCGCTTACGCCGGCGAGATCTGCTTTCACAAAATTCCCCGACGAATTTTTCACGCTTCCATACGGAATATTGTTGGACACCGCGTAAATTAATTCCACGTAACCAATCGAATTGGGCGCATTCTTGATCTGACCGGTCAGGCCTTCGTTCCCTTTGCCGCCCAAACCCACCGGCCAATTCGGCGATGCGCCCTTCCCAACTTTGTTCTTCCATTCCTCGCTGACTTTCGAAAGATAGTCTGTCCACACGTACGTCGTCCCGCTGCCATCCGAGCGATGGACAACGACGATGTCCGCGTCCGGCAGATTGATGCCCTTGTTCGGCCCCGCAATTAGCGGGTCATTCCACTTCGTGATTTTCCCCAGAAAGATTCCCGCCAGCGCCTCGGGCGTAAAGTTCAGCGCCGCCGTCACGCCCGGAATGTTGTACGTCGGCACGACCGCGCCCAGCACCGTGGGGAAGTGCAAAATCCCAAACCCATGTTTGTCCTGAAATGCCTTCAACTGCTCGTCGTTCATTGGACCGTCGGAAGCGCCGAAGTCCACCGTGCCTTCGGTCACTTGCTTGATTCCCCCGCCCGACCCGATCGATTGATAGTTGATTTGTACCGACGGATTTTTCTTCTGGTATTCATCAAACCATTTGGAGTACATCGGATATGGAAATGACGCGCCTGCTCCATTGATAGAAAGCGCGGCATGCACCAAAACAGCTGCCATCATTGTGAGAGCGAGTGTAACCACGCTCACGCCTGCGATTCGCTTCATGGTATTTCTCTCCATCTTCACGATTTACCCGCTCGGATGCTCCCAGTGTCCCCCTGCCGTGTTACAGCATTGTTACAATCGCCGTAGCTTCTGTTGAAACTCGATTTTTCCCGAACATCTCCGTAAGCCTACGGCCCGAAAGGGCTTAGCAAGCACCCTGCACAGTCAGGCGGCATGCTCCCATATTTCGCATCCCCCTTCTGAGGCCCAAAAAAAGAATCGAGGGCAGCCCCGCAAAGGGCTGCCCTCGATTTCCTCTCTGCTTTTCTACTCTACTTGTGCCGACTCTAGGGTATGTAGTAGCGGAACGACGTCCAAATCATGTTGTCGACCGCCTTGGGTGAAATACCAGGAGTGCCCGCTGCCAGCCCGCCGCTCCCGGACCATCCGCTCTTCGTGATGTACGAATACGCGACTCCCCAGCGCATTCCGCCCTTCGGTCCGCTGTAGAACTTGTGCCAGAACCCCAGCGTCCCTTCCGTGATGATTCGGATGTCCCCCGCGCAAGTCCCGCCCGCCGCCGGTGTAAACGATCCCGTCGGAGGCCGCTCCGTGCTGCATCCGCTGTTGTTCGCCGCCGGCGACCCGTATCCGCCGATTCCCGTCGTCGAAATCGTCGTCTTGGTTGTCCGTGGATATGCCGGTTGTGCACCAAAGGCCGGAATCGCAGGCGTCGCGGTCACCGTAACGCTGCTGTACCCGGTATATCCGGCGCGAAACGCGTATTCGGACCCGCCGTAAAGGTAAACATCCAGCTTCGGATTCGGGTGGAATTCCAGCACGCCGAGTCCGTGCGCCGTGCGAATCAACGCCGCCGAGCCATCCGGCCGGAACGTCTCGTCCGCAAGCTGCGCCGAACCATACCGTCCGATGCCGTCGCCGGCCACGCCCTTCACGCCAAAGTCCAGCTTCTTGTTGAACAGCGGCACACGCAAGCTTGCCCCCAATCCGCCGCCAGTTCGCGTGTCGTCAAATGCTCCAAGCGCGCTCGGTGCCGTTGACCCATCCACCGGGCAAGCCAAGACCGTTGGCGTCGCCGGCGGCGGAGTATTTCCTGCGTTTGTTCCCACCACGCTGCAAGGGAAAATCCGGTTCCGGAACGTGCTGATGATCCCGAACAGCTCGTAATGCCCGTACCCGGGATCCGCTGCCGCCTTGATAATGATGTCCGGCGCTTTGTTCACTGTGTATCCGGTCGCATCAAACGCGTTGAGCAACCCTCCAGCCTGCCCGGGAGCATTGATGAAGAAGTTCTGCGATGTCGTCACCGCGCCCACCTCGTTCGTGCTCGTGAACGTCGTGAACCCGCGTCCGCCCAGCGTCGCCTGCGGTCCTTCCACCGACAGCGCCAGTGCAAACTTTCCGCCGAAGTCCTTCACTATGCGGAAGCCGTACTGTCGCGCCCAGGTGAAGCCCACCACGTATTGCGGGTCGATCATCATCGGCAGCGCTTCCAACCGGTTCTGGATCCCCTTCCGGTCCTCCGTCGCAAGCGTCCACATCTGCCCGCCGGTGAACTGCCAGCCGCTGTCCAGCGTCAACTGCCCCCAGACTTGCCGCTGCCGGAACGGATAGCTGTTGCTCTGCCGGTTGTTCGACGTCACGCCCGCGTTCAAGAAGTCACCCTCGTAGTAGCCGGTCAGTTTGGCGGTCCCGACGTTGGACTCAAACAGCACCGTCGCGCGCGATTGCCGCGCTGTAAAGTTCGTCTCCGCCACCTTCGAGAGCGAGTTCCCTGGGAACGGAATGTTCGTGAAAGACGAATTAATGTCGGCGGAATTCGCGCGTGTGCGCGTCACCGTTTCCGCCGCGATGAATCCCCCCGGCGTAATGCTCACTCCCTTATAGCGAATCGTCGCCGGACCCGTCTCTTCCGCCTTCTTCTCGGCCGCCTGCGCCGTTGCTACCGTCGTGCGCAGCGATTCGTTGCTTACCTTTAGATCGCTCACCGTCGAAGTCAGCGAGCTCGTCGCGCTCTTCATTTCCGCGCTCGCGCTCACCGCTTCCGCGGCTTTGCTGCTGGCTTCCACAGCGCGAGTGTTCGCCACCGCCGCTGCATCCCGCGTCGCATCGATCTGCCGGTCGCGCTTGGCCAGCTCTTCCTTCAGCAACTGCAATTGCTCCTGCTGCGCCTGCAAGGTCTGCCGCAGCTCCTCCAGCTCCGCGGCAAACTTCGCTTCCGATGCTTCGGCCGCTTTCGCTTTTGCAGCCTTAGCTGCCTTCGCGGGCCCGCCGGCCGTGGCCGGTTGCGCGTCAGCGTCCTTCGGCGTATCCGCTAGCGCTATTCCGTAGGTCAGAAAAATCGACAGTGTTAGTGCTGCAAATTTTTTCATCGCCTCTCTCTTTGAAACAAGATTCGACCCAATACCGGTGAGTTTGCGAACCACTCTGCCGCTGAAAGGTAGTTGCCCCGTCTTACTGTTGCGTCAAACGAATGTGAATATCCTGTAACAATCGACAGGACCCCACTCTAATTCGTTGATGGATTTGAAGTTACGAAGGTTACAATTCGTTCGCGGCTTCAACAACAGGCAAAACGATAGGGATTCCGGTTCGCTCCGAACCAGACCAGTCCCCCGGACTGTTCCAGTACACCGCAACGCACTCCCGGCTCCCCGACAACTTCCCCTGGCACCCAGAATGGACTCACATCACTTCGGCGACCCGATGGTATAAGCTCCCCCGACTTTCCGTCAAGCCACCCCTTCCCTTTTTCCACGCGCCCCGCCCATCCCACCGATTCTGCGCTAGACTCTCGCCCGGAGGTCCGCGCATTGTTCCGCCAAATTCCCAGTCCGCATCGCGCTTCGCCGCGCTCGTCGTTTCTCCCGCTCGCCGCGTCGCTCCTGGCTCTTTCTTGTCTGCCCGTAGACGCGCAAGACTCTACCTTCTCCGCGCAAAAGCGCGCCCAAATTGAAAAGGCCGTCTCCGCTTTCATGACCGCCAACAGCGTTCCCGGCATTTCCCTCGCGGTCCTCCAAAACGGCCAGCCCGTCTGGTCCGCCGGCTTCGGCATGTCCGATCTCGAAGACTCCGCTCCTGCAACCTCCTCCACCCTCTATCGCCTCGGCTCCATCTCCAAGCCCATCACCGCCGTCGCCATCCTGCAGCTCTACGAACGCGGCAAGCTCGACCTCGACGCTCCCATCCAAAAATATTGCCCCGCCTTCCCTCAGAAGGATTCACCCATCACCTCGCGCCAACTCCTCGCTCACCTCGGCGGCATTCGCCATTACAGCAAAGACGGCAAGGGCGACGTCCCCGACGACAGCGCTCGCCACTTCGCCACCATGGAAGAATCCCTGCAGCTCTTCGTCTCCGACCCGCTCGTCGCCAAGCCCGGCACGCAATTCCATTACTCTACTTACGGCTACACCCTGCTCGGCTGCGTACTCGAAGGTGCCTCCTCGCAAAAATACGTCGACTTCGTCCGCGAAAACGTCTTCCGCACCGCCGCCATGGAACACACCCAAGCCGACGACTTCTTCGCCATCGTTCCCCATCGCACCCGCTGGTATCATCGCGACAAAACTGGCGCAGTCCGCAACGCTGGCGTCCTCGATTCCAGCTACAAAATTCCCGGCGGCGGCCTCATCTCCTCTGCCGACGACATGGCCAATTTCGAAGCCGCCATCCTCGCGGGCAAGCTCCTCAAGCCTGCCACGCAAGAGATGATGCTGACTCCGCAGCACACCTCCGACGGCAAGCTCACCGCCTATGCCCTCGGCTGGGGCGTCACCGACAAGCTCGGCATCCACACCGTCGGCCACGACGGCGGCCAGCAAGGCACCAGCACCGCCATCCTCCTCGCCCCCCAAAAGTCCGCCGCCGTCGTCGTCCTCGCCAACATGGACCAACTCGACGTCAACGCCCTCGCCGAATCCCTGCTCAAAATCATCTTAGACGTCGCCGACAAGAATTAGCGATGCGTTTCTCCGGGCCGCAGCAGACAGGAGCTCTGTGAAGACGACCATTCTTTGTCACCCCTCTCTGCCAGCAAAACGGTTTTCCAATAAGATGTAAATTCACCTCAGGAGGCGCGCCGTATGCCTTGTTCCGCCAGAAATAGAACGAGCTGGCCTCGTCCGCCGCACTCGCCGCGGTCGCAACAAGATCCTGGAATTGTCCCCGGAGCCCCTGCGCGATGTCGCCCGTTGGATTCTGAAATACACCCAGTTTTGGAATGCCCGCTTCGATCGGCTCGAGCATTTCTTTGCCAAACAAAAACAAAAGGAGAAATCACGATGAACTTTACGGACATCACCGTTGCCCGCACGATCCCCGCGTCAGCCGAAAAGATCTTCGACGTCTGGATCGATCCGAAGAGTCCCGGCGGACCCTGGTTCGGCGCTGAGCGCGTGATCCTCAATCCGGTTGTAGACGGTCTCTTTTATTTTGCCTTCAAGCATGAGGGCCGAATTTGGCCCCATTACGGCCGTTTCACAAAGATGGATCGCCCGCGTCTGCTCGAGCACACCTGGATGTCCGAAGCGACCAAGGGCGCCGAGTCCGCGGTCACCGTCACCCTGGAGCCACGCGGAGAGCAGACCGAGGTGACCCTCCGCCACTCCGGTGTGCCCGACGACGAGTTGGGCCGTCAACATAAGGAAGGCTGGACCTGGATCCTGTCCGCGCTCGCGGATGGATTCGCCTCCCGCCGCTCCGCGACCGGTCAGACGTAGCGGCGGCCTTCAGGCTGGCCGCCGAGCGCAGCGAGCTACGGTTTAGACCTAACTTCAACTCGCAAGTCGTCGTAACAACCGAAAGACTTGGTTGGCGGCCGGGGATTCGTGTAGAGGCTGGGCTTAAGCCCAGCTAGCGAGCGTAGCGAGCGCTCCGACGGTGCGGCTGGACCCATAACACAATCCCCGCCATTCCTTTCAGTCCCGGAGGGACGACACGATAGTCGGCGGTGTATAACCTACTCCACGATGAGTCCCTCCGAAGCTTTGCTCGCCAAAATTCTACGCCTGCCTCTTTCCCTAATCCCGCGCGAGGCCGAAGTGCGCATCTTGCGCGGCCCGCTGCGCGGAATGAAGTGGATCAAGGGCTCCGGTCCGAACGCCTATTGGTTTGGCACGTTTGAGGTAGCCCGCGTTCGCGCCTTCGCAAACAGGGTGACCCAGGGCGCCGTGGTCTACGATGTCGGCGCAAATGTCGGCATTTACTCCCTGCTGGCCAGTTTACGCGCCGGGCCTTCTGGAAAGGTCTACGCCTTCGAGCCGCTGGAGCGCAACCTGCAGCACCTTCGCCGGCATATTACCCTCAACAACTTGCAGAATTGCACCGTCTTTGAAGAGGCAGTCTGCAACGAACAGGGGACGCGACGGTTCTCCACCGCCGCTTCAGATTCCTGCACCGCGCGGCTTTCACCGGACGGCGAGATACGGGTTCCCTCCACAACTCTGGACACTTGCATCTACGGAGCAAAGCGCCTCCGCACACCAGACATCATAAAAATCGATGTAGAAGGCGCGGAACTGGAAGTCCTGGAAGGCTCCCATCGGGCTCTCGCCGAATTCCACCCCACAATTTTTCTTGAAATCCACGGGACCCAATTACATGCCGACTGCCGCGCCTTCCTGTCGAAAAGGGGTTATCACATTGAGGAGGCATACGCCCAGGTGATAGCAACTCCGAAATCTGCGAGCCAATTGTGAGCGCAGCTCCGGCCATTGCACCGGTCCTGAGAGAATTTCTTCGACGGCAAATTGGACACAAAGCTTACATCGATTTGTTGGCCTCGCCTTAAGTCGGGTTCTTCGCCTCCACCGAAGGCCCAGTGGGCCAAAAACGACCCCTGCAAGGGCAAGAGGAGCCCTATCGCCGTTTACTCTTGCTCCCGATACACCTGCCCGTAGGTCTTGCCGTAGGGATAAAAGCGAGCATGTTCACCCCGTTCCCATGCGGCTCTCAGTTCGGGTCTGGTGATGTCCCAGTCCGGACGGCATTTCTTCAACACAGCACGCAAGTCTTGCCGAAGCTCTTCGATGGTCGGTCGGCCAAAAAACCAGTAGCCGTTGTAGACCTTGAATATAACGAGACCAGGTTCGAGGACGATGACATGTGGGATCATCGGATTGTGCTCTGGGTCCGTGTACTCGGCGATGTCGAGATCCTTCTGAACCTTTCGCCCCGGATCGGATAAAAAGGTCCAATGAGCCCCGACGCCGTCGCGGTACTCATTCGTCAGAAGCATGTTGTCGGTACTGATGGTGACGAGCCTCGAGTAACCGACTTCCATCTCGCGGTGAAGTTGGACCAGACCCTCGGCCTGACGCCGATCCTTCGGGCAGTATCCTCCCCGGCTTAGCACCAGGATCATGGGATCTGGCCCCTGTAGATCGGAAAGCTTGCGACGTTTGCCCGCGTGATCGGTCAGCTCATAATCGGGAAATATTGCGCCAGCTACGATATCCGCTCTCATACGGTTCAACCTCGTCTAAGACAATGCAACGTATCGGTTCTTTATCGGGCACTCGCATAGGTCGCGAACGTGCTGCCGAACATTGGCTGACCACTCTTTGATTGTTCTTGTGTGGCCTCGTTTTGGATCACATCCCAATGCTCCACCAGAACGCCGTCCTCAATGCGAACGATGTCCGCCGCAATCCAGTTCACAGGCAGGCCGAAGTTCGAAAATCGTCCGTGCACGATCACAAAATCTTTTTCGGCCACAATCGTTCCAGGCTTATATTTCAGAGTCGCGGGAAGGCTCTTGATGAGATCGAACAGGCCCTCACGACCGGGAGCAATGTGCGCGCTGTGTTGGATGTATTGGGGCGACCAGAAACGCTCCGCCGCCGCGTAGTCTCGCTTGTTGAACAGCGTGTCGAAGGCCTCTAGGACAATCGACTTGTTTTTTTCTTGCACGGTCATATCACTTTTCCTCCGCTGCCTGCTCTGCGCCTATTTAGGTGTCCGCCTTCAGGCTACAACCTGTTGCGGCATTCATCTGCAAGCACAGAGATGAAGCAACCGACTCC
>Ga0307475_10000664_pt1 | contig 20728 bp, 15 predicted proteins | sample atmos_gasesECM1C_FD_203317 | JGI IMG/M metagenome (GOLD analysis project Ga0307475, IMG submission 203317) | Hardwood forest soil microbial communities from Morgan-Monroe State Forest, Indiana, United States - atmos_gasesECM1C_515 | ecosystem: Environmental > Terrestrial > Soil > Temperate... | reverse complement strand
TGGGAATCTCGCACAAACCGCGAGATTCCCACTTTCCCACAGCCACAACAACAAGCCTTCTACGGTTACATATCAAATGGCTCGACGGGGAGCGCTAGGGTTACATTCTTAGATGGCTTGACGGGCGCCCCGCAAGCCGGCCTGTCCAAGGCCGGCCAATAAGTGCTTGCAAAATTGTTTCGAACGGACTACGGTATGCGGCACGCGTTGGGAGACTCTCCAGCAAACTCTCGTCCCTGAGTTGCTCGAAGATTCGGAGTGATCCGATCGATGAGTAAATTTGTCGACAGAAATGCCGAACGATGGCGCTGGCTTTTCTACGTTGCGCTGGCCATCGCCGGAGCGCTGCTGACTTTTGTGGGCGCTCGGGCGCAGCAAAAGGCCACCGACGACGCCACATTCCGCAAACTGGTTGACAATTTTTGTGCGGCCTGGAGCACCGGAACAGCAGAAGCTCCGGCAAAGTTCTACGCCAAGGATAATGGCCTGGTCTTCTACGATGTCGCTCCCTTCTCCTACCACGGCTGGAAGGAGTATCACGACGGGGTGCAGAAACAATTTCTGGATGGCGCCGAGGAAATCAAGCTGACGGCAGGGAAGGATCTGAAGGTGACCCGCCGCGGCATGATTGCCTGGACGATTGTCCCGATGCATTTGTTGGAGAAATCAAAGAACGGTAAAACTGCTGAAATGGACCTCCGCTACACTGGGATTTGGGAAAAGCGCGGCGGCAACTGGGTGCTCGTGCACGACCATCTCTCGGCGCCGGCGGCTGAAAATTAACAGTCTTGGATAATGAGGGCTGGGCGATTTGCCCATTGCGCAAGAATATGCTCAAGACACTGCAGTATTACTGGAATGCAGCTCGTGGTTATCGATTGCATCCGTGGAAGAGCCCGTACATTCGCTGGCGCTTTGAGACTTTCCTAGGAAAAGAAGCCGCTAATTTGACCGCCAGCAAGTTTTTCCGTCTCAGCTGGAAATACCGCGACCACATGGAACGTTTTGTCGATTGGGCCGCAGAAAGACAACGCTACCAGCGCCGCCGCCACGCCTAAAACGGGAACACTTCCTTTTAACAAGTTCGTTTAACGGAACGTTTGCCGGCCGTGCGCTGTCACTTTCCGCATTCCGGGGTGTGGGCACGTGCATTTGGGGCTCCGGGCCGGATGCCATTCTAGTCTCAATCGTTCACTGCCTCTTTCAGGCGCTGCTTAGAATCATTGCCGGAGACCGTTTGGCATTGGCGCGCCACCCGCGCAGCTTGATGGGGAGGCAAAGAACAGGTGTATCATGCCTGCGGCGCCGCACAGAGCGTCCAAAGAGCCAGTCTGAGTTTAGAGCGAAAATGAAAAGACTTACTTATGCCGCGTTGATCCTGCCGTTGGCGTCGTTTGCTGTCTTAATGTCCCTTATTCCGATGCGGGCGGCGGCAGAGCAGCATCTTCTGTATGTAGCCAGTCCGGGAGTCCGCAATGACGTGGAACATGGTGGCGTTGGCATCCTCGTTTTCGATGTGGACAATGGGTATAAGTTTGTCCGGCGCATACAAACCTGGAGTGTTCCGGATGGTGAAAAGCCAGAGAACGTCAAGGGGATCGCGGCAAGCGCGACGACCGGCAGGGTCTACGTTACATCCCTGAATCGGATGATGGCCATCGACGCCGTTAGTGGCAAGAAGATCTGGGACCAGACCTACGACGGCGGATGCGACCGCCTGGCGATTTCGCCTGACGGCAAGATTTTGTATGTCCCACAGCTCGAGGGAACTGCCTGGCACGTCGTGAATGCGATGACCGGGAGCGTGCTTCGGACGATCGAAGCAGAACCTGGTTCGCACAATACCATCTACTCGGCAGACGGTCGGTACGTCTACCTGGCGAGCTTGCGGTCTAGAGTTCTTGCGGTGGTGGATGCGAGAACCGAAAAGATTGAAAGTAAAATAGGCCCATTCGACAATGTGATCCGCCCGTTTACGATTAACGGGGACCATACGCTCGTTTTCGTCAACATTAACGGCTTGCTGGGCTTCGAAGTTGGCGATCTGCGGACAGGCAAGAAACTATACCGCGTCGAGGTTGCGGGATACTCGCAGGGGCCCGTCAAGCGCCACGGATGCCCGAGTCATGGAATCGCCTTGACCCCGGACGAGAAGGAACTTTGGCTGGGGGACTGTGCGAACAACGCCATACACGTTTTCAATGCAACGGTGACGCCTCCGAAGCAAGTTACCAGCATCAAGGTCCGGGATTGTATCGGTTGGGTTAGCTTCAGCATAGATGGGCGATTCGGATATTCTTCAACCGGCGAGATCATTGATGTGAAGACCAAGAAGATCGTGGCGACGCTCCAGGACGAAACCGGCCGTCCGGTCGAGAGCGAAAAACTGCTTGAACTGGTGATCGAAAACGGGAAGGTAATTCGTGCCGGGAATCAATTCGGCATTGGCATGAAGCAAAAGTGAATGAACCGACTGAAGTACGCTAACCCATCCTGCCTCGATTACTCGACTAATGAAAAGAGCCGGGTGGAAATCGCGCTGTGATGTTTGAACGGCCGCACTCGCAGGGCGATTCTTTTCTACCTCGGGAACTTGAGGTACTCCGGCAGCGTTATATGTCCAAGCCGGCCTTTTAGGAAGGAAGAAAAGGAAGCCGTAATCCGTTTCGAACATTTTTCGCAGATTTGGGTTCGGCGGACACCGGCAAGGTCACTGCGGGTGCCGTCTCTAGGAACTGCTCAGATGCGACTCGCTGGCCTCTCACTTGTTCTCACCACAAAATGCCGGCGCATTCGCGCCTAACCGTTGGCATCCTCGCTGAATCTCGTCCTCGATGAGCTTGCACGAGTTTTGCTTGTTGCACGCCGGATGCGTCGCCGAAGATACTTCCAAGCATCGCCTCACCAACTCATCTGCCACCTGCTGGCCCACCGTTTTGGCGCAATTCTTCCCCGAGGAATCCCCGGGGCCAAGCTCGCTTCCCGCCTGCACCAGGAACTCCCCATTGCAACCCCGATCCACCCAGATGCCCCTGCGATCGTACCCCCACGTCGAACCTTCCGTGCATGGCATCGTGCCTAGCTGTCTCGCCAGTTGCACCTTGCCGCTCGGCGCATCCAGGTCGCAATAATTCTTTCTTCCGTCGAACGAAGCGCAGCTTATGGTCGCGCTTTTGCTAGCTTTCCCGGAGCCGCTTGGATGCCCCGGCACGCCCACCACAAAATCCGCTCCGCATCCCTTATCTACCCATATCCCTCGAGTATCGTATCCCCACGAAGAGCCTTGCTTGCACTTCGCGTCGCTCCTTTGTTTCACGAACTGCACCCCGTTGCTGGTATCCGCTGGGCAAACTTTTCGCCGGCCATCGTCCGACGCACATGTTATCGTCCCTCCACGCTCGGGGCGGGCATCGCCGCCCTCTTCGCCGCGCCCCAGAGTAAACTCACCGCCGCATCCCTTGTCCACCCAAATTCCTTCTTCGTCGTAACCCCACGACTCACCCTCTTGGCACGGCGCCGCGCTGCGTTGCTTCACCAGTCGCGCGCCATGTCTCGTGTCCGCCGTGCAGTAGTGCTTCTCCCCATCATCGGAAGAACAGGGAATGATCTGGCTCGGGCGCTCTTCTGGCGCCTGCTTGGCCAATGGGCCATGGCGAAAAGGTGAGAGGGCCGCCAACAAAACAAAAAAATACCGGAAAGTTCGCATGCGATTCTCCTACGATTGTTTGCGTGAGAAGGAAAGTAGGTGAGGACAGCATCTTGGTTAAAGTTGCGAGCCCACGGGGATCCATGCCCGCTTCCCTGGGTTGCCTAGACCGGAATTTCCATTTTTCGTTCCCGGCCAACCGATAACGTACAAGCAAATCCGCCAAGGCGCAATCCTCCAATCAGGTTTTTCCCAGCTGTCCTGGTTGGCTTTTCGGACACTGTCCCCTCGTTCTATTCGCAATCTCAGCCTGCTTCCAATATAGTTCATTCTTCAGCCCCCATTGAATGCCCGTTGTTTGGACGGCCCTGGTTCCCGGTTCGACTAACTATCTTCGGATAGAGGGAGCTCTCTCATGTTTGCGAAATGTAATCCCGCATCTTGGAAGTCAATTCGTGCTGCTATTTCTGGCTTCCTTTTGTTGGGTCTCGCATCAGTTCCACGGGCCTTCGCGCAGTCGCGCATCACCGTTTCGGTCTCTCCGTCAACTGCCAGCGTTCAAGCCGGAGGCGGCTCGCAACCGTTCACAGCCAAGGTGCGCTACGATTGGCATAATCGCGGTGTGCGTTGGGCGCTGTCCGGCGCGGGTTGCACTGGCAGCGCTTGTGGAACTCTTTCCACTACTGCGAGTGCGTCGGGAACTCCCATTACCTATTTTGCGCCTCCGAATATGCCGAATCCCGCCACGGTCAAACTCACCGCCACTTCCGTCTCGAACACCACCAAGAGCGCTTCTGCAACCATCACGGTCACTGGGACTTCCGCGACTCTTAGTGTCAGCATATCCCCCAAGCGCGGTGGTCTCACCATCACCGAGACACTTCCGGTTACTGCAACCGTCGAGAACGATGCGCGGGGTGCCGGCGTGACGTGGTCGGCGTCCGGCACAGGTTGTTCCGGATCTAGCTGCGGCACGTTCACCAATGTAACGACCACCTCCGCCATTTACGCCGCACCTTCGACTGCAGGCGTATACATCATCACAGCCACGAGCGTCGCTGACATCACCAAGAGTGCTTCCAATTCCATCGGTGTCACCGATCTCTCCGGCGTTCTGACCTATCACAACAACCTCTCTCGTGACGGCACGAACACTCGCGAGTTGGCCCTGACTCTCTCGAATGTGAACACAGCAACCTTCGGCAAGCTCTTTTCCTGCCAAGCCGACGGCGCAATTTATGCCCAACCGCTGTGGGTCCCGAATCTGACGGTGGCGGGTACTCGTCACAACGTTGTGATCGTGGCCACGCAGCACGAAAGCCTGTACGCGTTTGACGCCGATGCCGCTCCCTGCACGACGCTTTGGCACGGCAACTTGATCGATGCCGCGCACGGCGGCACTGCCGGCGAGACTTCCGTGCCCTCCGCCGGAACGGGCGCGCTTGTTGGCAGTGGTTACGGAGACATCTCCCCAGAAGTCGGTATCACCGGCACGCCCGTCATCGACCCAAGCACCAACACGCTCTATGTCGTCAGCAAGTCCGTCAATGCCAGCCAGCAGTTTTTCCAACGCCTTCACGCGATTGACATCTCGACCGGCAACGAGCGGATCACTCCTCCGCAGAGCATCAATTCTTCCATTTCTGTTCCTGGTACCGGAGCTGGCTCCGTCTCTGGACGAGTGGCTTTTGATCCGCGCAATGAAAGCCAGCGCGCCGGTTTGGTTCTCTCGAGCGGTGTGGTGTATGTCGCGTGGGCTTCGCACGAAGACCATGATCCCTACCACGGCTGGGTGATTGGTTTCAACGCCACCACGCTCGCGCCGGTGGCCAATGCCGTCTTCAACTCCACGCCAAATCAGGTTGGAACACTCTCGTATTCCCGCGGAGGTGTCTGGATGGGTGGCGGCGCTCCCGCCGTCGATTCTTCCGGCAATCTCTTTTTCATCACTGGCAACGGAACTTTCGACGCCAACACCGGCGGCTCGAACTATGGCGATAGCGTTGTGAAGCTGACGACGGTCGGCGGGCTTTCCCCGGCGGACTACTTCACTCCTCTCGACCAGGCCTCGCTGGACGCCAACGACACCGACTTCGGTTCCGGTGCTGCAACCATTCTCGTGGACCAGCCTTCCGGCCCCGTGGTTCACCTCGTGATTGGTGGCGGCAAGGAAGGCAACCTGTTCCTTCTCAACCGCGACAACCTCGGGAAATTCAGCAGTTCCGTCAACAACGTCGTCCAAACCGTAAATCTGGGCAACTCCATCTTCGCTACACCGGTCTTTTGGCAGAATAATCTGTACGTCGCCGGTGTAGGCACCCTCAAGCAGTTCACCTTTAACGGCGCTACTGGAAAGTTCAACGGCGCGCCTTTTTCGCAATCCAGTACGAGCTACAGATTTCCTGGTTCCACTCCGTCGGAATCGTCCGCGGGCTCTGCTAATGGCATCATCTGGGCGCTGGACAATGGCCTTTATTGCACTCCCCAATCGCCCGGTTGCGGCGCTACTGTCCTCCACGCCTACGACGCCAGCAACCTCGCTAGCGAACTGTGGAATAGTTCACAAGTTGCGAACCGAGACGTGGCTGGGCACGCCGTAAAATTTACTGTACCCACCATTGCCAATGGCAAGGTCTATGTCGGCACGCGGGGCAATGACTCATCGGTCGTGGGAGAACTCGAAGTCTACGGCCTACTACCGAACTGAATCGAGCGTGACGGGGTTCTTGCCTGTCATAGTTTGCTGCGCCCTTTTCTGAATCCGACGCTGCGTTGCTCTAACTGACGCCGTATCCAACTCGCTGGCCCTGAGCGGTATGCTCCAGGAGGAGGTATAATACCGTCTCCAGAGGAGGATTCGTGGAAGAGCTGAAGATCCTCCAAAAGACAGAACGGCTTCACGAGGCTCGTTGGTGGGAAGCGGAGTCCAATGGCCGCGTTCACTGCTATCTCTGTCCACGGCATTGCCACATCCATCCCGGTCAAGCGGGATTCTGCTTCATTCGCATCAATCAGGACGGAAAACTTTATAGCCTGGGTTATGGCTCGCCTGCAGCTCTGCAAGTCGATCCTATCGAAAAGAAACCGCTGAATCATTTTATGCCCGGCACGCGAGTGTTCAGTATGGGCACGGCGGGCTGCAACATGGGGTGTTTTTTCTGCCAGAACTGGGACATCTCGAAATCGCGCTCCGATCAGGTGCGTTCAGAGCATGTTCCGCCAGAAGACGTGCCGCTGCTAGCTTTGAAATATGGTTGCGACGCCATCGCCTTTACCTACAACGAGCCGACCATCTGGGGCGAATACATCATCGACATTTGCAAAGCGGCCAGAAACTACGGCCTGAAAACGGTGATGGTCACCAATGGCTACATCACTTACGAAGCTTTCCACGACATTTACGATCACATTGACGCGGCCAACGTTGATCTCAAAGCCTTCACCGAGAATTTCTACGGGAAGATCACGCTGACGCATCTGCAACCGGTGCTCGAGACGCTGGCTTGGCTGAAGAAGGAAACGCCAGTCTGGTTTGAGATCACCAACTTGATGATTCCGACGTTGAATGATGATCCAGCGGAAACGCGCAAGCTTGCCGAATGGGTTTTGACGCATCTTGGGCCGGATGTGCCGCTGCATTTCACGGCGTTCCACCCGGACTTCAAACTGCAGGACAAGCCGCGTACTCCTCCCAAAACGCTTGGTCAGGCTCGGCGGATTGCGCTGGACGCCGGCCTGCGCTACGTCTACGAAGGAAACATCTACAGCGAGGGCGCTAACACGTACTGCCCGAAGTGCGGGGAACTGCTGGTGCGCCGCTCTTGGCATGATGTTCTCGCGAATCGCCTCAAAGCAGGCGCTTGCCCGCAGTGCGGCTGCCAGATTGCCGGTGTCTGGAGCAACGACGCGAAAGGGAATCACATCTTGCCGAGGGACGCCGCGTCCGGCGCAAAATACGGCCACTTGAATCTGCAGATCGCGCGAACTATCGTAGATGAAACGTGTAGAAGCCTGGCCCCACGCGCAAGCCGTGATGCCATGCCACCGGAAACGCCCACCAAACTAAAGTTCCCAGGATGCCTTGACCAATCGCGAGTGGAATGATGTTGCGTTCGCGGGCAAACAGCCAAGCCATGGCTGTTCCTCCGATAAACGTGAGCGGAACCAATACGGGATTTGGCCAGTGGAGCGCCGCAAAAAGCGCACCGGCGAGCAGGGAAGCGGTCGCCGGGCTGGTCAAGCCTCCCAGCAGCCGGTTGGTCAGATACGAATTCAGCGCAACTTGTTGAAGGAGGCAGAAAGCCATATATCCAAAAAAGTGCCTGGGCACGAGGAGGTGGTGAATCGGACCGCGCCATGACCCGAGCAAAATTCCCGCCAGGAGTAGTCCCGCGATGCAAACACTGAAAACCAGGGTGGACCGCTTGGTGGCGGGCCATAGGTTGTCGACTCGCCATCCCATGGTTTTTGGAGTGTCCCCATGAGCGACGATACTGGCGAGCATCCAAACAGGGAAGACCAGCCAAGAAAAGAAAAAGGCGTCCTGGAGTTCCCAGATGTACCAGGAGACAAAAGCGCTGAACGCCAGCGGCTCGACAAGATAGAACGATTGTGTTCTCGGGGGATTCATTCGATGGCTAGTGGGTTGGCCGATGTTCGTCGGGGTTGCTGAGGTCCAGCAGTTGCAGCGCGCTCTCGAATAAATGATCGATTTCTCTTTCCGTCACTTCGTAGGGGGCCAGCAGTTCCCGCAAATCGAAGTCCGGGAAGCCGCGGTTGGTTACCCGAGCCGGCAAAAGTTCGCGCAAGCGGCGGGAATCAACCGACCCCATTTCGCGAATCTCCTCGAAAACTACGCGATGCAGGGGATCATCAAAAACTCCCGGATCGAGCAGCTTGCAAATCTCCGAGCGCGTCCCGCTCTTGATCAACACGGAGCAAAGGAAGCGCAGTGTATTTTTCTGAAGCTGGAATCTGGCGTCGGAGTCATGAACACGCATACGACTGCTTTCTACCGCGTATCAAAACGCGAAAAAACTTACTCTAAATGAGATGATACTTGTTCCGGCAAAGTTGCGTCTCCGGAGGGAGCGCCGATGGGCAAGAAACACCGGGTGGTCATCCTCGGCGGAGGATTTGGCGGATTGGTCGCGGCACAGAAGCTGAAGCGCGCGGACGTCGAAATCCAATTGCTGGACCGCCGGAATTTTCACCTTTTCCAGCCGCTGCTCTATCAGGTGGCCACCGGGTCCTTATCGCCGGGAGAAATCGCCGCGCCCTTACGCGGCGTTTTGAGCAAACAAAAAAATGTCCAAGTTCTGATGGGTGAAGCCGTGGACGTTGATCCCCAAGCCAAGCGCGTGACGCTCCGGGATGGCGCTACGTTCCCGTACGATTCCTTGATCGTCGCCACCGGCTCCGAAACTTCTTACTACGGAAACGATTCCTGGCGCGAGTGGGCGCCCAGCCTGAAATCTGTGGAAGAAGCTACGGCCATCCGGCACAAAATTCTTTTTGCGTTCGAACGCGCCGAACGCGCCACCACCCCGGAAGAAACGCGCGCCTGGCTCACGTTTGTGATTGTTGGCGCCGGCGCTACCGGCATGGAACTCGCTGGCGCGCTGGCGGAGATCGCCAATGAAACGCTGCGCCACGATTTTCGCCAGATCAATCCGAAGGAAGCACAGATTATTCTTATGGAAGGCGGCCCACGGGTGTTGAGTGCTTTCCCGGAAGAACTTTCTGCCAAAGCCGAAAAATTGGTCACGCGCCTCGGCGTGAAAGTCACGAAAAGCGTGATGGTCAACGAGATCGATAGGGATGGGGTCAGCTATAAACACGGGGACACCATCCGGCGACTCGCCGCGAAAACCGTTTTGTGGGCGGGCGGCGTCACCTCCACGCCCTTCGGCGCGAAATTAGCGGAACGCACCGGCGCGGAGACCGACCGCGGCGGCCGCATCAAAGTGAATCGCAACCTCACCGTTAGGGACTACCCGAACATTTTCATCCTGGGCGACTTGGCGCATACGCCCGATGAAGAAGGGAAGCCGCTCCCCGGCGTCGCGCAAGTTGCTATCCAAGGCGGCGGGTACGCTGCAAAAACGATCCGCGCCCGAGTGGAAGGGAAGAAGGAGCCACCGCCGTTCCATTATCTGAATAAAGGCGAAATGGCCGTGATCGGCCGCGCGGCGGCAGTCGCCAATGTTTTTGGAGTCCATGTAGCCGGTCTGCTCGCCTGGCTCATGTGGCTGTTCATCCACCTGATTTACATCGTGGAGTTTCAGAGCCGCGTCCTTGTTTTCGTTCAATGGGGCTTCGAGTATCTGACCTTCAGCCGCGGCGCCCGCTTGATCACCGGCGAAGCCGCCACGGATTCGGCCGCCGAGGCCGGACAGGCCGGCGCGATCGAGAACAGAAGCGATCCGTCCTCCTGACGATCCCAGAACAATTCCAAGAACGAGAATTCCAAGAACGAGAATTGACATCAGAATGGGCTAATAAGAAGATGTCGCCCAGTCAAATGGTGTCGAATCCTTTCGCGGAGAGCGGTCTCGTTATTTTTTCCTTTTCAGCCGGAGGTTTTCCGTGGCTCTAGCTCGCAGCCGAAGATTTTGTTTTGCGCTAGTGGTCGTTCTGGCTTGCCTGGCCGTAGGGAAGGCGCAGCAACCCGACGACGAGGAGAAAGGCACGCTACGGTTCCGCTTTGTCGGCCCCAAGGTCGGAAATCGCATTGCGGCGGTCGCTGGTGTGCCCGGGGATCCGAGCACCTACTACGCCGGGGCGGCTTCCGGTGGTGTTTGGAAATCGATCGACGGAGGCAATCATTGGACGCCCGTTTTTGACAAGCAACCCGCAGCCGCCATTGGCTCGTTGGCCGTTGCGCCTTCCGACCCCAGCGTCGTCTGGGCGGGAACCGGTGAAGCCTGGGTGATTCGCGATAGCGACGTGATGGGCAACGGTATTTACAAGTCTACCGACGCCGGGAAGACCTGGAGCAACATGGGATTGCAGGAAACCGGTCGAATCGGCCGCATCGTTGTCCACCCCACGAACCCGGACATCGTATTGGCCTGCGCCCTTGGACGCGTCACTGGACCGCAACAGGAACGCGGCGTGTTTCGGACCATCGATGGCGGCCAACATTGGGAGCGCGTGCTCTTTGCCGGAGAAAATGTGGGGTGCTCCGGGTTGTCCATGGATCCGCACAATGCGCACATCCTATTCGCGGGAATGTGGCAAGTGGAAATGCACACTTGGGCCGAATGGAGCGGCGGCCCGGGAAGCGGTGTCTATGTTTCTCGGGACGGAGGAACGAAGTGGGCGCGTATCGAAGAGCACGGCTTGCCGCACGCTCCCGTCGGCAAGATCGACGTCGCTGTCGCTCCCACAAATTCGAAGCGCGTTTTTGCCTTAATTCAAACCAAGGACCAAGGTTCGGTCTGGAGGTCGGACGACGCCGGAGAACACTGGAAGGCGGTGAATTTCCAAAGGGCTTTGATCGGACGCGCCGGCTATTACATTCGAATCGCCGTCTCCAGCGGAAGCGACAACGAAGTGTACGTTGCCAACAGCTCTTTTCATCAATCACTCGATGGCGGACTGAATTTTCAAGAAGTGCGCTGGGGCGGAGACACTCACGATATCTGGATCGATCCCACCAAGCCCGATCGTTTTGTAATCACCGATGACGCGGGGATGAACATCACGACCGTACACGGCCGCGGCTTCCATCGTGTCACTCTTCCGATCGGCCAGATGTATCACGTAGATGTCGACAATCAGGTTCCGTACTACTTCTACAGCAATATGCAGGACGACGGAAACATGCGCGGTCCCAGTGTGCCGGTAGACTCGCAGGAAACCGGGTGGGATCGCCGCATGGGCGGTTGCGAATCTGGATTCACCGTCCCGGACACTGTCGATCCGAACGTCGTATGGGCCACTTGTTACGGGAATTCCGTCACTCGTTGGGACGCCCGCCACAAACACGCACGGTCCGTCAGCCCGTGGCTGCACACTCTCGATTCACCGCCAAACACGCTGAAGTACCGGTGCCATTGGACGCCGCCGCTGGCCATCGATCCCTTCGACCACAACATCGTCTATTACGGCTGCCAGGTTATTTTTAAGACCACGAACGCAGGACAAAGCTGGACAGTCACTAGCCCGGATTTGTCGACGCAGGATCCCAGCCACATTGTTCCCTCCGGCGGGCTCGTGGGCGACAACCTGGGGCAGTTTTATGGAGAAGTAGTCTTCGCGATTGCTCCCTCCAAGATCCAGAAAGGATTGATTTGGGCGGGAACAAATGATGGCCAGGTCTGGTACACCAAGGACGGTGCGACAAATTGGACGAACGTGACGAAGAACATTTCCGGGATGCCGGTCTGGGGTACGATCACCAGCATCTCTCCTTCGACATTTGATCCCGCCACGGCCTACATCAGCGTTGATTTTCACCTGGTGGACAACCGCGATCCTTTCATCTACAAGACTTCTGACTTTGGCAAGTCCTGGAAGCTCATCACCGGAAATCTTCCGAAGCACGCACTCTCCTACGTCCGCACCGTCACCGAAGATGCAAACTGCCAAGGCCTGCTGTTTGCCGGCACGGGAAACGGACTCTTCTATTCACTGGATGACGGAGCACACTGGACGGCATTGGACAATGGCCTGCCGCACGCCCCGGTGACCTGGGCCGTGGTGCAAAAGGAATTTCACGATTTGGTGATTTCAACCTACGGGCGGGGACTCTACATTCTTGACGACATTACGCCTCTTGAGCAGCTCGCCAAAATTCACACCGATGTGGCCACAGTTTTTCTTGAGCCGCGCGCCGCCTACCGATTTACTCATGGCGGCGATGCTTTTCTGAATTTCACGCTGAAAGGGGCACCCAAGGATCCGGTCGAGTTCGAAATCGTAAATGCTGACGGAAAACTAGTTCGCAAACTTCAGGCCAAGGGCCGCGCGGGAATGAACCGCGTGAAATGGGACTTGCGCTACGATCCGCCGCGGTTGGTGGCGCTTCGCACTGTGGCTCCCGAAAATTCGCATATATGGAATGAGCCGCGTTTTCGCGACGAGGACTCGCGGCCCATCACCCACTGGGGCGCCAAGCCCGCCGAGGTCGGCCCCATCGTGGCTCCAGGAATTTATTCCGTGCGTCTCAAGGTGGAAGGACAGACTTACACGCAACCCATCACCGTCCGCCGCGATCCGCGCTCCCCGGGTTCGGAAGCGGACATCAACGCTTCGGTGAAAACCCTGCTCCAAATTCGCGACGACATCACGAGCGTTTCTGGCACGGTCAACCAGATCGAGTGGATGCGGAAACAACTCGAGGTCATCGAAACCATGCTCCGCCCTCCCAAAAAGAAGGAAAAGGAAAAACCACAAGGAATGGGCGAGGAAGAAGAGGACAATCAAGAGCCGGAACCCGCCCAAGAGCAAGCTCTGGACAGTCCGGAAGCCAAACACAAGGCCGAACTTCTCGAGACCGTAGAAGCGATGGATCACAAAATCCAGGCGATCGAATACAAACTGGTTTCGCCAGCCCTAGTCAATAGCGACGACAAATACTTCGTCGAGCCCTACCAGGCGTACCTGAATCTGATTTGGCTCAATGCCGAGGTTGGCACCGGTGGAGGCGATGTCGCCGGCGCTGCAGACTTCGCGCCCACCGATGCGCAGCTAGGCACGCTCCGCTCCATCGAGACGGAGATGACGAGTCCGACTTCGAAATTCCAAAAGCTTCTTAAGGACGATTTGCCAGCCTTCAACCGGGTTCTGGGCGCAAACAATCTTGCTGTGGTGGTTGTCGCGGCCGCCCCGGAGTCGGACGAACAGGACGGGAATTGACAATCGAGAGGGGAACGGTTCCGATGCTGCGCATGGGTTGATTCGGCACTTGGCACACCTTTTTGGTAAGTGTGACCGCCTAAACGCTTTATCTATTTGCGGCTGGAGGATGGCTCTGCCCGGCGTGGGATGCTAGAATCTCCGCGTTTCATCGCTTTTGTCCTATGGCCGATTTCTCGACACCAAGTACAGCACCACAATTGACGGAGGAATGCGGAGTGAATACTCGTGGGAACCAGGTCACCTCGCAACGGCAACTTGCCAGGACCGCGGTATTTTGTTCAGCCGCCCTTTTCCTTCTCGCTCAGTGGGATTCTCGGGCATGGTCGCAATCGGGTACTCCAGATCCGGCCGTCGAGCGAGGTCAGAAAAGTTTCCAGCAGTCCTGCGGGTTTTGCCACGGTCCCGATGCCACAGGCGCCCGCGGGCCGGACCTAGTCCGCTCGCCGCTGGTGGCTCATGACGTAAAGGGTGACAAGGTCGGCGAAGTCATTCGTCTCGGGCGACCCGATAAAGGCATGCCAGCGATGGCGCTGGCCGATGAGCAGGTACAGGACATTGCCGCTTATCTTCACGCACGCGCCGCCGAAGCGCTGAATTCGAACGGAGTTTCCCGCACCTACCCCATCGAGAAGCTGCTCACCGGTAATGCCGATGCCGGGAAGACATTTTTCAATGCCGGCGGTGGCTGCAAGAATTGCCATTCCCCCGCGGGCGACCTCGCCGCCATAGGAACCAAGTACTCTCCCGTTGACCTGCAATCACGCATGCTCTATCCCAGGGGCCAGCACACCATCGCCGTCGTGACGCTGCCGACGGGAGAGCAGGTCAAAGGTCCCGTCGAACACGCTGATGATTTCGTGGTTGCGTTGCGCGATGGCTCCGGTTGGTATCGGTCGTTTTCGCGCGATCACGTAAAGGTGGAATTCGAGGATCCCCTGGCTGCCCATCGCGAACTGCTCGACAAACTGAGGCCGGCAGATATTCACAACCTCTTTGCCTATCTGGAAAGTCTTAAATAGAGATTATGAAACCCCTTGTTCAGACGACGAGCTTTGGTTTAGGCATTCGAATAGGACTTGCCCTTTTTATGCTCTCGACCGTGAGCCTGTATATGCCGCGAATCTTCGCGCAAGGGCTTGATCCAGCGGCTCTCTTGAAGCCCGCCGCCACAGACACCTGGCCGACCTATAACGGCGACTATTCTGGAAAGCGCTTCAGCCCGCTCGACCAGATCAACGCCGCTAACGTAGGCGCGCTCACCCTCGCCTGGGTCTTTCATCCCCACGCTTCCACGATCAAATCAACTCCACTCGAAGTGAACGGCATTCTTTACTTTACGGTTCCTGACAACGTTTGGGCCGTCGATGCACGCTACGGCCGTGAAATATGGCATTACCATCGCGAATCCCAAGGCGACCACATCGGCAATCGCGGCTTGGGCATGTACAAAAACTGGCTCTACTTCACAACGCCCGACTCGCACCTGGTCTGTCTCGATGCCAAGGACGGAAACGTCCGTTGGGTCGTTGAGCTTGCCGATCCTCAGCTTGGCTACTTTGCCACCATGGCGCCCCTAGTCGTTCGCGATCACGTGATCGTCGGAGTCTCCGGCGACGTCACTGACATTCGTGGCTTCCTCGAATCCCTCGATCCCGAGACGGGAGCGATCCAATGGCGCTGGTACACCGAACCCGAGTCCGGCCAGCCGGGCTCTGAAACGTGGCCCAAGGACCCGGACGCTCTCCTCCATGGTGGCGGCATGACCTGGATGACCGGCACTTATGACCCGGCGCTCAATCTGCTCTACTGGGGAACCGGCAATCCCAATCCTGTCCTCGCAGGAGACGCGCGCCCCGGCGACAATCTTTACACTTGCTCCATCGTAGCGTTGAACCCTGATACCGGGAAGCTCGCTTGGTATTTTCAGCCCTCGCCGCACGACGTTCATGACTGGGATGCCGTTGAGACCCCGGTCCTGTTCGACGCTGCATTCAACAGCCAGCCGCGCAAGCTCCTCGCGCAAGCCAGCCGCAACGGTTTTTTCTTTGTGCTGGATCGCACCAACGGACAGCATCTGCTCACCGCGCCGTTCATCGAGCAAACCTGGGCGAAGAGCATTGACTCTCGAGGGCGTCCCATCGCCAAGCCGGAAGCCGCTCCCAGCCCCGATGGTGCTCTCGTCGAGCCGGGCTCGGACGGCGCCAGCAATTGGATGGCGCCCAGCTTCGATCCCGAAACCGGACTCTTCTACGTCAATGCCCGCCGCATCTTCAGTGTTTTTTACCTAACCGCTACGGGTAAGCCCGAAGGGTGGGCCGGGCGCGACATCAACCTGTGGGCCAATTCCACGTTGCGAGCGCTCGACTATCGCACCGGCAAACTTGTCTGGAACCACGAACTCGGGAACGGGGAAACCATCGCCGGCATTCTTACCACTGCCGGCCATCTCCTGTTCAGCGCCGACAACTCCGGCAATCTCCTGGCTCTCGATCCCGCCACCGGCAAAACCCTGTGGCACCTGAACGTCGGAGGCCGCCTCGATGCCTCGCCGATGACCTACCAGCTCGACGGTCGCCAATATCTCCTCTTCGCCGTCGAGGACGTTCTCTACACCTTCGCCCTGCCTGTGCCTGCCGATGCTCCCTAAAAGGCCGTCGGCCGAGAATCGGCATGCGGTTTGCTGAGAGTGTTCCGGAGGAAAACAGAATTTGACTAGGAATTGACGTTGAGCAAGGACAAGGCCTACCAAGTCGTATATTCCAATTCGTCCCGGTCCTCAGCTCATCCCCGTGAACTATGAACACTAGCATTGCCATTCCCGATCGTCGTTTGACAGAGCGCCACACTTTGCGAATTCCCTTGCGACTCCGCATCGGGGCGGCCGACGGTCGAATGCATAGAGCGGAATCGATTGATCTCTCCGGGAGGGGAGCCCTACTAGAGACTGAGTTACTCCTTCCGGTCGGTTCTACGGTCGAATTGCAACTCAGGTTGCCGGAGGAGATTACGGGCCAACCGACGACCGAGTGGCGATGCAAGGGCCAGGTAGTCCGCGTTGGGCCTCGCCTCGCCGCAAACGGCCGGTCGAGGGTGGGTGTGCGTTTCGAAAGTCTTGACGTGTCGCGACTCTGAACTTCTTTGCCGAACGGCTGGTTCCGGTGGCTGTTTGCGATAGCGCAAAGACAATTATCGCTGCGGGTCGAAACTCAGAGGTTGGAGCTTCTCTGGCTTTCACCGTTACCGGCCAAAGTAAGTTTCCGTTTGAACATGAGACTTGGCACTAAATTAGGCGTCACCATCTTACTGCTCGCGTTCGCGAGCCTTTCCGCATCGTCGGCCGAGGTGGTGATCCTGCAGAACGGTTTCACCATGCGCCTCGCGCGTCACGAAGTGCGAGAAGGTGTGACGCGGCTTTACTTCGCGGACTTGTCAGGCAGCTTTGTGGACGTTCCGACCGACCAGGTTGTGCGTTTTGAAGAGGAGGAGTTGCCTCCGGAAATTTATTCTCCTCGGGAAGCGATTGAAGCGCGGGCCTTGATACCAACTGTGCCGAAAACGTTGCAAGAAATGGTGAGCCTGGCCAGTAGCAACAACCGTATTGATCCGGATTTGATTATGACTGTGATTGGCGCCGAGAGTGGATTCAATGCCAACGCCGTTTCGCGCAAGGGCGCGCAGGGGCTGATGCAGCTCATGCCGCAAACTGCTTCGCGTCTGGGCGTAGAAGACCCCTTGGATCCTTCCGCGAACGTGCAAGGAGGAACCCGCTATTTGCGGGAACTGCTTGACCTTTATCACAACGACGTTGTCAAGGCACTGGCCGCCTACAACGCCGGGCCAAAGCGCGTCGAGCAGTATGGCGGCGTGCCCCCTTATGTTGAGACTCAGACCTACATTGCCAAGGTGATTCGTGATTTTAATCGCAAGAAGCTTGCCCGAGTTTCTGCGCATCACGATTCCGGCAACAAATCCGCGGTTGTCAAAAATTCCAAAACTGAGGCACCCAGCCTAGCGCCGCAGCCTTCTAGCGAGTAAATACCCCATACTTTCCGGCGTCGCGGGGATGGTTGGCCGCTTACTTGGTAGAGGCTTGCGCCGGGGTAAGCGCCGACACAGAAATTTTTCTTCTTTGCCCTGGGTCAAACACGAGTCCCGAGCTAGCGAGTATTCTATCGGATGATTTGGATCATGGACCACAGCAGGGGTCCTTTATGTTTGGTCATCTCTGGCACACGTTCTTATCCACTCTCGGGTCTCGAGCGGTGAACCAAGTCGCAGCGAATGTCTCTCGGGCATTCATGCCAGCAGTCACGGAGGCAGGGAAACTATGATGCGCGTGCGATTTCTACTTGCTTCGCTTCTCGTCCTGGCGCTCAGTGCGCCGAATTATCCTGATGAAGCAAAGGCTGCCTATAAGCGCGGTGTTCACGCGGAGGCCCTAAAGAATTATGATGAGGCCTACGAATCGTTCAAGCAGGCGTACGCACTGAACCGCAAAGACGCTAAGTATGTGACTGCCTATCTGCGCGCGCGCGCCAATGCGGCAACGCTGCATGTAAGCAACGGCCGGAAGCTTCTGGACGATACGAAGCTGCCGGAGGCCCGAGCGGAATTTCAACGCGCAATGGAAATTGATAGGACAAATTATGTAGCCGCGCAGGAGCTGCAACGGACTGATTTCATGCTCAAGAAGCTGGCTGAGCCTGCGCTCTTGGCACCCAAGCCAGAGTCGCAGCTGGCTAAGATGGCGGCAGAAGCGGAGGGCCCCCAAGAACTACAACCCTCGCCCAACACTCCGATCACCCTGCGCATGACCACCACGGCTGATAATGTTTACAGAACCGTTGGGAAACTGGGAGGGATCAACGTACTGTTTGACTTGGACTACAAGCCGCAGCGCATTACGATTGAGTTGAACGAAGTCACAGTGCGCGAAGCCCTCCGGATGGTTGCTTTAGAATCGAAGACCTTCTGGCGGCTAATCTCTCCGACAGCCATCTTCGTGGCATCCGAAAGCAAGCGCAAAGAGTTTGAAAACAACGTTTTGAAGACTTTCTATCTGCAAAATGCATCCACGCCCAGTGAACTGCAGGAGGTGGTTGGCACTTTGAAGGGCATGCTCGATATAGCCCGTATTCAAGTAAACCCCACACACAGTTCCATCACTATGCGGGGAACCCCGGATCAGCTGGTCTTGGCGGAGAAGCTCATCTCGGACGCGGACAAGCCGAAGGCGGAAGTGGTCATCGATATCGCCGTGATGGAAATCAACCGGGATAAATTAAATACTATTGGTACGACAGTCCCAACTACAAATTCGATAGCCTTTCAAGCGGGTCCCGCGGCCGCAGGTTTGATAAAGGTTGGTGCCCTTAGCGGGGGCAGCTTCGTTACCAGTGTGCCGGGAGCTTCATTCACTTTCCTTATGTCGGACAGCAACACCAAGCTCATACAGAGACCGCAGCTCCGCGCTCTCGATAACGAAAAGGCCACACTTAAGATTGGTGATCGTATACCGATCGCGACCGGTTCGTTCGCCGCTGGCATCGGCGGGGGAGGGGTCAGCCCACTCGTGAACACCCAGTTTACCTATTTGGATGTGGGCGTGAATATCGATATTACACCGCACATCCATTCGGACCATGCCGTCACACTGAAGATGGTTCTGGAGGTATCGTCCCTGGACGGCGTGGAAAATATCGGAGGAATCACGCAACCGAAGATCGGACAGCGACGCATCGAGCACGAGACGCGGCTGGAAGACGGCGAAATAAACCTGGTCGGAGGTATCCTGGAGGACACCGAAACACAGTCATTGAGCGGTTATCCATGGCTTGCGAAAATCCCGCTCTTGAAGTATTTGTTCGGCCAAGAAAACAAAGAGCGCATTCAAGACGAGATTGTCTTCGCTATCACTCCTCACATCGTGCGGGCGGAAGAGATTACTGACGAAAACCTGAGGCTGATTGATGTGGGTACTAGCAATACCATCGGTTTGCGCTATAAGGAGCCAAAGGCTACTAAGCCAACTGCTCCCCAAGGTGCGCCCTCGTCGCAAAATGGGCGGCGACCGCAGACAAGTGTGCCGACTGCGACATCTGAGCCACCGCGGGCGTCCGGGACTCCGAGTCCTTAAGCGGTTTGATAATCTCTCTGGATCTGTCTGTTCCACATCCCGACGGTTGATGTGTCGGCGATGAGTTACGAGCCCGACCGCCCCCGTGATGGACTCAAATAGGGTTCCTGTGATTACCGCTTAGTACCGCCAGGCGTTATTGATCTATGTCAAATTTCTCCCAATCACTTCCCAACTTGGGAAACTTGTTGCCGACATTTTCTTGAAACATGCCGCCATGCTGTCCGTAAGCATAACTTTACAAAGACCTTACGCCTAGCGTCGAACTGGAAGGGCGATTGCTCATTTGTTAGCTCGATAGTACCCGTGACGAGCATCACGTCACGCTTATGAGGTTCCTTCAAGTTGGCGTGATTTTCATAGGGTACTAGTCGTCTAAGGGCGTGTCCAATTCTCTGGTTATTAAGAGCTTCTGGTCTTGTTTTGGTTCCTCGGATTGATGAACAGAACTGTCCCCGTCATTTTTGGTGTGAGCATGTTTCAAAGAATGGTGCGCTCATCAGGTCGCGTATCCATTTATTAATGGAAACAAGAATCATGTTCTAGACGAGGGGTGAGGTCTATGGCGGAAGCGCAATCTTGGGTATCGAATACAATCGCACGCGCAAGTACAAACAATTCTTGCGACGAAAACGCGGCAACCCGCGCAGTGGTTCTTGTGCAACACCTCCCACTATTTTCAAACATTCCTCCTAGGGAATGCCGGGAAATTATTTCGTCGGCGCGCAAAGAAGTGTACAAGCGGCGCGAGACGATTCATTTGGCCGGCGATCCTGTCAGGCAAATGGTGCTGTTGATGTCCGGCTGCGTCAAGATCGTGCAGATCGGGCAGAATGGCAGCGAAGTCATCCTTCGGCTGAATGGACCGGGCGAAGCGTTTGGGATGGGTGGGCCGAACGGCCAGACCAGACACGCCTCTTCTGCCCAGACGGTGTCGGCTTCCACGGCCCTTGTTTGGGAAATTGGCGTATTTGAGTCTCTCGCCGAGCGATTTCCGGTCTTGAGACGCAATACCACGCACATTCTCTCGAAACGCCTAGAGGAGCTTGAAGAACGGTTTCGCGAAGTCTCTACTGAAA